>Ga0307512_10000608_pt1 | contig 53238 bp, 53 predicted proteins | sample 14_EM_MG_FD_200267 | JGI IMG/M metagenome (GOLD analysis project Ga0307512, IMG submission 200267) | Populus trichocarpa ectomycorrhiza microbial communities from riparian zone in the Pacific Northwest, United States - 14_EM | ecosystem: Host-associated > Plants > Roots > Unclassified | place...
AACAGAGCTTACTTGGGAGCGTATAGTCTAGCAGGCTGGGAGCGTGCCATCGAGTGCAATTGGGAGTATACTTGAGAGCGTGCTCGGGAGTGTGATTGAGAGCGTCTTGAGCGCTTCCTTGAGAGCGTAAGTCAGGCAGGCTGGGAGTGTAAGTCAAGCAGGCTGGGAGTGTAGAGTCGAGTGCAATCAGGAGTGTACTTCAGAGCGTATTTGGGAGCGTGCAAAGAAGTGCATTTGGCAGTTTTGTTTCAAGTTTGTTGAATGCAGCATGATGTATAGTATCAAGCGCACATAATTGCACAAGTATCATAGTAATCTAGTCAATGCGCAGGTCCATAGGACTTCATAGTGCCACGCGTCAAATATGCTATGGATCACCGACCCAAAACGGCTTCTCTATGAGTTACGCGTCGCGTAAGGTCATTTTTCCCGGAGTCAGTTTTTCTTCACCGCCAACAGCTTGGGGCGACAACCCACCACATCGCAGTTCTTTCAACCACTCACACCGCAGACATTAGCGCTTGTTGCCGCAGCTATTCATTGTGCGCTATCTGAGTATGCCACCGGAAAGAAAGTTACAGTTATGTTTTCTCAAGATGAATATCGAGGTAAATTTTGCCCTTCCACGGTGATAGATTGTATTACTGCAGAAGCCACTGCTCTACTCATCAATTACACATGGTGCATCAGCAACAACTCTAGTTTCCGTCAGAAACACCCAGGTGTTCCGGACGGCACTGACGGCTCTGACGGAACCTCGTACCCTCTGACGGAGAATTACACGCTTCCCGTCGCCCAGGCGACGGGTCGCGTTGCATAGCATCAGCAAAATGTATTTTAGTCACTGGAAGCCTCCAGGAGTGTCTGAGTGTAAACTTAGATGCGTCAATTTCAGGAGAGTATCAGACCCTAGGAGGGCATTCCTGCCGGCCTTCAGAGTAACTGGGAGCGCCGACGACACGCCTGGGAGCACCTCCAATCACAGTCATGTATTCAGTTTGTATTCTCACCTATGTATCTATGTATCTATATAGCTACCCATCTACACACGCTATATCTGGACTGGCTGCAGGCGGTGCTTGAGAGCAATTCGAGGTGCGCCTGAAAATGACGATCAAGTGAACTAAGACATATACTCCGAGGCCGTGATCGAGCGACTTTGGAGATGCACTTGGAGACGGTAATCGAGCGTATTTGGAGATACACTTGGAGGCCGTGATCGAGTGAACTTAGAGATGCACTCCGAGATCGTGATCGAGCTAGTTTGGGGATGCACTTGGGGAGGCCGTAATCGAGCGTGTTTGGAGATACACTTGGAGGCCGTGATCGAGCGAGATTGGACGAGTACTTGGAGGCGGTCGATGGACGGCGCGCCGGGACTCAATTCATCAGTTAGTTAACTCGCAACGGTGGGAATGTGACAAGGTGACATTACATTTGAAGCTCTTATGGAGAACTGACTGGTGGCGGTCGAGCGGTAGGGAAGGACGCCGGACGTTGAAGCGACATTCAGGGGTAAACTCGAAATCGAGAGAATGATGGAACGACAGACAATCTCAGGTGTATGCTGTACTCGGTGTATGCTACACTCAGTGTTAGCTGATGATGATGGGATGGAGAGATCGAGAGGGATGACTTAACTATGTGTTCGTACGATGATGGTAGAGTTGTGGACGAGAACGAGAGAGATGGAGGATGAAGATGAGAACGATATGGAGGATACCAGCGGCTATGAGAATTCAGGAGTACGACTTGCCCGATTGGGTTTTCAAGACCTCCTATCAGCGTTATTACCCACCGAATTGGGACTCGTACCTGCCATATCAGGGATGGTCAATTGACTTGCACACGAAATTCTCTTAGTCCCAGGTTCTCATGATGATTTTCCCCATCTCCTCAGATATCTCTCGTTGTTGTGCTCAACTCGACGATCACCTAAGAATACGAAGTTAAGTCCTCCCTCTCTATCTCTCCATGCCATAATGTTAAGTTAACACAGAGTACACCATACACCAAGAACAGTATCATCCCAAGATCGACAGTCTCCTGCTGGGGTAGTTTTTCATATCTCGGCCGATGTTGTAGTCAACTCTCTACATTGACACAAATAACAATTAACAAATGAATAGTGTCCCAGCTGCCGACGTGCCTCACTCCAAATCGACCGCCTCCAAGTACTCCTCCAATCTTGCTCAATCATATTCTGCCAGTGCATATGCAAACTAGCTCGGTCACAGCCTCAGAGTGCATCTCTGTTTGCACTCAATCCGGGCCTCCCAGTGCATGTCTAATTTCGCTCGATCACGGCCTCCAAGTGCCTGTCCAAACTCACAGGATCATGGCCTCCAAGTGCATATCCAAACTTGCTGGATCATGGCCTCCATGTGCATGTACAAACTCGCTGGATCACAGCCTCCAAGTGCATGTCCAAACTCGCTAGATCATGGCCTTCAACTGCATCTCTGAGTTCACTCGGATCTTGGCCTCCAACAGCATCTCCAAACTCGCTCGATTACGGCCTCCCAGAGTATCCCCAGACTCGATTGATCACGGCCTGTAACTGCCTCTTTCAGTTCACTCGATCATGGCCGCCAAGTGCATCTCCAACCTAGCTTGATCACGGCCGCCAAGTATATTGTTGAGGAGCGACTGTGCGTATATGAATATACAAAGGAAATAGAGGTGGAATAGGAGACTTGGAGTATATATTCGGGAGACTCCATGGTAGATCGCCAGCCTCTTATTTTGAAATACCGGGACATCCACCCTAAGTCCTAATGAATAAAAGCTCCTAGTGAACTCTGGACTAATGAAGAGAAGAATGATTAAAGCTTCACTCAGGATGTGTATAAGGATTACACCCCATGATAACAAGGTAACTGTCCACTTCTCTGCATCCGAAAGATAGCATCGAATATAGAGTATCATCTTATGCTATCTCTGAACTGGGCCACACGATTCATAAGTATCCTATGTAGGACATCATCTGAACTAACACACTAATGTGATCGTCCTCTGACTCCCCCCGTACTCTCGAGTATCGGCCCAGCAACCGGCACGTATACACCAGGATCAGCTGTACTCAAGTACAACAACTCCAAGTATCGACTTGTTTTATAAGAAACAGCAAAGTAATTTGGCCTCAGCAGAGGGAATAATGTTGGCTGAAAAGTATTCTTTGAACCACGATGGTATCGGGCTGTTTCTTCGGATTCTAAAGTAGTGTCTTGCTCTCATCCCAATCAATAACTAGCTTTAACAAAGGTACTAAGGATAACCAGGTATAAAGAGTGATGGGTTTATCCGCGATATTGAACTGAAGAGGAACGTACAACCCTGGACTTCAAAGGAGAAGTATTCTGGTTGACTGCAATACATGACTAATAGATAATACACGGGAATAAAGTAAAGGTTTAACCTCCACGTCGAGAAGGTCAATAGGTATCTGTTGATAAATCTCAAAGTAGTTTTTATGTTCGATAGAACTGGTATCGATCTCCTTCTTCCATGTCGGAATCGCTGATATATACCAGACGATCCACACCCTTACCAATCCTTAGATTGCCAAAGCCTATTTTGGAGTTCTCATTCATAATGGCCTTTGTCATCCTTGCTTCTACCATTGATGGTTGAGTTCTAACTCTCATGAGTGCTCACTACATCATCAAGGTAATGAGTTCGTCTTGCGAGAGTATTGCTATTGGGGATATCCTGTAACTCCACGAGCTTAGCTAAAGCCAATTATCAACAACTTTGTTCCTGTCACCAAGAGCCAGTGAGAGTGCCCTCTCATACACCCACCGGGTACGTAACGGTTGAATGCTCACAGCAAACGACCGAACCCTTAATTTGGCTACCCTTTATTGGAGCCAAATGTACAGTATGCTGCAACTGAGCTGTTTTGCCATATATCGAACGGAGAGTATCCCGCGGCACTCAGGACATATCAATCATAAGTCTCATTCGCCCACGACCAAGAAGGTGTGGTCGAAATAAGGGATGATTCGTATAAGTCCACAGGACTTCGGTTGCATCAATCATTGCTGACTGGCTTATCTCATGTATGACCCTACATATCTCGAGATGTCATAATAGTTCGATGTTGACGGCACCACATGTGCCCAGGACTGATCCATTGGAGCATATGAGGATAGTCGTCTGTTTGGCAGCAAGGAATAAGGTTTCATTCCGATAAGGAATAAAGCATTGACAATAGAGATCATATGACCAATACTGAGGTAAAGATAATACACATCTTATTTGCGCTCGGCTTGATCGCTTTTGTTGGTCTCTTCATATCAAGGTAGGGTAATGAAGATATTACCAATAGGAGAACAGATCAGGAAGTTTGATCCAATTAGGTAATCCGAGTGACAATTCATGAGTTCGGATTGTGTATCCATACTTGGATTATTCAGTGATCCTTGATGACCCCGGAAGTATACCTGTAACACCAAAGGCATAACACATTTTCATCCCATCTTGTCATACAAGCAACTGAACACTCTATCTTTCCCAACTTTTGGTCTCACTGGGTCTTTCCGAGATTTTGTAGATCCACACAATTGTGTGGAACCTCATTGCTGGGCAGTATCATATCTTCTCACCATCTCCCTACGGTCCTCAAGCTTGATGTAGACGGGACTCGAGGAGAGAATTTCGCAGCATCACTCATTGCAATCCTGATGCAAGTGTGTTCCCAATGAACCCATTCCGATGTATGGTCACAGTTTGCTCCAAAGCCACAGTGGTTGATTAAAACAGGATGCCAACAGAGCAAGAAGATACAGCGCAGCAGCATTCGGAGAGGGATATGTAACGTGACACATGCTATTGACGCCGGGCACGGAGTAGTTCGGCGCTGGGGTGCCTCTGCCTGCTCCGAAGCAGCTAGTCCACTCTAACGCAGCCATTCCCCCCACACGGAAATTTTTTCTGCTGATGTGGGCTGCATTATACCCCACCTCCTCAATGGTGCTAAAATGCTAGAATTGGCGCTCCTCAATCTAGAAGGACGCTTCGATATTTCATTCTGTGCTTCCCAATCCCCTTTCCAACCTCAATCTAGGGAGCCTCTATTTCATTCCAGACTCTGAACATCCCACCTGACCCCCCCCCTCCTCCCCATGGTCCTCCTACGCTAGAATAGACGCTGCTCAATCCCCTCTCCCACCTTGATCTGGAGCTACTCTATTCAATTGGAGACTGTGAACCTCCCTCCCCATTCGGCAATGCTCAGAATCGATGGCTGCTCCGCTGGATGGGTACTCCTCAAACCCTGTGTGAGGACACGTACGCCTACGTCTCGCCGAAGACGTATGAGATGGTATACGGTTGCTCAAGGGAGCGAGTGAGTATAGATGGAGCGTATAGTCGTAAGATAATCGATACAGATCCAAGTGCTGTACCAGCGACCAATATACTCTGGCGCTTACCCTGTTTCGGGTCACGTGTCACCGTTACACCGTGTAGGCCCTCCTTGGCCAAGCTTTGCTCCCCTCAAGGACATTCCGCACTCCTCCATCAATATCAGCACTCTTCATGCCCATGGCACACTCCAAACCCGGCACTCCTCATTTGCTGGTGGCTGACCACTTTTCCTTCTGAATTCATCATATTTCTTTTGAATCTCCATTTTGATTCACTGTGAGCTAACATCTCAATTCCAACATTGTAGATATCACACATCGAGCCAAACAACATTGGAATTCAACTTCAGCCACTCACCAGGCTTTAGTTATCTGGAAATACAATGAGTGGCTCCAGCTTCTTAGTGCCTGTGATGAAATATGTGTCCCTGCGTTTCTCGGCCTTGATGAAATGGAAGATTAAGTGGAAGACATTGATAGTATGTTCGATTGATATCATTCCGATCGCTTAGTCGCGTTATTGTTTCCATTTCACCTGCATTGATTTTTGAATGCCTTGACATATTCTTTGGTTCTCATTACAGGAGCGATGCACATAATAGATTGTTGAATGTGATGCTGAGAACCATAGTATCACTTAGAAGTTGATAATGAGCAATAATCTATGTATCATACATGGAGGGTATTCTTATTAGTAGGGGTACATCCAGAAAATCTCAGTTAACGCCTGCGGTCCATCTGTTGAATATCCATCAGGACCCGGGCATCTCCCAGAGTTAGTTAGAGATTCCCTCATTGTTTGGGCAACAGGCCCAGGTGCTCCCCACTTATCACAACCACTCCCATGGTGCTCCCATACCAGTCATCAGAGGTCAAAGTCACTCTGATGGCCATCCGGAATGCCGTCATACTGTGTGAGTGTCTCATGACATTGATGCTTCTGATTGTACACTCCGCCTCTTCTCAAACACTCGGGGAGGCTCCCAGCATCTAAATTACAATTACTTGATGCAGCGAGGGGCATGCGGATAGTATACCGATGCTGCCTATCGAGATGGCAGCTGGATGTTGACCAAGAATGCACAAAAGTGATCGGCCACATGAATTTCACTGAGAAGCGGTCCACCGACACCCTGCGCAATGCCAAATCAACAGATTGCAAGATCTGAAAATGCATTGCACAACATAGCTTTGCCAGAGATGAAGCTTTGTTGTTACATGGTAAGTATGACCTACCGAGATGTTAATAGGTTAGATATGTATCAATGATGTGCCACCTACGCCGGATGCAATTGGCGTCAATTGTACCACCACTGCGGGGTCACCCCGAGTGCTATAAGCTAATTACAGTTCTGATGCGAGGAGCTGAAGCTGACAGGATAGTCCTAAGTTAAGGCGGGATCCACATGACAGTTGAGTGTTTCACCGACATTAACCTGGCCGATGTGGATGATGGTGTATGATGACAATCAGCCTCACTAGGCGAATGTCGAACCTAATTATGTGTCGATAACTGATTGATTCCCAATTTCAATTGAATTACAACTCCCAATCGCCAATGAATCCAATTCCGATTCGGATATAGAACGTACCCAGTTACCGGCCCACAATGGCAATCAACAATTCATATGATGATGGAGACATCGCTGGCACAACGAGTTGGCAAACAGGAGTGATAACCACCTCTAGACAATCAAACATACCAAAACAGGATCCGTGCAGCCAACTACTTAAGTCCTACCGATCAGTGGACAGGCCCACTGGGATGTAATTAACCGACACATGAACCATGGTGTCGACCGAGAAGTCTACCGAACAGTCAACCAACTTTGCAACCCCCCAACCTTGAAGGTGTCCCTATGATGTCGGCAAGATGGTCACTGAAGCGGACTTTAAATGATCATTACAAAGTCAATATCAATTACTGATAAATACCGGCCGCGAGATAAACCTTATAGAGTATGCCGAAACACTGCGCCGAGCACAGACAGCACTACCACACTTGAACTTGGTAACTATCAACATCTCACAGAAAATGTGGGGTTAAATATCGACAAAGAAGACATGAGTGACCAATATGAATGACAGCTACAACCAATGCCAGCTGCGGACGCTCCGATCAATGCGAAGTGATGTGCAGACATTCTACTACCCTCATGATTGCATTAATGACCTATGACGAGATGTACAATATAACTGAATCATGATTATTGGAACATGGGTTAGGAAGTCTTGAGATGGAGACCGGATTCCATTCGGATATCTCTTGTTTCTCTTTGCTCTTCAGCGTAACGTTTGATCCATGGAAAGTACAAATTGCATCAGCACAGGTTTTTAGTAGCGTTGGAGTCAGTCAAGTGGAAGTGGATGTACCCCATGTGCCCAATGAGCCGAGTGGTCACTGTGAGCTGTACGGATTGTTTGGGGAACTGATGGGTCCGTACTTTTGCATACGTGGAACAGTTGTTTGATTCGTCCCATCCAGTAGTTTCTTTTCCTACCCCTGTACGGGATTATGCAACTGAGGTGGTATGCACAACCAGAGGGGGATAATTTATCGGCACGGCGGAATGTCACGTATCCAGTACCAAGTAATGGCTATTCCATATAGTGGACACGTCACAAGTCTTAGATCTCTTGCGACAATCTGTATACACAACTACACCTATACTCCCCAAAGTCCACTTTTGCAACAATATTCTCTCAAATACAACAGGTCAGGCTATGTAGCAGAGCACAGACGTACGTGCTTTTGATACAATCCCCATTATGAGATGTTGTGAAATGCAGAGTGGTGCATTCTTCCTTCACTACGTTCTCATAGTAAACATTCATACCCTTCTCCTTGATCCTACGTTGGATATAGTTGCACTCTTCACGTGTCGCAAATGGGTAGTAGGGATTGGTTAATATGTGTATGTCAAGGGAACCATGACTGTCATGTTCCTATCACACTGCTAAAGTTTCGCTCAGCAGAAGGCCAGTGCCAATGGATGTTTCTCTCGGCGGGACATGAGGTGGCTGAGGTTGAGACTTTGAATCTGCAATGTGTTCAAATCCTTTGAGGTAGAGAAACGAGTCCGAAGTCTTTAATTGAATAGTTATTTGCATTGAATTCATGATGCTGGACTTGTTCAACGTGGTAGGGTGCATTGCATATTGTCCAATTCTTCTCGCTTGAATCTTGACTATATTCAGAAGCATGTAATTTGATATTTTAGGTTGTGACCTGTCGGGGGTACACTTATTGAGCCATGACACTTCAGGGCAATTGAATGAGCTCTTCGTTGGCATTGTCGGCAATAGAAGAGGAGTGCAGTATACACTCCGGATACGGAAGTCAGTTGGTGCTGGGACTGAGCTGTGTTATGTGTCACCTAACAATACTTCCAGCTAACTTGAGTGATTTTTGACCGCCAATACCATCACATGGTAGTTCATTACATCCCAGGAATTGCATTAAGACTGCGTGCGCAATGTCCCATAATACAAGGAATAATATAAATGAAGATAAATGTTTCTATTACAATACCCACCGAGGGATACAGAAACATCGCGATGTGTGGAATCTTGTATGCCTGATATACACATCTTGGATCAACCCAAATGTGCAATATCAACAACCTACCACCCACACTAAGTCAACAATTGGCGCCACCTCTGTCCCAAGGGTATTGATTCACTCCTTGCCTCCCAGGTATCAGGGGGACCCTCATGCGACAGGGACATCAGGGAGAGAGACATTGGGTGGATGAACACCTGGTGAATGGTCATCACCTGCATATGAGCCAAGCAGCGGCAGATCAACATCCAGATGGAAGGTGTGTCAGACCACCACGGATTCGGGCATAGTTTTGCATTGTCTGACGGGGGGTTTGCATTTGCATAGGCCTGGAATCCTTCAGCACACTGACAGGGGGTGTGCCAGGCATTTCTGGTTGTACGCAAGGTTCGGCAACTTGTGACCGTACAGACAGAGCGGGAGGTGGTGGGCTTCGGATGGTCAGACCGATCTGCGGGTTTTGCAAAGGCAACAACATTTCATAATTGTGTAAAATTGTGTCTCCGTCTTAAGTAGTGGTATTTACGATCTCTTCCTGGCGAAACATCCGAGATTCTTTACAATCAGCCTCAACTGCACTACCTGGCCATCATCATCCTCATCCAACTTGTCTTGCTTCTCGTCATCATCTACATCATGAATAACACCATCGATTTGCATATCCACAACGGTGTCTCAAACAACACTCTCCAGAGCATACTTATCGTCATCCCTGCATCAGCATAATGTAAATTGGTCCGGAAGCCACACTTAAACCTCCCAGACACTCTTGTTCAAATCATCAGTACTTCTAAGCACTCCGGATGCTCTCAGGCCCCCCTGGGGCAATGTGAAGTGCTCTCAGACTCTGCCAGTGCATTCTCAGGTTCTCATACAAGAACCTGCATTGACGGGCTAGTGTAAATCCCGAATCAGGAGATCGCTCTCTGTAGCTTACGGAGGGAGCTACGCAAATGGATGTTTCATTTCGAGGAGGGGAGGGAGGGAGTAGCCACAGCGAGATAGTTGATTGGCTAAAAACTAAGAAACGAAAGAGAGATGAAGGAAGGTGATCAGATGATGATTGGTACGTGTGTTTGTCTGGATCGTGCTGTCAGATGCCGTCAAGCAAACGTTATTCAACTGTGTCGATGGTGTGATGCACAGCCGTCATAACCCGAACGAAGTCACGTGCCCACTCAATTGCGTGGCTCTGTAGTGGTGGGAGCCGTTTTCCCTTCACAATGGTGGTGAATTCAGGATGCTACAAAAATTGACTTGAATCATGATCAATAATTGCAGCAGGGAAGACCGCGGCACTGCTCTGCGGGAGACTTCGTGCCATGTTCTGACAGCAGTGGTTCTTCTGGTTCCATAACGGCAAGCCAATCTGTTTATCATACTTGTCTTTGATAATGTTACATGATGTGCTACATCATAATATGGCATGAATTATCTACCTCAGTTACTCTAGTTATATACATACAGACAATCTCGCTGCACACGGGTTCGTGAAGGTAATCGGAGGAGCACCTGGAGATGGCCATTGAGGGAACTTAGAGATGCACTGGGAGGTGCAGATCATATGGAGTTAGAGATGCACTTGGACTCTGTGATCGAGCGAGTTTTGAAGTGCACTTGGAGTCCGGGATAGCGTGGAATGACGGATTCACTTTGAGGCTGTAATAGAGAAAGTTTGGTGATTCACTGAGAGGCTGAGATCGACGGAACCGAGACATGCACTTGGAAGCTGTGATAGGGAGAGTTTCGTGATGCGCTTAAGGCCCAAGATGGAGTGAACAGGGAGAAGAACTTGGAGGCCATAATTGAATGAGTATAGAGGCCCTTGATCATGGGAACTTGGAGGCAGTGATTGAGCAAGATTGGCGATGCACTTGGAGGTCATGATCATTCAAACATGGACTCCTTGATCTAGCCAGAGTGGATATACACATGGAGGCACTGATTGACCGGGTTTGGAGATGCACCTGGAGGTCATGATCATTCGAACATACAGGTAGCGTTAGCAACCGTTCCGGACCGTGACTTCGCGTCCAGATCCGTGTCCAAACCACACCGTTGCCAAATTGACGGTCCGTGTTGTCAATAAACCCGAACTGCCCACTCGGGTACGGTTCCATGGACAACTACTACCCCATCTGAATTGGCGGGTTGTCTGCAGGTCCATCTATAGATTCATATAAGGCTCCTGAATTTGCAGGGTGTTAATAGTATCATAACAAAATCGCCTTTGCAGCAACCAACAATGTGCTTTTGTTTGTTGAGCAGTTGGCAATATCGAGTAATTTGGTATCTGTATTTCACCTTCGATATATGGCATTTTTGCGTAGCAGGGCGGGCAATAATACAGTTATTCACCCGAAAATCTGCACGATTCCTTGATTTCAACATCTGCAAGTCCTAAAACTGTTGACACTCCATTGACACTCATTTGCATGATGCCGCAGGGAGTATGTTGCTGTTGTTTTTTCCAGTACAGGCTGCCAATATCTCACAAATGGATATCCACAACCCATCGGAACATAACTTACTCCAGATGCAAAGATAAAAATAGTTGACGCTCCGTAGATGCTCATGCTAGAAATGGGGCGATGACCTTGTTGCTATCGCGTTTGCCAATAAAAGAGGCCAATACGTCCCTTATGCATAGCAGTAAGCAAGTCACTTGTGAACTACCGTACTTACAAGACCACAAATCGTTGACGCTCCGTTGATACTCATGCTAAGAATGTGGCGGTCACCTTGTTGCTATCTCTTTTGCCAACAAAGCTGCCAATACATCCGTTATGCATAACAACGACCAAGTCACTGGTGAATTACCGTACTCACCAGACCACAAATTGTTGATGCTCCGTTGAGGCTCATCCAAAGAATGGGGCTGTGACCATGTTGCTATCTCTTTTGCCAGTAAATGCGGCCAATATGTCCATTATACGTAACAATGACCATGTCACTGCTGAATCACTTTAGTTACAAAACAACAAATCATTGAGGCTCCGTTGACGCTCATACTAAGAATGGAGTGGTGACCGTGCTGCTATCTCTTTTGCCAATACAAGCTGCCAGTAAGTCTGTTATGCATAACAACGACCAAGTCACTGGTGAATTACCGTACATACAACACCACAAATCGTTGACACTATGTTGACACTCATTTCAATGTAGTGTCCATTCAACATCTGCTGCCGTCAATAATTGTTTTCATCCTGATTTGACTTTATCGGTTGTCTGTCTGCCTCATTAAGACTCGTCCCTGTGGCCAAGCCAAGCGGAATAACTATTTTGCACTGTTCACTCTCACACGACTAGACATGATTTATCATGTCACAAGATTCATTCAGTCTGCTATAAATTTATTTATGAACTGATATTCACAAGCTACTTGTTACCATTCGCCCATAATATATCTCTAACTGACACTCGAAGTCAGGCTACATAAAGCTGGTGAACCATTGACATATTCTGTCGTACTTTTTCATCGCTTCTTTATTTCTCCGGGTTTCAACTACATTGACCATTACGAACAACTTTTCAGCATGTCTCTTTGACTTCCGTGTCGGCCGAACCAATCCAGGCAGATCTGGCATGGCGCTTACATCCTGCCGATCTGGGCAATGCAAATCCTCGATGCCATTGTATTGCTCGATATCGGATTCATCATCCGCTGCCCGATCATGTTTGCTGTCATTTGGATTATCCACGTCGTGAGTCCAGTATAGCTAATAATCGATGTCCGAAATGCTTTCCGGAGCGCTATCCTCTTCGCTTTCGACTGCATGACAGATGATTCTCCGGATTGAATGACCATTCCAGATTCGAGTTCGTCCTACAGGGAGGTCCTTGGCGGACAAAGCTTGTGGCAAAGGTGATCTTTCTGACAATTTAAACGCAATGGCACCATGATATTGAGAGAGTGAGCAGGATGTTTTGACGATCTCTTCGGTGTCTGAAATGTATTCTACAGCGGGCATCTGTTTGTTTTGAGCGTGACATTCCTTCCGGGTTGCACGTAGGTTTTGGCTGCCCTCCAACATCTCCTAAAAGTCGTGAACCTTGGCCATTCTGGGCATCATCCATTCCTCTGCCTCTGACTCCAGTTCCGAGTCGTTTTCTTTGTGTGTGGTATCCAATTCCGGGTCAGTGCCTGACAGAATCCCGTTGTTGGCTCTAGCAAACTGCCTTACGACCACTCTTTTGCGAAGCTTCTTGCCTGTGGTTTTTGAGTGCCTCAAGCCAATGACATCTTAGCCAAAGGAAAAGCTGCACTCCACTCCGACACCATGTGGTATGATAGAGAGTATGTCGCACGCCACATTGGTGAGATCGGCGTACTTGCTGTGGGTTTCCTCCTGTTGTCGCCATCAATCGGTTATGTCTGGTATCCAAAATCTACTCCTAATCACCAATGGGTCGGAGTGGTGATCATTGAGATTATGGATCAATGTGTGCCCGGTTCTTTGGTGCTACAGGCAGCGAATTACAATGGAGCCTGACGGCGGTCAATATGCGGGATGTGCGATCGCTTCGTCCGTTGGTAGTCTCTGCAACATTGTTAGCCGTTAAGTATGCCTCATCGTCGCTGCAGGAATCATATGGATCGACGGATGATCGATAGGACCCTGGAGTCGTTGCGGAGGGGATGAGAATCCTGGTCGGTCTGGTTTCGAGTTGATTGACTGGCAGACGTTCGATGGTTGGTGCAGTATTCATTCTCCAGATACTTCAGATAGTCCTCCTGGGATTGTGTCGTGTAGGATGTCTCGTCCTCAGGATTAATAACGATTCCCTTGTCCAACTTTCTAAACGATCGCGACTCCCTGACAGGATCGACGATGAATGCGGAATTCAGAAGCATGCCCCTCGTTGGAGTCACTTAGGCGTAGTATTTGGAAAGCATCTGTCGAGCTAACTTCGCCGCGAAGAACAAGTCTTCCTTCAATTCAGTCTTCTTCTTGGCCACAGCTCGCATCACACCATCCATGTGATCGAACATGTCATTGTATACAGTGATACTGTGATGCAATGCGACAGAATGCCTCTTCGACATCCAAAAGGTCCAATATCGAAATGGCCTCCATAATTCGATGACATTCTTGATAACTGTCCAGTCATCCTGAGTTGTGAATAGCGGTAGGTAATCACTGTAATTTGGGTTTTGAAGCCACTCGCGCATGAATTCCGATACACAGTAGGCGGGCTCGAGCAACTCCAGCGTAGAGTTCCAACGGATCTTCACATACATAATCCGAAGTACCGCTATTCGGAGTGTGGCATTTTGACAGTCAATGAGCTCGTTTCGGCGACGAGGTGTTAGCGTAACTAATCCAACAAGCATTGTCTACTATATGAAGGTCAGCTTCAGGACATTCAAAATATCATGAAATACGTACTTTCTCAATTATCTTTGCTAAACCTGGTCTCATGGCCAACACCATATTGATTCTAGCATTTCCCTCTTTTCGAAGCCTTTGACTCTTCCCAAAGTCTATGCTTGCATTCTCTCCAAATTGCTCATCGTGCTCATGGGCTTCTCAAGACTTGGTGGGGCCTGTCCCACCGAGACTGCTCACGAATGCACCTAAAGTGACCTGTATGACGTGCGCGATGCATGGCATGTGGTTCCTCAATGGCGGCCATTCGATTCCCGCGGCGTCAAGTGTTGATTGCAGCTCGCGTGGCATCGAGTAATTTGAGGAAGCATTATCAGTTGTAATACCAATCAAATGGCCATTGGTAAGCTCAAAACAATCAAGCACGTCCTTTAAATGTACCACTAGTGTTGCTCCAGTATGTTGGCCCTTGACCTATCATCCTTTATTAGCTTTCGAAATGGGAATACAACAGGCGATCAACCTCATCGAAAGCTAGTTGAATTCCACGCAGAGCTAAATTTCGATCCAGATCGTAAGCAATGACTGATGTTATGGCCAATTTGTTAGTTTGATGTCCTTCTGTCCAAAGCTGCAAACACTTTATGTTGTACCAGTAATTGCTTCTCAATTGCGTCCACGGTCGGTGCAGATTCCCTGCGGCACATGTTACAAAAAGTCGTGGCAGACGGCAGTGCTAGGTCCTTCCCTAATGCCTTGTATGACCGCCTTAGCTCAAGTTTTGATATAGCGTTCCATGGAATATGTGACGAAACAAATCCTAACATGAGGTAGCGATTCCACCTGTCTTGGTGATATTCGGAAGTTTCAAAGTCCTCAGCTCCCAGTTTGGCACATTTTGTCTGTCATTTCGGTCAATATGGATTACACTGCATACCAAATATGATTTTCCTCTGCAAACTTACTATTGTGATGCCTCGACTACCTTACTGGTTCAAAATGGCCAAAGCTGTTTCATCGACCATCGAACTAGTCAATTGAGTGACCTCTGACTCTGTTGATTCATTTAACTTTGTGATGTGAGGTTTTGCCAGCAAGTGTCTCCCCATTGAGGTTGTCCGGTATTCTGATGGATGGCGAAGAACTGGATGATATACGATACGTATGATGCCAGGGCTGCCATACTCCTCAATTGCACATTGTAAACAGAATTGCCACGAAGGCGCATGTCTAGAACCATTCTAAGCAATAAGCCGCTTGGAGCCTACACTCATTGAAGCCCACCATGCGTCAGCGTCGATTTGCAAAGTAAGGTCACTCGAATTGCGCATAAAGACACGTTCATTTTTGGATGCGATCATAACCTCGAGCAAGGACGTGTTCAAAGATTTTCTATCAGATATGGCGGTAGAAATTAGGAAGCTGGGTAATACGACTCCAAAGACTGCCCAAAATAATGATACTGTATAGCAGACTGTGGGATCTTAAATATTCACTCTACAACTACAAGGAAAATAATCAGATCAGTATGACATTCCATGCATATTTGTGAAGTTGAATACAAGAACAAATTGCAATGACTGACCGCATAAAACACCGTGTAGGAACAGCATAATGCAGTTTATTGCTGAGAATAGTTCGGAGCCTTGACACACTGTGGGCGCTCAATTGTAGGAGGCGGACGCGATATTGTCACTTGCATTTTTGCCAATAACGGCTGCCCATAGGTTCATTGTGGTTTATCTGCGTTCCATTCCGGTAAGATTTTCCTAGATGCCAGCACAAAAATCAGGAACGCTCCGTTGACGCTCATTTTGGGACATGGATACGATCTTGTCGTAAGCGTATTTGCTTAGAAATGCGGCCGATAGTGCAATTACGGATCATTACAGTCGCCCAGCCCTTTGATGTTTCAAGATAGAACGCCTCAAATCGTTACTGCTGAGTTGACACTCATTTCTGGGGCATAGTGACGATGTTGTCAAAAGAATTTTTCCTCAGAATGACGGCGGATAGTCCGAATATGTGTTAATGTCGCCGCACTGCCCTCGGATTGTCCAAGATGCATGGGCAAAAGTTGTTGACGCTCCGTTGACGCTCATATTCAGGTCATAGTAGCAGTGTTGTCCCAACTGTTTTCGCCTACAAAGGAAGCCGATGATCGGATTATTGCACAATGTCGCCTGGAATGCCTTAGGATTCTCCATGATACAAGACTGAAAGTCGTTCACGCTCCGTTGACGGGCATCAGTAGGACATAGTAGCGATGTTGTTGCAAGAGTCTTTGCCTAGAAAGGCGGCCGATAGCGCAATTATGGAGTAACGTCGCCGCACAGCCCATGCATATTCCAACATGCACCGCCACACATTGTTGACGCTCTGTTCATGCTCATTTTTAGGACATACTACAAATGTTGCTACCACCATTGTTGTATTGAAAGGCAGCCAATAGTTCGAATATGACTCACTGTACCCGCACAGCCTACTGGACGTTTCATGACGCAATGCCAAACATTGTTGACGCTCTGTTTACGCGCATTTTTAAGATATAGTAGCGATGATGTTGCCAGAGTTTTTGCCTAGAAACGCGGCCGATAGTGCAATTATGGAGTAACTTCGCCGCACAGCCCATGCATATTCCAAGATGCAAGGCTAAACATCGTTGACACTCTGTTAACGCTCATTTTTAGGACATAGTTGGAATGTTGCTACCACCATTGTTGTATTGAATGGCAGCTGATAGTTCGATTATGACTTACTGTACCCGCACAGCCTACTGGATGTTTCATGACGCAATGCCAAATATTTATGACACTCCGTTGATGCTCATGTTTATAATGTGGCAACGAGCGAGTCATTTGCCTTGTCGCAATACAGCCGACTTATACACTCACTTTGGACCGATATGACAATGCAGCCAATTGATTGCCGAATGTGTCTGACATTAAATTGTTGACACTCTGTTGACTCTCACATTTACCACATCAAAACAGCCTTTGTACAGTCAAGAATTGTTTGCTATAAATCATATACGCAATTGTGACATCCGGCATTACATTTGTATGTATCATTGTTTGCATCCTAGAGTTTTGTTACCACTCAATTTCTGATCAACTGATATCTATGCTATCTGTGTGAGAAATGACCTGGCCTATTACATTCTCACGTCTTCGGCCGGCAATTGACAGCATGCAGAACATTTTACTAGTTTTTTGTAAATTTATCTCGACTTCCTCACCATTCCTGATCCATCTCTATCTCCACAATTTCCATGACGTACCACAAGCAATTTCAGATATCTCAACAATGTGCACGAGGTCTGTGCGGCGAGATATGCCGTTGGATGCATGGATGAATTCAGCATGAGGTTTGTCGTTCAGATCAATTCGTGGTGCGCACTACCCGCTCTGTTTATGACACGTACGACACCACTCAGTTGAATTTCGTTAGCATATTTTGTCACTAATAATGCTTTTGCTTTGTAGCTTAACAGTCACATGCAAAAGGAAATTGAACGTTTTGGCCGTCTTCCAGTGCGATTTGCATTCTGGAACATTCACATGGTGCGTTTGACCCTTGCACATGCACAGATGAATTATCATGTCTCACAATTTGGTCACTGATGTTGAAATAGTGATGCTAGAGAAGCTTGATTGTAAATTATCTAAGAGTGCCACAAGGCCATATATATACGAGTACAAGTCTGAATGCGTGCGTACGCACCTATGTATAGACCCATCAGGCCGACAGCAATCTCCGGTCATACGAGACTCATCTCCGGCCATACGATGGCAGAGACCTATCATGCAATACTCCCCCTCTTGCTATACACCGTAAAGCAAGAAACAAATGAAAAGATGAAACAAAGTGATTCCCATAGTAGCCTCCTTAAAACCCTGCGAAAGTGAGTAGGGAATGAGTACTACCGTAGCCTGAGGATGGCCATCCATAAAATAAAGAAATCCGTCTATCCAAATGCAAAGTGAAACAAACTTAAATCAACCTTCTGTGATGGTAGAGCTTCTGCTCGTGACTCGGTATCGATGGGAGCTTGCGCTCTTCACTCGGCATTGATGGGAGCTTGCGCTCTTGACTCGGCATTGATTGGAGCTTGCGCTCATAACTTATCATTTCGTAGCCGTCGGTGATTGTCAATCGTCCACAGCATATCTATCATGTCAGCATCCTAGAATGTGGTTATACTCACGATATAGTAAAGTGCGCTTGTGCTCTTCCGAGCCCTCGTACAGTGCTTCCGCATGCTTCATACAATATCGGTAATCATCGTGTGGTATCAGATATATCGGTAGTCATTGGCAATTGGCGTGGACTTGTAGATGCTTCTCAGTAATGTGGTTCCGAATAAGTTTCGGTGACCTTCAGGTCAACTTATTGGTAGACATCTCGGTAGACTGCTTCTCGGTGGGCAACACGGTAGACTGCTTCTCGGTGGGCAACTTGGTAGACTTCATTTTGGTGGGCAACTTGGTGGGCAACTCGGTGGATATCTTGCTTGACTTCTCGTTTCTCCCACGATCTTTTCCTATGATCTTTTGTTGTCATCTTCTCCACCTGATCCTTCTCCCCCAATGAAAGTCTTCTGGCAGAGGCTGATTCCAGTAGCGCCGGTGTTTCAGTGAATCTTGGTCGACTTCTCTGCGGCCATCTCGGTAGGCAGCTTCGGTAGAATATCCGTTGACTACTCGGTAGTCATTTGGTAGGCCTCTGGAAAGGTGATTCGGGATTCCGTTCGGTATGCCATTCGGCCATTCGGTAAACATCTCCAGTCGTGGCGTTGTCCGGTTGGGCTCCCAGTAATAATCTTGTTCGATCTCCATGTGAAGTCTTTTGGCAGTGATATCGGCTAGTGGTAGGAATCCCCATAACCTTTGTAAAATGACATGGGACTCATACGGCTTTCATTCGGTTGCCTTCATAGTAGATATTCGTAGCTTGGTTGATTGAGGTCGTTGATTGCTTTATTGAGTCTGGCAAAGATCGCAGATGCATCAGTGCCTTCCGGCAGTGTCATGTAGCGATTGTCATCCACTTCGTGATTGGGAGATGCGGTGTCTATATAGTCAGCTTGTCAATAGGAGTACAAGTCATACCAAAGTTTATGTGCTTGTAGCTTGCCAGCCTTGCTCAATTTAGATGCAAGTAATAATCATATAATCACTTCCACAGAGGCTTCGGGTGGTGCGAGTTGTAGCTTGTGGTGGTACTAGGCATGATCTGTGTTCAATAGTAGTTTTGACTTCTTGGTCATGGCCGCTGCTTGGCAGGCTGTATTATCAATAGTAGTATTGACTTCTTGGTCATGGCCGCTACTTGGCAGGCTGTATTATCAATAGTAGTATTGACTTCTTGGTTATGGCCGCTACTTGGCAGGCTGTATCATTGATACGGTGGAGATATCGAGTGTAAATGACAGTTTCTCCAGACACCGGTGGTGCAACCTCCTCGTCAGAAGGATGTAATCTCACACCTGTACATGCAGGGAGACTTCGACGGGTTGTCAGCGTCGGGCAGAGGATAGTGGCCATCTGTAACATCATCAGTACGGCCATGAGTACTACGTTCGTAGCCTACACCCGTTCGACTGGTTCCCGCGTGGTCATTGAGAAGTCCATCTCCACCCGTTTCTTTGTCTTGTACTCAGAGAAGTCCATCTGCGGTATCTGTGCAGTTTTTGAGAAATCCATCTCCGATATCTGTACAGTTATTGAGAAATCCATCTCTACTCATTGTCTTGTCTGTTGATCCATATCGTTGATAACTAGCTTTGTCTGAATTGCTGTAGGCGGTAAACAGAAGTCTGGTAATCGGAGCAAGTTGGTAGCTATCGCATTCTTTGTAGTGTTTGACTGCTTCTTCCCCGAACTCGTTGGGTCTTTGTGAATATATCATCTTTGCACAGGCTTTTTGTCCGTATCATTCGCTTGGTGATGCCATTCTTAAAGTAAGCATGTGGAGGCCAGAATTCGTATGGGGTGCCGCTGCCTTAATGTACAGGTTCAAATGGCTTTGTAGTTTGCCTGTGAATCAGTAATCGTATGGCCGTTGGGTGCATGAGTGTGCCAGGTGTCGGTGCCTTGATCGTGATCTCTCTTGGTCGGCCTCCACTTTGATATTTCTTGATAATCGTTTGCAACATCTATATCCAGATGAGCTTTCAATCCATGAGTTCAAAGGGCCCTGTAGTCTGCTTGATTGCCATGTTGCTTGTATTTGGTGATCAGGGGCCGTATGTCGATAGGATGCATATGCGTAGGTGCTAGTGCTGTAATCTTCACTCAGGAATGGTGTCTGGATTCCGGGTGGCTTTGACATTGTTGTAGTGGTATGTGAGTGTGCCTGTAACTGTGGGTTCGCTTGGAGGTAGACATGCAGGAATTGTGGCAGGTAGCAGGTACAACTGTAGGCTCAGTGATAGGTGCGTTTTGAAGTGGAGTGTGGTGGTGAATATGCTTGGAGGTGTAGTAGTATGAAGTGATGATAGTCCATTGCTTGTCTAAGCGAGCGATGTCTATCTTCCCGCCGATCCACTCAATTGTGTGGATACGCACGATTCCCTTTCTGGCCCGTGCACTCCGCAGAGCCGCACCTTATGTCAACCCTTTCTTTCATTCCGCACGAGGATCAGTGGTGAGAGTGCGTAAAGGAGGATTGGCGGTGAGTGTATGTTGAAGTGGACTCTGTATCGGTGTAGTTGTAGGTGGAATTCGAGGTCTGGCGGTGAGTGGTTCTTTCTATATCGTATCACTCTTTCTTGCTTTCTCTATCTCGCATTCTCTATCTCGCATTCTCTTTCTCGCATTCTCTTTAATACCTGTATGGTAGGCTGAGGTGCATGTTTTCGACTTCTTATCGGCGAGGACCCAAACAATGGTGTAGCGCGTGTAATCGTTGATAAATACAATATAGTAGCGATGGGCGGCTGAGGCGGGCGTGGAGAATGGTCCACACACATCCGAATGTATGAGTTCAAATTGCTTTGTAGCTCGCCTGGTATTGACTTTGATGATCCATCAATGAGAGATCGTAGGGCAGTAGGATGAATGTGAGGTAGATGGTAATGCCAGTAGTGATTCTGAGACTGTGAGAGGCTTCCGAGCGGGCTTTAGAAACTCGGTGGCAGGTGGACATTGATGTATAGTGCTGGCTGCTCTTGGAGAGGTGATGTGGAGTGAGCTTGTGGTAGTCTCGGTGGAGTGCGCGATTGATGGTACAGTGGTATGTGTGCTCGATGATGCTCTTTCGCTCATCCTCTTTCTCCTTCTTGAAGTGGACTTCGTAGACACTCTTGGTACTGATTGCCTGTCATGGTGATTGATGGAGATGATATGGAGCACTTATCGCGTCCAAATGTGGATGTGTATCCGGCTGTCCAATTGACGGATGGAGAGAAGAGAGAACCGGAACGTAGGAGTGTAGAGAGCATTGATTTCATACTCCTGTGAAACGTTAGCGAGTGCATGGTGGCTTACTGTAACTTTGTTGTCATCTCCAAGCTCAATGACTTATTGGCTGACGAAGTGTCTTAATCATAGGTGTGTTGGTGAGCAAGTGAGTGCAGTTGTCAGTGCGTGATAAGTGGCATTTGGTATGCTTTCTTTCTGTCTCCTGTTCGAAGGGAACTTGGTAATTGTAGGTGAACGAATTGTGGTAGGTGCATTTGTAGTTATCGCTGTGAATACCATGATGATGGCACAATTTAGTGTAATAGTGAGTGCACTTGCTGCTACTGAGGTGGGTGTGTTGATGTGTGCGGTATTGACTCATGTATGCTGTCTGCGATGGTGAGGTGGTATCTGACTGGTAGATGCTCGTCGCTGGGAATGCTATGGATGAAAATGAGGTAGGTTTTGCGAAGACTCGGTAATCGTTCTTGAAGGTTTCAGTAAACATCGTGAATGCGGACGTGGTAGCTGTGTGATGGAGGTGGTGACAGTGATGGTGGTGTTGAGTTTTAGTGTGTTTATGTGCGGCTGTTGCTACAGTAACAAACAGGGATGGTAGTGGGTGGTTTAGGGTTTTTGAGGCTCTTGATCGTGAGATATAAATAGAGCATTCATAGTAAAGATGGTAGTCGGCGCCGGGCTCATAACCTGTTGAAATAGTGATGCTAGAGAAGCTTGATTGTATATTATCTAAGAGTGCCACAAGGCCATATATATACGAGTACAAGGGTGAATGCGTGCATACGCATCTAAGTATAGACCCTTCAGGCCGACAGCAATCTCCGGTCATACGAGACTCATCTCCGGCCCTAAGATGGCAGAGACCTATCATGCAATAACTGAAATCAAGAAATAGCTGAGACGTAGCGAAATTGGTAAACACCATGTTTTTCACGGCGATCCGACGTCAACAATTACCATTTGAATATCGATTCTTCTGCAGACACAGTAGCGGTCACAATCTCTTCGTTGGCATCTGATCCGTATATGGTAATTAGCAGGAGGCTATATGCAGGGGTAAAATCATACTGGTTAAACTGGCTTTGCATTGAGTAACATGGACGAATTGGGCTCTGCAGCTTGCACACCACACGGTAAGCTTGATTTTCACTGCGGCATCACCGCACGCTGCCTGATATGAATACTTCCTGGTCAAGAAGTTCCTTGTGGCCTTTGGGATATTCCGGAGACAATGTGAAGACTCCCCATACGCTCCCAAAATATTGTTGGCGGAGATTCCGGAGCGTCATCATTCGTGTGGTTCTGCACAACTGCCGGAACCCTCAATTCGGATGAGCCGTACGTCTTTCCTTGTGCACGGAAGTAGTCAGCTGTATCCTCCTATCCGGGTTGAGTCAGTTTGTCGAGCTTCATCTGCTTCTGCAGAACAGAGTCCATGCGCTGCTGTACCATTTTGGTGAATGTGCCCATCACCCAGCTGGGTTCGTCATCATCGCTCAGCATGCCCTGCTCAGTGTCTTCAGAATCCTCGACTTCCCCATCCTCTACATCGTCGGAACTTGCAAGATAACTCAGACTGTCTCTGATAGCAACCAGCATCTCCTGAAACATCTTTTCGGGCTCTGTGGATGTTAATCCGGAGATTTCAGCCTGCGTCATATCGTCCTGCTCTTGTTGAAAGGCTGCCTCTGCATCTTCAACTCGCTTTCTTGCCCCAGCGGTTTTTCTCTCAACATGATCCTCAATCCATTTCTCTTTCTCTTCATTGCTTACGAAGTGCGATTCTGGTCGCTTTTATGGCGCAAGCTTCTTTTTGAATCTCCAGCTGCGCAATGTCCCAAGGGCTCGGACGGTCTCTGCCTCCAAGCCGCTCTCGCCTTCAATCGCATAAGGGCGTGTTTGGGTTGACCGCTTCGTCGATTTACCGTATCTGCCAGCCTGGCATGGCGAAAAGTGCTTTTTCAGAGCATTGACAATTGTAGTTTGCGTTGACTTTGTTGTTGGCCAAGATGTTGGATATTGCAAGTTATGGGCAATGTGGAGGCAAGATGCGTCTTTTATGTCAAGGTTGGTATGTGTACTGATGTTGAACAAAACATAATATCCCAATTGAGTGTCGAGCAATGAGGAATACAGACGCTAACTGTACGATATGACATGATTGTTAGTGTCATTTTCATGAAATATCCCATGGATTATTTGAGACAAACATCAGCAGACGGCCTTTCCCTGAAACTGCTTCCTATTTATATGTAGCAATTGAGCAATTCCGGGGGTCTCACACCGTAATGTTTCCCTGCTAACAAACACACAACATCAGACAGACTCTTTACAAATAGCTGGGCGGTGGAAACACCTGCAATTTGCAGTCATACTCAGTACGATTCATCTTGAGCATGATGATCATGTTGGCTGCTACTTATTCCATTCTGACATGAAGCTGAGTATATAGTCCTCGGGACTTCCCACTTCCTCAAGATATCATCATCCTCTCCTATTCCACATCAGCACATCAGAGATACACAACCACCTCCGCCAGGTGAGGGCAGATCGAATACAGGCAGATTGGCGGGTTCTACATCAAATACATATATTCTTTGCAGACAGCAACATTGCAGACACAAGTGAGTCCACCGCAACACTGCCAATGCAGTCACCAAACATAAGACCCAGGATGCAGATTCAGAAATCGTTCGCAAGACTGGCAACAGGACTATCCAGAAGCAGTATTCAGTGGGATGTGAGTGTATCCTTATCGATGCAATCGGCGGTTAATTGACTATATAACGTACAGCGGGTGTCCGGAGAGAGCTACGTAACGAATTTATTGCCGCCCGTAACAGGAAACCACCATAGTCGACAAACGCATTTGTCCGCACATTCCGCGAAATCGACCCTCATGATGTTGTCAGCTCTGATATCTTCGCAGATGAATTTCCTGATAAGATTCCATGGGAGTTGACACACCAGGCGTTGATCACATTAGAGGAGGCTATGGAAGCTTATATGATAGAGGTAACAACCGAATTTCATTGTTAGAAGCAGCAACTAATGGCTTGTAGGTTTTCAACATGTCAGCAGCTATGGCAAGGCAAGGAGGTCGGGTACAGCTGGAACAGTCCGACATGCACCTGGCATTGAATATATCCAAAATTGCCAAAGAAGGCTTTTCGCGCGCCGCAATAGAGGAAACTAAATATGTTATTAAGAAACTACGCGCTGAGGTCTGAGAAGAGAAGAAGCGAGGTGTTGAGTTCCCTGGGCATTACACTGTGAAGGCTGCGGAACAAAGACACCCGGCAATGCTTCGTCATAACCAAACTTCCGGCTGACTTCTTTGCCACAATGGCACTACAAAGAATCCGGAGACACGCAGCAGATGCAAAGGAACAGGTTCACCTCCTCTCGCCAGACGCAGAGTGCGGACTCGAGAGCCAACTACACATCCGCCCGGCACGCCACCCACCCCACCCACCCGACCCGCTCCAACGGGTAACACTTTCAGTGCTCAAACATCTGAGGTCGTCAAATTGCTGGCCGGATATTCTTATTCGCATACGGCTCTTTCTGATGCGGAGTTTGTCGAAGATGATGGGGATGCCGATCATCATAGCGATTTTGATCCAGATATGCTGTCTGATGAAGGTTAGTACACTATCTTTTGCGTGGAACTAAAGTTAACATTCATTTTGAAGACACAAGAAACGAATTGAGCGATCCTGGAACTGATGACCAGCAGTGAACGAAAGACACGGGATTCTGGACAGTATTATTATATATATCTATGTATTATTAAAGCACAATGTAGTGATCAAAAAGAATGTAAATGACAACACCAGAAAGGCAGCAAAACAATGTGAATGATGGACTGTGTCAAATTCATTGATTGCATAGTGTAGATACAGCCATGGCAAAATGAGCGTCAATGGAGCATCATCGATTTTTGCTCATGCATTCTGGGAACTCACACCTCCGATAGGTTGTAGTAACTCATAAAGTAATTCTTCCATGCCGTTATAGGCAAAACAGATTGCAGTACACTCCCTGCCCCATCATGCAAATGAGCGTCAACAGAGCGACAATGATTTTTGGTCATGCGTCTGGGGAAATCACACCACCGATAGGTTGTAGTAAGTCATGAAGTGATTTTTGGCTACCTTTAAACGCAAAACGGAGTGCAATACGCTCTATGCCTCTTCATGAACATGAGCGTCAACGGAGCATCAACGATGATTGGTCATGGGTCCTGGGATATCACACCCCCGATAGGTCGTACTCAGTCATAAAGGTATTTTTGCCGGCCTTTATTGGCCAAACAGATAGTAATACCCTCCTGGTCCCATTATGAAATTGTGTGTCAACAGAGCGCCAACGATTTTTGGTCATGCATCTTGGGATATCACACCTCCGATAGCTTGTAGTAGGTCATAAAGTAATTTTTGGCTGCCTATATAGGCAGACCAGATTGTAATACCCTTCCTGCCCCATCATGGAGATGAGCGTCAAAGGAGAGTCAACGATTTTTCGTCATGCGTCCTTGGAAATCGCACCTCCCATAGGTTATAGTCAGTCATAAAGCAATGTTTGGCCGCCTTTATAGGCAAAACAGAGTGCAATACCCTCTCTGCCCCATCATGAAATGAGCGTCAACGCAGTGTGAGCGATTGTTGGTCAGGTATGATGGGTAATCTGCATGACGACAGGTTGCACATTGTCATAAACTGATTATTGGCTGCCTTCATAGGCACAAATGGAAGTGAAACGCTTCCTGCCCGATCTTCAAATTGTGCGTCAACACATTATCCACGATTGTTGGCCTTCCGTCATGGTTAATCACAGCGCGATGTAGCGGCTATTATCTATATACATCGTGTTGACAGTTAATATACGCTAAACGGCTCAAGAATACTTAATGGTCGCTCGGTAAATGAAATAAGTTGTTACTGCCCTGGAGGATGTGGCTAGAATATACTGTACATATCTGCCTATAAAGGCTGAAATGTCCTTCTTTATGTATGCTTGTGATCAAGCTCCACTCATATTACCGAAGATGCAAGATCAACTATCTTCGACGCTGCGTTGACGCTCCGTTGACCCTCATATTCAGGATGTGGGTGGTCGCGTGAGCATGCTTCATTGGTACATCAAGGCGGCTAATCCGTTGAATAAGAAGCGTGCAGTACCAATGTCAATATTTTACGATTCACAGTAGCATATGTGAATGCGACTGTACATGTGAAACCCGAAATGCAGAACCGGATATTGGAACCGACGGGTCTAGCCAAAACCCGCGAAACCAGCGCATTGACGGTTACGGTACAGGTTTGGCCAGCAAAGAGTTAGCGCGGCGGGTCTTTGAGCAGGTCAGGAACAGAACCGACGCGTTTTTGCGGACCAAACCCAGACCGCTGGCGGGTTACCTCGACCCATTGCTGACACTACATACAGGCCTTAATTTAGCAAGTTAGCATATACACTTGGAGGCAGAGAACGAGAGAGGTCAGAGATGCACTGGGAGCCCGGATTTGACCGAGTTTGGGATTGCACTTGGAGACCATGATGTAGCGAGTCTCGTGATGAACTTGGGGATGTTCAATCTGCAGGCTGAATATCGTGAGAAATGCGCGAACGGAACCGGAGACTGTATTTATTGGTCCAACTCAAGATCATTGGAGTCTCGATAGTGGAGTACGACAAGGTCCGACGATTGATGACGCTAGGGAAATTCAGTGGGTGCGAGACCAATTCGACCGTGGGATGAAGCAGTACTCGGGGTATGCCGGACCTGGTGTATGTTGTACTGAGTCTATGCCAGTATGGTAAACTCTCCCGTACGTCCGGAGCCAAGACGGAACAGCGCCGTCTTGTTGAGGCCGGGCTGGGACAGATGGTAAGGACGGCCGTCGACGGAACAGTCTTAGCACACATAGCAAAAATTATAAAACAATCTTTTCAATTACTATTCTGACCGTGATGCAAGATCTGTCAGCATCTGCTCAGTCAATACTATTGCTGACTCTGTTTCTCCAAAGATTACGCCCTCTGCACGCAGGATTTCATACATTCCGAAGCCTGTATAACAATATTGGGCTTGATTTGGTCTCGCCTAAAGATACACAGTACCCTTCCGATGACGGTGGAAGATGGCCGACATTCTGTCCGTCTTGAGTAAGGACGGGACGGACAGCCCTGGCACCATCCCGTCAGTCCTGGAGGAATCTCGGACGGAAGGCCGGTCACGCGAGAGTTGACAACACTGCTGTATGTTGTACTCAGTGTATGCTGTACTCGGTGTGTACTCATGATCATGGTATGGATTGATGGATATGGATGACCTGACTTTGTGTCATTAGGTGATGGTAGAGTTGAGGACAAGAAACAGAGAGATGACAGGATGTGGGGGAAATCATCATCAGAAACTGGGACATAAGAGAATTCCATGCGACAGTCAATGGACCATTCCCAATCCGGCAGGTAGTACTCCCTATCCTGCAGACAAGAACACCAACACGACGTCTTCTAAACCAAATCTGGCGAGTCGTACACCTGATTCCTCATATCCGCTTGTATCTTGTATAATATTCCCATCTTCATCACCCTTCTCTCTTTCTCGTCCTCAACTATACCATCATCGCACAACACTAAGGTATGTCATTACGCCCTATCTCTCCATTTCTTGATCATGGGTTAACGCAGAGTACAGCTTACAGCGAGTACAGCATTCACCGAAGGTACATCATACACCGAGGGTACAGCATACACCGAGGGTACACCCTACACCGAGGGTACACCATTCATCGAGGGTACAGCATTGACCAAGACTTCTGGTTCCACCTGTGATTGTTGGTCGTCCCTTCAATCTCATGATTACTTGTTGACCCCTGAACGTAGCTTCAGCTTCCGGTGCCCCTCCCTTCATGATTACCAGCCAGCTCTCTGTGAGAGCTCAGAGGTAGAGATACCTTGTCCACATTCCCATTGTTGCGATTTCACGAACTGATGAATCGAGTCTGAACACCTTGCGCATCTCCCATCGGCAGGCTCCAAGTACTCCTCCTATCTCGCACGATCATGGCCTCCAAGTGCATCCTCCAAACTCGATCGATCACGTCCTCAAAGTCCATCTCCAAACTCACTTGATTACGTCCTCCAAATACATGATCAAACTTGCTCGATTACGCCCATCAAATGCGTCTCTGAGTTCACTCGATCTCGACCTTCAAGTGTATATCCAACCCGGATCATGGTCTGCAAGTTGATCCCCAATCTCGCTCTATCTCGGGCGCCAAGTGACTCTAAGTTCACACCACAATCTCCTCACAGTATATCGCTGAGTTTACTCGATTGTCATCTTCAGGCGCACCTTGAAATGCTCCCAGGCACTTCCTGCAGCCAGTCCAGATATACCATATGTAGAGAAATACATCGATACATAGATGAGAATACAAACTGAAGACATGAGTTTTATCAATTGTTGAACAACAAGTAGTAGCTATGATTTCTAGGCGCACCAGAAGTGTTCTCAAAGAAGATGAGGTAATTCCCAGACTGCTCTACCGTGATTCGATGTGCTCCCAGGCATGTCGTCGGGGCTCCCAGACTGTTAGTCTGCGCTCCCAGGCCTCTTGGAGGTACTGCCAGGCTTCTGGTCGCCACTCCCAGGCTTGGTGCCGGCGCTGCGAGGTGCTCCCAGGTGCACGCGAAGGACACTGCATCGGCCCTGTTCACTCGGGGATTTGACCACCCTGAGATTCTGGTCCGAACACACTCATATACTCCCAGAGACTCCCAGTGACTAAAATACATTTCGCTCATTTACGCATATCCACGTCAGGATCATGTTCTGAATCATATTTGGTTTCCGACTTCTAACGACAGTCGGTATCAGCAACTGAGAACATTGACACGCAGCCCGTTGAGGGAGGGTCAAAATATACCCGGGCCAGATAAACCTCCACTTCCGAGTTTGTAACTGGAAGGCAAAGGCACCAGAGATATTATCTTCATCTGGGGTTTTTTTACCAACCCCTTTCCCTTGACCTGTTCACATCCCCTTCACCACCCCCTTCCCTTTCTCGTCCACAGCCACCTTAAGTTTCCCATTGCCAACCTGCATTCCCTTTCCTGTCTCTGTCCCATTCTGACCGCTGGGCGTTTCCTCCTGAACTTGGGCATTGTCATCATTGCCAGAACCAGTGCTGCCACCGCTTGGGGCACCAGGATCTGCCCAGTTGTCATCATCATCATCCTCATCATGTATCTTATCCCAATTCAGCTGGGCGATGCTCAGGAATTCCCCTAGAGTGTACTGACTGTTGCAAAGCGGCTGAAACATTGAGTTGGGATAACTGCTTCCAGCCAAAGGAAAAACTTCCCGGTACGTGTAACTTTCCAAGAGCTGGTTGTCTCCAGATTGCAATGATTGAATGGATCCCATCTGGCATAAGGGTTGTTACACCTGCAATTGTTCACTAGGTCGGAAGTTTTGTTAAACAATTGCGCTATTTATACGAAGAAGGCTGCCCACCAAACCTGTTAAGTCAACCTCCTGTTCCGGTGGTGCAGCCACATGAGATGGAATTGTGAATATGGTGACACGTGACTGGATTAGGAAAGATTATACCATAACAGAGCTCACATGCAATGTAACCCTTGAAACCGCAAACATTGTATAGCTCAAGGAGTCTTTGACATCATTCAAAGATTGATATCCATATACTGTCCTGAACTGCCCCCAGGTGCTAATTCATAACTGATGTGGGCAATTTTGCCCTGGCAGGTGCTCTCCCTCTGTCTTTGTGGGTGGTAGTGTTAGCAACAGGTCAAGGAAACCCGGCATTGGTCTGGGCTCAGACCACAAATATAGTTTGATTTGCTTCCAAAACCGTCCAACAACCGGACCCACTGCATCTTGCCGGGCCAGATGTGGATCTGTTCCGGTAACCATGCCAATTGTGCACACAGTCGTTAGAAGTGTCAGTTCCAATCTTCCTCTTTGGTATATCAGGTTTTTCTATCAATGGTGGCATTCAGATAAGGTATTCCTAAATGGAACAGATTGAGCTTGATATATCGTTGTCCATTTCTGATGTATTGGCCACCTGCTTAATTCCAAATACACGAGACAAACTCTCTGCACCATTCTGAAAATGACAGTCAACAGTGAGTCAGTGATTTTCTAGTCTTGCATCTTGGTAAATCTGAGTGACAATATGATGCAGACATTGATCAATGAGGTATAGGCTGCACATATGCCGACCAAAACAGAGTGTGACACACTCCCTGCCCCAATCTGAGAATGAGGGTCAATGGTGTGTCGACAATATTTGGCCTTGCATCATGGTTACTCTGCAGGGTAATTGGTTGCAGACATTCAAAATTGACTGACTGGCTGCCTTTGGAGGCAAAAGACAGACCAATATCCACCCTGGCCCATTGTTAAACTGAGCATCAACAGAGCATTAAGCAATTGTGGTCTTGTGGGTCATGTAATTGATCAGATACGTAGCCGTGTTGACAAACACTGATTTTACTGGCCGCCTTGCTTGGCGAAAATGAAAGCAAACCTCTCCCTGCCAGATAATGAAAACCAAACTCAATCAACGGTCAAACATTTTTGCTCTTGCATTATGGTTCTTCACAGCGAGATTTGGCCATTAACGTCTAAATCCAGAGTGGTGACTTGACATATAGGCTACAACGCACAAGGTCACTATGTCAAAGCTTGGAAAATGGACTGAATGGTCATTTCCCACGAGGCTGTAGTAGTAACATCGGTTCCTGATCTATTTATACACGCTGGCAATTCCCGCTATACTGATGTCTCCGATCATTTGCCGACTTGATTACAAATGGTTTCAGGCCAAATATTGTTGCCCTGCATTGACACTTAATGACATGATGGGGCAGAGTGTGTTCAGCTCTGTCTTTTGCGTACAAAGGCAGCCTATAATGTGATTATATAACACAACACCCAATTGACTTGTCACATACCGGACATCCAGGAGCAATAATCATTGACCCTTTGTTGACATTCAATCAACCGATGCAGCCAGGAGAATGAAGCTCTTCCTGTTGCCAATACAGGTAGCGAATACTGCGATCATGAATAATAACAAATTAAACCAATTTTCAACTGCCTTACATACAGGAGCAATAATTGTTAAGGCTCCATTGACACTCATTTGGTTACCACCATATCTGAAATACAGCATCATTGACTTTTGCATAGCATATCAATGCTCATCGTGTGGAAGCTGTTCTGCCCTGTTCATTGACGTTCTCCTTTATTTCAACATTGGTCTTTAATGATGCATATAAATATATCCTTCACAATACGCTTCACAGTGTCCACTAATTGTGGATAATGAAAAGACTCAAACATATCATTCTCTTAAGTCAACTCTCGTATTTGCTGTCAGGTTGACTCAAAATGCTGTCGTTATCTAAAGACTGTCTGTCAGCTGCATTACCACCCGGCTGATAGTGTACTATCCTGTGGATGAACCTTCATCAGTTAGAAAATCTGCAATGAAGTCTTCCTCACGCATGCCAACCTTGTGATCTGCATGAAGTCCTGATTCGCATTAACTGACCTGAACCCGATTTGGAACCCCGACCATGCTTGGGGATTCTGTTGATTCATACTGTAACTTCGAGGTATAATATCCAACTCAACTCCGGGGTCGCTTCTAACAGTACCACTTCTATGCGGAAGATTGACGCCTGGTAGGGATTTTGTGTTGGGTAGCAATCTTCCGGAAGGAAGATAGTGCATAACCTGTATTGTGTTGCCAAGGGTTGTTGACCGCAGTTGGCTGTCCTGGTCTTGATCGGAACAGAACCATAACCAAACTGGATGTCTGTGTCGTCAATAGACCAGGACTGTAAATTCAGGTAATCCACATGCTGTCTGAATTGGGCGGGTTCTCAGTGGGTTGTCCAGCGGGTCCATTTGTAGATTCACATAATGATCTTCTAATTGCTGCCTGATAATTGCATTTTACCAAAACCCCAAATTTAAGACGTAAATGTCCCAGTTTGCCTATTTTGCAGTTTGCAATATCGAGTATTATGATATCTGTATATCTCCTTCTACATTTCGTATTGTTGCCTTGAAGGGGCTGTATACATCACATGTAATCTTTGATATCCATGTGATGCCATAATTACAAAGTACGGAAGGCCAAATATTGTTGACGCTTATTTGACACTGATTTTCATGATGCTGAAAAAAGTTTTCTGAATCGGAAAATGACAGTGTGGTATCCAATGTGTCTACAGTGGCTGCCAATTGGCCGGTTATGCATAACTGTGAACAAATCGAGTTCCAAATACCTGACTTACATGACCACCATTCATTGACGGTCTATTCATGCTTATTTGCAGAAATGGGCAGATACTGAGCAACATGCTGTTTTGCCTATGGACGCCGCTAATACCGCTATTATAGTTTACAACTACCAAATGACATTTTACGTACCTGACTGACAAGACCCAAAAATTGTTGACAATCGATTGACGCTCACTTCCATGCTTGTGTAACGAAGATATCCTGCACTGTTTTGACTCCCAATTCAACCAATACATTGTTTATAAATTATTACCAGACATTCCGATTCAGACAACCCAGGATGCATAGCCAAATATCACTGACGCTCCATTGATGCTGATTGTCAGGTGTGGGCAGTGGGCGTACCAAGTTCATTTTTCCCGGTCATGGCTGCCACTATGCCAATGATCACAAGGTACAACAAATCACATATCAGATCACGAATGACGCAAATCAATAATCATTGACTTTCCGTTGACGCTCATTTTCATCATGGGGCAGGGAGCATGCAGATATCATTTGAGACTATACAGGCTGCTACTACTCACATTATGTGTAATAACATTGATATCAAGGTTTCTTTACTATATTAACGACTCTTCCAAATGTTGACACTGCATTGACATTCATTTTGCCATGGGGGTATCTGCGATATGCATTCATCCCATTTGGCATACAATGTAATTCAGGATCTCTTGGCATCGATGCTAACATCTTCCTGTGCGTTGTTCGTAATCACAACATTGTTCGTGATTATAAAATATAATTCCAACTGTTAATATGTTCTTTCAAGTGTCTGCCAATTGTGGATTATAATGCACCAAAATTAGCGTTCAATTTGATTAATGGAAATTTCCTCTGCCATGGAGGTTTAATAGGCGGCTTTCATCTGCAAAATGAATTTTGGCAGCTTTTAGATACAGCAGATTGTGTAGTTACAACACGTTGGTCATTCATCAGTTAGCATTTCAGGATCACGATGTTCCTCGTATAAGCTACCACTGGCTAATTCATCCTTATTGACATGTTCAGCATTGGGAACAGGAAAATGTTAAGTGGCATTTGCAGCTGACACCATATTGGTTTCGTATCTTTGGGTGCCCTGAATGTGACGAGGGGTATCAGGTGGCACCGCTGGCAGTGGTTGCGATCTGGGCTGAGATGGCATCGGATACGGTGTTGGATGTGTGGGTAGGACAGGTGGAGAAGAACCCTGACCTGTGTGAGTTAATCGCATCTAGGGATTCCTCCAAGCGCAATTTTCGCAAAGACGACAGCTATTCACGTGGTACTGTTGAATCTTTCCTGGGTGTCATGGGATCGCAGCCTTGAGCTTCTGATTTGTAGGTGACTCATCACCGCCGTTCAACTCTTCTACGACTCCGGCGTGAGGATTTTTGATCAGATATTGCATTTCATCTCCGGCGGTATCAGAATATCCGCATTTGGCTATTTTGCCCATACTCGATACAAGCTCCATGTCAGACTGTCAGAGCTGTACTTGCCCCTCTTGCCATGGCATTGATGTAGAAATCTTGAAACCCCACAAGAAATCGGGTGAAGCATCTAGCAATGAGATTCGGCAATAACCTCCACCATATATTGTTCCTCATCCGACTGAATGGTTAATAAAGCATGTTTTGTACACTCCTGCGGATGCTAATCACGCAATTTGTGTGCTAAAATCCGAGACCTTACGACATCATGATGTTGTATTTCTCAGATCCTGCAGACATATGCCTACATATGCCATTGCTGTTTGCTGTCACAGGTGAAATGAGTCTGTCACAGAGCTCCTTATGTACACCTGTTGTATATTATTCAGTTAGCGGACTGTCATTTACCATGATATGAATAATCTTACAACCAATCGTGTGCTATTTTTTATTCATGCTGGTAACAGTTTTACGAACGATTTTCAAATCAACATACCAGGATACTTCTTTGTTGGCTCCATTGGCAGCATTGCGGTGAACCAACTTGTTTTCGTGTTCTCCCTGGGGGCTGCAGTTTGATGTATTGGGTGTAACGCCCATTAATTGGCCAGGTTCAGTGCCGTTCTCACCAGCCTGAGGAGGATGTATAGGCATGATTTGTTGGTGTAGAATAAGGGAGGACGATGTTCATGAAAAGAAGTGGGAAGTCCTGAGAAATATATACCTCGCCACAAGTCAAAATGAAATAATTAACTCCCAAGTTGCACGTTTCACTCAGGTTAAGTCATGCTGTGTTGCATTGCCAATTGTAGGGGTCTCTAACTATTCTTCAATGTGCAATTAGTCTCTCTGATGTTGTTTCTGAAGTCAGAAGGATAAATAGTTGTTGACGACTGCTGAAGACTCATGATGGGCTGATAAATCCTGAATATTCTTCGCGGGAAAAAATGTCTGCTTATGTATGTTCTCAAAATGCCAGGAATCCGACATGATGATGCTGAAAATCCAGTCATACAGTACTGTTGGCAGAATGATTCACAATTTAGTTACGGTCAAAAGGTTAATGTTGTATATTCAAGTCTAGCAAACATACGCACCTTTACATAAAAGCCCCAGCTTGCCTCCATATCATCTGGATCTTGCAACATCCAACATCTCGCCCAACAACAACATCGACACAAAATGCAATGGTCAATGCCCCAAAAACGCTCTTTCCCGACTTGCTGCTGGTACAGATGGAAAGTTGATGAATTGATCCATACAACAATGTCATCAAGCGAGTGAAGCCAAGATGGGCTTGCAAGCGGACCCAGTCCGAGCACTATGTGCATTGCATAGCTTGGGATCCCAAAGGCCACTTGGGGCAGAGAGAAGACAAGAAACCAAACCTTTTTGGTAACATAGAATTGAAAAATGGAGCTAGGATGATGTCGAGAGATAAATTGCTGCGTGAACAATGCGAATTGAGCCACCTAAGAGAGCAGTTGAGCAGGAGGAGGAAGATATGAGAAGTGCTGAAAGCTGGGGAGTGACAAAAATTGAGATCAGATAAACGTTTAAGCAGATTTTGAATGCTATCCGAGACAGTCTTAGTGATCTTGCCACTTCAGACGATGAGAACAATGGGGGAGATGATGAAGATGCCAAGCAGGGGAATCTGTGCAACGATGATGAACACAGTTGTGTGATGGACACAATGTCGTAAACACCACAGCACCGCGTGGGGAGTTGTCAGCAGAACCCGATCTAGCTTGACGAATAAACAGAACAGGGTTGGGGGAATGGTGCCGATTCCTCACCTGAACGAGATGTGATGAACGACCCCACGAACCCAAAAGTCATGGCTGTCGTCAAACCACATACGGACAATGATGCCCCAAATTCTTCATACCCAACCTCTGGAGATCTTATGGACCTTCTGGATATTATCCCTGGAATCTATCGAATACCGCAAAGGACTTCTGTGTCAGGGAGTTGTAAGATGAGGCTAGGTTGTGGCAGACCGCAGTTGAATACACACATGGTGTCACTTCCGGCTGAGCTGAAGCTCAATTTGTAACTGATTTGCAGAGTGGAGGCTGTTAAACCCATAAGCTTTTACCCAGGTGTTTTCCACTGTAGGTGATCATGATGTAGAAATCGGATTCGGATCCAGAAATGGTGACCGCACGTGAGTCACTGGAAGAAATGATAGGCAAATTATCATTTTGGATGTCATATTAAGTATAAAGGGAATTTGTGATGCAAGTATACTAAGTGTCAGCTGATATATGATATTGGTGACCAAGCTGTGCGAAGTAATAATTTGATAGTCCGGGTGCAACGGTGGTATGTACCTTGCGAAAGTTCTAGTATCTTAATACAGCTGTATATCAACCAATAAACTCCCTAGCGCTTTTACATTTTCTCTTAAGTGGGAAAGCACAAACTAAATCATTGACCAAATTGACAAATAAAATCTTAGTCAGTCATGTCAAACAAGTTACAGAAGGAGTGGTCAGTGTGCAATATGCATTTCCCTTTCTGATCACCATCATGCTGTATTCATTGATGTGTCCAAATGCTTCATTCTCTGCTCGCAATTGAAGCACATGGTTCCGCTTTTGAAAAATTCTCTTGATATTTCATGTACATTGAGGAATTGGCGCTGTATCATGACAGGTGATGAAATGGGGGTATTGTAATCAAACATATGGGGGAAAAAACCATACCGTGAATTGTTGGCCGAAAGTCCGGTCTTGTACGCTTGCTACGTCATCCATCACCCAGACACTGGGTATAATGTTGGTGCTGGAATTGAGAAGTCACAATTTGGCTGGAAGCAGATGATCATACATTCAAACAATTAATTCCTGGTCAATGATAATCATGTGCTTCATATGAGCCGGTTATTGAACATACAATGACGATTAGGACGTGTTCGATGTTAGCCTCAATGGAGTCTGTAATGGTAGTCATGATTAGGTTCTCGGCAATGGCACCAGACTTGTCCAGGGCCTGGTAACCGCAACCTTATATTGACGACTCGGGATACTCTTACCTATCAACCAATCTATTATATTACCACATCGACATCTGCAACCGTATCTTCTCATATACTCTCATACGAGGCCATACACGGACCTAAAGCCTGACTCTATTATCGTTATTAATCAATTGGATACGTTGCGCTCACAGGCTCTCGCGATTTTCCACCTTTCGATGCGTCGCCATGAAATCACCCATTTTATCCCAAAACATGCCTTCAATGACGGTTACCAGAACTCAATTGCGCGTCACTACCATCCATAAGAGCGATGACACTCTGCAGGAAGCGGCATTGACAGCCGAACTCACAGCACCAACCTGCTTACTGCAGTGCCAGATGGACGATGACCAGGACAATTACTCCTACCATGACCTCGGAGGTCAAAGAAGCAATTATACCCCGATTGACAATGATAGTGGTGATCTCAGGTCACAACTTGTTGACAACGATTGTCAAGACATGGTGACTCAAAATCGGTTGCTGCTTGAAATGCCGCTGGAAAATCAAGCCAAGTGGAAAGCTGAACTGAGACTCGAAAAGGAACAGATGGCGGCGGAATGGGAATCAATGCTTGCAGACCAGGACCAATGGGCTGCCAAACGCGTCGAACCCAGTGAACGAAGCACCGTGGGCCCAAGACCGAATATCTACACGACGGTTTACCCCAGAAGTATCTGAGGCGGTGTAAAAGAGCAGGACCAATTTCTGGACTCAGTTCGCTCAAATTTCGACTCCGGCAGTCACATATTCCCACGCGGTTGACCCAACATGTCTAATACGTGATCTCTCTTCTGGACGGCTGGAGTACTCATCAGATCCAACAGTTGGAGAGATGGGGATTACAGATCCTTCGAAATTAGCGGTAGACTTATCTGTGGAGTCTGAACCATGCATTCCGGACATCGACCGCTTTTCTCAAGAGATGGCCAAGTGTTATGGTCATAAGGACCGACGACGTGTGGCTGTGATCACGGTGATGCAGGGATGCATACAACTTCAACAAGAATCGGTCAGAGCCTATGCGAATCATTTGAAAGCTGATTCGAGTCAGTCTGGGTGGAATCTACAGAAGCACGAACAAGTCCTCTATGATATGGCCTGGGCAGGCCTCCACAACTCGCTAAAGCACAAAGTGGGACTGATGACGCTGACCTGCATCAGAGTTGACACCTTGGACGAATTCATTGAGAAGGCAACGGCGTCGGAAGTTACACCTGTCGAAAACAAGAAGCCACAGCAGCGACATCAGCAGTAGCAACAGCTGCGGCGGAAACAGCATACGGACTCGACATCCAAAAGCGGAAAACGAGGCTTTTGGCCATCCATTTCCGAGCCAGCAGATACCACTGGCGGCAAATCCGGGCAATTAGGATCACACAGACACGCCAATGGAGGCGGCCGAGGACAACAGCCAGGATTACTGCCGGCACCATTGCTCCCAACAGAAATGTTCGAGGGCCGACGTTCTATCAGCAAATGACTATGATGTGGATCCCCAATCCATAAGGCGAGCTTCTGCCCTAAATACTCATGAGGAGGCAACCCACCACACCAGGACCAGACATTAGCTCCAAACAGGGACGGAGGACACCAAATCAATCGACAGAAGTCCTGCGATAATCGAAAGCTAGAAATCTCATAGGCATCTCTTGGCATTTGGTCTGATGGAAGATGTTCGACGAGACGGAATCGGGGTTGAAGAGGTTGGCAATGCAGACTGGGTTGGTGACAATGGACAGCATAGCACCGCATCGTATTGCTTTGAAGTCCAGAGTGATGTTGGACAGCCACGAAGCTCACATGTCAAGTCGGTACTGATGCGGCACATCCAGACCGGACACGTTCTATATCATTCACGAGGTGTTTATAACAGATGATACTGGGGAAATTCAACGTTTGTGAGCTTGATCAATTGCGCCACAACGAACATCGTTATGGCACCGACACTGCGAAAACACCTTCGTCTGGCCGACAAACCACCATCCATCACGACTCTAGGCCTCGATGGGTAAGTAATGGATTATGCGGGCAACAGTTGAAACACGGTATTCATGGTTGGGTATATGGACCACTGATCACCGGTCGAAGAATCGGAAGAGCTAGTTGTGCCCATGTCGGCTTACGACTTGGTTTTGGCAATGCCAGGGTTCCCGTCCATGAATCCAGTTGTCGATTGGCAAAGCGGTCGACTTTTGTCTTTGTGAACTCCAGGGGCACCGGAAGTGGTGGCAGTAGACTGGGTAAACCATCAGGAATCCCCCAGAAATGTACCAGGATCTACGGCTCAGGAGGAGGCGTGTTCTGATGGAGGCGGCCGCATCCTAGATAGTCAAATACTTGGAGCAACTGCATTTGATGATCTACTGGCCAGTGAGCAGGACGTTGGGACATCCTTCCTGAGAATTGGGGTTCTTTCAGGGCTGCTCGGAGCGACGGTGGAAGGCATCAGTGATGGTGAGTGAGATAGACCCCAGGCGCTGTACGGGCGAGCAGGGAGCATCGGCGGTAGTTGTGGCAGAAGAGCGTCAACATGGGAATCTTGGACGACGGCTACCAGCACGTGGAGACACAAAGGGAGTACTGAACTGCGGGGCCGGTCTCTTCCTTCGGCGAACTGTTTCAAATCCGGGCTCCTGGATAGTCTCCCTTACTGCTTCATATATATCCATTATGAATTGAGAACTAACATTAGCAGTTGGAGCCGGCACAGCAACAAACAGGGTGCCTACAGACGACAAAGGACATTTCCCAGCTATATACGGAGATTTTGTGGAGGTTTCCAGTAAAGCGAATACAGTGACACTTCCCCCCCGTCGGTCAACCGACCATGCAATTGATTTGGAGCCCTGTTATAACCTGCCATATGGGCGGATTAACAACCTATCGGGGTTTGAGTTGAGGACAGTAAACGCTGGCATCGAGGTGAACCTAGCCAACGGGTTGATTCAGTGGTCATCATCGCTTGCGCTGGCACCGATTCGGTTTTCAATGAACAAGGACTGAGTACTAAGACATTCTGTCGACCATCGTGTACTTAACATGGTGACCCTGCTACTGAGGGAATTACTAAAGAAATCAGAGACATCTCGTGGCTAGAAATCGAAAGGCTCGGATAAACGGCAATGGACACGGGAAGCCGAGTTGGCATTCCGGAAACTGAAATGGACCTTGACCGATGCACCAACCCTGCACCATTTTGATCCGGGCAAGCCGATCATTCTCTAAACGGACGCGAGTGGATTCACGATTGCTGGCAGCCTCAATCAGTAGGATGTTTTCGGGGTTCTCAGGCCAGTGCAATTCTACTCCCGGAGATGCTCTCAAGATGAACAGAATTACAACACCTATGTTCGGGAGCTACTGGCCATTCTGCAACGACGAAAACAGTGGCGGCACTACCTCGAGGGTGCCAATTTGAATGTCTTTATCTGGTGTGCTCACAAGAATCTCGAGTACTTCCAGACATCCAAAGAACTCTCCAGAAGATAAGCCGGGTGGTCGGAAATTCTTTGGGTTTAAAACTTAGTCATCGTGAACTAGGAAGGCAGCAAAAACCGAGCCGATGTCCCATCCAGATGACCTGACTATGAGATCGGCTACGAGCAGCTTGTGGCACGACAATTGGCAACCGTCCCAGTGGAACAATACGACAATCTCATGCCCACTATTATCACGGCCCAGGCTTCCATCAGCAACGACCCTACTTTCCTTCTGATACACCTGGTTGTTCGGGACGGCTCTGACAGCTCTGACGGAACCTCGTACGCTTTGACGGAGAATCACACGCTACCAGTCACCCAGGTGACAGGTCGCGTTGCATACGTACCTCCTTTGCTTTGTGGTGACGTATACGCATCATCAGAATGACACGTGTGCTACACTCTTCGCAGGGGCTGCCGTTATGCTGAAGCCTTTTACACAACGCCTGGCGATCGACGACAACCCTGGGAGCACCTGGGAGAACCGGCGACATATCTGGGAGCACCTCGAATCACAGTCATGTATTCAGTTTCTATTCTTATCTATGTATCTATGTATCTATATAGCTACCCATCGACACACGGTATATCTGGACTGGCTGCGGTCTGCCGAATATATACTCACCGTCACCCTGTCCACCTCCGTGTCCCCTGTATCTGCGTACAACCGCCGTCGCTCCTTGAAGATATACTTGATCGAGCGTGTTTGAGATGCACTTGGAGACGGAGATTGAGTGAACTCAGAAATGTACTTGGAGACTGAGATCGAGTGAACTCAGAGATGCACTTGGAGGCCAAAATCGAGCGAGTTTGGAGATGCACTTGGAGGCCGTGATCGAGCAAGTTCGTAGATACACTTCGAGGTCGTGATCGAGCGAGATTGGACGAGTACTTGGCTGCGGCCGATGGACGGCGCGCCGGGACTCAATTCATCAGTTAGTTAACTCACAACCTTGGGAATGTGACAAGGTGACTTTGCCTTTGAAGCTCTTATGGAGAACTGGCTGGTGGCGGTCGATCGGTACGGAGGTACGCCGGAAGCTGAAGCTACATTCAGGGTTCAACTCGAAATCGCGAGAACGAAGGGACGACAGACAATCTTAGGTGTATGCTGTACTCAGTATCAACTCATGATCTTGGCATGGAGAGATTGAGAGGGATGAATTAACTTTGTGTTCTTGCGATGATGGTAGAGTTGTGGACGAGAAAGAGAGAGGAGAGAGATGAAGATGAGAATGATATAGAGGATAAAAGCGGCTATGAGATAACAGGGGAATGACTTGCCTGATTGGGGTTAGAAGACCTCGTATCGGTGTTATTACCCTCCGGATCGTGACTCGTACCTGCCTTATCGGGGATGGTGAATTGACCCCCAAACGAAATTCTCTAAGTCCCAGTTTCTCATGATGATTTCCACCATCTCCTCTGATCTCTCTCTGTCTTGTGCTCAACTCTACCATCACCTAAGAACACGAAGTTAAGTCATCCCTCTCTATCTCTCCATGCCATCATCATGAGTTAACACCGAGTACAGCATCCACCAAGTACAGCATCCTCCCAAGATCGACAGTCTCCCGCTCCAAGCCAGTTTCTGATCCAATTACAAGTTAACCAATGAATAGAGTCTCAGCTGCCGTCCCACCTCCCTCCAAATCGACCGCCTCCAAGTACTCCTCCAATCTCGCTCGATCATAACCTGCAAGTGCATCTCCAAACTCGCTTGGTCACAGCCTCAGAGTGCATCTCTGAGTTGACTCAATCTCGGCCTACAAGTGCATGTCCAAACTGCCTCGATCACGGCCTCCAAGTGCATGTCCAAACTCGCTCGATCACGGCCTCCAAGTGCATCTGTGAGTTCACTCAATCTCGGTCTCCAAGTGCGTCTCCAAACTCGCTCGATCACGGCCTCCCAGTGCATCTCTCAGTTCACTCCATCTCGGCCTCCAACCGCATCTCCAAACTCGATCAATCCCGGTCTCCCAATGCATCTCCAACCTCGATCGATCACGGCCTCCAAGTCTATTGTTCAGGAGCGACGGTGGGTGTACGGAGATACAGGGGTAACGGAAGTGAAATGAGCGACGCGGAGTATATATTTGGGAGACCCCGGGGTAGATAGACAGCATCTCATTTTCATCTCATCTTGTCATACAACGAAAAGAGACACTCTATGTTTCCCAACTTTTGGTCTCACTCGCTCTTTCCGTGGATCCACGCAATTGTGTGGATCCTCACGGCCGGATAGTATCATATCTTCTCACCATCATCCTACGCACCTCGAGCTTCACGTAGAGGGAACGCGGGGTGAGATTTTCGCAGCGTCACCCATTGCATTGCAATCCCAAGGCAAGCGTGTACCCAATGAACCCATTCCAACGTATGGTCACAGTTGGCCACAACTCCAGAGTGTGAGTCTAAAATAAGAGACCGACAGAGCGAGAAGAAACGTTGAAACGGCGATCGGAGGGCGATATGCAACGCGACGCGTGGTATTGACCCCCGGGCGCGGAGTGTTCCGTCACCGGGATGTCTCTGACGGCTCTGACGGAGCGCGTTCACTCTGACAGAGCCATTCCGCCCGGACAGAAAATTTTTTTGCTGATGTTATTGCCCATATACTCCTCCTCCTCATTCTCAGCCAAGTCATGCTCCTCCTTGTCATCTGACTCCTCTTTATCTCCCTCATCTTCACCGTCCCGTTCCATATCCAGATCGCCGTCTAAATCAACGCCGTCCGGAGCATCCATATTGTCTTGCATGCACTTATCCACATAAGAATCACTTTCGGTGTCTTATTTGCCATCCGACTCAATAAACTAGATATCCTCATCTGAGGCAATTGACATGGCTGGCGATGATTCTGGTTCAACATATACCTGCTCTTGGCAACCCGCTGCGTCCAAATCTGCCTCTGTCAGATCCTTCTGCAACTGCCAAGCAACCACACGAGAGATATCATCTCCCCCATGTCTTCATTTAACAATTATTTTCTCTTTACTGTTTCCCTTTCCCTTCCCCTGCCCGGTCCATTTCCATTTCCCATCCTTATTCAACTTCTCTGTCCTCTTCCCATCCTTTGTTCCCTGTCCTTTCCTGATCCCTTCGTCATAGCCCTGCGTGTCCTCCTCACCCTCACCGTCGTCATTGTCACTGGGATCGCCAGGGCAGATCAATATCTGGGGCTCGCCCCGAAGCGATCCGCCCCGTTGTTATCATTATCATTGTCGTTGATTTTATTATCACAATTCAGTGGTCTAACGTCCACGAAGTCAGCTGCTTTTTTCTGCCGGCCGCATGGTGGCTCAATCATTGGGCTGGGATGTTCGATACTGTAACAAGATACAAGCTCACTGGTGCGTATAACCTTCCCCTTGCTGGTTGTTTGCGGCTTGGAGTGATTGACTTGACCCATCAAGGCACAAAGTTTGTCCCTCCTCTGATTGTATATTTGGTCGCAGGCCTGGTCAAACATTTCTGCCAAATTTGTTCAGAAGGCAGCCCACCACTCCCAATATGACGAACTCCTACTCAAGCACTACGGGCACGTTACCTCGACTTGGGACAAGTTGCGCGTCGTGACCAGATGAAGAAAGATTATCTCATTCAAGAGGTTACAGGCAGTCTATAACATGACGCCACAAACATTGTATATTCGTATGAATTCACGGATGAATTCCGGGATGGATCCCATTAAACTCTCCCGATCCAATGACAGGCATGGATTTGAAACTACTGTGGCAATTTTTACCTTAGCCTTCCGCATTCCTTTGCTACGGCCCTTTGGTTCCATTGCTGTGAGATGAAAATGAATGAACATCTGAAAGGTTAAGATTATGATCCAGTTGCATGTAGCCGAAGCAAACCCAGAGCTAAAGGAAGGGAATGTACAACATTGTGTAGGTTATCGGGTTTGTTTTGCAACCAGAGGCCATGTTTTGTTCAAGTCAGGGATTGTAGAGATCAGGATGCTATCATTGGTTTCACTGTGGATGTAACACAGTACGAATGTATAGGCGGGAAGAATGGATATATACACCAGAGTTCCAGCAATATCATCGAGCAACTTGTGAGTTTTGTTGGTTAACAAACACAAACAAACCCAGCCTGGATGTTGCAGAAATCCCATGCACCTCATGAACAACAAGCCTCGGGATGAGATTTGGTCCTCATCCAGTGCACGATTTATAATGTTGGGCTGTATTTTACACCACATAACATTTCTGCCACTCAGGCCTCAAGCCGCTCGGAGGAAACTGAGTAGCTGCCAGGTTGTCCCAACCTTGCAATCTTCCAACACAGTCACCAATGCCTAGAAGTGGAAATAGCACACGCAACTGATGTCATAGGATGGAGATTACATCATTGTTCGCTTTGGGATGCTTTTAGCTCTTCCAAAGGAGGATGACCAGCAGGGAGCTGAAGATATATACAATCAAGGGTTCGAAGTAGTGTGTCAAGAACGAGTCCAATACAATGAGAATTGCAGTAGAAAGACATACTGACCCCTCAGGCGGTGCAAACTGAACTTCAGACATTCCTATTACAGTGAATCTCAATGCTATGTGAATCTGACTTAAATCTGAAGGCAGATAACCCTATAAATAAATATTGTTCAAGGGATTGCGACCCCGAGTATTGTCACCGGCGATAGTGATATACAGTCCAGGGTGGTATACACTGCTCCTCCGTGTTTTTTCTAATCCCTACCAGGTCGCACAACTAAGAGTATATGTTGCCTGCTGTTGCACCTCAATGCCGAGGAAATTATACCTATATTTTGAAAGGCATACATCTATATCCCATTATGTGTTTCCGATGCTCTCACCATGGTACAACCCCCGGTGTATGAATTGTTCAGACACTACAGAAGAGTAGTCCTTCGGGGAAATTTCAGCTTGCACTGGCTAAGAGGCACTTTTGCACGCTGGCTGCCGAGAGTGATACCTCTCAACGTGCGAGTTAAGTATCCTCTACGATCGCTGGTTTGATCTGCACCCCTTCATCTTCTCTGAACAATTGGGGCATGGCAGATATCATCCGACGCGTGACGTCCAGCCCATCCGCTACACAGCGACTTTCAATGATTACACCAACCGCGATTTCAAGTACAAGCAGTCTCAACATGCCATCACTCGGCGGAACCTCACGCCCAGACTCAACGAGTTGCGCGATGTCAGGCCTCGTATCCCACATTTGTAGCACACCCACTGCCCTCTTCGGTCTTGACAACCTGCCAACTCCAATGCCGAATCCACACACCCGCACGACTATTACGAACTCACTGTGAACGCTTGCTACATTGAACAAAGGCAGACAGAGGCAATTGCAATTGCAACTTCCGGCGGTGTGAACACCTCACTCAGTGGTCACTGGCAGTCACAGCACCACGGGATGTGGTCACTCAGACATCACCCATCTTGTCTATACACAGGGCAGTCCGATTGAGCTCATTATCTCTAACGGAAGTCCATTGAGGAGTGCATCAAACTTGAAGATAGTATGTTATGCATCGCGATGTGCTGCAAAAGCATTAGCTGAAGCCCCATACTGCCAGATAATAGATATGTACTGGAACACTGCAATGCAGCAAATCAACATTTGGTCCATACCATTTGAGGCATGCACAGAGGAGATCATGAAAGAGGTATGGTGAACGGAAGGCCAACATTGGATATTACCAGCTCAACCAGATCCCCGGTTCAAGCACAAGTCGACAAAGTGTACTCCCATTCCATTCAATCTGCAAGGTACCAAGTAGCACAGCTTGATGATCTCCACCGCATTGAATCCGACACAGCGCGTTCGGAATTTATTGATTCCTTTCTTGGAGACAATAAGTACCTTTCTGCTGTGGCAGAGCGTGTGTAAGGTGGTGTACACGGTCCAGATCCAACCCAGAGAGTGTAGAAAGCTGGAAATGAATGGCGGGTGTCCACTGTACATCCTGGCGGAAGCAAGCCTGGGGTATATCTAGATCCAATTTTATCATCGGGCGAATAACGGCGGTAGCTATGCTGATGGATTTTATCATTCCATTATTGCCAACCCGGACGCTCATATATCGTCGCGACTGATTGTGCTTCCCTGAATTGTGATTCCCCGTGCTCTCTTGGAGTGGTAAAAGAAAACAGGTGTTCATACAAAGGCTTTCAAGGCACTTCGGAAAGCGGACAGAATCGATCACACCAATTCCTGGAATTACCTCAATGCCGGGAGTAAGAACTGATCCCACAGCACTGCGACACTACGCAAGGTACACCTCACCTGACCTTTTTGACATGTACACATTCTTGATGAATACATGCAGCACACTACCGGAGGGCTACCAACAGGGAGTGTATACGAACACACTTGCAACAGTCAAGAATCAGATCCAAAAAAAGCAGAACCCAACGCCTGCCAAGGTCATACACATGTAAGCAGTGTGTGTTGACAATGCGATGCTTCAAAACAAGTTGACTGCCAAGGTGGCACTTGGGAAACATGAGATCGGAAGCACTCACCCAAACATCCTGATGGACAACAATTGAACCGATAATGATCTACATTGCGGGATGCCAGAATCCTGTGAGGATTCTGACAATGAAGGTGACAAAATTGACGAGAGCGAGGCAATCCCCACCACCAGCTCGCCAAGGTGGACTGCAACTGAACTCAATAGGTTCAACTTCAGAACCACGACCCAGGACGTGTATGAGGGCGATGATGCCGATGATGCCGATGCGGACAAGGACGAGCTAGCATCGTTGGCTGATGATGGATTGACACAGACTTTGGAGGACTGAGGTTGTATTACATCAGAGTGTGAGGAACGGAGACTATATTTCCGACCTGTAAAATACGATAATGCTGAAGCCAATGCTATGGCAAGTGATGTATGCGAAGAGAAGACTGAGTTGTATTACGTGACAAGGTATCTAAGTAAAACATATATGGGAGGGTGCGGCATCTGATAAATAGTAATTACGGAGAGGTTAAATCTGGCATTTGCCCAGTGAGAAGGAAATTCATCGCTAGACGTTGGGTAAATAGTGACAACCTAAGTGGAGCCGCAGTGAAGAATGTGACACAAATGTCGTTCTGATGGTGTGTATACATCACCACAGTCCAGTCAGCATGTAAAGGAACTGTGAAGCTGGGGTGGCGAGCGAAATATATAATGCAACAGGTCCCATGAATAATAGGCATCGTACAACAGCCTCAGCAAGGGAGGATCGCAATGTGACACGTCTGATTGCATATCAATGGGTACGAGTTTCTGTCAGAGACCTCAGAGCAGTCAGAAATAACCTGGTATCCTCCACGGATCCTAGGTTTCATGCTGAGGAATTTGTCTTCTTCTTTCGGCCGACATGGACAGTATATTCCCACGATAGCCTCCCAGACAGTAACAACACATTTCATTTAGAAACCGGCAACTACTGTTAGCAACGGGTCCGGGTTGTAACGGGCGGGGTCGGGCGCAGGTGATATGGGTGTTGCGGAACTGAACTCGAAGTGCGTATCGAGGAACAAGAATCAGAATATCTTTCAAAGTCGTACTATTGCTTGCTATAGAAGAGAACGAGTAAAGAGAGAAGAAAAGGAAACCATCCACCACCAACTATCCTCTCTTTATATACAATCCGTTCGCTACTCCCGAATCATCCTTCATGCTTTGATATACCAACCGAATAATCCTCCCATGATCTTACACACCTAAAAACTCTTCTTATCAGTACAACCACGCCACAACATCCGACGTCGCAACACTTCTTCCTACGTTCTCACCTTATCCTTATCTTTATACATTACTCTCACACTACCCAGAACTCCTTACATCCTTCTAGAACCTTCGTCCCCGCTTTCCTCTAATGAATGTAACCTATCATGCATTTTATTCCTTTGAGCCGTCACAGTATCCCCCTCCTAGCTTCGAGGTCCGCCGAGAACCATTATAATGGTCCGGGCTTCTGAGGGTACTTCTCATGGAACACATCAATGGCTTGAAGTCCGTTGATATCTCTAGCTGGTTCCCATGTCATCTGGTCATACCCTATCCAACGTACCAGATACTGTAACTGATTCCTATATACTCGGGAATCTTCCACCCGTTCCACCTGATATTCCAAATCACCTTCTACCTCTACTGGAGGAGGTGGCGTAACTACCTGTCCCGGCAACGGATCCCTTGCAACTGGATCCATCAACGAAACATGATGTACCGGATGAATCCGTAAACTTCTCGGCAGGTCAAGTTCATACGCATGGGGGGATACCTTCCGTTTTATAGTATAAGGTCCCAGCCGTTTCCAATCCAACTTCCGGGACGGTCTTATAGTTCGAATATGTCGGGCATCTAACCATACCTCAGTTCCTTCTTGTAACTGGGGCGCCGGAAGTCTCCCCCGATTAGCTCCCTCTTCCATAATATCCTGGCTCCGTCGCATCTCCACTCGGAGGTGTTCATGGATCTGATGCATCGTTGCTTGTACCTGATCCGCGTCAACTGCCCTAGAATCATCTGGTTTCCCGGCCGCTTCCTCAAAGGTCATCCGGGGATCTGTCCCTGTAACTGCAAAGAACGCGGAACATTTCGTAGTTTCTGATGTTACATTATTTGCTGCGAACTCCACCAACGGTAACCATTGTACCCAATCATTCTGTTGATAACTGGTAAAAATTCGAAGGTACTGCTCCATACACGCATTCATCCTTTCCGTCTGGCCATCGGTCTGAGGATGAAACGCTGTTGATAACCGCCGGTCAACGCCCAATCTTTCACATAACCTTTCCCAGAACAAGGCAGCAAACTGTGGTCCTCTATCGGATATAATCGTCCTTGGTACCCCGTGTAGTCTCACCACTTCCTTCAGGAACATCTCTGCTAACCCTCGGGCATCAATGGTTGTTTGGCAGGGTTCAAAATGTCTCATTTTTGATAATCGGTCCACTACTACCCAAATAGCATCGTAGCCTCCACATTCTGGTAACCCAGTTACAAAATCCATTGATATATCTTCCCATGGTTTCTCTGGAACTGAAAGGGGTCGTAACGCTCCGAAGCTAGCATGTCTACTAGTCCGGGACTTCTGACATTCCGCACAACTCCGTACATATTGATCCACCTGTTTTCTCATTGTCTTCCAGTAATACTGTCGGCTCAGGAGGTCGAACGTTTTACTCCGTCCTGGATGTCCTGCTAACGGAACGTCATGATGTTCCTTTATCAAGCGTAACTGTAGTCCTGGATCCTCTGGGACATACTTTCGTTCTCAATAATACAACTGTCCTTCTCTTTCCGAACATTCTGCCACAGTAATCTCTCGCATCGAAGTGCCCTGTCTTACTGCATCAAGTATCCTTCCTACAAGACCATCCCGTTTCGAGGCTTCTCTCAGTTGTTCCTGTACCGAACGTACCTTTATCCGATCGTTCGCAAGGATTCGTAACTGCTCCGGAAGGTTTTGTGGTTTCAACACCACTTGTTCCATTGATTTCAACCTTTCATCCCCCCCCTCAGGTAGGTCTCCAGGCCTTCTTGTCAATGCATCCGCTTTACCATTAGATTTCCCGGGTCGATAAACAATCTTATAAGTAAATCTCGATAAAAATTGGGCCCACCTAGCTTGTCTTCGGTTCAGGAGTTTTTTGGACATAAAATACTCAAGATTCCTATGATCGGTTATGAGTTGTATCTCATGTTCTGCCCCCTCACATTCCGGTCTCCATTCTTCGAGTGCTTTAATGATCGCCATCAGCTCCTTATCATAAATATCATAATTGCACTCCGCTGGTGAATGCTTCTTCGAGAAAAACGCTACCGGATGTAATATTCCCTCATCATTCCTTTGGGATAACACTCCCGCGGAGACATAATCTGACGCATCGGTCTCAATTATAACTTCCCTACTGTGGTCGAAGTGTCGAAGGGTGGGCGCAGTTGTAAACACAAAAACCATTTCTTCGAAAGCCCTCTGTTGATCTTCCAGCCACTCAAAAGGAACATCTTTCTTCGTCAACCTTGTAAGGGGTTCCGCCACCTCTGAATATCCCTTAATAAACCTCCGATAGTAATTACAGAATCCTAGAAATTGTTGAACTTCAAAAAGGTTGTTCAATCGGCCGTTCGCAGTTTTCTTTTCTCGTGACCAGTTTCTGACCGGTTCTACCTTGTCTGGATCCATGGAAACTCCCTTGGTTGATATAATAAGTCCCAAATATTTAACGGTTTCCTTATGAAATTCGCATTTCTCGGGTTTCAAATAAAGTCCCGCTTTCAACAATCGTTCCATAACCCACTTAACATGTTCTTCATGTTCCCTAATCGTATTGCTATATATCAGGATATCATCCAAATAAGCAGAGGCGAAACAATCCAGGGCTTCTCGAATGGTATCGTTAATATAACCCTGGAAATCAGCTGGTGCGTTCGTAGTCCCAAACTGCATTACCAATGGTTCAAACAACCCATCTCTGGTACGAAAAGCTAACTTATGCTCGTCCCCCTCTTTTACCCGTACCAGGTTATACGCCCCCCTTACATCTAGCTTCGTATAAATTCGTGCTCCTGCCAATAGGTCTAACGTTTCCTGAATAAGGAGTTAAGGATACCTATTTTTCACGGTTTTACTGTTTATATCACGATAGTCAATGCAGAACCGGAGTCCGCCTTCAGGTTTCTTCGCGAACAAACATGGTGCTGCATACTGTGAGGATGACTGTCGTATAAATCCTTTTGTCATATTATCCTCAAGCCATTCTTTCATAACCACTAGTTCCTCCCTGGACATCTTATAGAGGGGGCCCCAGGATGGTACCTCGCCTTCCTTAAGTCGGACTTCATGATCAACATTTGGTCGATGTGGGGGTAATTTATCCGCTAGCACTTTACTGAAGAGTGGGAGGAACTCATGATACTGCTTTGGAATAACTTCCTCCAACGGTCTCTCCTTGAGATCTTTGACCTCGATGGCTTTATTAATATCATATAGTGATGCTTTGAAAATTGTAAGCTTCCCCCGTTTAACTGTTCGGAAGAAGGATACTCCGTTTAACATAACTATATTTCCTCGAAATGGTCTCGGTCCTTGGTTATCCGCAGTCCATAACTTTTTTTCTTGGTAAACTGGCTCAGGTGGTTCTTCCGTAACTCCTTGGACCGTAACGGGGCCCTCCTGACAATGATTCACACAATATTGCAAACCGAATGTAACCGTATTTGAAGCAAACCTAACCACAACATCATGTAATCTTAACCACGGAATCCCTAATACAATGGGGTAATGTCCCAACTTCGTGATAAACATCGGAATCCTTTCCTTATGATCCTGTATATTCATTCCTACTTCTGCGAGGTGAGTAATATCTCCTGATTCAATGGTTCGGCCATCGATAACTTCCACTTGTCTTTTCTCGTTGAGTTCCTTCAGCGGAACTTCATGGTGACGACCAAAGTCTTGATCCATAAATGCAATTCCCGTAGCTCCACAGTCTATCAACGCATGTGTTTGTATCACTTGGTCACGAATGGTTAAGGAACAGGTTATAACCAAATGTTTCCCTTCCATTGATCTCTCCAATACATCCACCTTGCTAATTGAAAACCGTGAAATTCCAAAACATTGTAAAGCATTTGAACCAAAACTTTTCTTGTCAATTAGGGAGTCACCTTTCCCTAATCGACCCGCTCTTGTCCCTTTTCCTCAAAATTCTCCTTTCCTTCCGTCTCCTTTACCTCTGCCCCTGCCGCCTTAAACGGTCGGGCCTTCTTTCTTACCGCGCAATCCACCGCTCTGTGGTTAAACCCACCACAGTATAAACATCTCCCATCCGCGAACCTCTTCGCTCTCTCCTCATCCGATATCCGTCTTCTACCCGCACTAAGATCCATTGGTGCTGGTCCGGTATATCCGGGCACAGTCCCTGCCGGTGCTGCCTCCGGTGCCCTCGGAGGTACTGGTGCTCTTGGTGCGCTTGGGGATCCTGCTGAGGTGGTCCATTTATGTTGCACCGCCTTCTCCGCCTTTCTTTGTCGAATTTGGTTGTCCCGTTTTTGGCACAACGTTACGAACGCGGGAAGCTCCTCCGGCATATCAGTATGTATAAAGGAATCCTTCATTTCTTCAGATAATCCTGACCTCAAGGCATTTGGAAGTGCGGAGGGGTTACAATCCAGATCGGCCGCTATAACCTGGAACTCAGCATAATACAGAGAGAACTCGCGGTTCTTCTGTTTAATTTCTTTCATGTTCCGTTCCGCGGTGGCTACTCGGTCGGGGTCCCCAAAAGCTGCTTCC
>Ga0307512_10000609_pt1 | contig 53230 bp, 58 predicted proteins | sample 14_EM_MG_FD_200267 | JGI IMG/M metagenome (GOLD analysis project Ga0307512, IMG submission 200267) | Populus trichocarpa ectomycorrhiza microbial communities from riparian zone in the Pacific Northwest, United States - 14_EM | ecosystem: Host-associated > Plants > Roots > Unclassified | place...
CGGGGAACGAGAGCAGAGCACGTATATGAAGACCACTTTTTCTTCCATCAGATACCAATAGAAGCACTAGAAGCCACATCGACGATACAACAGGTTCATGTCGCACAATCCATCACCGAGTGATAACATGTGTGAAATATCCCATATGAAATCCATTCTTGGCTTCGAACATCTGGAGCTACGTTTAAGGGCAGCCAGTCCAACGGAAGGAAACTATTGTCCGCTGCCAGTGCTTTCATGGTCATGGGACAAGTCATACGCGGGACCGAATGCCGATTGGCCGTTTGAGAGACTAGTCTGTAGACAGCTTTTGGTCGCTGAGCGAGAGTACAGCCGTCTGACAGACTATTGAAGGACTCCCGAGTTTAGGGCAGGGGGTGTCCGTCCGAGTTTTTTTCATCTCGGCCAGCGTCAGTTTGAAGCCGTCCGAGCGCTAAAGTTGTGAGCACGATAGTGATGAGTTGGTTTTATGCAAAAACATTGAATTATCCAGGCCGTTTTTCAGCAGGACCCTCCTGTTCTTGCACATTCTGACCCAAAAGGTCTGAACATCATCGCCCATTGGCCCCCAAATTCTTATTCTATTATCATTATTAGCACCAAAGTGTCCGACCATTCCAAATTTGTCAACAGCGGTCGTCCGAACCAATATTTACCGTTAGCACTGAGCAGCATACTAAGCTATTTATACTGAAATGAGATGTGAATAAACGAAATGGTACACTCGGCGGTCGCGGCGTTGCACAAGATCTCACGTTCTCCATTGTACAACAAACCTCCAGATACTAGCGCTCGTATTCCGAGACAGCGCAGGGGATTCAACTCGAAGCGTGAACGAGATTCAAATTTGGGTCTAGACAAGCGATCACAGAAGTATATAAACCTCTTCTCATCCCATCTTCAATCCCATCCTCAATCCACCTTTAAAACTATCGGTATGTACTAGTATACCTTAGTTCCGCTCTTACACTTACCGCTGACACCTGCAAAACAGAACATGAAACTTGCTCTCATCCTCCTCCAGTTCCTGCCGCTGGCACTCGCAATTGGCTGCGTCCAACAATGCAATTTCCGCTCTAGCAACTGTCCGCAGGAACAAATTGCACTGTGCAAGTGCAAAAATGGAATAGAACGCATGTGCGCTGAACAGTGTGGGCTTCCGCCGCCGCCGGTGGCTGTGTGTGGTGAGATTTAGGATGGGAAATGAAATGATGTTTGTAGCGGATATCTGTCAATACCACTCAACGTAATTATCTTAGTTGGAATATCACTTAGTTGTACAGTTTCCCCGGTGGACATAAATCTTCGCTTTGTCGTATGAACTATACCTGATCCATAATACCAAGCCAACGTCAATGCCGAAAAGTGACCTCTGTAGCTTCAATCTGCCTAATATCCGCACCCTTCTCGATGAGGACACGTGCAATGGACTCCTGGTTTTTGAGAGAGGCAACCATCAATAGCGGCATGCTTGAGTTCATGTCCAATATTGGCACCCGAAGCTCTGTTTCGACGTCGGCGCCGTGGTCGAGGATGAATGAGAGTGCTACCACTCCGTGAGCTCAAGTAACCGCCCACCAGAGAACCTCCTCGAGAACGGCGGTGTCGACAACGCGAGCGTGTACATTTCGGAGAAGTGGCGGTTCGTGAGGAGAAGAGAATAGATATCTTTGACGCTCATGAGGTGCTCGGTGATAAGGATGTAGAGTTTGAATGGTAGTTGGGTAAGCATTGTGCCGGTTGTTTGTTCGTGCATCGTACTGGGTAGCGCTGATAGAATGTTATATGTGGTCGTGGAACGAAGACTAATGGTAGATGGTGGTGGTGTTGCGAAACATGTTAGAAACCTCAACCCCTACCCTAAACCTAAAACTTCCCTAAGAAAGATTTGTTTGCTTATATTGTTTAAGATTTAGATAGCTTTCTTCCTTTTGCCTCAGTCTGGCGAGTGCTCTCACTCGCTTTTGCCAATTGCAGTTCGCCAGTTGCAGTTCGCGTACCTACCGGAGGAGATAATTGTGAATGAGATCGTTGTTTGCCGTGGTTCGCTTTATTACTCTGTTGATTTCCATCATTCATGTCGATAAGTTTAAGAGTATAAAACGAGCCCGTGGGAAACAGACAAGGCAGATGGATGTCTTGAGTGCCGTGCTTTTCGGCTGCATCTGTCTACGTAATTTTGTGCTCCCCGCATTTGTCTCTCCCCGTCGGTTTTTTATTAGAGTACTTGGTCTCGAGCTCGTCCCTCTGGTACAGTATCTTTCTACTCGCCGTATCTTTTCTCTCTGCTTATCGGTTTTGACGCGTAATCCTACGCTTCCTCTCGGGTGTAGTGATATCATTGTCTCCGCTCCGGGGGCATAGAAGCGGTGGTTCCGTTCGTTCCGCGGCATAAATAGGTTCTATTCTTTGAGCTGTCGCTCTCCCCGCCCATATTTTAGAGTTTTAAGAAAGTCGATAGATCAAGAATAGGTTGACACCAATTCCAACGCATAAATAATTGTAAGTCCACGTTGCAACATGATTGGCAAAAACTTCATATGCTCCGCGTGACGAAAAATGATATCAGCAGAGTTCGCCCGTGTAGCAGTGACTTGATAGGGCATAATGTTTGCTGATATCATTCCCAACATGGGATATTTGAATTGAGATGCTTCCCCACCATGTCGATCTTTAGTTCCATTCGCTTAACGTAAGGTGTGCATATACCTAAGGTAATCTACCGCGATGCAAATGCAATATGGGACGGGGGAGGCCGGATGCAGATTACATCTTCAACAAGGCTGGCGGTTATATGGCTTTGCAGGCGCGAACGAAGCGAAAATCTGAGAACACATCTCACAGCTCATCTGAAGGATAGCAACCTAATTGGATCGTGAATTTAGTGGGTATTGATACGATAACTATGAAAAACCCTTCCAGTTCAAAATTCCGTGTATCAAAGCCCGGGTACTTTTACCCCTAACCCTGCCTGCATCAGCGCTTCTTCTTATCCTCCACCTCCGCAGGCAACCAGCTCTGCGGATTCTTGTTGTAAAATGGCCAAGGGGGTACGACAGCGAGAAATGTCAATGCTGTTCCACCGAGGCCGATGTAGACGGTGTATTTAAGGTCTTGTAGAACAAAGCCAACGACCCAGGCGACAATCTGTTACAGAGCTTAGATACTACAGCTGGATTTTAATGGGGAGACAAACGCCAGAAAGCACGAGGAGCACAGTGGTAAGGAGCTCGGCGAGCTTTTGACCCTGATCGGAAAGTTTAATGGAGGGCCTTGGAAGGGGTTGCGGGCCCAACATACCTCAAAGTCCTGGGTGATTGTTAGCAGCGGGCGAGATAAAGGAAAGAGGGAGGCGCACAATGAAGCCGTCGACGAGAGCCTGGAGTTGGTCCATGGTGGAGCGTGTGGAGCGAGCGGCTTGTAGTTGATGGATAGAATGTGATGGAGCTCTGGAGGGTTTGCTACTAGTAACCTTGGAAGTGCTTCAGCTTCACTTGGTTGCTGTGAGCTGTCCTTTGCAGCCGCCCGGGCTCGTTGCCTCACATGATTCGGTGAGCGATTTGCCTGCCGTTGTTAGCGCAGAAAAGTGGCGACCAGCGAAATGCAATGGCTTCTGCCTCCTCTTTTTTCAAACAATCACAGACACCCCGAACTCACTCTCCCTTTCGAACAACATCAACCACCAGCAACAAACAAACGAGCAACCCTTGACGTGATTTGATCGTGTCGGTATATCTTTGCAACAGAGCTACTGTGTCGACTTAACTAGTCTTGCTTTCGTATCCATTACGTTCGTCCTCCCTTATCCCCCTCCCGGCTTGTCTCCTTCGCACCCACCACCACCTAGCACCATTACCGTCACCTTCACAGCCCAGCACCATACATATCACCACCGCTCCTAACGAGTTCACAGAAACCAATGTCAACGGCTTCGCATTGACTATCTAGTCTTCTCAATTTCTTGTGGCATCGTCTTCTCGATACAAACACACCCCAAGTCGGTCCAACTGAAAAATTTGCTCCTCTCTTCGCAACTACATCACAGTTTCTACTTCTCAACGCCCTTTTCACCTTTCTCAGGCTCGATAACCTCCCGACGCCTCGATCTCGGCGCCTTTTTGACACATACACCCTCAAGTTGGCGGGACATACTGGTCTGAAGTTCTCTCACGCTCGTCCACTCCTTGGTCCAAACTTCTGGGTCTTCGGAGCTTCCAAGAAGCCGCCATAACTGACCTTTCGGCACACTCAATATCGCATCGCGAACGTCTAACTCCCGTTTCACTCGGTCGCTTCATCCGAGTGAAGCGATTGTATACCCCTTCGGTACATTGTTCTTCGGTCAACGCCTCCTGGTTTCAAAACATCTTTGTTCCTCGTCGATTACATCCAGCACCACTCTGGACATTTTCTTCGACTAAGGTTGAAGTTCTTGGGGTCATTGTCAACCCCACCACCTACATTCACATTGTGTGCTTTCAGTGAAGTGGGCGCATGAGCGGCTCACCCTAGGCTCGAAGTAGAGTTCTTGTGTATCTGTTGTGTGGGTTCTATCCCTTTCTCGCAGTGGTTTATCGCATTCTTGCTGACGATGGCGTTCTCTTTATGCAGTTGTCTTTCGGTCTCAAGACCTAGGTTGCATATATCGTATCGTAGTCGTTACAGTTTATTCGTCTTCTTGCAAGCGACAGAGTTTTCCAGCCACTTGCAATAGCACGTTTCAATACCCCACTTCTTTGATTATTGTATTTCAGAATGGATACTCCACGCTCCGAATCACCCTCCTATCTAGCGTCTCCTCCCGCGACCGAACTCGACGACCACCGCTTCCAACCGCATTCATTGCCTCGGTCCAACACTGTGACCTCGTACCTTCGCCCCGATATGTCACAGCTGATCGGTGAGGGAGGACGTCCGCGTTCCCGAACCAGCGAGCACGCTGTCTATGATGACGATTCGGAGATGCTATCCCCGACCTATCTTGGCATCGACCATGCGCCTGGTGCCGTTCTGGGCCGCCAGAATTCCTGCCGCAGCGTTCGCGACGATGGCCCTTCCGCGTCTGTCCGGTTTCCTTCGCGTCTGTCATCGCGTTCTCCGTCACCACCTAACTCCGTGGATGCGTTTGCGGATCCGGAGCATCGTAGGATGAGAGAACGCGCAGGGACTGTGACCAGCCAGATGCCTAGCGAGCTTGGGTTGGCCCTCCACCGTACGAATTCCCGTCGTCCGACTTTCTGTGAAGGCGACGAACGGATTCGCGACTCTGCTGATGACGTCTCCAACCAGGCTGAAGAGGATGTTTGCTTTCCTCCTCCAGACGAGCCCAGGGTTCGTGGTGCTATCATTGACTTTGAGGAAATGGATGAATTTGTTGCTATGCAAAACCGTGGGCGATCGGGTCAACGCCAGAGGAAGATGAGTAGTGCTGGATCGTTCAAGGACAGACCCTATCCCGACAAAACTACGGAGGATGAATGTGTTATCGATGACTCCGCATCCGATATCAATGAAAAAGGGGGGGAATCAACTCCTCCTCCTGCTCGTCGTATCAGCAAGCCTGATCGGTTCAGCTTCTTCTCGTCAGAGATGGATACCACGATTCATGCTCCTGAGATTGGTGATCTCCTGTTCGATGGCGAGAGCTTTCACGATCTGTTCCGGGATGGTCAGGGTGTATGGTGGCTAGACTGCCTCAATCCTTCTACAGAAGAGCTGAGCATGCTCATGAAGGCGTTCGCCATTCATCCTTTGACCGCTGAGGATATTCGCGTCCAAGAAACTCGCGAGAAGGTAGAGCTTTTCAAGAACTACTATTTCGTTTGTTTCCGCTCCTTTGTCCAGCAAAAGAGCTCAGAGGACTATATGGAGCCGATCAATATCTACATCATTGTCTTCCGCGAGGGCGTTCTCTCATTCCATTTCGCACCGTCCAGTCACTCGGCCAATGTCAGGAGGCGTATCAGACAACTCCGAGATTACGTTGCGCTTAGCGCTGATTGGATCTGTTATGCCCTTATTGACGATATTGTTGATTCTTTTGCGCCGGTGATTACGGATATTGAGAGGGATTCAGATGCTATTGAGGATGCAGTGTTTATTGCCAGAGGCGATGATTATAGCGCATTGCTCAAGAGGATTGGGGATTGCAGGAAGAGAACCATGGGTGGGATGAGGCTACTCGGCGGAAAGGCTGATGTTATCAAGGGGTTCGCCAAGAGGTGCAACGAGCAGTATCAAATCACCCCTAGGGGGGAGATTGGGTTGTACCTGGGCGATATTCAAGGTACTACACCCTACCTCAAAGACATTATATAGTCAATACTAATTACTTAGACCACATCCTCACTATGATGGGCAATCTGTTTCATTTTGAGAAGATGCTTTCTCGATCGCACGCAAATTACCTTGCACAGCTGTCGGTGGATTCAATTCAGGCGAACAATCGAGCCAACGAAGTTCTCGGTAAGATTACGACTATTGCAACGATCCTTGTCCCACTCAACTTGATCTGTGGTCTGTTTGGGATGAATGTGCCAGTTCCAGGGAGGAATACCGAGTCCCTTGCGTGGTTCTTTGGAATCCTGGGAACTATCTTTTTGTTTTGCGTTGTGAGCATTTTGACGGCGAAGAGATGGAAGTTTATCTAAAATGGTACGAGAGCATTATGAGAGGGGACGTTTTGAGTCCATGGCTGGAGATATGTTGCAATGCGTCTTAGTGGCGAGGGAGCGGGCGGCAATGAGGAAGAGGAAAAGGAAGATGAAGTTAACGAAGAAACGCTATTATTGGTGGGAGGATTGAGTGATTCCGGGGGTGGTAAAGCTGTGTGATTTTGGGAAATGGATGTGTAAGTTTCTTTTATCGTTTTATTGCTGGAGGATTGTGTTTGCTTTTGTTTTGAGAGTATGTGCGCATGTTGATGGAGTAAATAAATATTTGCTAAGAAAAAAATACTATCCCTTGAATGCAGCATTTTTGGTGAGGATCTGGTGGTCATGTTGTGGGCTGGTAGTTTGTGTCATTATGCTAATTTGTTTACCTAAGATCCTGCTGGATGTTTCCAAGTTTTTTTCTATCTATGACGTTGACTCTGGTACTCACATGATTGAACCCTAGAAACTTCAGTTCACAGGAAATGGGTCCGAATGTCTGCTGGTCAATAATGCCAAACTAAATAGCCGACAACCCACAACACGTGAATTGCAGGTAAAATGCGAGATATTATAAGACTCTATAACTATGGTGCGGAGAAGTGGTCAAAATTCCACAAGTTCATACATGACATTTCAGCCATATGACATCATGCTATGATATCATTAAATTCACAACATTGTGCATGGAATTGGCAGAATTGAGTGTTGGTGCACATGAATTTACCCAATTCTGCTAATTCCATGTAGGACGCTGTGAAATGGTATTTTGATCACTTTACACTGCCATACTAGACGTCCTATCCTGGCTGTAAACATCCGGATCACTAATTCAATGGGAGGCAATGGGAAACGTACTAAGCAAGTAGATATAACGAACAACGTTTCTGCGCAATGACCCTAGCATTAGTTACCGCGTGCCACTCCACGATCTGTCAATCTTTGCCTCAAGTGACACAGCCGATCAGATTGGCGGTTCCGTGGCGCAAAGATAAGTCAAGCAATTTAAACCCTCACACTGTGATCCTTTCGACGAGATACAATGCGACTCTTTGCCTCTAGCACTCCATCGCTGTACCACGCCACCCACACCGTCTCTCTCCGCACCCACGCGAATACGTTAATCCCACTCTCTGAGTTTGCGGCACCACTGATTCCGCCCTTCTACAGCAACCCGCTCCTCTTCAATGGCCACCTCCAGACCTTCTGGACAGCCACCAAGTTCGCTGACTCCTTCGTAATACACTACGCACGCCGACACCTCATCAACCCGCGTGATGGCGGACATTTCGCGCTCGACGTTGTGGTCCCCGAGTTCCCCGCCACCGAGGCGGGCGCCGACCTCCCCCCACGAACCCGGCATATGCCGGAGGACGAGCACCTCGGCGCACAGGATACACGCCCGATGCTGATTGCCCTCCATGGGCTCAGCGGCGGCAGCCACGAGACGTACCTCCGTGCGGCGCTGCATGCGCTGCTACAGAAAGACCCCGGGTGGACGGCGTGTGTAGTCAATGCCCGTGGGTGTGCGCTGAGCAAGATCACATCGCGACAGCTGTTCAATGCCCGGTGGACTTCCGATATCCGCGAGGCTATTGCATACCTCCACAATGCGTTCCCGAACCGTCCACTGTTTGCTATCGGATTCTCGCTCGGAGGGAATATTCTTACCAATTACCTCGGCGAGGAAGGAGAGGGGTGTATTCTCAAAGCGGCAGTGGTGTGCTCGAATCCCTGGCAGTTGGAGCTAACAAGTAAGTACCTGCATCGAAGCTGGATCGGGAGGGAGGTGTATTCGAAAGTCATGGGGGCGAATTTGCGCGGCTTGTTTGAGTTGCATATCGACACGCTTAGACAGGATCCGAGGATTGATGTGGCGAAGGTGAGGGGCGGGAAATATCTTTATGAGTTTGATAGGGACCTTACGGCGACGGTGTTTGGATATCCGACTGTGGGCGCGTATTATAGGGATGCGAGCTCGGTGGATAATTTGTTAAAAGTGCGCGTGCCGGTGTTGGTCGTGCATGCGGGTGATGATCCTATTGCTCCCGGGGAGGCGATTCCGTTTGATGAGGTGGGTGCAAGTGTGAAGTGTGTAGGTGTGACGGCGGTGGCTAAAAGGGAATTACAGGTTCAGGCAAATCCGTATGTGTTTATGGCGGTGACAGAGGGTGGAGGACATCTATCGTGGTTTGAATGGGGCGGTGGAAGGTGGTTTGGGAAGCCGGTAAGTGGTCATCCTGGTGAAGGGCTGGTTGGCGGAATTGACTTTGCGTGCAATAAGGTGTGTAACTTCTTGACGAAGTTTGCGAGTGATGTGGTGGGCGTTGAGATGCTGCGAGACAGTGATGAAGCTGATTATGCTAATGGCACTGCGAAGCCACCGGTATTGGAGGGGACCGAATAGGTACATTGTGGCCTTGTTTTAGACCTAAGACATCCTTTACATTTTAGATAGAATTATATACCCTTCGAAATGTTGTTTGCGCCATTAGAATGGTAGATGTGTTTTTTCTGGGAGAGGTACAACTTCAAGAATTGGTCTCCAGGAAAGTAGCGTAACTGCCTCGATACCGATATCATCGTAATATTCACACCTGTCTTATTGCAAATTAAGGTATATGGGAGAAACTGTGCTTGTGTTGATGGTGTGTGTACTGATGATAGAGAGACAAGAGACAATATACACTGCGTGTGTGAGAAAGTGCTCTTGATGGAACATATCTTAATTCCGAGATTACCGGAATAGCTATGGCTCCACCCCGATACCAATTTCAAACTCTTGGCCAGACTATCCGTTTGAAACATCGTATCATATGGATGGAGCAATGATAAGAAGGGAATGGCCATTGTTAGCGATGGATATCCTTATTCGTGCATGCTTTATCTATCCTCTGCTTGGTTATTTCCTCTTGACTCAGCCCGAGATCTATAACTTGTTGCTAAGCTGTTATGACCGAAGTGGCTGACTTTCCGGCGGCCAAATAAAGCGGCCGGTCCAGCCAGATACTGAAATTTTGATTTGGTCTGTAGATATCTACAGACAAATTCCGTGTGCGGGTGAAACTTTCAGCTTCCTCTATATGATAAGGCCCCCCACTTGTTACGCAGTAGTGCCTGGGGCTTCAGAAGGCATATGTAGATCAATGTAGCCATAGGTACATGTGTAAGCATCCGCTGGTATATGCAGGCATACGCGATCTCCAGATATCTGCGGGTCGGCCTAGGTTTTGCAAAGATCTTTACTAGCCTGTTCTGAAGGCAGTATTTTCTGGGATTTATCTGACTATTTTACCTTCGTAGTATGCGGAGGTACGACCATGTACGCCTGAATTGATACTGAACTTTTGAAAAACACTGCGTATCACTCGATTGTGAAGAAAATTTGAGCTTACATTGACGGATAAATAGCGAACGTCATCGCTCTTAGCTACTCTGGCTCTTAGCCTTGAGAGTGTTATTTTTGGTAGCCTACTAATAAGGAGGGTTCGGTCGCGGTCATTGTGTTATTTGTTAGTAGCTATACGCAATAGGACTCTCTTTTCAACAGCTGCTACGCTCCTTTCTCTGAACCCTTTTCTCCGAACCCTTTTCTCTATCCTACTACATCTAATACCCTTTACACTCCTCTTCTCCATCCTCCATATCCTCCACTTGAAGCTCTTTCTTCCTTTGCTTTCTAGATTTCCTAGCTCTAGAGTAAACATCGTCCAAAGCGTGCACCCTAGAGGTAAATTAGAATATCAGTCATATGCATTAATGCTCAAGCGAAGCTGCAGCCCTTTGGACTGCGATTTGTAAGAGCATGAGCACCGCTATCGCAAGAACTTGTGCTGAGTCTGCTAACTATCACTCGCCCCAGCCGTGCTTCCGTAACGTGTCATTTTGGCTCAGTTCACTAACAAAATCGCCGTTGTGCTTGTTTGAACGCAAAAAGTAGCTACTTTCAGATACCTGTTCATTGCTCATCTGTGAGCGTACGTCAAAGTACGTAGCTATACATTGGCATACGTAAATGTACGTAGTAGTATGAATACTGCAATTTACATCGCATCATATGCGGAGTTTTAATATTCGTTATGTTAGGAATTATATATAAATATAATAAGTCCAACAGCTTTGTCTACTTTGGATCACTATACTCGTGCCACAATATGGGTAGCGCTATGTTCGCTGATACATTAGATTGTTAATGGACTACAGGCGGGGTTTTCTTCACCAAGACCACAATCCAGAACCTGATTATCACCATTATCACGTTGTGCCTAAATCGAGCTGTCTTTCGTCTTATTTCACAAACAATAGACATACGGCGTATTGGCATGTCATTCGGTTTCAACGTCGCTGATTTTATCGCAGTGGGAACGCTAGCATGGAATCTCCACCGGCAGTGTTATCTGGTTGCTCGAGGTGCCCCTGAAGAATTCAAGCAGCTTGTCAAAGAACTCAACACACTCTCTAGCGCTATTCAGGTCCTCGAAGAGGAGGTGAAAGATGAAAATTCCATTCTTATGAGTGCCGGGGAGGAGAGGATCTGCATGGTGAAGGAAATGATCTGTCGCATAGAAGAAACTTTGAAGAAACTGGAGATATTTTCGAAGAAGTATGACAAGCTGCTGGATCAGAAAAGGCCCAATTGGAAGAAATATGCTGATCAGTTCAAATATTCCCTTGATGCATCGGAGCTGAATGCACTCAGGAGCAAGGTAAACGTTGTATAGCTAGGAATATGTACTATTAGACTAACTGTTCACAGCTTTGCTATCATAATGGTGTAATACAATTGCTGCTGACATCTGTTGGAAAGTGCATACGAGAGTTATCAAAGCCAGCTCTGACAATAGCCACTTGATCGCATATCCAATGACTCTTCCCCAGTTCTTCTCTGCAGCCTCTGCAATCTACCGCGCAGAAAATAGAAAGCGAAGTCAGTGAGATCAAAGTTTTCTTCAGAAGTCGGAGACCGATAATCTCTCAATTCCCATAGTTTCAAACACTGTCGGCCCTCATGATGATGCCTCTTTCAAGCTATCGTTAGCACACATCTCGTGAGTACTGTTATCCTTCTCACTCGGTTCGGTCTAATCTTCACAGAATGGAACACGCAGAAGCGTCACAAAAATGGTCAGAAATCGGGATTCATGACTGGATTAGAGGCAAGTAGTGGTATATGAAGGTAAGATATTTCTGGGAATGTGTATTAGTGATAACGGTTAGCTAACATTATTTCCAGTCTCAAGAGGATTTTCGCTTGTCACTAGCCACAGTGTCAAAACGGGGATATATATATCTGGTTAAAGCTTTTTGGATATTGGTTGATATCGTCGTCCGGCACCCGCAACTGAATTACCTCGATAGCAATGTGCGAATTCTTATGATGCAACTTGCGGAGGTGGGTAATGATGATTATGTTCACGTTAGTGATGTGCTAATCCGGGTGTAGAAAATACGGGAAGAGTTCGAACGGATTGAAAAGAGCGCACTTCAGATTCCCAGGATCAAAGCAGTAGACAGCGAACATATGATAATATGGGAGGGCGCGGGTAAAGACCATGGGTTGCATGCGCGAAGCCGGGCAAAGGATCAGGAATGGGTCGCTACCCATGAAAGCGTTTGCTTTCAAAGGTACGCCATTTATTTTGTGATTTTAGATTTGTGAGCTGCTAGGCCAGTCTGTGGGTATATTCTGATTAGACACTTAGGTTTGCCCGATATTCTTCTGAAATCCACAGGTATTCGATACCTTGCCTAGTGGTTATCCTTGTCTATAAAGAGGAACAGCAGTCCCGGTTGTTGTTATTGTTAATTCATATTGTATTTACTCTAATTAGAGTATGACAAAAATCCATCTTTCCCCGATACTCCGTGGTGTGAACCTGACATGTCCGCCAAACCCTCCTCTCGGTCAAATGTACCATCCCTTTCTCCTTCTCCCCATTTTCTTTGAAAGTTAATTGGCCCCCCTTTCCTAGAGTATAACCTGCACATCCCGTCATCTGACGACCACCACTTACAAAATCCTCGCTCACACTCTGTCCAGGGTCTCATTGATGTTATCACCGTGGAATACCCCAACCGCTCTCGCGAGCAGGACATTTGGAGGTCCGGAAATGAATACTCCCTAGGTCATACTGGGCGCGCTGACCATCTTTGGGCTTGGCGGGAACGGGGGGGCGGAAGGGTGATTTTATCGTAAGGCCACTCTTGTAGTTCGTCCTAGTGGTGCCCGAGAAGCGGGTCTTGTCCATCGTAGTTGGTTCGAAGAGCTTGTACGGGGCATGTATCTCAGCACTCACATCTCGCGGGGTCTTTTAGGCAACCGCTTGATGGAACTTCACCGATACTGCGCTGATAGGTCCCGGACCTCACGTACTGGTGCATCCACAGACATGTTGTAGGCTTCGATAACTGGTGTAAAACATCGAGTGGCGAGTTGCTGGGTAGACTACCGATCGATGTCGATGCTGAGTGGTAAAGAGAGTGTTACAGGGGTGCTTCCACCTTAAGTAACTGTACTTACTTATATCCTAAGATACTTATAAGCAGATACTAGGTGCACGGCCGTAGATCCTAATTCCTTGCTTCCAGATACTTGGCAAGGGTATCCTTAGGAATCGCTCGCAACCGATTCTTTTGTTTCTTAGTTAAAGGTTTTCCCGGAATCTTTCCTGACCTCATTCGAGTCAACACACTAGGCTTTGGCTTAAAAGCCTTCCTTTCTTTCTGGGAATTGCAAAGGTATTCCTTGGCGTTATTAATGATTAACGTAGCCCGATCTAACTCGGATTTGTTACTCTCAACCTCGCAGCTCTCGTTGACTATGTTATCGATTTGAGATATCCGATCAGGATGAACACAACTTCCTTTGGTATCAATTTTAAGGCGATCCGGAAGTTCAGACGCTAACTCCTTCTCTGAAGACAATTGCTCAGCTTCCAACGGTGCTTGTAACGCTTCAAAGCGTTTTCGTAAATTATCGATATGCGTAACAAGTCCGTCCGTAAGTCCAATAACGGAGGCTATCCACCAAACACTCTGCGCCACAAAGATATACTGGTTCTTCCTGGCATAACTGATAATCTTCTCTAACGCATATACTATAACGTCGTTGTCGTTTTCGAAAGTCAAGGTCATTACTCGAGGTAATACTTATCGAAAGGTGCGGGGCTGCCGCTACACAAAGCTAATAAATTTTATAGATATAGAATAATAGATATAGGTATAGGTATCATAAAAACTTAATAATAAATAACGGTTTTCTTCAGCTGGTAGGTATCGCTTTTTTGTTTCGCTGCTAGAGCTTGTTCTTTTCATTGCCGGAACAATGTGACCTCTTTATAGAAAGTTCTTTGGGATGTTACGCATGCGCACCCATACTTCCTTTCCATGATTCTGATAGCAACATGCTTGGCGTCTTACATTCCTTATCGTCCGCATGCATGCTTAGGCAAGTCGGTACTAGAATGCGCATGGTAGAGATTGCCACGCATCCCTAAGGTTATCGTGTTCATGCGGGTGAGGCATTAATGCGTTACGCTACTGATAAGAATCAGCCCACACCCGCAAGATATCATATATCAGGTCATAACTTCAACTTGGACATCTCACTCTCGTATGGTTCAGTAATCGGGAACGCTGCCAACATAGTTTGCAGACGTCTTCGAGCTAATCAATACTGTAGTATGATTGCATCATAGGTTTACGTGGCGGACAACCACTACTATGCCGATGTAGATTAAATGACACGCGGGTAGCGTTGCAGTTGCCATTCCGTCACAACTCAATGTGCGGGGATGCTCCGACCTCATATCAACAGTCATGCCATAATCTCACAGTTACACCCAGCTTTGGCCAAGACTGTTCTCTTTGACCGGGGGTTGCCCAGTGCTCCGATTATCACATAAGATAAACGGTCTTAAGATTCCACATAATAGCTTAGGCTAACAACTGCCATGTCTGCGCTACGAACTCCTGTGTTCTACGCGAATCAGACATAATCACTCCAGCGTCGGACGTAAATCTGGTTGAAAATTACACGCTCGGCAGGGTTGTACCCCTTTCGATCTGGCAGTGTAATTGCATCATCAAATCAGCTGCCGCAGCATATGCTTTCAATGAATCCGCTAAGCCTAAGCTTATCCAATCGAGACGAGTACCACTCATACCCCGCTAAAGGTAATCGTGTAAGTTCCTGAAGATGCCTGGGCAGTCGTTTTGCATGTCAGGTGGCCCGAAGGTTATTTCACTGACAAGTACCCATCGTTGTTTATCTCAGGTAACATATACTCTGTTAAGGGAGAACCCCTAACAGAGAGCTTTAAAACAACGAGATACACTTGCAAAAGCAAGCGGACACAGACAAAAGGTATGGAGTGAAGCCGAAGTAAAACCCTGCTCCCCCCCAAAAAGGGGGAAGCTTGGCAAAACCAGGCGTTGAGTGTGGTTGTCGAAGGTGTGTGTCACAGCAGTCCCGGTTAGTGGTCTATGACCAGAACTAGATAATTCTTGCAGAATTTGAACCAGGTATGATGCACTCCTTTTGAGTGTACCAACGGTGGACAGCTAAGGAGTTGTCATTTATCTAGTCTATGAAGGTACGGGACTACCACTTTAGGCCTCTAAAAAAGGTGTTGGGGGATTATTTGGATTTTCCACGGCTAGTGGTATGATCTGCCTCCCCCTTTGGGTGCCAAAGGGAGAAACAAAAGACTGACAGCAAGTACAGCTTTCGAACTACTTTGCGTTATCCTCGAAGCGCTTATTGAATATATGGCACGCTACTCGCGGCTTCCGAACAATGAAGCGACTTTTCACTCATTATTTTTGCTAATCGCGCTTAAAAGGGGATATCACGAGGCCCTGGATAATCTCCTCCAAGGCGTGCAGGATTTCGACCTCAATAAAAGCCCGCAATGTTCTCGAGATCTGTTATCTAGGGCAGAAATAATGACATCTAGCCATCGAGGATCATCTGAGGGCATCTCCTGTGATAATCTCGTGTCCAGACACGTCAGATTCATAGACCTAATGACAAGCAGTGTATTCTGGACGTTGAAGAACAGTCACTCTTGCTGTGGCTGGTGCGGCAAAAAATATCGAGCTCGCTCGGTACTTGTTGGGGTGGAGGTACGAACCAGTCCCACTCGACTTTGACTTGGGGGGCTCTTGATATCTCCGTTCGAATCTTTAGATCAAGGAAGACATACTGCTATTGAGCTTTTATTGTTCAAGGGACTTTATCCAAACTGTCACGGGGCAGACTACACGACTTTACTGGAACGGGCGTCCGAGAAAGGACAAACCAACATCGTAAATACGTTACTGAGATTCCGGGCGAACGTGAATGTTGGTAGAGTACCACCACTTCACTCTGCGGCATCGGGAGGACATCAGGAGATCGTTGAAATGCTACTGAACGCACGTGCCAACGTCGATACGATAGCAGGGAGCGGTAGAACAGCACTTCAGTATGCTGCCCTGAAGGGACACCGAGAGGTTGTAACGACTCTGCTCAAAGCAGGTGCCAATGTCAATCTAGCTACGGCGTTCGGTGAAACAGCACTCCAGCTCGCCATTTCTGGGAAACATGATGAAGTTGTCCGAGTACTGCTCAAGGCAGGGGCCAAACCTAATCATTTGCGAGAATACTTGCGTGGTGGAACAGAAGCTGTTCTACTCGAGAGGCAGCCTCAAGTCTTATTAAGTGTTAAAACCGTATTGGGCCGTGGGTGATTATGGGTGGAGCTGTGAGAAAGGACTGTTTTTGGGTGTGTTATAGTTGCAGAGAATTAAACTCGGCGCCGTTTATTTTCCTTAGCACATGTTTAAATAGTGGATCACAGAAGGTGCCATCTGTATTATTGATGGAGGAAGTAAATACTTGGGCAGGTTCACTTTTGAGCCCAAACTCTCAGAATTAATTCACCATAACCACACCTAGAAAAAGGGTAGCCACGCCTCTCTGGTTATAGAAATCAATTTCCATTAGGTGATTCGTGGCAAAAATTGCAATGCAAGTAATCAGAAACTCGGGCACTAAACAACATTGTGTTTGCAAACAAGATAGAATTTAGAAGGGTACAAATCACCAACCTTTTAATTCTTAGAGACCATTGTAACTGGTGCGAAAACTTAGAATAATTGGAACGATTTAAGGGTTATGCATATGGAAACTTCATAGTTAAGGTGGTTGAAGGCTGCTTCGAGGTCAGGGGAATGTGCCCGTTGTCCTACTGCCAGCCTGGGTAAGCACTATGGCGGCATTCTGGATCTACTCCCGGACCAGTAGGATTGTTGCTGTCAGAATGATAGGTAAAGGAGGCGAAGAATAGCAGTAATGAAGACACATGAGGTACATCGGCAGGTGAACCAAGACTCAAAGTGTGGGGGGCATGGAGGTGCATAAGCACAAGATAGACGAAGCAAGCTGAGATCTAGAGCTGGTGCCACTCGAAATGGAGGGAAAAGTCTAGGGAGATCACGAGATGTATTTGATGTTGGTTGTGCTCTATCTTAGGTAGGAGTCAAAGTTGACTGCTGCGGGTTGGCCGGTAGAAACGTCTGCCCGGAGATATTCTGGTAATTCGGCACCTGCTCTTAAATGGAATAGCCAGCTTATTTCTTCCTCAAGATCTCATCAGCGTAATATTTACTGTGAGATATCATCTGCATGCCTGAGTTGTGGGTAGTTGACGGTTCGATCGATCGAGGGTCATGCATGAACTAGCACTCAACTCTACAGGACGCATGCCTCAAGGCGGACATCCATACCCGAACCGCAATCCGGCGCCTAGGGTCACCGACTGTTCTATTACCTGATGACTGTATACAAAGCCACCAACCATACATAGTACCAGAACTCATCCCACCCACCAACGGCTCCATAACAGGACGCAGATGGGTAAGGAAATGGCATACGCCCATACAACCGACCAAATTATCCCTGAGTTTGGAATTTTGAGAGTGTTTTCGGTGCTGGGGGTTTGTGGGGTTGACTCGGGAAGGTGAGTTGGTCTTGCCAGGGTGGTATTTTTAGGACTGGGGGATTGCGAAGTTGACTTTGGGATTTGATATTGGGACTGCTCTATGGTGGTAATCTCGTCGAAAGCCATGATGACCATTTCTGCGATGTCGTTGCTAATGTCCGATATTGAATCGTCTGGCGTTTCGCGCTCAAGAGTAGGGGCTTCCGCCTTGTTCTGACCTGCGTCTAACATGTCTTCTGTAACATTTGATATGGCTTCAGCCGGATATGTACCAGGTTGATCTGCCGGAACCGCTCCGAGATGGATATGCTCTAAAAAATTCAAATGCTCTGCATGGAGTATCTCTCGCGAAGTATTTGTGGCAACTTCAGCTCTCTCAATTTCGAGATCTGATAGCAAATGAGCCGACGTAACAAGGTCAAGAGCATGAGCGTCTACTTGAGCGTCTAGTGCATCTCTAATACCGCCAGTTATAGTTAGATATGTGCTTGAAGCACCAGTTCCAAGATGCTCGGCGGCGCGGGGTTGGGGTTTCTCGTGAAAATATAGCTGCTGGGCGTCGCGGTTCTCCCCCGCAGCCACCTCGGAAATTTCAAAGTTGGGGTCCGATACCGAATCGCTCGTCGTATCAACTTCGAGAGTTGCTGAGAGGGTCGGCGGACTTCCCATAACATCCGCCTTGCCAAAAGTAATATCTAAGCTGTCATCACTGACTCCTGTCTGATAGCGGTCGGAAGGCGGTCTGAAATTAAGATCTGTAGGAGGCTGAAGGAGCGTTGTAGCGCTAACATTGAATGGCTCTAGCATGTCCACCAATGAACTATCATCGCTATTGTGCTGCCAGGGTTCCAATTCTCTGTATTCGCGAACGCTCAATGGTTGTTGCGACGACATGAAAACATGTGGTTGTGTCGAATCGAGGTCCTGCTGTGCGATGGCTTCCTGAACAATCTTGGCGATTTCGGACCGGAGGGTACCACGGGAGCGAATATCAGCCAGTTTACTGTGGCCAAACTGGAGATTAACCCGAGGTGTTTGGATTTCAAGCAGGGGTTTACCCCAAGGTCCAAAAACTTTATGGGATTGTAGAGAGCTCGTGGTGACAGAATGTGGCTCGTCTTCATCAGCGTCATATTCCATGTTCTGGGTAGCTATCTCTGGATTATGCTCAATGCTAGGCTCAGGAAGAGGACTGGCTATCTTGCTTTCGGAAGTGTGAGGGGTAGACAAATCAGGAGTCGTTTCCTCCAGTTGGGTTTGCTTCACCAGCTTTGATATTCCATCGCTGTCATAACCAGGAAGCTCAAAATCGAAGGACCCGAGGTGGAAGCCCTTTGTCCTCCAGACGGGTATGGGTAGGTTGGGGATTTCGTTGATAGGCGCAGCAGGAGTAAACTGAGAGATGGGTGTTGGTGGCGGCGTCGGCCAACTGATTTCCCCGGGGTGCATGTAGCGAGCGGGGGGCGGGTATCCTAGCATCAACACATTACGGGTGGCTTCGTCGATAAGTATTGAAGCACCGATTGTCTCGGTGACCTCTGGACGTAACTCAGCGTAGGGTGCGCTGTTGTATAGTTCCGGAGCACTGATGGGTAAACGAATTACTGAGATACAGGAGGTCTGAGATAAACTCAGTCCGGTGAGTTGGGACCAGTTGGACTCGGTGGTGTTCAGAGATTCGAACGAAGTGGTTGATATATTTCTCTCTGCTTTGGCGTACACCCGGGATTTCTTGAGAGCACGTTCGAATCCAAAAGAACTGCGAAAACTCATGGTTCTGGGAGATGTGGATGCTGGTGATCGGATTGTTGACGTATCGGAGCTATTATCAATATCCCGTGGGTGGATAGTCATGCGTTCAGCGAGGTCAGGATTGGTTTCTAGAATTTTTTCCATGAGTTGTGATAATTTATTCATACACTTAAGGGCCTGCCGTTGTGAATTGCTGCTCAGTGGTTAGCAACGCACATCGTATAATCAAATTAGAGAACGTTAGTACAAACCAATTGTATATCGTCAACATTAATGTCAGTGAAGATTTATGACTCTCAAGATCTTTCAGTAGTCGTCGGAAGGCCTGATCTTTCTGGGCCCACAACACACTATCCCACAGAGTCAAACCCTCCGTCTGCGTTGTTTTTACGCTCTCGAGTTCCTTCTCAAGTTCCGAAAATGCGCAGACACATCCAGTTAATGTAGCTACTATTTGTTTGACGTAAAGCATTGATTTTCGGTTTTCGTTTCCGGGCTGATTTGAACTGGCCAAAAATTCTTGCGTCTGGCCAAAGATTCCGACGAGGTCCTCCGTTTGGCGGCGAATATTACGTGCGAGGCTAGGAGCATCCGTCATAGTGGAGATGAATTCGACAACTTTGGCGCCAACCTGCAACAGACCGCAGATCGACGCAGCTACTGAGATACCGTCCATATTAACGTTGTGGCTATTTGGGTATCGAGACTTCAGATTGGGGACAGCACCAATTTATATATTGATTAATATTCCCTATATGTGGCTGCCTGGTTTCTGGGGCGAGGTAGATGGTTGCTTCTTTTTGTGCGACTAAGGTGAAGCCTTAGTATTTGTGTGGTTGATTTCATGCAACCCGCCGGGCTGTGCACATTTTCAGCTGTGGTGAGTCCAAGTGCGCCGTGAAGACTGGTGGGAAAAAAGCAATATGGAATGCTAGCGGAGTTTACAGGTCAGCAAAGATGCATGATGGAGGCCAAATGTTTGTGTGGTTTTGAGTTTCGCACAGCCAGTATTCAGAAGTGTGCAGTAGGCACACTCATGATTAGCGGTCAGATCTTGATTTTCATCTTGCCGTGTACAAAGGGAACCACTGTAAATCCCTTAGTTTTTGAGTCATTTATTGCTTATAACTTCATTAATATGCCAATATTGGTGCTTGGCTTCTGAACATACCCTGTGTTGATGCGTTGACGACGCTTATATGCATTGGGGATAGTTCGGATATCGTGTCTTTCGCAATGGAGCGTCTTTCTACACTTGGTTCGGAGTCGGGCAACAGTTTCCGCTGAGTGTTTCACTGATTGTTATCGCCCTTTACCCATGCCACCCATATCATACCGCACGCGTAGGCTGAGCAGTGAGCACTGAACCTGGCGTACCAGCCTCGAAAACTATTTCAACCCATCTTCGCCGGGGAGGACCGGAGATTCCGATATGTACGTATGAGTAGATCCAGTTTTAGAAAGCGGAGCCCTAACGTTGAAGTTCAGGTTTCAACCGCCAGCGATGCCAGGTTGTTCTCGGAGTATCCGACCAAAGCGGAACTATTCGTCTTGTTGGCTTGCACACCCTGCAGCTGGTCGGCCCCAACCTTCCATCTTCTCCTTTTCCATTCCGTATCTATGACAGATGCGCAGCCGTCGTCTGGCGTGGAATAGAGGTATGTACCAGTTGACTCATTTCGCCACCGTAGAATCCCCAGGCCCAACTACAGATGATTCGGGCTCGTTCTTCGAGTTCCCGAACCGGGACCATTCTGTAGGAGTAGGTCGGTGGTCTGGGCTGTCCTCATTCTCTTCTCGGATGTCTATGCCCCCTGTCTGGAGGTCGGGTCAGTGTTATACAACAACTTGAACGCGTACGTTCTATATAGCCCAAATAGCCCTCAGATATTCTAGCCTCAAGTTGTTCGGGCAAAGGGACGAATTCGTTTTTTAGCTGAGTGAGCTTTGGGTATCCCGGTTCTCTCCCTCCTCCCCCCTCCATTTCTAGCCCGTTTACATGGTAACTTCGCAGATACCGCATGGGAAAGTTGTATAAACTTTCGATTTAGCCATTGGGTGGGTCACTTTCCTGGCTCGATAGCGAGATGTCTCGTACCGTTGGATATAAAGGTCAAATTTCTATACGTTGACACTTGCGCGCTTTCGATTACATTGGCTGGAAACACGACAATCAGCAAAACTTCAAGTCAGCAATACCTTTCTGGCACAGAATCCGCAAGCAGAGCATCTGTTCTCAGATATAGTGAATCTAGAGCGGATAGTTCATACGTACTAATTTGACTCGTCAACCTCAGGTTGAAAGAAGACTTATTATTCATCTCATGGTCTCTCAGAATGTGACCCACATCTTTACCCTTGTGGCTTACTTCGCATGATCCTAGGTATTCACAACTTGTTAAGCCTACTAGTTCCTTATCGAGCTCCTAGAAGGAACGCACATCTAGTCAGGATAGCAACTATTGGTCGACATAATTAAAAAGCATTAATTTTAGGTTCTCTTTTCACAGGGTGTCGGCATCTGAAAGGATGTATTATAAGGGGTTGGAAGTCGCCATGAAAGAGATGGCAGCCAGACTTCGAAAGTACGTTGCAAGCGAGGCTGGGTGAATCAGACATTCTCGAGGTAAATCTGACGTTGACAGCTTTGGTACCAGTGTGGGTGGGACAGGAACGGAAGATGCTGAAGAGAGACCGCCCATGACTGCAGCGAGAAAGTGTGTTTAGACTTGAAAATTTGAATAACCTGTGGATCTTACCAACGGGTTATGTTATAACTGCAAAAGGGTTTTGCTTGCTCGCGCCTGTGCTACTTCATGCACAGCATCGCGATTTGATTTGCGTACAGGGAACTTGCCTCTGAAATGGCACCTTCATTGAATATGCTCCACGATACATCCTCCGTCGTATATGTCTCAATATCAGCACTAACACGCCAAAATTTACAATTTTGCAAGCCCCGTGGTTCATACCCCTAACCCACGCCCAACCACACATCCTACTTAGTTGCAAGACTCACAATAATTCGACTCCCCGACTGAAGTGTTACAAAACCTCCTTCACAAACTACACACCCCAAATTCACCTCTAGAAACGGTGTTAACGCCATGTCCCCCTTACTTCACCCTACTCTAGCAGAAACAAAATATAAGGGGCTAGGACCTCGAATTACGAAATCTCTAGGTAGGAAGAAGAAAGTTCGTATTAACGATATTGTATTTGTTCTAAGTACTTTACTAATCAGTTAGCCGAATTGACTGGATGAAGCTGGAGTTCTCCTGTGTTGAGTAACTGGATTGTATGGATAACACCCAATTCGATAGTATTCATAACCGTCCCTAGGTGCTGCTCTGAAGATTCTTCAGAGTAAAGCGGGTACGGTGAAAGCAGTAGAATACCTAATCAATAGGGAAAGATATCTCAACTATTTCACTGCTATACTAAAGTTTTGCGGGAGGGGGGAGGTTGTGAGACCGCGCATGGGGCTGGACTACTACAGTGTCGAGGATCGCAATGAATCTGCAGCTGCCGTCTTGCTTTGTGTTCGTTGCATACCCAGGGTATCACTGCACAGTGCAGTTCGACCCGGGGAATCTTTAGGGCCTGCCTGAGTGCCAAGTGAAGCCATTTGGTTGATGTAAACTTCGGGTGTTCTCGTAAACAAGACGTTGCCTGTATCTTCGCTAGTTGGTCAGAAAGTCTAGGCACGACCTCTCGAGGAGCATACCTGTGTCTGTTATGTGGGTCCTGCAAGACGCAAATCGGATGACAAGGCAGGATGTTGTGTAACAAGTAGCGATCTTAAGTATCGACCCCGCTCGCACCCTCGCCAACTTCGGCCGACATAACTACGCCAACCTCGTACCACACTCCGAGAGTACCATCGTCACAACCAAAACAGCAGTTAACCACACTTCGAGCAATAACAAGCCGTCGCGTTAACACTTCTTAGTCTTCATTTAATTAGCCACGCACCATGAATGGCTACAAGGAGCAGATTATTGGTACACCAGACCCACTCATTACCCACCCATAGAAAATTGGACCACTGCTAATGACAAGGTCGTCTTAGAAAACTGCAAGTTCCTATTCAAAGGATGCAACCCCACTATTCTCACTAGGTCTTGGGATCTCGACGGTAGCAAGTACATCCAAGTCCTAGTTGTCGAACGCTATTATTCCGATTATGTGCCTTTCGATAGCGGTCTGAAAATGACTGGAGTGCTCGTCGAACACACCTATATACGCAATCTTCGTTGCACTTATCCCGAAACCGAAACCGACGCGATATCTAATGCCGCAGGAAGGCTTCTTTGCAAAACAAACATCCTAGTCCACGAAAAGATTGCTAAGCAGAGCGCCGAAGCTGCAGGCGTCGAGGCTGAAGTCGAACAAACTTTCTTAAGACTCACGGCCGGAGAGGAAGATGAAGAGGTCAAGACGATATTTCGAAAGCGGTTGCTCAGACGGGCATTTGACGAGCTTCATTCTAAGCAGGTAAAGCGGGAGGAAGAGGCTGTGAACCGGGTGGACAAGCTCATGGAGTTACTCCACAAGGAACTTGAACAGGAGAAGAAACGCAAAGCTGAAGAACAGGAGCAGAAATGCTCGGCGAAAAAGGGGTTGAAGAAGGAACGCTCGGCGAAAAGGAAACGGTTGGATGAGGAGGAGGCACGGAGGCTGAAAGAGGAACGACTGGCGGAAGAGGCACGATTGATGGCAGAGGAGGAGAGGGAGCGTCTGAAGAAAAAGGAGCGGAGGATGGAAGAGGAAAAGGCGCGATTGATGGCAAAGGAGGAGAGGGAGCGCCTGGAGAAAGAGGAGCGGAGGATGGAAGAGGAACGCCTGGTGGAAGGGGCACGACTGGCGGTAAAGCTAGATGAACAGCTGGAGTTAAACCGGATAGCGGAGGAAGAGGCGAGTAAACAGGAAGAAATCATTGCAGCGAAGGTCTCCCTTGCCGTCGAAACAGCCGAAGAACGCGCCCAGAATAAGTACAAAGCACTCGAGAAACTATACGGCGAACTCACGGCAGAGCACTGTCAATTGGAACGTGATATAGAAGCGATGAAGACCGAAGCCGAAGAAAGAGAGAACGAACGCTCCTTTACGACGCGACTTCTCCATCAGAAACTCGCTAAGTTGAACGACGAAACGATAGAGGCTCAAGCAAAGGCAAAGATGGATATTGAAAGGGAAAAGGGTTTTAGAAAGACTTTGGAGGCAGCAATCGACGTCTTCCGTCACACTGAAGCTGAGCGTACCGAAGAACTCGAGGGCTTGAGGAAAGAGCTAGAGCTCACCAAATCTCAGCTCGAAGCCACCACTGCCACACAGAATATGCAGGAGCAGGCGTTGCGTAAGGTCCAGAAATACTATTTGGCGCATGCTAGACGTACCAAGGGAGAAAAGAATGCTTCATACATCAAGCGGGCGGAAGATATTGAGACCATTTTGCGACAAAATACTGCCGCTAGCACCGAGGAAGATGTCACCGAGGTGGTTGTCGTGGAAGATGTCACCGAGGTGGTTGTCGTGGAAGATGTCACCGAGGTGGTTGTCGTGGAAGATGTCACCGAGGTGGTTGTCGTGGAAGATGTCACCGAGGTGGTTGTCGTGGAAGATACAACGGATCGCGATTGGCAAGCTGTGCCGGAAGTGTTGAATCTACGCCTGTATATACGCCCTCAAGTAGCCCTTCGAGTACCTTTTAGGTACGGTATGTGTCTAGATTGCCTCCCCATTGTCTCTTTGCCCTTCCATGACGCTGATCGATTGCTAATCAGTGCAATGTAGAGTATAGCTGGTGTCACTCACGCAAACCCTGGGAATTTGACAACATGACTTTCTTCAATTTGTGGACTCTGAAATACATATCTCTTGTCTGACGGAAAACAATGATATCAGTTGGTTCTTTCTATTGCCATTCATTTGTGATGTTTGTGTTTCAAGGGAGTTCTTTAGGCGTACAAACTTAGGTCTATTTATGAACTAAGCGTTGTTATGAGTTATGAGATACAAGTTATTATATTAACATTTTCGGATATCTGATCAACGTGATGCGCATGAGATTGGGGACCAGACGAGTGAAACAAGTGGGCACTGGCGTCTTGGCACACCTCGCCCACCAATGCAATTACTCCACAGCCATAACAGCTACACATATAAGACTTGGTAGAAAGAAAGCTTACATGCTAAGGAGTGTCTATCAGCGAGTAGGTCCTCTTCCTTTGATACAAAATAGTGACTCACACGCATTGTGTTTGTTTTGGCAAGGCGCGCCAAGTTGCCAGTGTCCACTCACTTCTTTCACTCGTCTGGAACGTAATTGAGGGATTGTATCATTTCACATATCAGTAACTCATCCACCCACGTTCATAGTTGTATTGCTCCTGCTCGTCCCTTATCGTTTAATATAACTAGGTGTTACATGGATTCCTCTACAATTCGACCTCAATCCACCAAAGGTTTTGAGATCATCCGCAGCTAACTCTATCATAAAAGCATAGCCTTGATAACGTTTTTTAAATGCATGAGTGACATTTTGTGATTTTTGGCGTTATTTCAAATATGCTCAATTATTTTCCATGTTATTTTTACATTATTATTCACGTTTTTTTTACGTGTTATTTTTGGTACCTAGTTTTAACGTTTTTTGGGCGTCTTTTTACCTTTTTTTAGAAAACGTAATAGACCTCGCACCAGGCCAAAAGCGGGCTGCACGTGATTTTGAGCCTCGTACCTCCTAAATTGCGTACTTAACCCGTTTGCGAGTCAGCTAAATTTCAACCTAGCTCAGCGATTTAGGGTTGAGGGTTTAGTCGAGGCCGGGTAAAACGTCTGGTGCGAGAAAATTTAAACCCCAACTCCAGTGGCCGGACTTCTCTTCTCATCACCGGGAATTGAATCCAGGCCAAATTGAAAGTCGTAACTAATAGGCCCATCGCACTGAGAGTTGTCTATCATGTTTGTTGTGTCTTCACTACACTACAGCTTTAGACTCGATTTGCTATATAGCAATATCGGGGTTAATGCTGGATAACCCATTCGCAAGTGCTAGAAAGAAAATGGCACAGGTACTTATATTTGTTGGGGTCCTTCGCAATTGTGCTTCCGTGCGATTTGGTCCCAGCAGATGGTGCTACATGTTTGTGTTGCGGTCTAGTTACTGTACTGAGAGCGATATCGATATAAGTACCACGATGGCGCCCAGTCCCCTGATCATTCTCCTTTAGAACCCCTCGCCCTCTCGTTCTTGGCCCTTCAGAGTGGTTCTCGCCGCGCACCGTGGTCATCGATCTTTACTTGAGAAGTCTGCTGCTTTTTCCTATCCCTCAAACCACCACCCTCTTTGTAAGTGCTGTTATTACGTGTCACAATCCAGAGGCTTCATAATGGGGACCATATATATCATACTATCGCGGAATATAATTAACTCCGAACCTCGCGGTTCATCCAGTGTGTCGAGAGGGTACAGTCAAGCTTTGAGGCTCTGCAGGAAGGTTAGCTGTATTAGGAATAGTGCAATTTCGAGAAAACATTAAAACCCTAGCGTGATATCTAGGACTCGTAGATTAGGGTTTAAACGTTCCAGCTAGCTAAATGCTTAAAATTATAAGTTATTTCTACGTAAAACTTAAAATCTACACCAGTCAACGGCGATACTCTGTCGTTCCTGATCGTAGATAAGTAGAGAGTGAAGAGAAGAGGAAGCGGAAGAAGAAGATAACATCTTATTAGCTCTTAGCCAATCACACCATATACTCTACGCCACAACCTATAGCAATCACACATATACCCCACGACAACCTCACGGCCGTAATTTGTCATTTAAGCCACGAGTCTCATACTGCAGAGGCTGTGAAATCAGAACTGCTGATTCATGCTCCAAGCCAAATAACTCTCCAACCAGACCAGATCGAGTTTCTACTCAGAACCGCAAGCACGCATTGACTTCAGCCGCAGATGCGGGCAAGAGAAATAGGGCGTTTAGCCCCGCCTTGAGAGATTGGCTTCCGGATCTGCTTTAAGCGATTCATAAGTTATAGCCCATGGAATAAGTACTCAAACTTCTAGGGCTCTGAGGCCTGCCTAGTATGGAGGTCCACTTCAGATTACTGGTTCGATTAAGTTTCAGCCATTCACACATCTTGATTCTAAATACAGGCCCCGAGGACACACAAGGCGCTGACTGCAGATGTTGAATGAGCGCACCTGAAAGTAGGCCTAAAATCAACCTTTCGAGGCTGGGCTGAACAGGGCGTGTTTCAAGGCACCCACCCACCCCGTGAGTCACAGGTGGAGTTTCTTCTAGTTAGTGTGGAGCAGAATGCTTAAGAGAGCCTGTTTCTAGCTTGAAGGAATTGATGCCTTTTCCTGAGATAATTCTTCTCCTAGAGCCGTCTCTGCGCCAAAGTTCTACCACGTTTTAAAGCCGATCACACATAACTCTTCGTACCTCCAGCGTCATGGCGAACTCACTTTGCGGAGCTATTTGCATATATCAGGACCCTGATCGGGATGAAGATATCCACACAGATCTTTTCTGGTGCAGCGTATGCGAGTCTGTGCTTTGCGAGGCTTGTTGGGGTACTCAAGCACCCCACAACCCGAACAATAGGACGGTTAGAAAAAAGCACGAAAAAACCAAGCTGGGTCTGGCGGAAATTATCAATGCCATTTTGATGCCGGACGACGATAGAGACGCCCATGAGAAGCTTCACATTGCCAACCTCATGACAAAGTGGTTCGGGGTCATGGATGACGGTGCCACTGGAAAACCGCGCTTTCACGATTTCGAGCGTTTCAGGCGCCTCGCAAATGGATCGAATATGGATCCTGCTGATCAATACCCGTGTCTTACTACTTTCGTCGGAGAAACGGGTGCCGGAAAAAGTACTCTAATCAATGCAATGATAAAGGTAGGCCATGTCCACAAAGTAATGGCTGCTATTGGTTAACCGTTGAAACTTGGAAACAGACAACTTCTTCACATGGAAATACGGAGGCTACGCCTGTCATCGGTGTACAACCCGACAGCCCTACAAGCGGTGACGTTCACCTTTTTTCGGACCCGAGTACCTATCACGAGAGGCGACCAATATACTATGCGGACTGCGAAGGACTCAACGGTGGAAAAAGTGCACCCCTTGGTACGAGAGTCATGGGGGGTATCAACAAACTTCACAAAAAGGGACAGAAATCCTCATTCCCGAAGGCCAAAGTCAACGATATTACATGGGTTGACGCCAAAGACAAAGACAGATCGCGGGAATGGGTCGTGGAGAAGCTCTATCCAAGAGTGCTGTTCACGTTTTCCGATGTCGTAGTCTTTGTTTCTAGAAACTTCCGGTTGAACCCCATCCACAAGCTTTTAAATCCGTCTGGTGATAATTGACAAATCTCAAGTGCAATACAACATCACATCGAACGACTCATTAAATGGGCCGACAAAGTTTTCCAGAAATCTGTGAACCAGCCGATGCTTCCGTACGCTATTATTGTGGTGAATGCACTGGAAGATAAGGTACGTCTTACTATCAGTCAAACATCGCGGCTTCTTACAAAACCAACTCCCTTCTACTACACCTCCACCTCGCATAGCACTAACATCCTATGAAACAGAACATAGCTACCGATTGGTGGGATGTTGAATCAGTTACATCGACGCAGCTGAAGAAATATGAATTTATGCTGGATCCAATGAACAATCAAACTGGATTGTTGCCCAAACTCGCTAACCAGTGGCGTGAGCGTGGCAAACCCATTAGGTCGTTCAAAGACTTGTTACATTGTTACTACAGCGGATTCAAAATCATATGCATTCCATCTGCTAATCAACCTCCGCAGCTCATCCATAATCAATACACCAAGCTGTACGAAGAGATTCGAAGAGCATCGGACATTTCAGCGGAGAGAAGAGAAACGTTAGGTCTATTGATGTCGAGCGAGGAGTTAGAAGTTTACCTTCGATATGCTTTTGAGCACTTCTCCGGAAATGGGACTGAGCCCTTCAATTTTCTGGATGCCGCCATCCGGAACAACCCAATTGCTGCGACATTTGCAGACCACATCATCAAGGTTGCCGTTTTATTGATGAAGAGGACGACCTCACAACCGGGAAAGCAACTGTTTAAGGAGCTGGCTCCACTGGTTGCCTCAAGTATATTTCTGAGTGCAACAAGAACACGCCTCCCGTATCGCGGTAGGTCCTCTTCGTTTATTTCTACGTGGATGTCAATGGGCTGATAAAAAAAGGCGACCCGGAGAACATATTCGACCACTATAAAGACTTTTGTACAACCGCACAGGAGAACTTCTATACCAAGCATTGGCCATGCGAAGAACGCAATAAAAAAGGAGTGCGCTGTGTGAACGTTTCATCAGGCCACGAGAAAGGCCACCAGAGACCGGATGGAAAACTCTTTAAGGTCGGCAAATTTGTTTCCGCGTTTCATTCCCACAAAGAGCAGGAAACCAACGACTTCCTGAAGGACATCCAAGCACATCTCAAAAAACTGGCTGAGTTGAAGAGCCAGCAGGACCTGGTTGGATACGAAGCGGAGGAGCGTGAGGTTTCTAAACTTCATCTCCACCACACACTGAGCAAGTACACCCGCTTTTGGGGGTCCCGACCTCATAACCAGCAACCACTAACGAGCCATACAACCTGCTTTTCTTGCTTAATGTTTGTCCCCATTCATACACTATGTTGTGGTCATGTCATCTGCGAAAGATGTGTCCTTTCATATTCCCTCAAATCCCAGCACGACAACCTACGTCGAGTCGCAGTTTGCCCGCTGTGTTGCAATATCAGTGATCCGTGGCTATCACCGTGGGAGATTACCATTAAGCCGCCCACAGCTGGATTGCGGATTCTCTCATTGGATGGGTATGTACCCGCTTCTCTATTTTGACCACAGGAACTAAATACATGATTAGCGGTGGCATACGATCAATTGTACAATTGGCAACCTTGAAAGAACTCGAAAGGGTCATTAAACTCGATATGCCCATCCAGGACTTTTTTGATTTGATAATTGGAACAAGGTACAACCCTTCCTTTAATTTTTACTGCACCGAATCTAATAGAGAAGTAGCGGCGGCGGAATAGTAGCCTTCGGTCTCGGGATGCGGCGACTAAGAGTCGAACAATGTGCACAAACATTTAAGCAGGTTGCGAAAGAAGCATTTACCAAGCGCAATGCTGTTGACTGGCTCGGCATAGGAACTATAGTGGAAGCACAGCATCATAGTATATATAAGACGAACACCCTCGCTAACGCATTGGAGAGAAATTTTGGAAACGAACCTCTCTTCGGTGCTAAGGCTTCCCTAGGATGTCAAATTTCCACCAAAGTAGGGGTAACGGCAACCTCGTCAAGCCACACTGCTTACCTGCTCGCAAACTACAACCGACCGGAACCTGATTTCCGTAAGCTCTCAAGTTCTTCGGCCATTATGCCTACCTACCCCGACTATATCTAACTGGGTCCATTAACAGCACCGACAGCGATTCAATATTCTTTCTTTAGAGGAGAGGACAAGGATTCGGAGATGCAAGCATGGGAAGCGTATGACCGTTCTTGTTAATACTTAAAGACGAGAGTATTGCTGACCAGTCCGTGAAGGCTCCGTGCGACCACTGCCGCTCCTATGTACTTCAAGTCGTTCTACCATTCTGCAAGTACACACACATTCAACGACGGGGGAATAAAGTTCAATAATCCAGTTACATTGGCGAACGAAGAGCGCAAAATAATTTGGCCAGAATCGAAGAATCGTGACCCTGATATTCTTCTTTCCATAGGAACCGCTTTTGATTCATCTTCAGCAAACCGACGCAGAGATCCTGGCCCAAGATCGAGAGCAGGTGTAGGAGGCTTTGCGAGAAAAATGTTCAAGATTGCGGTTGATATCATCCAGGATGACATAAACTGCCAGCACACCTGGAAAAAGTTTCTTGAAGGTCTAGCAATTCAAGAAGATGATAAAGAGAGGTACCGAAAGTACTTTCGCCTAAATCCGGATCTTAAGGGAACCAAGAAACCCGTCCCAAAGCTGGACGCAGTTGATCAAATGGATTGGCTTGAAACCTACACTAAAGAGCTTTTGATCCATTCACAAGAGTTGCATGCTGTGGCTGCAACTTTAATCGCATCACTCTTTTACTTCGAAATAAGTCATATCGAAGGTGATACAGAAGAAGGGCCTTTGACGATTGAGGGTACGTAATAATTGGTACACGGCAGGTATACAGCTCTCTATCTAACGCCATTCATTAGGAACAATTCTTTGCCGATTGACAAAGGGGTCGAATGCCCTTAGAGAGCTAACGGCACGACTCAGAGAAGATTCTACGTCTAATTCTGGAAGCAACTCTAGCTTTCATATCAAAGACAGTGAGGAATCATACGAATCCCTCGGCGAACCTTCTCTTCAGAAAGTGTGCGACGATGTTTTTGCATTCCGTCCATTTCAACTCCATGTGTCGTTTATCATACAGGATCGCGAGGCGCCGACCCGTATGTATCTCTCCTTACAGGGCAATCCGGATGGAAGATCTTTGATTAGTGGCTTTCCTCGCGTCCTTCTAGAAGATGATGGGCAATTGTCTTTGGATTCACGATGTAAACACCATCATCCTATTATTGATTACTGGTTTAACCTGTGCGTGTGAAGCTCGACTTCAGAGTTCCCGCAAATTTAAGAATGGCAGCGCGCCCCAATATCGCCCCCCACACGAGCTCAACGCGAATTCTTCGCCTAACCTACAACAGGACCCCGAGAGACCTCGTACGAAACGATCGACTTGGAGCGTCTAGAAACATCAAGTATGGATTGTGAAACAACCCAAACCGTCCCTTTAGTTTGATTGAGAGTTGGCGGATATTTTAATAGTGCATCGAGCAGAATATTGAACAATATACATGAGGGTTTGTGTTGTCTACATTTAATCCTCTTTATCCTCATTATACGCAATATGTGAAACCCGATCGCATGAAATAATGGCCGTTTAATCTCACCACTACCGCAATCTGCCGAGAGCTAGGGTACAGGCACGGGGTGTTGTGAGATACCACCCGCCCATGACTTTTATCATTACTACCCTATCAATTCGTACTCGGGTCAGGCTGTAGAAGATTGGACGCTCCTTTTTCGGCAGGTTACCACACAAACTGACTAGATATGATATAGCAATGGGTATAACATGATCTGAATTTTACCAGAAAGGGCAAAGCCAGTGTGCTTTGACTTTGTTCCTAGCTTCACCCTTAGTCAACAGTGACTCAACGCCTTGCTCCCACAGCAAAATCCATTGCCAGAAATGGGTTGTTCGATCTTCAACAGCCTGACCCTAGTACATAAGGCAAGTGCACTAGTAGTCTGTCCAGGGGTTTGGGGGTAATATCATGATCAGCTCAGGATACCACCTCTGGTGCAGAATTCAGCCGAAAATCTGTCAGTACTGTATTTTCCGCCTGAAAATAGTTGTCAGCAGCGGGCGCCGTTTGAACTTAATGGCTAATATAAGTTGTTACTATATAGCCTAGAATAAGATCTAGAGAGGTCTCTCGGAGTTATTTGGAGTCGCCGATACACTCCTACACAAATTCTCACTCTTGCCACCCGCCACTCCACGCGCCACCACGGTACAGGTACGCGGTATGGGTATGAGGGCGTTGAAAAGAGTTTAAAGAAGCCAAAGATTTCATTGCCAATGTCTCTTGTTTTTGCAGAAGAAAAATGTTCGCAGGCACTGTTGGATTTCCTTTATCTTACGGACGTCGGTAGAATTAGCGGAGTGGTGGAGGAGGCGGAGTACTCAGATCACGAGGAGTTGAGTGATGGGGGGACGTAAAAGTTTTGATGTTGTTTTTTGGCGGTTTCTTTTGTTTTTGGAGGCGAGGACTCGCGACTTTGCTTTTGTTTCTTTATGTTACGGAAGAAGCGGGGAGGAAATGTGTACGGGCTATGCCATGGCCGCTAGCGGCCGAATGCAATATGATTACAAACAAACAAACAAACAGGTACGCGGTTACGCAATTATATCTCTGTTATCTTCTTAAAGTTGGTGTATGAGGATATGCCTCAGGAGAGCGGCTCATATCAGTGCAAACGGATATAGATATGGATACGGATATGGGAGTCAAGTCTGTATATATAGGGGCCTTCAGCCCTCGAGATCAGTCAATCAACAAGTCTTTCAAGCATCCAAAGTAACAGCATCCGCCAGAACCACACGCATAATCCTACATGTCGGACAGGTGCAACATATACGTTCTAGCGAAGATGCGTCTATATTATTAAACATCTACGAAGCGGTTTTAATAGCCAAAAATTTTTCCTAAAAAAGCGAGTGAAAACTCCGTAATCCCAAAACCCTAGCTAAATGCATATTCCCCCACACGCGTTACCAAATAAAAAAACTAATGGATGCAAACGAACGTGGAAAAGAGTGACTGCTTAACATACCCCCCCAAAACTTATTACCCCTGCGGCTCAGGAATGGCGGTACGCTTCGCCATGAATGGAAACCTCACCCGACGACGACGAGTAGAAGTCACCCGACGAGTAGAGGAGGTGGTTCTCCTGGTGGAGCTGGTGGAGGAGGTGGTGGCTCTCCTTGTAGAGCTACTGGAGGTGGTTCTTGTGGAAGTGGGTGTGGTCCTTGTTGAGGTGGAAGTCGTCCTTGTGCTGGAGCTTGTCGTCGAAGTCGAAGATCTAGTTGTCGAAGTCGAAGTCGAAGTAGTTCTGTCTTGGCCTTCGACTCGAGTCGCATGATATTCCTTGAGTGCCTGGTCGATCTCATCCACGCTTGCATATGCATCTAGCGAAGAGTAGAACGGCAGTGTCTCAGTGCGTATCCTATTTAGATCCGTACCCTCGTATGGCTTTGCTCGCCATCTTTGCTCCATGGGATCAATAAACCTAGTAGTCTCCGGGTATCCAAAGTCTTGAAGAGCCGTCACGTTGAAAGCTCCCATCTGTTTTCCTTGCTGTCAGAACAATATTCAAGGACGTGGTGAAGGGGCTCAGAAATACCATATCGTCATCTTCGTGCACAAGATTGTGGCAGTGGAACATGTAAACACCGTCCCAGGGGGCATATCGAGCCAGAACTCTGACCTTCTCATTGCGGCCCAGGAGCACAACGTCCTTCAGAGCTGCCCTTTCGTAAGGCTCAACTCTGCCCCTACCACCCTGCCGCGACACGATCTGGAAGTCAACCAGATGGATGTGAACCGGATGTGACCAGCCTCCACTGTTGTTCTCAAGTTCCCACAGCTCGATGGTGCCACGCTTTGGTTTTGCCAGGATACGGTTCGCGACGTCTGCAAAGGTGACTCCGTTGATTGTCCACTGGCCACCACTGCAAAGGATTAGCTAACAAGAAACGTCGGATGATTTCTACAGTCAACTTACGACTTCGCAAATCTGAAGCTGTGGTCAACAGTAGACCTTGTAGGCAGTAAGTCCAGGGTCCGCAGCCGAGATGGAGGATCATTATTGAACGAGTTATCTGTGACGGTTGTTCCAACCACAAACTGCATAACTCTGTCCGTTCCAGCGTAGTCTTCGTCTTTCATCACCTGCGATTCGATGTTAGTCCGCTGAATTCAAAACACACTTAGAAAAGGCAAATACATCTCGAGAATTTCTCATAGTTATGTTCCTCCCTCGGAAGGCGGAGAAGTCGAATATAACCTCCCATCTCTCAGCCATGGACATATACACTGGAATGATCAGTAACTACTCGTGACGGGCTGGGGGTGTAGGGAACTGACTATCAGTGACAACCACGGGTTCACTCATGAATCCAGCGTCCGATGCGACGATCGTGAACGCAAGCTTTCGAGTAGTCCCAACCTCGACGAAGGATAGCCGGAATGCTCTGCTGACAGATGCATCCAATAACCTGAAGCGGTACCTGCGAGGCTCGACTCTTAGGTAGGGCCAGGGTTGACCATTCTACAACGACTAGACTTAGCTGCGTTCCGGACGTGTGGTTGGCTGCACGTACAACATGGATAACATCACCGAAAAGACTGTCCTTCTCGCCTGCTGGCGAGACCAGGTCTCCATTGGCTCTGTACTGCTTTGACTGGAGCATCAAAGGTATGTCATACCTGCCCCTGGGAAGCCGATAGCGTGCCTCCTCAGCAGGGTCAGTGAGAATGTAAAAACCCGCTTGTCCGTAGTATGCGTTGACTGCAGTGATATGCATCGCATGGTCATGATACCACATGGTTCGCCCCTCTTGATGGTTGGGGAAATAGTAGTCCTAGAAAGGTTAATTGGACGCACTCAATACACAAAGACATACATACCTTGTATTGCCCCGGGTTTATCATATCCTCTGCCCAGCCGTCAAACGGTGCCCGAGAATAAGAACCGTGAAGATGAACTGCAGACGGTCTGTTGTATTCATTGATAAAGCGAACCAAGGCTGAACCCCATCGTCGTCAGCACCAAACAGACAGAAAAAGGAGAAGAAAACGTCCTCACCTTCGCGTCCTCTTGTCATCTGGAAAGTTGGACCTGGAGACATGCCATCATAGCTGTTCACACCATTCAGTTCATGCCCGGCAGCACCTATCCATATTGGCGACAGAATTACCCAACAAGATTGACCGTTCCGAGTTCTGGATATGGCTGCGCTTGAAACCCTTTGATATGAATCTCGTAGAAATCAATCGGGATACCAGTTGTTCGATTGGTATATGTCCTACAGATATTCGCGAGTTAGTACTAATACCGATGTTGTGCAGCGCGAATGCAATGCAGGGCTTAGATGATCTTTCAACTAAATCCCAACTAATAGACGCTGTTTATATGTAGAGGGAACTTACGCCACAGGTCGAGCTGTAGGGGGAATTGGCAGGGGGAACTGGAAGAAATGTGTATACTTTATATCTGTCAGTAATGATACACATGCACTTAAAAAGGAAGTATTGAAGCAAAATACATACCACTGGACTCTCCCAGTCATCATCACCAGCGTATACAGCCGAAGGAAGAATTGCCAAAAGACCGGCAAACGTAGCTCCGAAGTTGAACCTCATTGTCGGTAAAGGTAAAGACTGTGAATTACCGGAAACAGCGGTAAACGGGCAATTTTGACCTAAACAATGGCAATTCCAGCGGACAAGCATCCAAAAAACGCAGAAGGCATCAATGGGTCTTTATAACATGATCCTACGCGACGTACCTACTCTACATAGGGGAAAGGGAGACACCTGCGCTGGACCCGCAGTGAAAAGCCAAGTCGTTTGGCATGGCGAGATATTGGATCTACTCTTGAAGCGCACAAGTGCCACTTGTTTGCTCATCGTGTAGATACAAACTGTATGTGGCTGACCAGGTTCGTATCTATTGTACGGACTATTCATCGTACATCTCCCGAGATAGGTGGCACCAAAGTTTTCCAGAATAATAGTCGCCACGCTTCCACTCTGTGATACTATCCAGACGACTTGAGCGAGGTTTGTCAATAGTGATTTGGCAGCGTTCTTGCGATTTCAGCCGTACGGATGTGGAATGAACAACTCTGCCAAGAGCCTGTCTTGGCTGTTGAACTCTCCAAGATTCAAATTTCCTTCCGACCTTCTACATAGGACGGACAGTTCGTGTTTACTGTTCCATCGTGACATCTCTAAATTACTGCACCTAGAGTCGCTCGCTGCAGGAGAGATTCATGCGGGTGGGATAGCGAGCAAGCGGTTTCCGGAGCACCGAGAATGTCTCGCTTAATGTCTTTGCCATCAGATGTCGCTCCCCTGGCCAGATCTCCTGTCTCGTAACACTTACAGTTCGAGGCCTGCGGCGGTGGGGCCGGCATTGCTCTTTATGCAGGGAAAGACAGAAAAAGGAAATATACGACTGCGTGCTGCATTCTGTGTTGTTACTCCAAGCCCCAGCCGCGGGCACTTCAAAGTAGTGGTATATCGCATGCACCATATAAACCCGGCAATAGCAACGATGACCTACACACAATTCGTGTGGCCGTAACTAGCGCCTGTTCGACTACTCAAGCCTATTATATTGATCATCTTTTCCCCTGCTACGGGTAGCTGAGAATCCTTCATACTTGAGTAAATCAAACGAAATACGCCCTTGAAGAAAGAACCCAGTTGCTACTAGGGTGACCCCATCAGTCACCAGCCCTTCCATATAAGGCGTAGGGCTCGGGTAACCTACCAATGGATGACGATCCTTTCGTGGCATGGCATCAAGGATTCTTAGTTGAGACTTTTTGTAAGTTGAGTTTTGCTTCTCAACCCTTAGGAAAATTCTGACAGCCAGTTAAATCACCCTCCTCCCAGCAGATACGGGACTGCCTGATTCCGAGTTGCGATGTACCGCACATCATAACGGCAGCGGGCGTACCGTCTTGATCTTGGCTCTGCCCTATTTTTGGAACTGCGCTTGTCGGATATCGGACGTTTGCCTTGACCGTTAGCGAGGACTGGTACAACCCCCTCTCATCAGCAGTCACTCGCCGCAGTTCTGTTGAAGGCAGTGTACGTTCCACAGCGTAAGCGTTGTACATAGTACTGTCGAAAGCAGAAATATAAGAACTCGCTACTGTATTCGCAGGCCAGATCATAAGCACCAATGTACCTAGAGTTACTTAAGTCCATGTGGAGTACAGTCACACGCCCAAGCGACGAAACGCCACAGACCAACGGCGAAGCCGGATGTCCCGATCTGAGTTAAAAATCAATTGACCGGAAGAAAATTCCTCTTTTATTTAGTTGCACTCTGTTCCGGCGGTTGTACTAGCACTTTTGCCAATTATCAAGCGTTTTCTCAGTGGCTCCCAGCGGCTGGACTCTAAGTACGTTAGTTACTTATTTCACAGAGAACAAACCTAGGTACTGCACTACTTAACATATTCCATGGTGCATCCGCCCTTACCTCACAATTCTTATCTCGATAACACAAATGACAGGCGGATTAGCCGAGAGACGTCAGTGTGATATAACTAGAATCTATAGGATTGCATATCTAGATCCAGATAACTAGCAGCAAGTATTGAATACTTGTTGGATTCGATCCAGATGCGGTCTGTGAACATCATCGTAAAGTACTCTATCGTAGTGCATTGACGAGCTACCTAGTCGTCTAGTGAAGATAGCTCGGTAGTATACGAAGTGATGATCGGGCGATCTGACGGTCTGGGGTCTAGGGTCTGGCGATCCGGTAGTCTGGCGATCGTTACTAGGCCGCTTCAATACCATTGATCTATCTTCACTAGGCCACTACCTCATCAATGTACCACCATAATGGTGCGGGGGAGGAAGGGCAAAGGGGGTGAGGCGGGAGAGTTCCAGAAATAGCTGACCATCGAGATCGATATCAGATCTTTCCTCACTGCGTCCAGCGGGAGTTCCTTGTTCAGGTGCATGTGGAGTAACAGCACAGGAAGCTGCCGATTGTCGATGAGGGATATCTAGACATATCCTTGCTTGCTATCACAAGGCGATCGTTGACAGTGGGTGAGTAGTATTCAGTCCTCTACTGCTGCCTAAAAGATGCAGCATCTACATACTTGCCACTAAACAAACCCACCTGGGTAGGCAGTGACCGTCTAGCAAGCGAAGTCAATAGCCACCTGTTAGTGCTCCTTCGGCACAAACTCAGATTGTACCGAGCCCAGCGTCATAGTTGCCTTTCAGCCCATAAGCCCTATATACTGGACCAATCGTACCTTATAGTCTGTTAGGGCTCGATCTGCGCCTTCTGGTGGCCGGCGAGCCAAGATGGTCCCCATGGGATAAACCGGTTTGTAGGATACAAGGCGAGTACCTAGTGTGGGGCTAGTAACGGATTCGACTCGTAGGAGGCTCGAAATATCCTACCAGTTTTGGGTAAAAGTCTTTGACTCGTGTATAAACTCCAGCCGGTAGCTTAGTGATGCACATGAGACGAGATGGGACGAGACCAGCCCAAGTATCGTCTCGTCTTGTCGCGTTAGAGGTGGGTCGCGTCTTGCCTCTGGGTTTGGGAAACCTCGGGGACTTTGATGGGGCAAAATAACTGAAAATATACAGTATAGTGGGTGTACACCCCTACTTGTTGCCATTACATTATCGGCCCAATTTTCTTATTCGTTTTTTCCCTTCTTTTAGACCACCTCTACGGTCCATTTTGTTGAGGCTTGACCCCCCTTAAGCACCATCTGCCGCTTGCTCTTGTTATCTTCCGCCCTTGTGGACATCTTCGTCCTCCGTCTCTGTCTACAATCAAAAAGACTGCGCCGTTTCCAGCCTTTATAAGGGATCCCAGGTGGATGATACGGTTGAATTGGTCCCCAGAATCTAGACCGCAAACCAGTAGCTGGCGACGGTAGTACTGGGCCTTGAACTGTAGCAACTAATGTGATTTTGACAGGATTAAGAGGTGGTGTATTAGGGACTCGCTCTAAAAGCAGTCTTGAAGGCTACAGATTTGGAGACGAAAACCAAAGGTTTTCTAGTGCTAATGACACCGAGATACCCGTAACATGCTTTGTAACGAGATTTTCATGACATTTGGACACCATATACAAAACCCTACTATTGCTACCAAAATACAATCAAGACCGCAAAAAAAACCACACGACAATGCAAATTATCGTGTCATTTCTTAGCACAACTTTTGTACCTTATGGGAACTCTAAAACGTATTGATGGATTGTTTTGCACTGACTGACTGAACATGAAAGTTAATTTATCAGGAGGATTCTGTGGCAGAAATAAGCGGTTCAACGCGAACATCTATGGCAAAATAATTCTTGTATGTATCATCCGCAATTCCTACCCACGTGCCCGGCCGTTCGAATCTTCATAGAGCCACCCATTTTGCACTATTTCTCACTCTTGTTTTTCAGTTTAACTGATGTACTAGTAGAATATTTGAAGGGTAAAGGGGATCTCTCCCATCTAACCAGACCACCCAGAGGGGGAGGGGAAGCGGGCACTGTCACTCTAGATTGAGTGAATACAATATGATTAGAACAAACAAAGTAGAATACCTGTTTAAATTACCAAGTCATTGTTTAGATAGCAAATTTAAACAACGACTTACTACTTAAGTATTTATTTTACTTTAATTAGCATCTTTTGTTAAGGTGGTAATAAAAATCGAGTGTAAGTTTGTGACTTTTCTTAGTCCATTTAAATCACGTGTTTGGAAACTCTTGGGCACATCATGCTGTAGGTAACTTCTTTTTCTCAAGCTCGCTTGTTCGCCGCGAAGCGAAACCGAAAGTCTGGTATTTGGTACTTAAGCTCGAACTCAGCACCCTCCACCCAGGGAGGGTGCTCCTCCTTGAGCACGCGAAATCTAAGTTGGTTTACAGCTTAATAGACATAATGTTAATGGAACCGGTTCCGCAGCTCTGGCTGAGCTGCATGAGCCGCATTCTGATTTTCGTTACGATAACCCTGGACGCTAACGAAGTCCAATCAAATTTAAAAGGCTGTATTATATTATCCAATCACATTGTGATAAATCGTTGTAGCTGCAACTCCATCAGATTTATTTTTTCGTAAAGGCTTGCCCCACCCTAAAGTAAAAGCAGCTGAAGCCGCAGCCGTAGTTGTCTTCATCTCACGACTCCTCCCACACAATGTTCGGTTTCGAAATGGCAGATTTAGTTTTCGGAACACTTCCAGTCCTTGTTGAAAGCATGAGAGTATACCTAGATGCCACTCAAAAGGTCAAAGATTTGAGAGATCACAAACGTGTCCTCAGGCACTTTAATATGGAATTGCTGAATGTTGAAAATGTCTGTCGGGACCTCCTCGCAGGGATAGCGACTGATGACGAGGTGACTATGTTGTTACGCAATGGTACAGAACCTGTGTTGCAAGATAGAATACAGGAGCGTCTAGGATCGGCAGGTGCTAGTGAGTTTATGAGATCGATGCAAGAACTATATGAATCGTTGGAGAACTGAAAATGATATTGGAATCGAGAACAATGAGGTTTGCATATTGATCCCGGGGGTTTATGAAGATGGTAAAATCCAGCCAATAGCTTCGAATGTATAGTTCGGAAAGGTTAACAAAAGAACTTGGGGTACGATGAAGCTCGTGCTCGAAAGCAGAGAGGTAATGGAGCACATCTCCAGGATTGTCCGGGATTTGGAATCAGTGGCCATGCTTGAGCATGTCCAACAGAGCCCAGTATCAATTTATGATATCATACGAAATCATGCTATTAACTTGTACAATTCCCTTCAAGAGAGATTTTCAGCTTGTCAATGCCCGGCACACCATAGTGTGAATCTACGGTTGGAACAAGTACGGGTGGAGGGGCTAGATATGGATCATTGAGTCGCGAGATTTAAAGTTCTCTTTTCTTTCGATGCCCTCGATTCAACGCATCCTCCACAATGGAAATGGCGTGAAATCGAATTCCAATCCATCAACCATAGAATGTCCGCAAAACTTTCGGAGAAGGGTACCAATGACGAGGCTCGAGATGGCGAAAAGAGCGAAGCTGCTGCAACGTCGACAGAGCCGGTCTCGCCGCACCAGGAGGGGCAGGATCATGAGCACAGAGGAGCTATATTCCAGAGAGCAAAGCGCTTTGTGGGTTCGGTTTCGTCGGGGTGGGATGGCAGTAGTGCACAGGAGTAAGGAGTTGTGGGTCATTTGGTTGCAAACAATGGAGCACTGCGCTGACTTTATATAGAGTGCAAAAGCCCCGAAAGGTAGTGACCTTCGCAGAAGCATATGTACCACCTCCTTGGACCGGTCTCGCGCGAGAGATAAAAGATCTTTGCACCGAAATTTCAGAAGCTGACGGACGCGAATCGAAGCTGGGCATTCTAGTCTCCAACAATAGTTGGTTACTTAGGGTATCAACAGCTTCTCCTTGTGCAAACTATGAGGTTGAAGCAGTCTCACTTGATACTCTGTTTCGAAAAAAGGTTCTCCAGAGATCTGATAGACTGAAGCTGGGAATTCAAATTGCTTCCTCTACAATGCAGTTGCATTCCACAAGGTGGCTCAGTGAGAGTTGGGGGAAATGCGATATCTTCTTCCCTCAGGCCACAGTCGAGGTTCCACTCATAACAGGGTGTCGGCTTAATACTGGCACCGGTTTTGAGAAAGCCGTTCGTTCGCCGGACTTTTGACCCTATGGGAGGTCGGCCCGCACAGGTTGCAAACGCAGAACCGAACCCCCCGCACCACAAAAACTTGTTCTCGCTAAGCATTATACTCGTTGAGCTCTGCTTCGGAATGCGGCTTCAAGATCTCCCAGTATCCTATACTACCGATATCGCGAGCGATTCCACCAAAGTCAACGAACTCCTTCATAAAATAGAAGGGGAAGAAGGCCCAATTTATAGTTTGAGTAGATCGAGTACATCCTCGCCTAATTCATCTTATACGGAGCTCTCCAAATTTGTCACTGCTCGAGTTGTATTGTCAGGCAACGTGACAAATGAACTTGATTTTGAATTACTGTATGATTAAGAAAGAACTAGTAAGCAAACATGGTGCTCGTTGCGTAATAAATAAACTGAAAGAACCCCCTCAGCCTTCTGGAATTCCTTCGAGTATCTAGGACTCGTTCATGTACTTATGTGCATTACTACCAACTTTCAATGTACCTCATCCCACCTTACAACCATAGACTACCCTTCATAAGCTTCCTGTTGGGCGCCTCAGTAGTGAATTTCTCCCAATTCCGCTGTAACCTAGAAACCACGTTCGTGTGAGCTGCCGTAAGAGTGATGTTATCCAGGCTAAGAATGCAATAACGCACTAGCATTAACGTTAATTTTAACCTCGATGAAACGGATGACGACTCTCATGCCTACAGAGAAACTAAAGAGGCCAGTCACTCATGTGAGAAGTCACCCAACTAACCACAAAGGTTTATTTATGATATCCATTATATTCCACAATAGCTACACTACAAACCGCCCTCGCAACATATATCGAACTCTGTCCAATCACTTTATATATGGCTATAGCCCGAAATGAAGCATTGAGATGCAACACTCAGTGGACTGATCATGAGCACATAAGTACTCGAGTATATATACTTATTGAGAGAGAAACAGAATCACGTATGCATATAGAAGAGCATATAGAAGAGACCAAAATACGTCCCACAGAATCGAGTAAGCCCGTAATCTTGCCCCTGATGCCCGAATTCGAATAAGCTAAGCAAGACTTCCCATTACCAGTGTATCACTCGCAAGTTCCAATTCTCATCTCTAGTTTTCTACATCCGATTTACGAGAAAGGGCGGGTTGATTTACGTATCCTAAAGTACTCTACTTATCAATGTAGCCATCCAAGTCCTGATTCATTGTCAACATAGATGTATTGCATTGAAGACAACAGGCTAGCCATGCGCTGTGGTACCCGAATTATTCCAAGGTTTCACAAAAAAAAGGGGGGAGCTTATTCTCTTGGCATTCAATCTCTGTGATGATGCGGGGTCATACTGTTCGACTTTCTGCCAGTGCAAGTTGTTTTTTCAAAAGCAGTGGGAGAGCATCACAGAGAACGTCACGTCAAGGCTTCTCATTCCCAGCGTCGGTTTCCATATCACCCTTAACCTTGAACATTTAAAGTACTTAGCGGCGATTTCGGCTAAACAATCGACCGATGGCTTACCTTACTACGTCCTGGGACTCTGATAAGATTTACAGTGCTGACTCGATTGGTAAACGTCATTACGCCGGTGCAACACAAAATACTAATCGGTAATTTCGTAGCAACTTCGATCTTTGGGACTTGAATGTCGAGTGCGGCAATGCGTTCGAAACTCTTCGGTATATCTCTTTAGTCTGCTAACTCTTATGGCAATCACCACCACTTCGCGTCTCGTCACACTTGTTACGTGCCTTTGCCTTTGCCGTCCATATTCCATTCGCCCTAGCGGACAATGGTGAGGATTTCAGCAACAATCTCTTTTCAGATTTAGCGTAAGTCAGCAAGCCCCAGCGTGTGTGCTTTTCCTTGGGCTGACGATAGGATTGAAAGCCCAATTCTGGCCTTATTTGGAGAGCAAGTGGCTAAGCAATACATGAGTCAGTCCATGGGTTGGGTGGACGATGTGATCTTTGCCATGGCGCCCTTGCGAGTAATTACCCATCGTTGGGGCCATAAGGGTAGCCGGACCTAGTCAATTGAAAGCGGTGATCGGCCGTGCTAGAGAGGGAAAGGGTGTGGTTGAAATCGAACTGATGTCTTCTACTTCGGGCGAAGTTTGCGAACTATGGAGCGGAGATGTAGTTGTCAGGGTCCTCGGGTCACCTCCGATCTTGGAACTACTTTACCACACTTCTGCACCGGAACGTCCTCCACTTGATGGAATTCAAGATGATTTATCGATGTTAGACTCCGAGTTTGACAGATCCGAAATGATACCTCTGAGGCCTCGGGACGGCGGAAAACCGGATGGGTTTCATCATACCGGAGTTTACAATTTCGAAAAGGCCATAGATGCCAGGTTGCTCATGGGTTCTCATCCGCAGAACAGACCACTAACATATGATGACGAATCACGGGGGAGCGTGGAGCACGACAAATCTGCACCCAACATTGCCCTGAACGTTGGTGGTCAAAGGGTCTCTGGGTTTGAATTAAAATTAGTTGCACTAATCGGTTTCACGTTACAATTGGCCGTCGTGGCGTTTGCGGGATATAGTGCAGTCAACGTCGAGAAAACCCAACTGTATGCGTTCCCATTGATGGCGGCCGGTACGGTGGCTTTAGTCCTGGGGATGTTTTGTTGCGCCCGGGTTATTGAGCAAAGTACCAGGGAGTCGACTTAGATCCCAGAGACTATGAAGAAACACATCTCATGAGGTTAGTATAGATTCAGAAAGGTGGTCCCGTCGGAGACCAACGCTTCGACTCGTACTTTATACCTTGCAACAACAAAAGTCCCCGGTTTGAGAAATCCTATCGGTGGTTGCCAGGTTTTCTAGAGTAGTGGCTCAGCAGCAGTAATCGACTTCAAATTACAACATCCCGAAAAGAAGAACGTGAAAAAGCTACTTCGGCAGCCATTAGTACGATAATAAGTGTGGTAATAAGTATTGGGGTCGTTGCGCAATTTGTGCGATTGAGAGGTCTTCATTGGTCGGTCACAATTGGGATAATGACAATCTTGAGAGCGGTCGTGAGACGAAATTTGGTGCATAAGATCGAATTCGAGCTAATTATGAGCGGATATGAATTGGATCTCGTGGCCAGAAGGATTAAGGGATGCCACTACTGGAACGTGGTTGCTTGGCCATGGGACGTTGGTAACAGTGATCATGTTATCTCTTCCAACCAACGTGTAAATGAGGTGATGGATACTAGATGTCGCCTGACTGAATTATCCGAGTGGGATTGCCACTGGCAGAAATCTATGGATTCCACGGTCGATGCAATAGAAGCGGTCATTAATTTCCTATGCACGAGTACGGATGTCACTTTTACCGATCTATCAACAGTATTCGAATGGACAATGGTTGTCGAGGCAAAATTCGATAAAGCAGCTCAATCTGATTTTAGTACTATCCCACTGCGCATGTCGAGGGAGTGGCTGTCCGATGGCCGCGGGTGGGGCTATTGGAAAGTAGATAGGAGTAGGATTGAAGCCTTTCTTGGGTTATGGATGTTACAATTCAAAGACTCTCCGCTGGCACAAATTCATCGCATTGTCGATTCCGATGACCAATTAGGAAGGACAACCTATGAACAGTAGATTAAGCGCCTGGCACGGCCTATCACAATAAGTCACGACAAACTCTAGAACAACGAGACTGAGATACTTGTTGTGGGGAAACCGTCAAATCAGCTGCCACCTTCCCCCCGGAGCGTTAACCATCTAGCAGTCATATCAGAAACCCCGTTGGATTACACATGTGGTCAAATTATACTCTCGGAGTTTATTTCCAGCATTGCCGAGAAAGGATTGCTGGATATCGGAGGTGTAGTGAGGGTACGTGGCGGTGAGGAGGGAGTAAAGTCTTCGTTTGGCTTAAGACATTCAGTTTTAGACAAACTGGTGGATAAGGTAGAAGAGATAGGTCTAGCCAACGCTGAAGAAGCATTCCTAAGCATTGTTCCGCCACTCCAAAGGTCAGGAAAACTTCCTATCACTCTCGGCGCAATGGAAGCATTTCAAGAGACGAATAGCGAAATCGATATTTATTTGAAGGGTGGACGGTTCGAACAGGCAGAACCACTTCTTCTGTGGTTGCTGGACGCCGCAGAATCATCTGCACTTCGTTACGAGGTCAAGGGGAAATGGAGCGAAGCCTGTGGGGTATATTTGCAACTTTGTATGACGTATGATCGTCTCGAAAGCGGCGGAGATTATGCCAACGGAGCCGACATATCTCTGGGTTTATTTTGTGAACGAATGTTCATTTCTCTCAAGACGAGCCCTGCAGGCCACGAAAGGGCGGACCGAATCCCCCTTGATGTTGTTCGCGACAGCTTGCAGACCGAGAACCAGACGATCACAAATATATGGTCCGATAGGTTGCAAAGGTAGGGTATCAGATTAGCAAAACTAGAGGATGACGCAGGAATGATATTCTCCATATCCCCCGAGACTGGAGCCGAGCAATTGCGCCATGCAGTTGCGAAAGGTAATTGCATAGGCCTCGCACGAGAAACCAGCTACATATCTCGACTCTCAGGATTCTTTACTGGTTCTAGCATCCAGGTTTGGTCATACAACTGCCGTGAATCAGTTGTTGGCAAGCGGTGCCAACCCGTGTGCACAGGATGATAATGGCATGACTGCGATGCATCATGCCTCAGCGAGGACATATATCTATCGTCCGATTCCTCCTGCCCTATGTTCAATCAGCATCTACCATCGATCTCAAGGACCACCTTGGTCAATCACCCCTAGACTTAGCAATGAACAATAACTAAGGATCTGTTGTGGCCCTGTTGGTGTTTAATGGTGCCCAGGACATGTACAAAGCCGACAAAGCAAAAAAACTTCTTGAATTATCGATTCAAATGAGATCACCCGCAGCTATCAGAAAAATTATAGGTATAAAACATGATATAAACATGCAGGACGAAGAATGCGGGCGAACACCATTACTTTGGTCATTATGGAGACATTCACGAGTGGCGTCACCATTAATGCTCGAAAATGGTAGTTCCGGATCCCGATGCGGTATACCGAAAATGATGTCTCGAAGACAGACAAATGGGGCCAATCAGCGCTACACTATGCAGCAAGCAGAGGCGACGTTTATACCTCGCAACTTTTAATTCGAAGGGAGCCAACATCAACGCCCAGGACCTCGATGGCTCGACAGCGCTACAATTGGCCGTCGCAAATGGTCACGAAGCGGTTGTCGCCGTACTACTAAGCAATACTAATCTTGGTACCAATGCTCAAAGAGGATATTATGGTAACACGCTACAAGCAGCGGCGTTCTCTGGCAATGAAGCGTTTGTCTGTCTATTGCTCAACAGCGATCCCGACATCAACGCAGAGGGTGGTCATTATGAATCTGCATTACAAGCAGCAGCATTTCCGGCAACGAAACAGTGGTCCAGTTATTACTCGACAAACATCCCAACGTCAACGCCAAGGGTGGACATTTTGGGAATGCATTGAACGCAGCCACATTTTCTGGAAACGAGAGCGTCATTAAACTACTACTAGAGCACGGCGCGGATATTAAAACGAAAGATAATGCACAACATTGGGCCGCCGCAAGCGGGCACAAGACCATCGTAAGGTTACTCCTCGCTCGTGGCGTTGAAATTGAAACTAGGGAATCATACAATGATACAGCACTACACCGGGGTGCGGCAAATGGACAGGAGGCCATGGTGGAGCTATTAATCGACCTTGGTGCCAGTATCAATTCGACGTCAAACCACTACTACTTGCACCAGTGCTACACTGGGCCGCTGCGAGTGAACATGAAGGTACAGTCCGACTACTCCTTAACCGAGGCGCCGAAACTCAGAGTAGCCCGTCCGGAGTCGCTCCTGCGCTGCACTGAGCCGCGAAAAACGGGCATGTAACGGTGGCTGAGCTACTCCTGGATGGTGGGTGTGATGTCAACGCTAAGGAAGCCGGAGAGACCGCGCTGCACAAGGCCGCCGAAAACGGCCATGAGCTGACAGTCAAACTTCTTCTGGACCGCGGTGTACACACCCAGACGAAGCCATGGGACGTCTCACCTGCCCTACACAGAGCTGCAGGAAACGGCCACGCTTCTACGGTTAAGCTGCTCGTCGACAACCGTGCCGATGTTAATACCGCAGCACTTGGTGAGACTGCATTACACTGGGCTGCAAGAAACGGGCATATATCTACGGCCAGGCAATTGCTTGATTATGGTGCTAACATCAATGCGGAGAACTCCGAAAACGACATGACTCCACCCGCTACTCCTTGCTGCAGAGAACGGGCACGAGCTTATGGTAGACCTACTACTCAACGGTGGCGCCAACATCAATGACGAAACATACGAAGACAGAAGGACTGCGCTACACCGAGCCACCGAGCACGGATACGATGGCATAGTCAGGCTGCTGCTTACCCACAGTACTAACACTTCTACTAGAACACGCAAAGGCAAAACGGCCTTGGATCTAGCTTCCGGAAATGAGGAAATTACTCAGCTGATTCTCAGCCGCCAGAATTGAGCTACCGGCGTACTTGGAAGCGCTCTATAGACATACGGTGAGATTTCTATGTCGTCTCGCTCGCATTAGCTGTCATGCAACCACCCGCTCATCCTCGCTAACATAGTATTAACATAGGCTAATAATATTCGTCTTTATACCGTAGATTATGCTACGCCTTCGCTTTGGAAGTTACAAGACGCAGCGCTAATACGGAGACTTCTATTATGGCTACGATACGGTTTCTAGTACGAAAAGAATAGAGATATGTGTCAGTGCGAACTGTGTGCGAACCGTGCTCAGACAATTTGGAGGGGTGGAGTTGAAGAAGCATCTGAGTGAATTACTGGCCGTTGAATCTGGTTTTCTAGGCTACAACATGCGGAGGAGAAAAAGCTGCAGACCCACTGCTATTCTAGCGATGTCATGCTTGTCTACAGTCAAGTGGATGTAAAACATTGATCCCGTTGTTTGATAACCACAGTGCCACTGAATTGCCAACAATGAAGAATAGCGGTTAGTTGTGGGAACTACTTATCTAGGTAGAGTATCGTTCCGGCCATTGGGGGTGTAGGTACACGCAGTGATACAAGTTAAGTCCCAGAATTCAGGCCGCAAACCAGTAACTGATGATGATAGTACCGGGTCTTAGCCTGCAGCAAAAAACGCGACATCGACAAGAGGCGGTGTATGCACCATATCCCTACTATATCCCTACTATATAACACACGAGGACGCAGTCAACTTGGCCTGAACATGGCAAGCTTGCGAGTGTCACACGCCCGAAGGAGCTAAAGACGAGTTCGGCCCAACTTTGAGAGCCAGCAGAAGTATTTTTCGGGGTAGTGTGGTTTCCACACGCGTGTTCGCTTGTGATAAATATTAGTTATCTACCACGAGAATCTGTCTGTTGTAGGTTCAGCAGTGAGAGTTTAAGAGTTTTCTATAATGCTTAGTAACTCTGGTCGTTCGACGGGGGGTGGGCACTGAAAAGAAGAAATTATAGAAACTAAGTTTATTGTGGTTAAGTGATAATGTATGAATGACGGCAGGCTCGGCTTGGCACGTGTAGCTAAACCAGGCCTGCTGCCATCCGCCGCAACACCTTACCCCGTCGTCACGAAGGACCGATTCCGAACAAAGCGCGACGCCCACAACACCCAGTACCATCTTAGTTCGAGTCGCATATGACACGATAATGTCCACTCCTAACGCCGGAGGTAATTATGGGGGAGGGTACTACGTTCCCCCTCACACTCCTACACGAATGCACACTCCGGTGCAGGTCTACAATACCGGAGTTGGCGCACAACAGACTCAGTATAATCAGTGGCCCGGCGCCGTCCCAACCCCCGTTCCAGCGGGAATGCGACATCACCCTGGAGGCGGTAGTCATCGCTCGATCACCCACAGCCCTGTTCCTTATTCGCAGCAACAGGCGGCTCCGGCAGGTCCAGATATGCCTACTGTGCTGCTTTCCCTCGCAGACACGTATATCACTGCGGCGCACTCGAATGGATACAAGACGGCACTGGGAACAGATGTGGATGTGCAGGCGTATTATGCGCTTGTGGCGACGGGTTTGAGATGTCTAGAGGCGGCACTACAGGTATCCTCGGCGATGATGTGGGCGCTGTGAGGGGAATGCTGATTGGATTGTAGTATCGGCTTCAGCCCCGCGTCGAAGCAACGGTGAGACTGCGGTACGCGAGTATACTGTACGACGAAACAGATAATCTCGATGAAGCGGAGGATGCACTAAACAAAGCTGTCTGTATCCCCACGCCTCTTGCTAACATTTCATATACTGACTGGATTGCAGATACTACTGGCCGGAAGAGTAACTTACTTCCCGTTCTGACCTTTATTCAGTCATCTAACCGGCACCGTTGCGATAGAATAATCTAATCGATCTCAAATGCAGCATGCAGTACCTACTTGTAAAAATAATGTTCAAAAACAGCCATAAAGCAGCGCTCAAGATGCTAAATACTCATCTGTCAGATGTAGAAACGTAGGTTCTCGTTTCAATAGGGTTCATGGTTTAGCACTCATCTCTGCAGCCTAGACATACCTCTCTGGACGTATTCTTTCCGGTTCCTTCGGTTTACCTTACTTGTCGAAACATCACCTGCACGCGATGACCAAGCGGTTATAAACTCGTTGCGCGGGATGTATACGATGTCGAAAGAACGAGGAGACATGCAAATTGCGGCTCTGGCAAGTTTAATGGAAGTCATGGTTTCATTCCGAAATGGTGCGGACGGTGTTGAGGCGGCACAACGAGCATTGGCCCGGGTTTTCACTCTACAGAACGGCGGGAATGATATTCCACCGCAACTGGAGGTGTTGACACAACTTCTTGATATTTGTTGTTCTCTGATGTTGGGAAGATGTCAAGAGTGCGATCCAAAAATCAGGAAGCTTCACGCAATGCTAGATCAACCAGAGCGGTGGACCAACTGGAAAGATGATGGGGAGTTCGATATAGCCGTGAATCCTAGCCGACCCGGAAGACCTCCAGAAACACTCAAGCTACGGTGGTTGAATAAGGATGATGTCTTCACATTGGGCTACTTTCTGAGTGGTCTGTGTAAGTTCCAGAAAAATGTTGAGGAGAATGGCAAGGCGGAGAGGTTCATGACAGAAGGAATGAAGACGGTCGAACGTGAGTCCTAGATACTAGGCGTTCTAGATTCCCACTGACTAAGTCCTAGGAATATCACCTGGATACATCCAATCCTCGCTAGAAGCCTGCAAAGGCAAGCTCTTGTGGAAACAAACTCTCAAATCTTACATGTACCTCTACCACGCTTTCCTCCTCTGCATGAGAACCGACTGGGATGCCGCTTTAAAAGTAACTCCCCCCCCTTCAAAAGCGTACAAGTCCTAAAAATCTCTCGCAGGCTTTCAACCAGCTCCAAGAAGTATCCTCACATCTTTCTCTAGACCCCCATTCCCCGCTAGCGCTCCAAATCATATATCTCCAAGCCGTAATCAATCACGGAACAAACGACCTCTACACCGCCCACAGCCTCTACACCACCGTTTACAACACCCTCCCCCTCGACCACGAACTCTCCATAATCAGCAAGCTAAACAGCATCCTAATCCTACGTCTGCACGATCCTGCCCATGCCGAGGCACTACTAACATCAATCGAGCGATTCTGCGCGGCACACAAGAACGACCTGATAAAAGCCGCGTATATCACTGTGAAAGCCACCGAGCGCGGCGAGCTCGTCAAAACGAAAAACTACCTCTCACTGGCGCTCCGCAACGCGGCAGCTGCAGGGAATGTCCAGCTCACATTCATCGTGCTCAACTTTATGTGCCATCGCTTCTTTTCGGGCGTCGTCAGCGAGCAGGCAGAAAAGAGCGCGAAGGCTGCTATGCAGAATGCTAAGAAGGGTCGAGATACATTGTGGACTTTCATGGGCGGTCAGATGTACGCTGATTGTCTGGGACGTAAGGGGAATGATCATGAGGAGGCGAGACAGAGGGGCATGAATGAAATTGCCAGGAAGGAAGTGGTGAGGAACTTAACGAGGCACTTGCCGCTTGAGCAGGTGATGCCGAGTGTCAATGATGGGAATGCGGTGGCACCGGCAGTAGGGTATGGGTATATGGATGGGGTGCAGTAATGGACGGGGAGGAGGTGGTGTACGATATCATGCGCAGTCATTTACATTAGGGATCGGGGGTTCTTCACATTGTTTTTATGGGGATATATGGTGTCTAGGGGGTTCGGAAATGGGATGTCTTGTTCATGTGTTTCGTTTTTCTTTCTGTAGTTGCTTTGTCTATTTGTGTCTTTAGAATATGGACGTTGGATGTTTGCCTTGGCTTTGTTTCTCACTTTTGTATGGATGTAGATCCAGCTTGGGGTTTTGTAACTCATAATTGAAGAATCGTAACCCCCCCTTGATTCTGTCAATTGTAAAATGCACCTTACAATACAATACTACAATACAATACATTCATTCCTCCCTCAACATGGTCACGAAAACAAAAACCGAATGATAAAAACACCAAAAAGAAGAAATCCAAAACACCACCACATACAATGAAGATAGACAGACAGACAGCTAGCTAATAAACGCACCCAGAAATCAGGACTCAAAGAACGAAGAGAAAACACGTGGGAGGAAAATCCGACCCAAAACGACAAAAAAACAACGCCAAAAATGAAGACTTATTTGAACTATATAACCAG
>Ga0307512_10000610_pt1 | contig 53204 bp, 49 predicted proteins | sample 14_EM_MG_FD_200267 | JGI IMG/M metagenome (GOLD analysis project Ga0307512, IMG submission 200267) | Populus trichocarpa ectomycorrhiza microbial communities from riparian zone in the Pacific Northwest, United States - 14_EM | ecosystem: Host-associated > Plants > Roots > Unclassified | place...
CCTCTCACGGCATCCAAAGGGAATTCGTGAGAAAGAGGAGTTCTGGCTCGAGGAGCGTAGGAAGAGGGTGAGAGGATATGATAGGGTACCTGGCCATGAAGAACCACACAAATTGCGTGGATCTATGAAAACTCTACAAGAGTGCGTGGGAACCAAGAGCTGGGAAAGATAGAGTGTGTATTTCGGTGTATGATAAGATGAGATGATGTCTATCTACCCCGGGGTCTCCCAAATATATACTCCCCGTCACTCAGTCCATCTCCGTTATCCCTTTATCTCTGTATCTCCATATGCCCCCCCGCCGGCTTCCCCCTGCCAACTGAGTGGCGGTGGTGGTGGTGAGAAACGGATTTTCCCGCCACAATGCAGACTCATACATACAGACTCAGACACGCAAACTCATACACACCGACTCCTACATGTTGGCTCAATTGCTACTTGCCACTTGCCACTTGCCACTTGCCAGCTGCCAATTGTTAGTCGAAGGCCTCGAATGCGGTCGCCTGAACACCGGAAGTCACCGAATTGACTCACAACCCCCAGGCTCATACTCAGAGGCACATACATCGGTTTTTGCTCGGCCACTTCTATTTTCAATTGTGGCCTTCCATTGACTTCCATTGACTTATGTGGAAATCATGTAAAGTCCGAGAATGAGGGTACGATTTTGGGAATTATGTAACTCGCTTGAACTGATCAGAAGTAGCTTCCTTGGACTGGTCCAGACCAAGCCCGTTCAGTCCAAGACTGCCAGGCTGTGGTCCGGTCCGGTCCGACTCTGCTGTGGGACTGGACCGGACCGAGCCCTACCCTAGACCGGGATCGTTTGGACTGGTGGAATCATTGTCTAGCGCTATTCGAGGCCGAGGGGTATGGCTGCTCTATCACTGAGCTTGCACTTGGTTCTCGGGACAAGTTTGCCTGATGGTCTGCTTCTTCGTGTCCGGGGATGCAGGGGTGTCTGAGTACGCAGAGGATGTCGGTCGCGATGCCGTGGGCGAGGAGGCTCCACGCCTTTCTGTCGATCCGCCGCGCCAGTCGCTGCCCAGGTCCCGGCTCCAGGTGGGCCATCCGTCGAATTGTGGGCTCTGAGTCGCTGACGACTGCCACAATCTTCTCTCCTTTCTTCTGCGGTGTGTCTCTCTTCTCGCTGGCCATGTGCAGTGCAAGTCCTATCGCCCACAGTTCTGCGTCGAAAATTTCAAGACATCCTGTTCCCAGACAGCTGCGGCAAGACGTCTATTGATTTCTGTGTTTACAAACTGCTGCGGCTCCCACTCTGCCATCGTCTGAGCGCGATCCATCTGTCCAACACATCCAGACCCATGCTCTGATTTTGGCTTTTTTCTCTCTTGCCCAGTGCTGTGCGGCTCTTTTGGCTGCAGTGGTGTTGTCCAGTATAATGGTCCTGACTACTGGTTCTCCGGCCGGGGCCATCCAGTTCATGCCTTCGATTGTCCGGCCATGCTCAGGATCATTCCTTATTAGTCTGCATATCGGTGCACCAGAAGAGGGGTTGTTGTGTAGCTCCTTTAGCTTGCTACTGCATGCGTTTTCTAGTCTCGCTGCGAATCGCTGTTGAATGGAGTCTAAGATTACCGGCGCCGGTGTAAGCCTTGACTCTCTGATTTGTGCACCCCACAGTGTCGTGGGCAGCGCGCCCGGGATGGACCTAGGTTGTTGATTGAGGAGGCATTGGAGGTAATCTCGCCTGCCTACATCTCTGGGGTCCCACCACAGCTCACTCCTATATAGTGCGACCGCTTGGATGCACGCCACTTGTACGGCCCTTACGCTCTCAGGAACAACGCCGTATGTCTTGCTTAGGGTTCGGAGGCTAGCTTCTGCTGCCCTGGCTTTCTTCATGAATCGGTTGTGTTGCTCTTTGAACTTCAAATGTGCGTCCATCCAGACGCCCAGCCAGCATGTCACTTGTGTGTTGAATTGTATGACCCCATTTCCGACTGTTATCTTTGCTGTCAATTGTGGCCAGAGATAGTCCGTGTGGCCATGTCTGCGCGTGAATAGTGCCGCCTGCGTCATTGCAGTGTCGAACTCTACCCCTCGTCTACTTGCCTACTCGAAGCTCTTTGCTGGGCATCTCTCAAGTATTGAGATGACATGGTACACATCATTTCTGGTCACCATGCAGCCGAGGTTGTCAACAAAAGATAACCCCTTGGATTGTGGTACGTACTCTTCGACCCATCTGATCAGTCCTGAGGTGTATATCGCAAAGAGGATTGGTGACACAGGTGAGCCAGGCGGAACCCCTGCTTCCACTGGGTGTCTTTCCATGCTGTTGCCCTGAATGACCATCTCCACCGGTCTATCTGACAGACCGCTCTCCATCCATTATATCAGGTCTCCATCTATTGGCATGACCTTCATCAAGTTGAGTAGTCTTCCTTTTCCCAGGCTTGGGAATGCTGCCTTTATGTCCATGAGAGGCACACCTGTGATGTGGCCATTTGTCCAAGCTGCATGCGCTCTGTCAACCATGATGGCTGCAGCATCGATGGCTGACCGTCCTTTCCTGCTTCAGAATTGTCTGTCACTCAGTAGTCCTGTTCAGTCAGCCCTTTCTGACAGCAGCTCCGTGGCGACTTTCTCAACCACTGTTCCCATGCAGCTTAGCAGTGATTTGGGGCGGTAGACATTCAGCTCTGTGTAGTTGTCTGTGCCGGGCTTGGGGATTACTATGCCACTAGACTGCATCCATACCGCTGCGTGTCTTCCCGTGCAAATTGCAGCCGTCGTCATCCTCACCATCCTCTCTTGGTCCCACTTCCAGAGCAGCTGTATGGCGCAAAATGACAGCTTGTCTGGTCCCAGTGCTTGCTTGACTGATTGCATATATAGGGCTGGCTCGACTGCTTGCTCAGTGACGCGTGTATGTGGACTTCCTTCTGGAGGTAGTTTGTATTACTGGACGCCGTCGATTGGGGGAAATGATTCGTGCCTAAGCATCTCCTCCTCATCCAATGATGTGTTTGCTTGCTTACCTGCTCTCTCTGTTAAGGCCTCCAGAATCATGTCCGCTCGAGGGTTTGCCTATCTTGTCCCTTTCCATACCTCCGCTCTCCTCAGGTTTTACAAGTAATCACTCCAGATTTTTGTGTTGGACTGCCGAATTGACTTCTGGAGCTCTGCCCTTGCATGGGTGGCCTCCTCCGAGTTCCATCTTCTTCTTTTCTCTCTCACCATCATCCTTCTTCTTTTTTCAATGTCGGCGTTCCACCACCTCTGTGATCTGGCGCATCCTTATTTTCTTTGCTGTGGCGTCGAGAATGCTGCGCATTGCTTCCTGACACCATGCAGCCTCCTGCTCCACCTCGTCCTCTGTGCACTCTGCATGTAGTTGAGCTCTCTCCTTCGCTAGTTCCATCCATAACATCTCCACTGCATCCACATCCTTCTCCGTCATTGCAGCTGAATTCCACCCTACTACCCTCTCGTGATCCGGCTCCTCCTGCATGTCTACTTCCACATACCATTCTATAATCTCATGGTCGGATCCAAAGCCATGGTCATTGGCCAGTATGGTCCACATTACTATTGGTCGATTTCCCAACGTCAGGTCGATGACCGACTCGCCTTCCTGGTCCTGTCTTGTCCAATTGTCTGTGGGCCTGCCGTCATTTCCAATCTCCAGTCCATTCTCATCAATCACGTCTTCCCACAAGGCAGAATTCCGCTGCATTTGGCATCTTGGGTCCCGTCGTTTGCTGTGGGCGTTGACGTTTCCTGGAAGGACAGTGCCGCCCTGCCGAATGACTCCCTGCCAGTTCTACCTTCGTGCCAGTCACTCTCTCTCTCCTGACCGCGTGTCATTTTGATCGTGAATATGGAAAATCCTCGTTATCTTATCACCTCTCCTCCTGACGTCAGTGGCGATAACATCGTCGTTAGCACCTCTGCTGAGATCCGTACGCTCATCAACCACCAGGCCGCTCCAGTTTCGTATCGCCGTCCACACTCAGTTTCTTTTTCTCATTTCGTATGCTGAGTGGCTGATCCCAATATCACCCCTTCCGCTTGGTGGCTCTTGCAAGCACACTACGTCCGCCATGCGTTCGACTCCAGTCTGCAGCCGCGCAATGGTCCATTTGGATGACTTTGTGCAGTTGTGCTGCATCACTCAAATCGTTGGTAGGCAGGGCACCCGTTTCAGTCTCAGTTTCGGTATCCGTCGCGGTCCTGGTCGCTGTATCGGTTGCGGCCATTGTGACATCTATTGCATCCCTCACTGCCTCCTCTTCCTCGTCCACATCCGCCATCTCCTCTTCATCACCCCCTCCTTCTACCATCCGCTGCGGCCTATTGTCTAGCACCGCTCTGTTCGAGCCCGTTGCCGTTGCCATGTCCCTAGCAGCACTCGTGGACGCTCGTCCTGCTAGCCCTATTCTTCTACTCTGCTGCACCTCTGTGGCGGCTTTGGTCTTCTTCACGCACCAGCTGCTGAATGGGATATGATTTCCTATGCAATTAGGGCACTTCTACAAGGTCTGGCCGCAGAGTGATCGCTGCTTTGCAGTGCATCCCACCACATTGCATTTGTGGTCGCTTGTCCGGTAATGGTCTGAGCAGTAGCCAGATTTAGGCTTGCCGCCGCACTTGTTCTCAATAGAGCCCCACACACAGCAGAGAACACACCCGCTGTGAGGTCCCGCAGTCGTGTATGTTTCGACTTGGTACCACACACCCACTGCCTTGATGGCATTTATGCCAAAGTTCTGTGCCACCTGCCCCATCAGCAACGACCCTAATTTCCGTGTAAAACACCCGGGTGTTCCGGACGGCTCTGACGGCTCTGACGGAACCTCGTACGCTCTGAGGGAGAATTACACACTGCCAGTCGCGTTGCATACGTTCCTCCTTTACTTTGTGGTGACGTATACGCATCATCAGAACGACGCGTGTGTTACACTCTTCGCAGGGGCTGCAGTTATGCTGAAGCCGTTTTTCAGGAGTATCAGACCATAGGAGGGCATTCCTGCAGGCCTTCAGGGTAACTTGGAGCGCCGGCGACAAGCCTGGGAGCACCTGGCAGCGCCGGCGAAAAGTCTGGGAGCACCTCGAATCACAGTCATGTATTCAGTTTGTATTCTCATCTATGTATCTATGTATCTATATACCTACCCATCTACACACGCTATATCTGGACTGGCTGCGGCCGGTGCTTGAGAGCAATTCGAGGTGCGCCTGAAAATCACGATCGAGTGAACTCAGAGATATTCTCCGAGGCCATGATGGAGCGAGTTTGGAGATGCACTTGGAGGCAGTGATCGAGCGAGATTGGAGATGCACTTGGAGGCCATGCTTGTGCGAACTTGCAGGCCGTAATCAAGCGTGTTTGAAGATACACTTGGAGGCCGTGATCGAGAGAGTTTGTAGATTGACTTGGAGGCCATGATCGAGCGAGATTGGACGAGTACTTGGAGGCGGTCGATGGACGGCGCACCGGTTGATGAGACTCTATTCATCGGTTAGTTAACTCGCAACCGTGGGAATGTGACAATGTGACTTTATCTTTGAGCTCTCATGGAGCGCTGGCTGATGGCGGTCGATGGTGTAGGGAGGTACGCCGGAAGCTGAAGCTACATTCAGGGGTCAACTCGTAAACATGAGAATGAAAGGAAGACAAACAATCTTGGGTGGAAGCTGTACTCGGTGTCAACTCATGATCATGTCATGGAGACATAAAGAGGGATGACTTAACTTTGTGTTCTGCGATGATGGTTGAGTTGTGGATGAGAAAGAGAGAGATGTGGGATGAAGATGACAAGGATATGGAGGATACGAGGGGATATGAGAAATCAGGGGTACGACTTGCCTGATTGAGTTGGGAAGACCTTGTATCGGTGTTAGTTCGCACCGGATCGGGACTCGTACCTGCCCTATCGGGGATGTTCCATTGACTCACACTAGAAATTCTCTAAGTCCCAGTTTCTCATGATGATTTGCCCCGATCTCTCACCTTCTTGTGCTCAACTCTACCATCACCTAAGAACACGAAGTCAAGTCATCCCTCTCTATCTCTCCATACCATAATCATGAGTTAACACACAGTACAGCATACACCAAGTACAGCATCATCCCAAGATCGAGAGTCTCCCGCTCCCAGCCAGTTTCTCATCTTTCAGCAGAAGTTGTATTCTCATCTCTCGGCGGATGTTGTACTCAACTCTCTACACTCCCACAGTTACAAGTTAACCAATGAATAGAGTCTCAGCTGCCATCACGCCTCCCTCCAAATCAACCGCCTCCAAGTACTCCTCCAATCTCGCTTGATCATAGCCTACAATTGCATCTCCAAACTCGCTCGGTCACAGCCTCAGAGTGCATCTCCAAACTCGATCAATCACGGCCTCCAAGTGCATCTTCTGAGTTCACTCGATCTCAGCCTCCAGGTGCATCTCCAAACTCGCTTGATCCCGGCCTCCAAGTGACTCACTCAGTTCATTCGATCTCCGTCTCCAAGTGCATCTCAAACATGCATGATCAAGTACATCTTCAGGGAGCGACGGCGGTTGTACAGTGATACAGGGGTGATGGAGGTGGACAGAGCGACGGGGAGTATATATTCAGCAGACCCCGGAGTAGATAGACATCATCTCATTTCCATCTCCTCTTATCATACAAGGAAAATTCACACTCTATCTTTCCCAACTTTTGGTCTCACTCGCTCTGTCCGAGATCCACGCAATTGCGCGGATCCTCACGGCCGGGTAGTATCATATCTTCTCACCTTGCTACGCTCCTCGAGGTTAATGTAGAAGGAATGCGAGGAGAGATTTCCGTAGCGTCACCCATTGCATTGCAATCCCGATGCAAGCGTGTAGCCAATGAACCCATTCGAATGTATGGTCACAGTTGGCCACAACGCCAGAGTGTTTGATTAAAATAGGAGACCAACAGAGCTAGAAGAAACGGCGAAATAGTGATCGGAGGGCGATATGTGACGCGACGCGTGGACTTGACGCCAGGCGAGGAGTAATCCGCCACCAGGGTGTCTCTGACGGCTCTGACTGAGCGCGTCCACTGTGACGGAGCTATTCCGCCCAGACGGAAATGTTTTTTGCTGATGTCCCCTTTCACAACGAAAACTTCCGATGACATGGCAGTTTCTCTGTTCTGCCTTCTCTCCCTGACGGTACGGGGTTCGCCAACCACCTAAGTTGAGTGGGGTTCACGATACCCTTGTTCTCCGCTTTGAAATCTTCCCGCATCCTCTGCAGGCCTTCTGTGCCATTCCCCGTCAACCGTATGAGAAGCACTTCGTGGATCTCTAGCCATTCCCAGGACTCATTTGTTTGTTTTGTTTTATTCACACTGTATGCGCTCGAATTGGAGTATGACAGGACACAATATCCCATTCGGCTCCGGGCGAGCCAGCAAGATGGCGGAGCCGCCCCCCCGCTACCCTTCATCCCCGCTGACAAATGAAAAAACTAAAAGATGGACCAAACCAAACTGGAACAGAAAGGAAGGAAAATGAGAAGATATATGCCCAATGCCACCGCTCCCCGCACCTGAGTCAGCCTCTGCACCTGCTCCATACGGTCCTTCATTTGGGTGGGAATTTCCCGACTTCAGAATCCACAAGGAAGTCCATCACCGCCTGGTCGCACTCTTCCATGGAAAACAGCTCAGAGATCTGCACATGTCTACATCTGCCTGCTTGCCAGCCCATTGCCTTTCCCACCGCCTTCCATACTGTCTGTTGCTGGTCTCTCAACCGGATACAGTGGAGGAACAGGTGTTCCCATGTGTGGGCGGCCTTCCTGCCTCCCCGGCCGTCACACCACGAACATTTGTCATCCTCTCTCTGGCCGAACCGTTTCTGGTAGACTCCTGCGGGTGAATGCCCACTCTTTGGTCTGTAGAACTTGGTAGCCAGCGACTTCACGCTTGTCATCGGAAGGGATCCCTTGGTCCCCATCTTGCCCTTGAGTCTGTAGCTGAAGTGCTTGCTGCGCTTGTTGGCCTCCCACTGTGCCTTGGCTGCTGACCTTCCCTCAGAGATTAGTCTATCTCTGTTTGAGACCGAAGTGTATGGCTCCCTGACCGTGTCTCTGCTGGTGTCTCGGTTCAGGGATGCCTGACGGTTGGCCTCTTCATTCCACGGGATGCCGGAGTGTCCCGGGACCCAGTGAATCTCGGTCGCGATGCTGTGGGCGAGGAGTGCCTGCAGTCTGCAATTGATCGGTGTCCCTAATCGCTGGCCAGGGCCCGGCTCTATGTGTGCCGCTCGTTGAATTCCACTCTGGGAGTCGCTAAAGATTACCAAGGTCTTCACTCCATGCCTGTGCAATGTTTCGCTCTTCTCGATGGTCGCGTCAAGCGCAAGTCCAATCGCCCACAGCTCGGCATCGAAGACCTCCATGGGCCCAGTGCCCAGCATGGTGCAGCGGGACCGCCATTGCATTCCGGGTTTGCACACTGCTGGGGCTCCCACTCGGCCATCATCTGAGCGCGATCTATCTGTCCACCACATCCAGACCCTGGTTCCGATGTTGGCTTCTTTCTCTCTCGCCCAGCATTGCGAGGTTCTCTTGGCAGTGGCGGTGCCGTCCAGTATGGTGGTCCTGACCACTGACTCTTCGCCCGGGTCCGGCCACATCATGGCTTCGGTGCTTCAGCCGTGGGAATACTCGTGCTTGACTCCATTGCATATTGGGGCACCCGAAGAAGTGTTTCGGGGTAACTCTGTTAGGTTGCTGATGCATGCTTCTGCTCGTCTCACTGCGAATTGCAGCTGTCTGGAGTCTAAGATTATAGGCCCAGGTGTAAGTGCTGAATCTCGCAGTAGTGCACCCTGTGGGGTGGTGGGTAGTGCGCACAGAATGGATCTGGCTTGCCAATTCAGCAGGAGTTGGAGGTCTTCCCGCATGCCTACTTCTTTGGGATCCCACCAGAGTTCACTCGAACACAGTGCGACAGCTTGGACGCAGGCCACTTGGACGGCCGTTATGCTCCCAGGATCAATGCCGGATGTCGTGGTCAGGGTTCGGAGTGTCGCTTCCGCTGCCCTGGGTTTCCTCATGCATCTGGTGTGATGCTCCTTCAACGTTAGACATGCATCCATTCAAACTCCCAGCCAACGTGTTGCCTGTGTAATGAATCATATGACCACGCTCCCGACTCATATCTTGACTGTCAGTTTTGGCCGGAGGTGTTTCGTGTCGCCTTGTCTGCACGTGACTAGTGCCGCCTCCGTCTTGGCAGTGTCAAACTGTAGCCCTCATCTACATGGCCACTCGGTGCTCTGCGCTGCACATCTCTCAAGTATCGAGCCAACTTGGTTGACATCGCGTCCGGTTGCCACCCAGCCGAGGTCGTCTACAAAGAACAACACTGCGGCTTCTGATACGTACTCTTCGACCCACTTGATCAGTCGTTACCTCGAGATTGCAAAGAGGATTTGTGATACCGGTGAGCCTGGCTGGACCCCAGCTTCAACCGTGTGTCTTCTGATGGCGTTACCCTGGATTATGCTCACCGCTGTTTTGTCCGAGAGACAGCTCTCCGTCCATCGTATGAGGTCTCCATCCATTTGCCTGACCTTCATTATGTTGCCTAGCGTTCCTTTTGCCACGCTTGGGAAGGCTGCTTTGATGTCCAACGGAATCAGGCCTGCTGTGTGGCCGTTTTTCCAGGCAGCATGAGCTCTGTCAACGAGGATGACCGCTGCATCTATGGCTGACCGCCCACTTCTGCTTCCGAATTGTCCATCTCTCAGTAGTCCTCTCTTATCAGCCTCATCTGAAAGCAGCTCAGCGACAACTTTTTCGACTACATTGCTCACGCAGCTCAACAGCGATATGGAGCAATTGGCTTTCAGCTAGTTGTTGTCATGTTTGCCAGTCTTGCAAATCACCACGCAGCTAGCCCGCTGCCATACCGCTGGGTGCCTTCCCGTGCAAATGGCCACCTTCATCAGCCTCATGATCTTCTCTTTATCCCAGTGCCAGAGCCACCGTATGGTGCAGAAAGACACCGTGTCTGGCCCTGGTGCCTTTTTTACTCAATGAGAAAATAGGGGTCATTCAACTGTTTGCTCTGTGCCATGTGTAAGTGTGCTCCCTGTGGGAGGTAGTTCGTAGTACTGGTCGTTGTCATGCGGAGGAAGGGACTCCCTCCTCTGCATCTAATCATTTTCCAGTGACGTGTTTCCGTGCTTGCCTCCTCTGACAGTCAAGGCCTCCACAGTCATGCAGGCCCGAGGGTTCGCGTATCTTGCTGCTCTCCATACATTGGCCCCACTCAGTTTTTGCAAGTACTCACTCTTCATTGTCCTCTTGTTCTGTCCAATCAACTTTTGGAGATCTGCCTTCGCCTTGGTGGCCTCTTCCGACTTACGTCTCCTCCTTTTTTCCCTTCCGACCCCCTTCCTTCTTTCCCTGATGCCGGCGTTCAACCACCTCTTCAATTTGGCGCCGATCCTGATCTTCCTTGCTGTGGCGTCGAGCTAGTTGCCGATTGCTTCTTGACACCATGTGGCCTCTTGCTCCACCTCATCTGCTGTGCATTCTGCGCCTAGGTGAACTCTCTCCTTCCCTAGATCCATCCGGAGCTTCTCCACTGCCTTCGCGTCGTCCTCAGTCATGGCAGCTAAGTTCTTCCCTACCACCATTTCTTGGCCCACCTCCTTCCACCTGGCTACTTCCACCCACCACTCTATGACCTCGTAGTCGGATCCTCTGGTGTGGTTGTCGGCCAGATTGGACCATTTGATTGTTGGTTGATTCGCCAGTGTCAGGTCGATGATCGACTCATCTCAATGATGTTCTCTTGTGCAGTGGTGGGTGGCTGCACCATCAGTTCCAATTTCCGGTCTGTTTTCGTCAATCACGTCTTCCCAGAACGCAGCATTCCGCTGGACTTAGCATCTGCCGTCCCCCATATGCAATGGGCGGTAAAGTCTGCAGCGAGGACAGTTCTACCCTGCCGAATGACTCTCTGCCAGTTCAACATTCGCACTGGTCTCTCTCCCGATTGTGTGGGCTTCTGGTCGTAAACGTTGACGATCCTCGTTGTCGCCTCCCCACTCCTCATGACGTCAGTATGAATGACATCGTTGTTCGCACTTCCACTTGAATCCGTCCGCACATCAACCACCAAGCTGCTCCCTCTTCGTAGTGCGGTCCGAACTCTTTGTCTTCTTCTTATTTCATATGTCGAATGGCTGAACCCAATACCTTCTCTCTCACTGGGTGGCTCTAATAGGAACACTACATCTGCCCTGCGGTCGACTGCTGTCACCAGGGCCGCAATGGTCCACTTGTATCACGTTGCGCAGTTATGCTGGATCACTCTACTCATTCGTAGTCAGGGCTCCCGCTTCAGTCTCAGTCGCGGCCGTAGTTGCCGTCTCGGTCTCAGTCACCATGAAATCTCTTGCCTCACCCGTTGCCTCGTCTTCCTGCACCTCAACCATCTCCTCTTCTTCGGTTCCCCCATCTGCTGCCGCACATCCCCAGGGTCTACGACCAACATCAGCAAGAAACATTTCCGTCCGGGCTGAATGGCTCCATCAGTTGTGTTAGCAATGGGTCCGGCTGACTCGCCAGCGGTCCAGATTTGCACAGCCAAAACTGATCGTTTCGGTTCCAGAACCGACCCAAAACCCGACCCGCAGACTCTTGGCCGGCCTGACCCGGACCCGTACCCATCAACCCAGAGGTTTCGCCGGGTTTGGCTAGTCCCATCGGTTCCAATTTCTGGTTCTGCGTTTCGGGTTTCACATTTATGGTCGCATTCAGATATGCGACTGTTAATCGTAAAATATTGACCTTGGTACGTCACGGTTCATTTTCGATGTATCAGCCGCCTTGATGTGCAAAACAAGAATACTCAAGCGCCGAACCACATCGTGAAAATGAGTGTCAACAGAGTGTCAACGATGTTTGGTCTTGCATCTTCGGTAATATGAGTGGTGTGTGATCACAAATATCCATAACAAAGGATATGACAGCCATTATAGGCAGATATGTAAGGGATATTCTAGCCACATCCTCCGGGACAGTAACAACTTATTTCATTTTCAGAGCTACCACTAGGTATTCTTGAGCCTTTTAGAGTACAATAACAGTCAAAACGATATATATCGACAATAACCGCCACATCCCGCTGTGATTAACCATGATGGAAGGCCAACAATTGTTGACACTCTGTTGATGCTCATTCTCAAGATGGGGCAGGAAGCATTTCACTTTCACTTTTGCCTATAAAGGCAGTCAATAATCAATTGATGACAATGTGCAACCTGTCGCCCCCCAGATTACCAATGATACATGACCAACAATCGTTGACGCTCCGTTGACGCTCATTTTCATCATAGGGCATGGAGGGTATTGCAATCTGCTTTGCCTATAAAGGCAGCCAAAAATTCCTTTATGACTGAGTACACCCTATCGGAGGTGTCATTTCCCAGGACGCATGACCGAAAATTGTTGACGCTCGGTTGACACTCATTTTCATGATGGGGCATGGAGGGTATTGCAATCTATTTTGCCTATAAAGGCAGCCAAAAATTTGTTTATGAGTGACTACACCCTATCAGAGGTGTCATTTCCCAACACGCATGACTACAAATCGTTGATGCTCCGTTGACGCTCATTTTCACGATGCGGCAGGGAGGCTATTGCTATCTGTTGTGCCTATAAAGGCAGCCAAAAATTCCTTTATGACTGACTACAACCTATCGGAGATGTGATTTCCCAGGACACATGACCAAAAATCCTTAACGCTCCGTTGACGCTCATTTTCATGATGGGGCAGGGAGGGTATTGCTGTCTGTTTTCGCTATAGAGGGGGCCAAAAAATCAGTTGTGACTGACTACAACTTATCGGAGGTGTGATTGCCCAGGACGCATGACCATAAATCGTTGACACTCCGATGACGCTCATTTTCATGATGGGGCAGGGAAGGTATTGCTATTTGTTTTGCCTATAAAGGCGGCCAGGAATTCCTTTGTGACTGACTACAACCAATCAGAGGTGTGATCTCCCATGACACATGACCAAAAATCGTCGACACTCCTTTGACGCTCGTTTTGCCATGGCTGTATCCAAAATATCCAATCATCGATCATCAGCAACAACTCTAGTATCCGTCAGAATCACCCGGGTGTTCCGGACGGCTCTGACGGCTCTGACGGAACCTCGTACCCTCTGACGGAGAATTACACGCTACCCGTCGCCCAGGCGACAGGTCACGTTGCATACGTACTCCTTAACTTTGTGGTGACGTTTACGCACCATCAGAAGGACACGTGTGTTACACTCTTCGCAGGGGCTGCAGTTATGCTGAAGCCGTTTACACAACCCCTGGCGATGTTAAATCATAGCTACTAATCGTTCAACAATTTTCAAAACTTATGCATTCCGTTTGTATTCTCATCTATGTATCTATGTATCTATATAGCTGCCTATCTACACACGGTATATCTGGACTGGCAGCACGCGGTGATTGTCAGCAATTCGAGGTGCGCCTGAAGATGACGACAAATATGTACTCCCCCTCGCTCAGTCCACCTCCGTTACCCCTGTATCTCCGTACACCCGTCGTCGCTCATACACGATGTACTTGGCGGCCGTGATTGAGCGAGTTTGGGGATGCACTTTGATGCCGTGATCGAGCGAGTTTAGAGATGCAATTGGAGACCGAGATTGATTGAACTCAGAGATGCACTGGGACGCCGTGATCGAACGAGTTTGGAGATGCAATTGGAGACTGAGATTGAGTGAACTCAGAGATGCACTGGGAGGCCGTGATCGAGCGAGTTTGGACATGCACTTGGAGGCCGAGATCGTGTGAACCCAAAGATGCACTCCGAGCTGTGATCGAGCGAGTTTAGAGATGCACTTGCAGCAGGCTATGATCGAGGGAGATTAGAGGACTACTTGGAGGTGGTCGATCTAGAGGCAGTCGATGGGAGGCGCGCCAGGTGCTGAGACTCTATTCATCGGTTGGTTAACTCGAAACCGTGGGAATGGGCTCTTATGAAATCGTGAGAATGAAGGGATGACAGACACTCTCAGGTGTATGCTGTACTCGGTGTACGCTGTACTCGGTGTCAACACATGATCATGTCATGGAGAGATAGAGAGGGATGACTTAACGTTGGGTTCTGCGATGATGTTTGAGTTGTGGACGAGAAAGAGAGAGATGGGGGATTAAGATGAGAATGATATGGAGGATACGAGCGGATATGAGAAATCAGGGGTACGACTTGCCTGATTGGGTTGGGAAAACCTCGTATCGGTGTTATTTCACACCGGATCAGGACTCGTACCTGCCGTATTGGGGATGGTCAATTGACTCGCACACGAAATTCTCTAAGTCCCAGTTCCTCATGATGATTTCCCCCATCTCCTCTGATCTCTCTCTTTCTTGAGCTCAACTCTACCATCACCTAAGAACACGAAGTTAAGTCATCCCTCTCTATCTCTCCATGCCATAATCATGAGTTAACACAGAGTACAGCATACACCAAGTGCAGCATCATCCCAAGATTGACAGTCTCCCGCTCCCAGCCAGTTTCTCATCTCTCGGCGGAGTACTCAACTCTCTACATTCCCACAATTGCAAGTTAACCAATGAATAGAGTCTCAGCTGCCGTCGCGCCTCCCTCCAAATCGACCGCCTCCAGGTACTCCTCCAATCTCGCTCGATCGTAGCCTGCAAGTGCATCTCCAAACTCGCTCGATCACGGCCTCCAAGTGTATCTCCAGAATCGCTGGATCACGGCTTGCAAGTTCGCACCATCATGGCCTCCAAGTGCATCTCCAAACTCGCTCGATCCTGGCCTCCAAGTGCATCTCTGATTTCACTCGATTTCAGTCTCCAAGTGCATATCCAAACTTGCTCAATCACGGCCTGCAAGTTCGCACGATCATGGCCTCCAAGTGCATCTCCAAACTCGCTCGATCCTGGCACTCCAAGTGCATCTCTGAGTTCACTCGATCTACGTCTCCAAGTGCATCTCAAACACGCTCGAACAAGTACCTCTCCAAGGAGCGACGGCGGTTGTACGGAGATATAGGGGTAATGGAGGTGGACAGAGTGACAGGGAGTATATATTTGGCATACCCCGGAGTAGATAGACATCATCTCATTTCCATCTCCTGTTATCATACAATGAAAATACACACTCTATCTTTCCCAACTTTTGGTCTCACTCGCTCTGTCTGAGATTTCGTGGATCCGCGCAATTGCATGGATCCTCACGGCTGGGTAGTATCATATCTTCTCATCTTCCTATGCTCCTCGAGCTCAATGTAGAAGGAACGCGAGGAGAGATCTTCGCAGTGTCACCCATTGCAATCCCGATCCAAACGTGTACCCAATGAACCTATTGCGACGCAAGGTCACAGTTACCCACAACGCCAGAGTGTTTGTTTAAAATAGGAGACCGACAGAGCGAGAAGAAATGGCGAAACGGCGATCGGAGGGCGATTTGCAACGCGACGCGTCATACTGACTCCAGGCGCGGAGTACTCCGCCACCGGGGTGTCTCTGACGGCTCTGAAGGAGCGCGTCCACTCTGACGGAGCCATTCCGCCCAGACAGAAATGTTTTTTGCTGATGATGTTGGCACAGTCCTTCATTCACATTGTTTTGGCTGCCTTTCTGGCGTTTTCATTTACTTTCTTCGTGATCACTACGTTGTTCTTTAATAATACATAGATATATATAATAATAATCTCCAAAATCCCGTGTCTTTCGGTCAATGCTCATCATCAGTTGCAGGATCGCTCAAACCACTGCTTTTGTCTTCAAAATGAATGTTCGCCGCATTACCACACAACAGATAGTGTACTAACCATCAACAGTCAACATATCTGGAACAAAATCGGTATCGTGCTCGGTATCCTCATCATCTTCGAGAAATTCCGCACAGGGATGGGCTGTATGCGAAAAAGTATATCCGGCCGGCAAATTGATGATTTCAGACGGTTGAGCTCAGGAAGTGTTACCGATTGGGGTAGGTGGTGTGCCGGGCGGAGGAGGAGTCGGCTCTGGAGTCCGCACTCTGCACTGGGCGGGAGCAGCTGCACCTGTTCCATTGCGTCTCCAGTGTGTCTGCCGATTCTTTGCGGTGCCATTTTGGCAAGGAAGGCAGCCCGACGTTTGGGTATGACGTAGCATTGCTGGGTGTCTTTGTCTCGCAGCCTTCACCTGTTTATGCCCAGGGAAGTCAACACTCCGCTTCATCTCTTCTCGGACCTTGGCCCGTTGTTTCTCAATCAGATATTTTGTTTCCTCAATCGCGGCCCGCGAAACGCCTTCTTTGGCCATTTGGGCCATATTCAACGCCACGCGCATGTCGGACTGTTCCAGCTGTACCTGACCTCTTCGCCTTGCCATAGTTGCAGACATGTTGAAAACCTACAAGATATCAGTTGATGCTTCTAACAATGAAATTCGGCTGTTACCTCTACCATATACTCTTCTGTAGCCTCCTCTAAGGTGATTAAAGCCTGTTTTGTCCACTCACGGGGACGCTTATCAGGAGAGTCATCTGCGGAAATCCCAGGGCTCACAACATCATGATGTTCAATTTTGCGGACTGGGCGGACAAATGGCTTTGTTGACCATGGAGGTTACCCGTTACAGGCAGCGATGAATTCGTTACTTAGCTCTCTACGGACACCCGCTGTAGGTTATACTGTTAAGTCACCGCTGTTTGCCACGATCAGGATATACTCACATCCCACAGCATGCTGCATCTTGTTTTTGCTGCTTCCAGTCATGCGGACGATCTTTAAATGCGCATCCCGGGTCATATGTTTGGTGGCTACATCGGCACCATCGCAGTAAACTGACTTGTGTCTACGCTCTCGTTGTGTGCAAAGAAGTTCGGTATTTGACGTAGCGCCCCCCAATCTGCCGGTATTTGTTCCGCTCTCACCTGGCGGAGGTGGGTGTGTATCCATAATGTGCTGGTGTGGAATAGGAGAGGAAGATGATAACGAGAGGAAGTGGGAAGCCCTGAGGACAAATAGTTAGCTTCATGTCAGAATGGAATATATAGCAGCCAACATGATCGTTATGATCAAGATGAATCCTACTGAGTATGGCTGCAAGTTGCAGGGGTTACCCACCTCCCCACAATTTGCAATCAGTCAGTCTGATGTCGTCTGTTTGATAACAGGGATCACTTGCGGTGTACGACCACCGAAATCGCCCAATTGCTGGATATTAATAGGATGTAGTTCGAGCGAAAGGACGTCTGCCGATGTTGGTCTCAAATACTCCCCGGGATATCACATGAAACTGACGCTGACAGTCATGTCATGTTGTATGGTTAGCGTCATTATTCCGCATTCATTGACATCAACAGAGCAATTTTGCTTTGTTCGAGATGAGTAAACGTACTAACCTTGACATAAAAGACACAGCTTACCTCCATATTGTGCATATCTTGCAACATCCAACATCTCACCCAACAACAAAGTCCACGAAACCTAAAATGTTCAATGCTCCGAAAGAGAACTTTTCGTCACTTCCGCAGGGCAGATATGGCAAATCGAAGAAGCAGTCGACCCCACAATGTCATCAAGCGAATGAAGGCAACAGCGGCTTGGAGGCAGAGAGAATCCGAGCCCTTGGGGCATTGCGCAGCTTGAGATCCAAAAAGAACCTAGCAGCGGAGAAGTGACGAGACACGCACTTCTTGAGCAATGAAGAGAACAAGAAATGGATTGAGGATTATGTGGAGAGAGAAACCACTGGGGCAAGAAAGCGAGTTGAAGATGCAGAGGCCGTGGTTCAACAGGAGCAGGATGATATGACGCAGGCCGAAATAGTGGCATTTACATCCACAGAGCCCGAAAAGACCTTTGAGAAGAAGCTGGTTACTTTAGGAGACAGTCTGAGTGATTATGCAAGTTCCGACGATGGGGAGGATGGGGAAGAGGAAGATGATGAATAGACTGAGCAGGGCAATTTGAGCGAAGCTGACGAACCAGGCTGGGTGATGGGCACAATCACCAAAACGGTCAAGCAGCGCATGGACAGGTTTCGGCAGAAGCAGATGAAGCTCGACGAATTGACTCAACCGGGATGGGAGGATGCAGCCGACTACTTCCGTGGATGAGATGAGAAGTATGGCACCACTGAATTGAGGGTTCCGGCCGTCGTCCAGCCGCAAACAAACGATGACGCTCCAGCACCTCCACCAGCAACATTTGGAGAGCTCATGGAGAGTCTGGAAATTGTCCCCGGAATATCGCACAGGCTGCAAGGGACTTCTCGACCCGCAAGTAGTCATATTAGGCTAGGTTCGGTGACGCCCCATTCTGAATCGAGCATACCTAGTGGTGAGCCAGGTGCAGAGCCCAATTCGTCAATGTTGCTGCAAGCGAAGCCCGTTGAACCAGTAAGCTTTTACCCCTGCATATAGCCTCCAGCTAATTACCATATAGATATCTGATTCCGACAAAGAGATGGGGACGGCTCCTGAGTCTGCTGAAGATTAGAGGTGCAAACTGTACTTTTTGACGTCTGATCGCGGTGAAAAGCAAGTTGTTTACCAATTTTGCTATGTGTCAGCTTTGGATTGATTTCAGTGACCAAATTGTGACACATGATAATTCGTCTGTGCATGTGCAAGGGTCAAATGCACCATGCGAAAGTTCTAAAATCCAAATCGGGCTGTACGACGGCCATCACATTCGGTTTTATTCTGCAAGTGACTGTTAAGTGACAAAGCAAAAGCAATATCAGTGACAAAATGTGCTAAAAAAACTGAAGTGAGTGATGTCATACGTGTCATGGGAAGAGCGGTCAGTGTGCATAACGAATCGATCTGAACGACAGCATCATGCCATATTCATCCATGTATCCAACTGCACAACTCTCTGCACAGACCTGGTGCACATGGTTGAGATATTTGAAATTGCTTTTGGTACGTCATGGAAATCGAGGAGAAGGAGCTGGATAAGGAATGGTGAGGAAGTCAAGCTATATTTGCCAAACACTAGTGAAATGATCCACATGCCGTCGATTGCCGGCCGAAAGTGCAGGAATGTGATAGGGCCACGTCATTTCTCACTCAGATAGCGTAGATAGCAGTTGATCAAAAATTGAAAGGTGACAAAACATCTGGATGCAAACGATAATACATACAAACGCAATAATGGATGTCATAACTGTGTATTTGATTCGTTCCATACAATTACTGAGTGTACAAGGGCTGTTTCGATGTGATTAATGTGAGCGTCAATGGCGCATCAACGATTTTTGGCATTGTGTCATGAAACATCCAGTAGGCTGTGCGGTAACAGTAAGTCATAATCAAACTATTGGCCCCCTTTCTATTGAATAATGGTGACGGCAACATTTCTACCCTGTCCAAAAAATGAGCGTCAACAGAGCTTCAACATCTTTTGGCCTTGCATCTTGGAAAATGCATGGGGTGTGCGGCGACGTTACCCCATAATCGAGCTATCGGCCGCCTTTCTAGGCAAAATATCTTGCAACAACATCGTTACTATGTCCTAAAAATGAGCGTCAACGGAGCGTCTACAACTCTTGGCTTTGTATCATGGAAAATCCTAGGGCTGTGGGGCAGCATGAAGCCATAATCACATTATCGGCTGCCTTTCTCGGGAAAAACAGATGCGACTACATCGCTACTATTTCCTAAAAATGAGCGTCAATGGAGCGTCAACGACTTTTGGCTATGCATCTCGGACAATCCGAGGGCAGTGCGGCGATATCAACACATAATCGAACTATCAGCCGTCTATCTAGGCAAAAATGCTATTGACGACATCGTCACTACCACCTAAAATTGAGCGTCAATGGAGCATCAACGATTTGAGGCCTTCCATTTTGGAAAATCATGAGGCTATGCATCTACAATGATCTATAATCATTCTACCGGCCGCCTTTCTAGGCAAATATGCTTCTGACAAGATTGTAACCATTTCCTAAAATGAGTGTCAACGGAGCGTCAACGATTGTTGCGCTGGCATCTTGGATGATATAACCGGAATAGAACGCAGATAAACCACAATCAACCTATCGGCAGCCTTTATTGGCGAAAATGCAAGTGTCGATATCGCGTCCGCCTCCTACAACTGTGCGCCCACGGTGTGTCAAGCCTCTGAACGCTACACACCAATAAACTGCAGTATGCTGTTTCTAAATGGAGGTTTACACGGTCAGTCGTTGCAATCTGTCCTTGTATTCAACATCACAAATATGCATGCAATGTCTCACTGATCTGATTATTTTCCTTGTAGCTGTACAGTCAATATTTAAGAACACGCAATCTGTTTTACTGTATTGTGATTCTCGGCAGTCTCTCGAGTAGGATTACCCAGCTTTCGAATTTCTACTGCCATGTCGGATACACACTCTTTGAACACCTCATTGGTAGAGGTTATGTTCTCTTCCAAAAATGAACGTGTCTTGATTTGTGATTTGAGCGACCTTACTTTCCAAATCATCTTCGATGCTTGTTGGGCTTCAATGAATGTAGGCTCAATGCGGCATATTGCTTGGAAGAATTCTAGACATGCACCTTCGTGGCGATTCTATTTGCACTGCGGAATTGAGGAGACCGGCAGCCCTGGCATCATATGTATTGTTCGTCATCAAGTTCTTCGCCATCCATCAGAACATGGGACCAGCTCAATGAGGAAACACTTGCTGCGAAAAGCTCACATCGCAAAGTTAAACGAATTAACACAGTCAGAGGTTACCGAATTGACTAGTTCAACGGTGGATGAAACAGCTTTGGCCATCCTGAAGAGGCAAGGAAGTCGTGGAATCAAAATAGTAAGTTTGCAGAGGAAAACCATATTTGATATCCAGTTGAATCGATATTGACCGAAATGACAGACAAAACATTCCAAACTGGCAGATTAGGACTTTGAAACTTCCGAATTTCACAAGACACGTGGAATCGCTACCTCATGTTAGGATTTGTTTTGGCACATATTCCATGCAACACTATATCAAATCTTGAGCTACGATGGCATATCAGGTGTTACGCGGTGACCTAGTTCTTCCATCCACTACGACACTTAGTAACATTTGCCGGAGGGAATATGCACTGACTGTGGATGCAACTATGAAGCAATTGCCACTACGAAATAAAGTTAGTTTAGCTTTGGACGGATGGACATCAAAGAACAAACTAGCCATAACGTCAGTCATTGCTTACTATATGGATCGAAATTGGGCATTGGATGAAGTGCAACTCGCTTTCGATGATGTTGATTGCCTGTTCGGTTCCCGTTTCAAAAGCCAATTAAAGATGATAGGTCAAGGGCCAACATAGTGGAGCAGGGCTAGCCGTATATTTGAAGATTCTGCTTGATCGTGTTGAGCTTACCGATGGCCGTTTGCTTGGTATTATGACTGATAATGCTTCCTCAAACTACTCGATGACACGCGAGCTGCAATCACCACTTGAGGCCTATGGAATTGACTGGCCTGCATTGAGGAACCATATACCATGCATGGCGCACGTCATACAGCTGGCTTTAGGTGCATCGATGAGCAGTCTCGGTATAAATGGCCGCACCAAATCTTGGGAAGCCCATGAGCGCGATCAGCAATTTGGCGAGAATACAATCATAGACATTGGAAAGAGTCCAACACTTCGAAAAGAGGGCAATGCTACAATCAATAAGGTGTCGGCCATGAGACCAGGTTTAGCAAAGATAATTGAGAAAGTACATATTTCATGATATTTTGAAAGTCCTGAAGCTGACCGTCATAAAGCAGAGAATGCTTGCTGTATGAATTACGCTAACACCTGGTCGCCTAAATGAGTTAATTGACTGTCAAAAAGCCGAGGTCCGCATTGCAGTACTTCTGATTATGGATATGAAGACACGTTGGAACTCTACTCTGGAGTTGCTCGAGCGCGCCTACCGCTTACGGGAATTCACCCGCGAGTGGCTTAAGAACCCAAAATACGCTGAATATTGGCCACGAATCACAACTCAGGATGAATGGATGATTGTCAAGTATGTCATGTAAGTATTGAGGCCATTTCGATATTGGACCCTTTGGATGTCGAAGAGGCATACAGACACATTGTATTATGTTATTACAGTGTACAATGACATGTTCGATCACATGGATGGCATGATGCAAGCTTTGACCAAGAAGGAGACTGCATGGAAGGAAGACTTGTTCTTTGCTGTAAAGTTAGCTGGACAGAAGCTCTCCAAATACTACGCCGATGTGACTCCAACGACGGGCATGCTTCTGATTTCCACACAGATCCTTGATCCTTTCAGGAAGTTGCGATCGTTTAGAAAGTGGGACAAGGGAATGGATATTAATCCTGAGGATGAGACATCCTACACTACACAATACCAAGAGGCCTTTCTGATGTATGTGGAGAATGAAACTGCGCCAAACATTGACGTATGCCGGTCAATAAACTCGAAACGGTTCTTAGCAGCAATCTCATCCCCTCTGCAATGGCTTCAGGGTCTTATCAATCATCCTTTGATCCATATGATTTGTCCAGCGATGATGAGGGATACTTAAGGCCTGATAATGTGGCTGAAATGACACCCGGACGAAGTGATCATGCAGCCCACTTATTGACCTCCGCCAGGCTCTATTCCAATTCGCTTCCTGAAGCAGCGAAGAACTGGGGCAAATCAATCCAGATCTCTATGATTACCACTCCGACCCAATGGAGATTAGCAGTACATTTTGGATACCTGACATAATCGACTGGTGGCGACACCAGGAGGAAACGCACTCAAAGTATGCAGATCTGTCCAATGTGGCGTGCAACATATTCTCTATCATACCACATGGTGTCGGACTGGAGGCTAATTCTTCCCTTGGCCATGATGTTATCGGCTGGAGGCAGTCAAAAACCACAGGCAAGACCCATCGCGAAAAAGTCGTTGTAAGGCAGTTTGCTCGAGCCAATAACGGGATTTTGGCAGTCATCGACCTTGAATTGGATACCATGAACACAGAAAAACGACTCAGAAATGAAGAAAGAGGCGGAGGAAAGGAAATTCCACAGAATGGCCAAGGTTCATGACCTTTTGGAGATGTGGCAGGGCAACCAAAACCTACGTGCTACACAGAGGGAATCCCGGGCTCAAAACAAGCCGATTACCATTGTAGGATACATTTCGGACACGGAAGAGATCGTCAAAGCATCCTCGTCACTCTTCCAACATGATGGTGCGGCTGCATTTAAATTGTCAGAAAGATCACCTTTGCCACCAGCTTTGTCTGCAAAGGACCTCCCTGGTGGACGAACTAAAATCTTGAATGTCTGCCGTATTCGAAGAATCAACCGTCATCCAGTTGAAAGCGACGAGGATAGCGCACCTGAAAGCATTCCGGACACTGAAGATCGGCTAAACTGGAATGGCGACTTGGATAATCCAGATGACAGCGTAGAGGATTGCGCTGCGGACGATGACTCCAATATAGAGCACAAGAATTGCATCGAGGATCCGGAATGCCCAGAGCAGCAGGATGTGAGCGCCACGCCATATGTACCGGGATTGGTTCAGCCGACACAGAAGTCAAAGAGACAGGCTGACAAGGTTTTTGTGACGGTCAATGCAGCTGAAACGCGGACAAATAACGGAGGGAAGAAAAAGGAGAACAGAATGCGTCAATGGTTCACCAGCTTTATGTAGCTTGACCGAGAGTTTCAGTTAGAGATATAATATGGGCGAATGGTAAGTAGCTTGTGAATATCTGTTCATAAATAGACGTATAGCAGGCGCAATGAATCATTTGGCATCATACATCATCTTTAGTCGTGTGAGAGTGAACAGTGCAAGATAATGACTCCTCTTGGCTTTGCCACAGGGTTGAGTCTCAATCAAGCAGAAAGCCAACCGGTACAGTCAAATCAGGATGAAAACAATTATGGACGGCAGCAGATGTTGAATGGACAATACATTCAAATGAGCGTCAACGGAGCGTCAACGATTTGTTGTCTTGTAAGTAAGGTAATTCACCAGTGACTTGGTCGTTGTTATGCATAACGGACGGATTGGTAGCTTCTATTGGCGAAAGAGATAGCAACACGGTCACCACCCCATGCTTAGCATGAGCGTCAACGGAGCGTCAATGATTTGTGGTCTTGTGAGTACAGTAATTCACCAGGGACTTGGTGGTTGTTTTGCATAATGGATGTATTGGCAGCTTCTATTGGCAAAAGCGATAGCAACATGGTCACCTCCCCATTCTTAGCATGAGCGTCAACGGAGCATCAACGATTTTTAGCTTTGCATCTTGAGTAAGTTATGTTCTGACTGGTTGCTGCCATCCACTTATGCGATATTGGCAGCCTTTACTGGCAAAAATAACAGCGAAATGCTCCCTGCAGCATCTTGAGAATGAGTGTCAACGGAGCATCAACAGTTTCAGGACTTGCATATTTCGTAATCAAGGCATCGCACGGATTTTCGCATGCATAACTTTATTATTTACTGCCTTGCTAGGCAAAAATACTATATATTGAAGGTGAAACACAGATACCAAATTAATCGATATTGCAAACTGCTCAACATGCAAAAGCTCATGAATGGTTGCTGAAAACTCGATTTTGATAAGATACTATTAACACACTGCAAATACAAGAGCCTTATATGAATCTGTAGATGGACCTGCTGTGCAACCCACGGACAACCCGCCCAATTCAGACGGGTTGGGAGTTTATCATGGAACCGTACCCGAGTGGGCAGTTCAGATTTTTTGACGACCCGGAACGCCAAATTGGCAACGGTTCGGTTTGGACCAGGACCCGTACCCGATGTTACAGTCCGGAACCGCTGCTACCACTATCCATCAGAGTGGATGCGCTCTGTCAGAGCCGTCAGAGACACCCCAGTGGCGGACAACTCCGCGCCCGGCGCCAATACGACGTGTCGCGTTGCATATTGCCCTCTGATTGCATCTTTGCCGTTTATTCTTGCGCTGTCAGTATCCTATCGTAAATGAACACTGCTACATTGGGGCCAACTGTGACCATACGTTGGAATGGGTTCATTGGGTACATCAGCAAAAGGTGAATCGTTCCGGAAGCCACTCAAAGGGTTCCACAAGCACAAGGCCTTTCGTCTATCATATTCCTCTTTGTTACAGTCGCAAGATTCACTACCTCATAATATGGCATGCTTTATTTAAGTATCTCTATATATATACATACGGTCAATCTGGCCATGGATGGTAGCCGAGGAGAATCGAAGGTTCCAGCTCGAGGAGCCTAGGAAGAAAGTGAGAAGATATGATACTAACAGGCTGTGAGAATCCACACAATTGCGTGGTTCCAGATGGGATGAAAATGAGATGATATCTATCTACCCCGGGGTCTCCCGAATATGTACTCCCCGTCGCTCAGTCCACCCCCGTTACCCCTGTATCTGCGTACACCTGCCATTGCTCATAAACGATGCACTTGGAGGCCGTGATCGAGCCAGTTGAGAGTTGCACTTTGAAGCCGGATTCAAGCGATTTTGAAGATGCACTTGGAGGCTGGGATCGAGTGAACTCAGAGATGCACGTGGAGGCCGTGATTGAGCGAGTTTGGAGATGCAATTGGAGACCCAGATTGAGTGAACTCAGAGACGCACTTAGAGGCCGAGAGTGAGTGAACTCAGAGATTCACTTGGAGGCCGTGATACAGCGAGTTTGGAGATGCACTTTGAGGCCGTAATCAAGCAAGTTTGGAGAGATACTTTGAGGCTGCGATCGAGCGAGATTAGAGGAGCGCTTGGAAGTAGTCGATTTAGAGGCGGTAGATTGGAAGGGAGGTGGGACGGCAGCTGAGACTCTGTTCGTAGGTTAACTCGTAATCGTGGGAATGTAGGGAGTTGAGTACACATCAGTCTGCCAAGAGATGAGAGCTGGCTGGAGGCGGGAGACAGTGGATCTTGGGATGATGCAGTACTCGGTGTATGCAGCACTCCTTATATGCAGTACTCGGTGTATGCAGTGCTCATTGTATGCAGTACTTGGTGTATGCAGTATTCGGTGTATGCAGTGCTCGTTGTATGCAGTGCTCGGTGTATGCTATACTCGGTGTATACTGTACTCGGCTTTAACTCATGATCATTGCATGGAGTGATAGACAGGGATGACTTAACTTCGTGTTCTTAGGTGATGGTAGAGTTGAGCACAAGAAAGAGAGAGATCAGAGAAGATGGGGGAAATCATCATGAGAAACTGGGACTTAGAGAATTTCGTGTGCGAGTCAATTGACCATCTGTGATATGGCTGGTACGAGTCCCGATCAGGCGGGTAATAACACCAATACAATGTCCTCTAAACCTAATAAGGCAAGTCATACTCCTGATGTCTCATAGCCGCTCGTATTCTCCATATCGTTTTCATCATCATCCCCCCTCTCTCTCTTTTTGGTCCCCAACTTTACCAACATCGCAAGAACACCAAGATAAGTCATCCCTCTCTATCTCTCCATGCCATCATGATGAGTTAACACTGAGTGTAGCATACACCGAGGACAGCATACACCTAAGATTGTCTGTCGTCCCTTCATTCTCATGAGTACAAGTTGACCCCTGAATGTAGCTTCAGCTTACCGCGTACCTCCCAACACGATCGACCGCCATCATACAGCTCTCCATGCGAGCTCAATGGTAAAGTCACATTGTCACATTCCCACGGTTGCGAGTCAACTATCTGATGAATTGAGTCTCAGCACCGGGAGCGCCATCCATCGACCGCCCCCAAGTACGCGTCCAATCTCGCTCAATCACGGCCTCCAAGTGCATCTCCAAACACACAGGATGATGGTCTTCAAGATCGCTAGATCACGGACTCCAAGTGCATATCTCCAAACTCGCTCGATCGCGGCCTCTAAGTGCATCTCCAAACTCCATCAATCATGGCCTCACTGTGCATCTCGAAACTGGCTGTATCACGGCCTCCAAGTACATCTCTGAGTTCACTCGATTGTCATCTTCAGGTGCACGTCGAATTGCTGACACTCACCGTGTGCTGCCAGTCCAGATATATCGTGTGTAGATAGGTAGCTATATTGATACATAGATACATAGATGAGAATACAAACTGAATGCATAAGTTTTGAAAATCGTTGAACGATAAGTAGTAGTTATGATGTAACATTGCCAGGTGTTGTGTAAACGGCTTGAGCATCACCGCAGCCCCAGCGAAGAGTGTAATACAGATGTCCTGCTGATGGTGTGTAAACGTCACCACAACGTAAATGAGTATTTATGCAACGCGACCCTTCGGGTGGGCAATTGGTAGTGAGTTATTCTCCGTCAGAGGGTACAAGGTTCCGTCAGAGCCGTCAGAGCCATCCGGAACACCCGGGCGTTTCTGACGGAAGCTAGAGTAGTTGCTGATGAAGCACCACTCTGTTCGTCCCCATTGCTGTGTGCATAGCTTCGCTCATGGGAGCCTGTCCTGCTTTTCCCATCTTTCTGCTCTGCCATGCCGCTTTGGCGGCTTCACTGTTCTTCGCGCACCTGCTACTGAACCCAATACGATCTCCTTTGCAATTGGGGCACTTTTCCAGCTTGTGGCCACAGAGTGATCTGTTCTTTACCACACACCCCACTTCATTGCATTTGTGGTCGCTTGTTCAGTGATTACTGGAGCAGTAGCCACACTTGGGCTTGTTGCTGCACGTGTTCTCTATGTGGCCCCATCCACAGCAGAGCTCACACCATCTGCCAGGGCACGCATTGATGAACGCCTCGACTTGGTACCATACTCCCACCACCCTGATACCTGTATTCATTGAACATTGTGCCAGCCTGATTCCCTTTACGACATAGACTACCGATGACGCGGCAATTTCTCAGTTCTGCCTCGTCTCCCTCATGGTACAGGGGTTTGCCAGCCATCGCACCTGCGTGGGGATCGGTATGCCCTCGCTCTCCGCTTCAAATTCGTTCCACAGCCTCCGCTGACCTTCGGTGCCTCTTCCCATGCACCGCACGATGGGTACTGCATGAATCGTTAGTCGTTCCCAAGGCTCATTTTTTTCGACATCTACGACTCCTCTGTCGACAGTCCTCGCGGCCGTGATGATGATGTCGCGGTACCGCACGGCCATCTCCGCTGTCGCATTCTGGTTGGTGATTGCCCTAATCGCACCCTTCGCATTCCTCCTTTTGTTCATGATCCCAATGTGGGCTGGGGCCTGCTGGTGGAAGAGCACTCTGTGGATCGCTGACGCGATTTCTTGGTCCAACTTATTGCCGAGTGGCACTCTCTCGTCTCACGAAAGAATTGGGCGTCTGTCTACCCTGCTCGAGCCTGTCCTCGGAGCCGGGGCTGGGCTGGGTAGCTTTATTTGGTTTCGTGGTGGGACCATCTCCCATCGTCTGGTCGGTGTCGGTGCCGATGTTATCGCCCCTTTTGGCGCCTATATAGCTCTCGGCGTTGGTGTTGGCGCTGGTCTTGGTGCTGGTGCAGGGTTCGGCTTTGGGATTGGGTGTGATTTCGGTTTCAGCATTGGCAGTGATTTGAGCTGCCTTCCAGGCTGCAGCCGGTGGCGCTCCTCCAGCTTCTCCCCTCCACGTGGCTGGGTCAGTTCTGCATGGATCGAGGCCTCCAGGCCGACATACTCTGTCTCTGCTATCCTCTCAACTTTCTGGTCCCGTTCCGTCGCAGCCACCGCTCTTCTGACCATGTCCGTCATGCCCTTGCCCCACAGTAGGTCATCCTGGTGGTACTTGTCCCACATTTTCTCTATTTCTCCAACCACGATTCCATCCCTCCCCACTGCGCCTCCTACAGTGCAGTGTGCGTCTCCACCATGTTTGCCATCTTTGTGATGGTTTGGTGTAGCTGTGGTAGTTTGCGGGCTTTCTGCTGAGCCACCTGCTCCATGTGGCTCCTCCAGTCCTCCAGGGCCCAGGCAGTCGCCGGGACCTCACTCCTCCATCTCCGCTTTGTTTTCTCAGTACTCCCCATCGGCTCAAGTGTGTCGTTGCCTGCAGTCTCCGTGGCGATGGATGTCACCGGCATAGCCATCTCTATCGCCATATCCCGAGGCGCGTCACTCCTCCCGTCCGCTGCTTCTCCCGTGACAAGGCCGCTCCACTCACTCCCTCTGACTTCGGTCATCACTTCTGTGAAGCATGCCTCTTCCAGGGTGGTCCTTGTCGTCGCTTGCTCGTTTGTTGACGCATTGGGTCATTCATGTTTTTGCCAAGACTTCGCGTGAAAACCACTCAGTGGGTGGATCCTGATTCGCGCCATCCTCCTGCGGTCTCACTGGTACTGGGACACGCACTCCAGGGTCAATTTGACATCCTGAATCGATTGTCACCATCCATTTTTTAATTGCTATCGTTCTTGTAGACTTATTCAGTTGGTTCTGTTTTGCCAAGACTTTTGTCGCACTTAATCGCCTCTAGTCTCATGCTCTTCGATGTTCACGAATCCTTTGTCGACCATCCTCGCTGCTGTGAGTATACTGTCGCGGTACGGCGAAGCCATCTCAGCTGTCGCATTGGGGTGCGCAATTGCAGTAATCGCGCCCTTGGCATTCATTTTGGCGTTCATGATCCTGATGTGGGCTGGTGCCTGCTGGTGGAAGAGCACTCTGCTCATTGCTGATGCAACCTCCTGGTCCATTTTATTGGAGAGTGGTATACTCTCGTCTCTCTTTAATATCAGGCGTCTCTCTGCCACATCAGCGAAATGGATTTTAGTCACTGGAAGACTCCAGGAGTGTCTGAGAGGATGTCGAATGTAAACTGAGATGCGTCAATTTCAGGAGAGTATCAGACCCTAGGAGGGCATTCCTGCCGGCCTTCAGAGTAACTGGGATCTCTGATGACGGGTACAGGAGTACCATGGGAGTGATTGTGATAGGTTTGGGAACACCTCTGAGCGCCGGAGAGAACTTTGGGTCCACCTGGGTGCACCGGCGACAAGCCTGGGAGCGCCGAGGACAATCCTGGGAGCGCCTGGGAGCGCGGACGACAGGTCTGGGAGCGCCAGCGACCAGTCTTGGAGCGCCTCGAATCACAGTAGAGCAGTCTGGGAAAAACAACATTTTCTTTGGGAACGCTGCTGGTGCGCCTGGAAATCATAGCTACTACTTATCGTTCAACGATTTTTAAAACTCATGTATTCAGTTTGTATTCTCATATATGTATCTATGTATCTATATAGCTACCCATATACACACGGTATATCTGGACAGTGGCTGCAGGCGGTGCTTGTGAGCAATTCGAGGTGCGCCTGAAAATGACGATCGAGTGAACTCAGCGATACACTCCGAGGCCGTGATCGAGCAAGTTTGGAAATGCACTTGGAGGGCATGATCGAGCGAGTTTGGAGATGCACTTGGAGGCGGTGATCAAGCTAGTTTGGAGATATGCACTTGGAGGCCACGATCGTGCAAACTTGGAGGCCGCGACCGAGCGAGTTTGGAGGCCATTATCGAGCGAGTTTGGAGATGCACTTGGAGGCCATAATCGAGCGAGTTTGGAGATACACTTGGAGGCCGTGATCGATCGAGTTTGGAGATATGCACCTGGAGGCCGTACTCGGGCGAGGTTGGACGAGTACTTGGAGGCAGTCGATGGACGGCGCGCCGGGTGCTGAGACTCTTTTCATCAGTTAGTTAACTCACAACCGTGGAACTGTGACAAGGTGACTTTACCTTTGAGCTCTCATGGAGAGTTGGTTTGATGGCGGTCGATCGTGTAGGGAGGCACGCCAGGAGCCGAAGCTACATTCAGGGGTCAACTCGAAATCATGAGAATGAAGGGAAGACAAACTATCTTCGGTAGATACTGTACTCGGTGTATGCTGTACTCGGTGTATGCTGTACTCAGTGTATGCAGTACTCGGTGTCACCTCATGATCATGACATGCAGAGATAGAGAGGGATGACTTAACTTCATGTTCTGTGATGATGGTAGACTTATGGATGAGAAAGAGAGAGATGGGGGATGAAGATGAGAACGATGTGGAGGATACGAGCAGATATGAGAAATCAGCGATATTACTTGCCTGATTGGGAGGGGAAGACCTCGTATCGGTGTAATTACATGCCGGATCGGGACTCGTACCTGCCTTATCGAGGATGGTTAATTGACTCGCACACGAAATTCTCTAAGTCCCAGTTTCTCATGATGAGTTGCCCCATCTCTTCTCATTTCTCTCCTTTTCGTCCTCAACTCTACCGTCACCTAAGAACACGAAGTTAAGTCATTCCTCTCTATCTCTCCATGTCATGATCATGAGTTGACACCGAGTACAGCATACACCGAGTACAACATACACTGAGTACAGCATACACCGAGTACTGCATACACCGCGTACTGTATACACCGCGCACTGCATCATCCCAAGATCGACTGTCTCCCGCTCCCAGCCAGTCTCTCAAGGTCACAGCGGACCATGTTGTACTCTACATTCCCACAATTACGAGTTAACCAATGAATAGAGTCTCAGCTTCCATCTCACATGCCTCCCGATCTAATGCCTCCAGCTTCACTGACTCCAGGTTTACTGCCTCCAGATTGACTGCCTCCAGATTGACCGCCTTCAGATCAATCGCTTCCAGATCAACCACCTCCAAGTACTCCTCCAATCTTGTTTGATCTTGGCCTCCAAGTGTATCTCCCAACATGTTCAATTACGGCTTCCAAGTGCATCTCTGAGTTCACTCGATCTCTCGGTCTCCCAGGCATCTCCAAACTCGCTTGATCCCGGTCTCCAAGTGCATCTCCAAACTCGCTCGATCCTGGTCTCCAAGTGCATCATCTGAGTTCACTCGATCTCAGTTTCCAAGTGCATCTCCAAACACGCTCGATCACGGCCTCCAAGTACATCTTCAAGGAGCGACGGCGGTTGTACGCAGATACAGGGGTTACGGAGGTGGCCAGAGTGACAGGGAGTATATATTCGGCAGACCCCGGAGTAGATGGACATCATCTCATTTCCATCTCATCTTATCATACAATGAAAATACACACTCTATCTTTCCCATCGTTTGGTCTCACTCGCTCTGTTCGAGATTTCATGGATCCGCGCAATTGTGTGGATCCTCAACGCCGGGTAGTGGCATATCTTCTCACCCGATTCCTACGCTCCTCGGACCAGAACCGCTTTTTGTTATGAATTTTGTTTGTATGCCCCGAGAGGTGCTACGGAGTGTTGATGGTGGGCTCCCTGCCTTCTAGCTCCATCGTTTCACCACAACGGCCTCCAAGTGGTGCATCTCTAAGTTCTCAATGGGCGTGTCCAGGTGCTCCTCCGATTATGCTCGAGTACCATCTGCGGCCAGATTGACCGTATGTATATATATAGAGAGACTGAAATAATGCATGCCATATTATGATGTAGCGAATCTTGTCACTGTAACAGACGAAACGCCTTGTGGTTATGTAAGAACCACTGCTGTGATGATACGGCACCAAGTCTCCCGCGGAGCTGCGCAGCGGTGTTGGCTGCTCTCGAAGTATCCCGCAGAGCAGCGCAGCGGTCTCAGCTTCTCTCGAAGTCTCCCGCAGATCTGCGCAGAGGTCTCAGGAGCTCCAAAATTTGACTATTCTATATTTCAAATCTCGTAGCATCCTGAATGCACCTCCATAACTTCAGGTGCTTTCAGGAGCACCTGAGAATGCTCTTGCAGAGTCTGAGAGCACTTTGCTTAGCTCCAGGGGGGTCTCGGAGCATCTGGAAGTACTTTGAAGCACTGCTGAGGTCGCCCGGAGTGTCTGAGAGGATTGCGTGTTGCTTCCGGACCAATTTACATTTTGCTGATGCATGCTCGATCCAGCCATCGGGGCGGGGCCAGGGCCTGGGCCGACGGGTGCCCTCTCACTCTTGGCTCGGGGTGGAACGGTCCCCCACTGTCTAGCGGGTGTGGGCGCTGACATTGGTTTGGGCGCAGGCTGCGGTTTAGGCTGCAGTTTGAGTTGCAGTTTGGGCTTCGGTTGCTGCTCCAGCTGTTGGCGCTTCGCTGGTCCCTCTTACCGCGTCGTATCTGCATGCTGTGAGGCCTCTAGCCCCCCACCGTCCGTCCTTGCAGTCATTTCTCTTTCATTCTCTCTCACTTCCTGGCCTGGTGCCATTCCTTTCATGACCTTTGCGATCATGTTCGTGATGCCCACCCTGCACAGCTTGTCGTCCTCATGGCGGGTGTCCCACTTCTGCTCTCTTTCTTCCATCCATGCCATCATTCCTTGCCACTGTGCCACTTCGCAGGCTGCCCGGACTTCCCACAGGTTTGCTAGGTGTCCAACTCTTCGGTGCAGCTGCGTTAGCTCCTGTGCCTGCTGTTGTATCGTCATCTCCATACGGCTCCTCCAGTCGCTGGGGGCTACGGCGGTCGCCGGGGCGTCGCACCTCCTTCTCCGTTTTCCGTACTCGGTTGTTTTCTTCGACTCGAATATGGCCGCGCACGCAGTCTCCGCGGCGAAGACTGTCACCGCCGTCGTTATCTCCATCGCCATGTCCATAGGCGCGTTACTCCTCCCATCCCCCGAATCTCCCGTGTCCAGGTCGCTCCTCGCGCTCACTCTGAATTTGGTCATCACTTCCGTGAGGCAAGCCACTTAGTCCGTGTAGTCGTTTGCTCGATGGCCGACGTGTCGTGTCAATCGCGTTATCTGCCAAGCCTTGAAGCGAATCCACTCAGATGCGGGGATTCTTGTGAGCGCCCTCCTCGGGCAGTCCACGAGGTGCTGGGAAGCTCGTTCCGGGGTCAATTCAAAGTTACGAATCGATTGCCACTGTCCGTTTTTTGATTGCTATCGTTGTTGTTGACTTAATGCGCCGTTTCGTTTTTGCCAAGACTTTTGTCGCGTATTTGTTGCCGTTAGGTGTGCGGATCTTAATTGTTGGGTATTTGTTCGTAATGGCGTTCAAGGAAATCTTATTGGCCAACTGGGTTGATCGCCATCCTAAGGGAGACACGGCAATAAATCTGACAAAACCCAGCGTGTATGGGATAGTGTATGAAGTGGAACTTTCCTTTTTAAACCCCTTAGGATACTAAAACCAACAGTTTCAGTGTTAAGCCACCCATTGCGAGATGTGAGGAAATGTTCGCTGGAGGAGGGGCCCCTGCCATGTAACTGGTCTAGGTCCGATCTCTCGGGCACCAAAGCATCGCTCCCTGGAGCATGGACTCAGGACACCCTACAGTACAATTACTAGAAGCTAGAAGGCTTGGAAAAGGAGTTCACACTTCCAGCTGAGATAGCGTGAATTGTCTTGAGGTGAGAGGATCGTAGTAGCGTTGTTCGATCTGGAAGCGGGGTGCGGTTATATTGATCACTGGGGAGTAGAGGGAAACAGCTGAGATCCTTATCATGTCATCTGGTTACTATGTGTCAAAGAGGCGAGATGTTCCAATACCATATAGAGATAGAACTGTTATATGCATTCTTGCTGTTGGGTGTGTGTGCGGATATCCCCGAGCACTGTTCCAGGATCCCGAATAACCCAACGAGAAAGACAACTGCACCCGCAACAAAGGAAATATAGTTAACCAGACGGTACATTTCGAAGCGAAATTTTCTACCGTGACGCTCCTCTAACCTGGGTACATGATAACCGTACATTGTCTTCAACCGATGGTGGGACTGCTTCATGCGTAATCACCCTCCTCTTCCAACTACCGCCAGTTGCGTGAATGTGAGGGTAGCTCGGTTTCAAGATGTAGTCATCGTCTCGATCGTATATTACAGCGACTATAGCATATTAGAGATTCTCAGTGAAGGATGCTCACGAGTGCTAGTACGTAACTACATCTAATCTTGCGGAAGTGCACCTCGATTACCGCCAACAGAGATTCGTGTCTAGAGTAGCGAACTCACCAGAAGGATCGAAAACGAAGGAGCTGCACTCCCCTTCTAACGGCAGCACCCCGTACGCAAGAGTGGTCAAGAAAGAGTGCAGGGGCAATAGAACGACCGAGACTATGAGCTGGCCCAGCCCTGGGGAGGAGGCAGCGGTACGAGGTCATAGAGCAGACAGACGAAGCCAAAAAGTACGCAGAGAAGTGGTCGAAAGAGAAGCATACGAATGCCCACACTTGGTGGACGGGCGGTTCCCGGTCTGATGATGGGAGAGTTGGTGCAGCGGCGGTACGTAGCGACAGCGAAAGAGGTGGCTCGAAGGCCCTCCGCAGCTACCTCCGGAAGGGGCAGATGGAGGTGTTCGACGCCGAGATGTGGGCAATGTGGATCGCTCTCAAAGAGACTGCGATGAGAGCGGAAAGACTTCGCGCTCAAGACAGTGATATTCAGCGACTCCCAGGTGGCAATTCAACGGACGGCGCACCTCAAAATTGGGCCTGGACAGCAATTGGCATGATGGATCAACAACGAAGCACGAGCATTATGCGATCACGGCATCGAGACGGAGACACTCGGGCATCCCTGGGAATGAGGAAGCGGATTAACAATCAAATGTAGCTCGGGAAGGCCGCGGAAGCACAGTCCGAGAGCAGGCATTCATATCAGCAGCGAATATAACAAGAAGGATCACCGAGCAGAGAGCTGTGGCAAAATCCGAAAGAGAAGAGAAGGGACTGAGCAAGCACTACGGATACCGAAATGGGAAGACTGGGAGCCGAAGGCCAGTCCCAATGAAGAGCAGGAAGTCTCTCGCCTCACGATACTTCGAGCTGAAGTGCGGACTTGCATCCAAAGCGACTTATCTCAAGCGATTCGAGCAGTGAGACGACGACCAGTGCTGATGATGCGGAAAGGCAGCCCAGATGCGGGAGCATCTCTTCCGCCACTGTAGGAAGTGGAAGAGCGAGCAGCAGGAACTGTGGAAAGCAGTCGGGCGGGAAACTGGCTGGAAAGTGGAAAGGTGAAAGCACGTGCAAATATCGGAACTCTTTTCCCTGGAAGCGTGTGATCGTGCGTTACTAGACTTCCTGGCGGCCACAGAGGTCGGGAAGTTCGCGCGCCGCTGAGCAGAGCAGAGCAAAGCAGAGCATAGTTAGCGGTCGTTCACTTCAGTTTCTTTTGTTTCAGTAAGCCACTATGCACTGGCATTTTCATTTATTATAGGTGAAGAAGGGTAGAAGTAGGGGAGCTCCCCACCTAGCCGGTTAGCCGGAGGGGGAGGGGAATTAGGTACTGCCATACTCTAGTGCATGCAGAATGATTAAAACAATCTACATCTAATCTTATCTGCATCTCATCTAAGGGTACATCGGTTATCGGCCTCGGCTATTCGTACTATGAGCCACGTTTCTCGCGTCCATGCATCATCCCTGCATGAAATGTACGGCAGCGTTTTCCCGTTATCCCATGCCACGAACTCGTACACCGTGTCCGTGGGCGAAGTCTGAATTTAAAAATTTGTCCGGCTACCACACTTCTACCACTCTACTAGCACCTGAGAACACGAAGTTAAGCATCCCTCTCTTCCGCCGCCATGTTAGGATCATGAGTTACCACTGAATACAGTCTCTAGCTAGCCCAGATCAACCACCTCCAAGAGTACCTAAGCGCCGTCTCTAAGTGCAACTGCATGTGCGTATGAGCGGGAAATCCTCGCTGAAGTGCGAATTCATTTTTCCCAATGCTTATCTAGCAGCTGGTGCTAGAAATTTCCACTAGCCTAGGTCACCATCCTCAATTAGTCTATAGTTAATGATGCTACCTCCAAAACTAGTCCGATATGGTGGAGACCGTCTTACGATTCTCCGTCTCAGAAAACTAGAATAAGGGAAAAAGAGTTCCGCAATTGCCCTAAAAACCACGAAGTTTATCCATAAATTCCCGTGAAATCCGCTCACCTCACTCAAGGCTCCAACACGATGAACTGCCCCCACTTAAACTGCCCCCACTTCTCTGTGTCATTGTTTTTGCGACTGGTAGGGATGGGAACAGCTGTGAACTGTCTTTTGACGAAGGAAAATCAAGTTGGTTCAGGTACTGCACACTGAGTTATTGACCGGTCTGCTGGCTTGTGTGAGCAAAGGGGCTATGTTAATGCTTACTGTATGGATATACTGTAGTGGGCGCGATGGTTCGGACGAGATTTTGGTTGTGACGGATTTTTGTCAATATTGAATACCCAAGAGTGGGCGGAAACTTGAATAAAAGCCTTTCGGACGGGGCATTTGTGACGCGTGACGTCCGAAGAATCGTGCTCCGGTACAGTATGCGAACGGACACTCCCGTTTACCTAAAGTTGATGTGTGAGGATCAAGCATTAGTGCCCTACGTTGAGATTAGAAGTATCTGATGTAGTGTAGCCGGTAGCGAGGGTGGGGGCAAGCTGCTGTCATTGTCTTGCAACGCAACAGTTTGGTCTGCTTCCGAGGTCTCAAAGACTGGGCTAGCGGGAATAGGGTGTACGCTTGATACAATGCACACCAGACTTGTAAACAGGTATCGACCTATCGCGGTTACGGAGTTCACCGGCGAGAGAGCGTGCGGTCGAATATGCTCCAACTGACTGCGATCTGCAACGGGATGCTACCAATAAAGCGGATACCGTAAGATAATACGGTTCTAGTGGGAACTGAAGACTACAACATCGGTTGGCCCCTTGTAGAGGTTTCACATCCTGGGAACTCTCATGTCCGAATTACAGAGACATAAACCTATAAGTGCAACCCTATAGAAAAGCCCGGTACTGCTCCAAGCGGGGGAGAGAGGAATTACGACTGGCAATCTGTAAGATCAAATATTGTGTTCGAATAGGCTAAGCGCTGGGGAAAGTTTATCGATTGGGGTTCCGATACCACACCCCGAGACTACCGAACTACTGGTATAGCCTATTTTAATCTAGCGCCGATTATGTCGTCAACACCTTCCCGCGTGCACAGACCACACCTTATCTGCACCATCCTCCTGCCAACCCGAGACACTGGAAGTTGCATGAACAATGATAAATTGTCACTCAGCACGTACGAGCTGACCGAGTGATACCTGGTGTATATATAATTTCCATATTTTTAGCAACCGAGTCGCTGAATGTGTGATATGACTGATGATGCAATCTAGAAAAACAAATAATATTATTCAGACTTGCAGGACAGCACCTAGAGACTATTTTTAGCTGTGCTAGTAGTTTTAACAGTAGAACTCTATACCTTTACTGCCAAATATCTAAGTCCACAAAGCGATCTGATCATGTGAGAGTGTGCAAGGTGTACGGTGCCTGTGGAGGACTAGGATTGTGGCTCGATCGCAGTCTACAACTGGGTCGGGATGCAGCTGCACCTACAGCTCTCTATCTCAGCCCCGATTGGTCTCTCATTACATGGGGTTTTCTAGAATGTCTGTTTTAGGTTTTATTTGTCCTAGTCACCCCCCTCTCATCTATTTGCAATGGCGCACTAATCATTGCTAGCGAATACCATCTTGCATATTCCCAGAATCCATGCGATCCATGCCTCCATGCTCCAACCCTCAAGTTCCCACTTTCGCTACTGGTCAGGTTCGCGGTGGGGCTGCTGATTGCCCGCTGCGCGCAATGGCACCGTCTTATCCGAAGAGGGTAGTAGCGGTATTGAAGGAGCTGATGGCAGCGCCAAGCTAAGCCTACCACTATGGCCTTGATCTACATCAAAGATCGCGATGGATTGCAGCAGCTGCGAGGTGGGCGATTGCGGCGGTGAATATACATATATCTTACCACCATTATTGTTGATATGCACGGGTGTCATGTTGTTGTTGTTTAATCATACTGTATTCACTCTTACTAGAGTATGACAGGACCTGAATGACCCCCTCCGCCTCCGGGCGAGCCGGCTAGATGGCGGAGCTCCCCCCCCGCTACCCTTCGTCCCCGCTGACAAATGAACAGGTTAAATGAGAGAAAGACCAAAGGAAAGAAAGAAAGAAAGAAAGGTGTAACCCAGTTACCGCCCCCGCCCCTCCCGAGCCCTGAGCCCGGTCCCTACCGCAACTTCACTTTGGGCGGGAACTTCCCGACTTCTGTGGCCGCCAGGAAGTCCATCACCGCTTGGTCGCACTCTTCTATGGAAAACAGCTCAGAGATCTGCACATGTCGTTATCTGCCCGCTTTCCAGCCCGTCGCCTTCCCCACCGCCTTCCACAGTTCTTTCTGGTGATCTTTCCACCGGCTGCAGTGGCGGAAGAGGTGCTCCCACGTCTGGGACACTATCCCTTCACACCACCAGCACTTGTCGTCATCTCGGTGGCCGAATCGTTTCAGGTACACTGCAGTGGGCGTGTGCCCTGACTTCAGTCCAGTGTAGGACCTAGCGGCCAGCGACTTTACGCTTGTCATTGGGATAGGTCTCTTGGTCCCCGCCTTGCCCTTGAGTCTGTAGCTGAAGTGCTTGCTGCACCTGTCGGCCTCCCACTTCGCCTTGGCTGCTGATCTTCCTTCGGAGATTTGTCTAGCCCTATTCGAGGCGGAGGTGTACGGCCGCTCTATCACTGTGCTTACGCTCGCATCTCGGGCTAATTTCGCCTGACGGTCTGCCTCTTTGTTCCCGGGGATGCCGGAGTGTCCCAGGACCCAGTGGATCTCGGTTGGGATGCTGTGGGCGAGGAGATTCCGCGCTCTTCTGTTGATCCGCCTCGCCAGTCGCTGCCCTGGGCCCGGCTCCAGGTGTGCCGTTCGTCGGATCCCGGCCTGTGAGTCGCTGAAGACTGCTACCGTCTTCACTCCATGCTCCTGCAATTTTTCTCTCTTCTCGATCACCACGTCAAGCGCGAGTCCGATCGCCCACAGTTCGGTGTCGAAGACCTCCATACATCCAGTGCCCAGAAAGCTGCGGCGAGACCTCCATTCGTTTCCGTGTTTACACACTGCTGCGGCTCCCACTCGGCCGTGGAAGATAAGGTTGGATGTCGGGGTGAGGATGTTGGAAGATAGAAATAGCAGCAATAATAAATTGGGGGGTTTGAGTTGACGATGGCTCCGACCGACTCGATGGCGAGGGGGAAGTGGCTGTACTTATGAGGTAGTCGGATGAGCGACGAAAATGACTCCAACAACAACCCACCGACGTCCAGAAGGTGTAGGATTCCTGGATTCCAGAAGAGACGTCGACAGGCTATTCGTCTGTGCTGTGCGTGCTCGTCTCGAGTGTTTCAGCAGTCCGATCGTCGCATAAAAGAGGGACAAGAACCTTGCAAATTTAACGTTTTGTTTATTTGATCACATCTGGTCGATGCGGGGCTTTTTCCGCTGACAGGGATCACACCTCAGCCTTTCAGACATATAGTGGGGGACGCCTCTAATCTGGGCTGCGGACATTCGAAATCGGACGTTACACACATACAAAATAGCCCCTGCCATGCATGTGATCCTTTATTTTGACCATATAGCAGACATTCCTTCTAAACCTTGATTTTCATAGCACCTCAACCACAACAGATATTTTAATTTTGCAAATTAAGATCGATAGAGCTCCTTAAACTGAGTTGATCTTAGTTCTCCAATTAAAAAATCGTTTGTTTTGGTGGCATTGGAAACTTTCTACGAAGCGGGTTCAAAACGCCCTGGTTAAAGGAGTCCCCACCATAACTTCTTCCGACAGGGATCACTCCGCAGCCCAATGATAACTCCCGCCGACAGAGATCACTGCGCAGCCTTATGATAACTTCCGCCGACAGGGATAACTCCGCAGCCCAATGATAACTTTTCCGCCAATAGGGGATCACAACTCAACTTCACAACTTCTTCCGCCAACATGGGTCACACATCAACTTCGACAATGATTATCGATAACTTTTTCGCTAACAGGGATCACGCCTCAACTTCGCAGACACAACTTCTTCTGCCGACAGGGTTAATGCTTCAGCTTGGAGTGTCGATAATTTTGCATCAGACACAAACTTCTTCCACCGACAGAGATCACGCCTCAACTTCGACAATGAGTATCGAATATCTTGTATCACACAGCTCAAATCCCTTTGCCTATTTCTTTGCCTGTTACACAAATCAGCTTATACCGAGAGTCCACGCACGCTGTTATAACCGCATACTAAAAAGCAGAACAGTTTCATTTATGACTTATCATTACATTTCAACACTGCGTGTGGAGCTGCTACTTTAGGACTACTGTGGTGGCGGTGTTGCCAACGTGGTTCATGTTTCCAAAGAGTAGTAAGTACTTTACATATGCCATCCCTTTGTCTTGCGACTAAGAGTGTAGCAGAAAACATCCGTGCCAAAAAAGCAAAACGGCACACGTCGTTCTCCTTGGTTGGTGGGCAACATCGGCGGGCAACATCACCGGGATAAAGTTGCAATAAACTCTCACAAGCAACAAAATAGTATTCTCCATCGGTCTCTCATGTTTATATAGCCCGATAAGACCAACCCAAACCTCACTATTGCCCCGGAATTTGAAAGCAGTGAGTCGCCGGAGGAGCTATTCTGCATTATCGTGGGGACACAAACCGTTCTATTACCACCCGTTTCCGAAGTTCATGTGTAGCAATGACTATGTTATTATTATCTCCGTGCCTAAAAATTAGGGCATCAGTACAAAAGACACTCTTCCACCACACCGAACTCCTCGCACTGTGCTTCTCAATCTGCTCTCCTCCCTTCTCCCTGGCCCTCACTGTCAGCAACACCACATATTATGAATGTTGCAGGAAGCCCTAAGGTTCAGTGCATGGTCGTGACTGTCTCATTAGACTTCACACCATGACTGTCCATTTTAGACTTCACACGATGCTCGCCCTCATGCTCATCATACTTAAGACGCACCTTTGTCCGTCTCTCTTGTACCTACAATCAACTCACTCATTCACATCAACAATGAAAGCCGACTAACCCATGCGGTCTCCACCGATTATTCAGTTCTACCCTACTGACGCGTAATCTCAATCATCCTCGTCGTTCATCTTGTACGTCTACATCTCATCGACCCATATCATTAATGCCACCTGCCCGTTACAATCGACTAACCACGTAGCGCTACGAGTCCGTCTCTCACAATGTTCGAGTTCGTGGCAGTGGTTGAGGCTGTAGCTGATTACCTGTCGTGGCACGGATTAATTCTGTTGATTTAGGTCTAGCGGTAAATAAGTGCGAAGCGGCAACTGGGTGTGAGACTGGCTGTCGACCAGCTCATTATCAACCGTCTAACCTAAGACGCGACTATCTTGATTCTAAGGACTGCTTAGCCCTCAATCGGAACACAGGCAGTGTCTAACCCATGACCATCGTCACCTTCCGTCTTGCTGTCCAATATTTGTATCCAAATACCCCAATAGCTGCAATAGTACTCCAACAATCGTAGCAATAGTCCGATCACACTGACAGCGTTATCCTCGCCTCTTTTTAGGAGTTCCGGGTATTGTGCCGGGGTTGCTGCAACGTGTGCGAGACAGGAACGTAGTACGTCAAATTCCCGTCAAATCCGCTAGTCTCATTCATGGCTTCTATCCAGCGCGGTCAATCGCCCGCTAATACTCCAGGTGATTATTTCGCAACTGGTAGAGATGGGAACAGTTGTCAACTGTCTTTGATGAAGGAAAATCTTGTTGGTTCACATACTGCGCTGAGTCAGTGACTAGTCTGCTAGTATGGGAAAGTAAAGGGGCCATGTTGACGTTTGCCGTATGGATATACGCCAATAGACACTCCCGGTGGTTATCTGAATTTGATGGGGTGGTGTCGAGCATTAGTGCCCTGCGTTGAGAGTAGAAGTATCTGATGTAATGCAGCCGGCAGTGGTCGGGGGGAAGGGGGTGCAAGCTGCTGTAAGTGTCCTTCAACGCAACAGTTTGGCCAGATCTAGAGGTCTCAAATACTGGACTAGTGGGAACAAGGGGGCACGATAGATACAATGCAGACCAGACTTGTAAACGGGTGTCGACCTTCGCATGCGGTCGAATATGCTCCAACTGACTACAAACAAACAAACTGACTACGATCTGTAACGAGACACTAGAAATAACGCGAATACCGTAAGATATTACGGTACAGGTGAGAAACGAATAGAGGCATTGCTGATCAACCGACTTAGACTTCACACATGATCTGTAAGGCTTTGGTTTATTGGTCACTCTAGTTGATCGACGAGATCAGTTACCAGAATAGAGTGATGCAACCAATTTCCCACAACCCGAACGTCTCCATAGTGGGAAAGAGCAATGATGATCGGCGATCCGTAAGTATATGTTCGAATAAGAGAGGCGATGGCGCAAGCTAATCGATTGTGGTTCTGAGCTATCGGTACAGCCTATTTAGAGTACATGCTAGCGCCTCCACCACCGATTATGACGAGACAAACAGCTGCCCAGACCATAGATTATCTACACCCTCCTCCTGCATTAAGTGTAACTCACAACACTAGAAAATATATAGACCACGATAAATAGGCACACATCATGGATGCACGAGCTGACTGAGTAATACCCAGTGTAAATATAATTTTCACAGGTTTATGTGGAAGATCCCGAGACATTGCGGAATGTCGCTAATCTAATCAATCATTCCAGTTCATCTGGTCTTCACCACCCTAGGGAACAGCTTCCTATGCCATCCCTGATTGGCTCCCACTGCATGGAATCTTTCAGAACGCCTGTTTTGGGTATATTTTGTCTTAGTCGCAACCCGTTATCTATATACAATGTTATACCAATCGTTGTTGGCGAATACCATCTTGTATATCCCACGATCCATGCCTCCAACACTCAGTTTCCACTTTCATTCCGGTCAGCATGTGGAGGTTCGCGGTAGGGGTAAATGCCGTTGTTATTTGCCCGTTGCTCGGAATTGCTCTATCTGGTCAGGTGAGGGTAATGGCGACATTGAACGGACAGACGACAGTGGCCTGGAAAGCCTCCCTGTATCGCCTTGATCTAGGCTCCGCTCTGCTTCGAAGGTCGTAACAGATTCCTGCGGCCGCGAGGTGGGTGGTAGCGGCGGTGAACATATATATATGTTACCACCGTTATTGTTGATTTGCACGGGTGACATTGTAGTACTAGGAACCTCGGGATTGGCGACGGATTCGTTAGGTAACTGAGCCTGCGGGGACTGGTTGTGCTGCGACGACGACTGTATGTGCGGCAGGAATCCGATAAGCTGGACTGCGGTAGTTTCATCTTGCGCCACAACACCTTGATTCTAGATGACTGGTCAACTTTCCGTCGGAAATAACGAGCTGTAGCCCATTACTTTCGTCAATCTCCATCTTCCTCGCCAACATTTCCACCCGAATACACTAATAGCGGTAATTAGCACACCAATAATCGTAGCTACTAGACCGCTTAAAGCGACCGCGTTGTCATCGCCTCTCTTCTGGAGTTTTGAATGATCCATCGAAATTGCTGCACCGTACGCAAGACGAGGCAGCAACAACACTGTTTGTGTGAGGCCGTTGATTAGTTGTGTTAGCTTCGTTCTTGATCCAAGGTGGGGTACGGTTTACCCATGAAATGACAATAATACAAGTCCGGTGATGCGAATTTTAGATGGAATTTGTTATACGGTGAGGGAAGTGACGGCCAAATTTGTTGTGATAACTCGAACATTGCAATATCAAAGCTGTGTGAGTAGAGAAGGGAAGATAAGGCTAAATGTTGGGAAGAGGTTGTTGAAAGATGGAAACAACATAATAAATATAGTGTCTAGGTTATGAGGAAGTAAGGCTTGCTAATGGTTAAATGTCTGACTTTTGGTTTTATGGTATTTCGCGGGCTGCTTGATGCGCAGCGCGGAACTCCCCAATCCATGACATGCATGCATGGGTTGTGACAGAGGAGCATCCAATCAACTTGGAATTTTGACATGGATGGTGAGGGCGGCCATTCGGTATCCAATCGATTTTGCTTTCCACATGCAGCTTCGAACAGACGGTCCACTAAGATATGCATATAAATGCAATACACTACGCAGTGGAACATACTTTACTGACTACAAAATCATCTCTGCTTCTTCCACTCTACTGCCTCGCTTTTCTTTTTCTTCTCGCAAACCTGCCAGTCAAAAGGATTAGATTCTTCCTGGGGACTGATAGGCATATAAGAATTAACTTCGGGTGGAGAGTCGGCATCCAATCCAATCGATTTAAACTATTGCGAGTTGAGCCACCATTGCTACTGTAAGAAAAAATGGGAGATTTTGCCGACGAACGCAAATTAGTCTATTGGGATGAACTGTTGTTGAACTGTCATCATTGCATTCAATGGTGGTCAGGGAACCGTTCTTCGATTGTTTAATCCCAACGCCCGACTTGCATCTGACTACAAAAATTGCAATTTTTTCTTACGGTACCTTAAGTACCATAGACACTCGGATAAAAGGTACGCCCCCGATTAGGTTAGCAGATTTATTATTTAACAACCATATATAGCAATATTTCGAAATTAAAAAACGCACAAATAATTTTTAAATTACCTGTTTCAATATATGTCTTTACGTAATAAAACACGCTAACTAAATCTAGGGCGAACTTATTATCTGAGTGCTTACGGTATCTGATTAAAATAGAAACATTTATACCTCTTTTGGAGTGCTAGATCTGGACACATTTGTTGTTTTTGGTCTAGCGTTTCAGTCAGCGGACGGACTGATAAGATAAGATCTGATAACTTGGGTCCAGGTGGCAAATGGTGGCAAATTGCGGCACATGTTACCATCGCACCGATATATCTGAAGATATACCTAAATATTCTCTATATATATGCAGAATCTTTCTTCTTTCTTCACTTAGTATCATATTATACATGCACACAGCTTTTCTCTCTATATCGCAACATCTTCCTCAGGGTACAGTTACGAGTGAGAAAAAAACCTACAGTCTAATATTTGTATTGAAACAAGCGAGGGCTATTCTGTGTTGTCGTGGGGACGCAAACCGTTCTATCATCACCCGTTTTCGAGATTCACGTATATTAGAGACCGTCTCATTACCAACTCCGCGCTTGGAGTTTAGGACATCAGTACAGAAGACGTTTTTCATTACCGACCACCGCGAACTCCTCACGTCGTGCTTCTCAATCTGCACCGTACCTTTTCCCCGGCCATCACTGCCAGCAACACCACATATTATGAAAACCGTCTAACCCATGTGATCTCCACTGAGTGTTCAGTTTCTATCCTACTAACCCACAACCTCAATCATCCTCGTCGTTCATCTTGTACATCCACGTCTAATCAACCCATATCATTGATGCCACCTACCGTTGCAATCGACTAGCCGCTTTAGCGTTACGAGTATCGTTTATCATAATGTCCGGGTTCGTGACAGCAATTGAGACTGTAGCTGATTACCCGTCGTGGCACTGGCTAAGTCTGTTGCTTGTTCGGTGAGGGAACGCAGTGTAGCGGGTAGAGGTAATGCTAGGCGCGATGTGCTGTCGTACAACGCCACGGCTTCGGTGGTCGCAAGAGATCGGAGCGGGTACGAAGAACGTGATGGTTGTGGTGGTGGTTGTGGTGATGGTAATGTATGTATATATATTTGGCCACCAAGGTTGTTGATCTGCACGGGTGCCGTGCTGCCGTTGGGGGATTCGAGTGTGGTCATAGTGTTGGCGTTGGGTAGTTGTGCATACGTTGGTGACTGAGTACCTGGTAGGAGAGCAACTGACTGATAATCCGGGACTGACTGAAGGTCGCGCGGTAAACGAGTGGGAAGCGGCAGCTGAGTGTCCGGCGGCGACTGGGTGTGAGGCTGGATGTCGGCTAGCTGGTTATCAACGGTATGATTTAAGACGTAACCATCTGGATTCTAAAGGACGACTTAGCTCTCAATTAGAATGTAGATAGTGTCTAACTTCTTACTATCGTCACCTTTCGTCTTGCTGTCCAACATTTATATCCAAATACCCCAATGGCTGCTACAAGTACTCCAACAATCGTAACAACCAGCCCGGTCACACTGACAGCGTTATCCTCGCCTCTTTTTAAGAGTTCCGGGTATTGTGCGGGGAAAGCTGCCCCGTGTGCGAGACAGGAAAGTATTAGAATCGAGATACTAGTTACTAGAGAGCTTGCTTGATGATGTTAGCTATCCAGAATTGTACGAGACTAGGTAAAGGTTTACACATGACTGAACGGAAATTGCGACTGTTAATGCTGTGCGAGAGCGCTTAGATGTGGTGAGTTTAAAGACAGTGATGACGGGAATGAACAGCGACCGAATAAATACGTTCAGATTGTATTTTGTGTCACCTTGTTAAGTGCCCATCCACACCGTTGCCAGGAAACAAAATCTACTTAGTGGGGCGGCGGTGTTGTGCCATAGGGCAACCAGACAAGCAAGGTAACATGCGAGATCCCTGTCATATTAGCGTGAAATCGAATTTTTTGTCATGTAGCCTGGAAACCAACTTTGCCCCACATTACCTTAGTGCCGATACAGTAAACTTAAACACGCTTCTACGCGGGTTTATCGGCTTTTAGACTTCGCAAAGTCGTCGCAAGTGTTTTGGATATACTTCAGGTAGGCTTTAATGGCAGTGTCTCGTAGAAGTCTTTATGTATTTGCTGTATCGACACTAAGGTATGATTTGGCACACTTTGCCAGAGATGATAACCGGCGCAAATTATGACGACAGTTTGTCTCGAGCCCAGGCGGAAAATTGTTCATTCGTACCTATGTGATTAGGTTTCAACCATTTCCCACAGAAACACAATCATTTCCCTATCTAATTGTCAGCGAAAGCGCTACCTGAAGCAAGACGCAGACTGAAGATTAGTGCCGAAACAAGCGTGTTCAACATCGATGTAAGCGAGAAGTTAGCTGTACGCTTGAGGAAGTAGAAGGCACCTAGATTAAAGGCTAATCGAGCCTTATAAAGTAATGCAGTAGGACTGCATTAAAACACGCGTAAGTCTTGAGGGTTCCAAAGAAATTCAGTGATTTCAACGTATATCAATTAGCAACATTGTACATACAATACATATTTCGAAACCGCGCGCAGCTACGGGTAAAACATTCGTATAGGTAAAAAGCAAAAACATTGAGCGGAGTGGTTTCCATGTCTTACAAAAGTTTTACTGCTTTGGTGGGGGCCGGGGGGAATAAGGCTACGTTGTGCAGAAGCAGCTAGAATAGCGATCAACCTCCATCTGGAATCTTTTGGCTTCCTATCCTATCTGCTCAAACTTGTATGCATGAAATAGAGTTGTTATTGATTGAGGTAATTTCGGAGCGCTGACTGAGACACTTGTCGCTACCACTTGCCATACATTTAACCTAATTTATGACTTATACTAAAAATAGTTACATACTATGCGAAGTCCTCAGTAGTATAGTGGTTAGTATTTCCGCCTGTCAACATCTCTGCAACGCGGGAGACCAGGGTTCAATTCCCTGCTGGGGAGAAATCTTTTTTCACCCGAACTTTTGTCCACACTTGGGAAGGATTCCGTATCAGGTAATTCGATGTTTATGATCATCCAGTTATACATGCAGTTCGGGATACGACTCGCCCAGAGATCCTCCCTTATCTAATCTATTGCTATCTTATCTGACCGATCTCGGCTTCATCTCAGTAACCTACTGCTGTGAATCCTGTTGCATCTTTTCGCCGTATGGCTCCAATATTGCCTCACTTTTAAATTAATTGGTGCCAAGTTGTTCGGAGTTACGGGGACGTTGCGAGCTCGATTTGATCTTCCTCTTAGTTATCATTCGCAGCAGTACTTACTGACAGGCACCCACCGATCATCTATGTCTAGCAAAAATCCGCCTCATAATATAATCGAGGAGAAATAGGAAGTCTAAGACAAAACCCCTAGAAAGGGAATCTTGGCCTGAATCTTCAGTTCACCCTGGATCCAGCCGCGGTCCACCATACCTTTCGCCCCATCTAGTTGAGCTGGTACAGATTTCCTGCAATCCGGTGGCCAAATAATTCTCCTGCCACACTAGCTACCTACCCAACGGAGAAAAGGGTGCCAGTTGGTGTGGGAAGCCAAAATGGCATCTAGATAAAGTTTCGTAATGGTCCAGGAATAATCCAATACCATAAGGACAAACGTAGTTATTCTGGTATATACTCCGCAAATAACCATGATGGCATTTTGAGCACCCGCTCCGATGATTTGACATTTCAGAAGTGGCTACAGCATCTCGAACGAGATGTGGCGATTGGAGAAATACGAGAGTGTGAAATGTGTACTTCAAATCCCTTTGTTCGGACTTTCGTTGTACTTCGCCGGGGCAGATGTTCATGAGCGGCACTGTTGGAGGAAATTGATGGATTCTTTTACTGGAGACATTGGCCCCAAGGACTGCGCATACGAAGTAGGTGTGACTCTATGCCGGAGATGATAGATCTATAGTTGCGACAGCACGCGATAAACAATGGTGGAATTTGTTGCATGCATATATAGAGCTGACCGCTAGCGGGACTGGTAGTAAGGAGCACACTTCTCTCAGATATAACTTGCGTCTTTCTCCTGCTCTCTTCTCTCTGTATCTAAGTCTATTCATACAGTTCTCCCCATATTTCAACAGAATTATGTAGAGAGGTGATAATACAAAAAGCACTACAACACTACGGTGGATAGTCATAGTAGGCTTTTGAGATGACCGAAAGCTACAACTCAAGTGAAATGCAATGATAGCGTCTTCAGCAGAGTTTCTCTCTTCTTTCGATGAAGATAATGCTCGTTATTGACACGAGTTCATTGCGTAACAATAATCGAGTATTGAAACTGTGGGTGGTCGTGAAGTCGATAAAAGCTAGGCGTCTACTACCGTTTTATCATAACTAGCGACGAGACCGCGGCTGTTACACTGCCTGGAGTTAGCCGGTCAAGTTTCGCGTGTGGCTGTCGATGATTGATTCATTCAGCATTGTGTCAGACTACTTGAACTTTGCCAGCATCGATTCACAATTTTCCAAGTGGGAGTGATCGTGTCTAACCGTGTTCAAGGATCGATCCTAACATGACTTATCCCCTGGATCGTAACTTTGGCATTCCCGGCCCGTTTGGGCATGGCAACCGACTCCCCCACCTGCAAATATTTGGCGATGCAACCACAACTGTGGGGGTGGCCTGGGAGCATTATAAACTTACTTTCTTATGTCTTGAGAGCATTTTGCCAAAAATTAAGGACTGTACAGGAATGAGGTGCCGATAAAAAGGGCAGTTTTTGTTGAGAGGGTTGTCTCAAGATCAGCTCTCCAAAAACTCGAAAATGTCACTGCACAGCCCAGATGGACAACTCTGCCCATAACACCCCAAAATATCCTTCAAAATTAGTGCTAAGGACATGCTCTGAAGTCCCAATATCATTACACACAAGGAATTCCATCTGCAATGTGCCCGAGAGTTGAGGCTCAGAGGGTGGATACTAATACCCATAGCACAGCTCTCATAGTGAAAAAGGCTAAAACCCATGTTGTCAAACATCAAAGAGGGCATATCTTTACCCCTGAGCCAGAGCTGGAGTCACGGGCAATTTTCAGTACACCTTGAGAATGGAAAGTAGCTGGGATGGTAGCTTTGCTAGTAGGAAAGCCCAGCCAGAAATACCAAATCTCCACCCAAACTTTGCTAAGCATGTTCAAAATGCAAGTAACTGTGGTGTCTCAATAATGAAAGGCATTGTTTTGTGGAATTCAATCACCTGTACAGGAGAAAGGTGGGTAGTGGTGTATAGACATGGGGTGGGTTGCCAGTTGAGAGAGCGAATTTTGGTAGGGTTAGATGTTCATTCCCGCTAGTATTGATACATTACGCAACTGATCACTCTCTACTCAATCCCAGTAAATAAGTCCATACGCATTCCATAGCACACAGTGTATAAAAAGTTGGAAGCTAGAAAAAACATCACTCAGGGATGAAGAAAGGTTTTCCATTTCAGAAGCATGGGAAGCATCAGAGCTAAGTACAACCTGTCAGACCTCAGAAAACCCAATCCCGTGCACAAAATCAGTATTCCCAGAAAAAGCCTACTTCCAGCATTCTCAGAATCCGCAATTGCCCGCACGCCCAGAAATCCCAATCCACAGCATACCCAATCCCTCCAAACCAACTCTCCCGCTCTTACCAACCAGTGCCCGCCACTTAGGTATTAAACGGCTCGCGTAGAAACATAGGCACCATGATAGCATCTTCTATCACGTCTCTAAAGCCATTCAAATATTCACTCCACATATCCGGGCCGATACTCAAGACATTTTCCCGCGGTCGTCCCCCACGGCGTGGATTACGGTGGAAGAAATTACAGGAATAATCCATATCCTCCATCCACTAATCAACCTCCTTGTGGAAATCGGTGGCCGCGAGGGCAATGAGGACTTTGCGGGGGGTGCTGTCGCAAGCGTGGCGCAGCGCGCTGCACGTCTGGCGGAGACGCAGGAAGTCGAGGAAGGAATCCAAGTAGCTTGGGAGCTTGGTTAGCAGCTCGGGGGGGAGGGTTTGGAGCGACATTGATGTTGATGGGTGGTGAGGGGTGGTTTGTTGGCGGTGAGGGTGTGAAGTGGAAGGATCATACGGCGGTTATTGAGGTGGGCGGGTAACGTGCAGGGATGATGCAGGTCGCGTCAACTGCACCGATAAACGAGATCGACGCTAGCACGTGGCCATGCGCAATTTCGCTTATCGGCACTGTAAATCACTTTGTTTGCATCGATGCAACCTGCATGATGCCACCCCGACCAACACAACCCCCACATGTCTCATCTTCTTAGCTCCTCCAACAGCTCACTGCCTACACTTAATGCACGACTTCATGCACCTCTGCTAAACCCGCCACGCCGCAGAGGTCACGGTTTCAATAACTCCTCGGGTCCGGGTTATATCTCTCAGCGACAATTACGTCCACGTTTGGAACCCAGAAATCAGCCACGTACATCATCAAATCTCACTCGCGGACCCCAAGTTCGCGCTATTGTATGATAGGTCTCAGCCTTCGTATGGCCGGAGACGAGTCTCGTATGGCCGAAGGTGAGTCTCGTATAACCGGAGATTGCTGTCGGGCTGAAGGCATTCAGCCGGGTCTATTCATAGATGCGTACGCACACATTCACACTTGTACTCTCATATATATATGATCTTGTGGCCCTCTTAGATAATACACAATTAAGCTTCTTTATCATCTCTACTTTGAACATGCGCAGGTCTGTGTTTAACTGAGGTAATGCATTGTTGAAGTAGACCGGGAACGCTTTCACCATCCAACCACCACACAAACCATAGTCTCCCCGACGATGTACACCCGAATTTGTGTCAGCGGACGAGTATTCAGGATGGTAGGCTCAATATAATTAGGTATGCAAACAAAAGCTAGTTCCGTGAAAATATACTTGTTTCTTCAGAATCCTTTAGTCTTACAAGTACTGGAGGTGGCACGGATAGACTGTCCCACCAAAGTCTCAGCCAACTAAGGGTCTGGAGTCACGGTATCCCTCTATCTACATCGTCTTTCCACCCTTTGTGGGTATTCAAATGACTCTCACCAAAAATGACAGTTTCGGCTAGAGGAGTGTTGGAAGAGGGTAAGAAAAGTGAAGGGACACGGAAAGGAGATTCTACAGTTCTACGAGGTTGTCAGTTCGTTTGTGAGTCGTAGTTTTGATCTCGTACGGACTTGTAAATGTTGCAATAATGAAGGGGAGAACCGTGTGTATTGGCTATAGAGCGATACCTGTCTAGGTACAGGTCTAAAGGTCCAAGATGCATAGGGAACGGGAAGAGTAAAGTGTGAAGTCTAAAAGAGCAGTCACGAACCTTATCTATCAACAGTCAGCTAAAGAGGATACTATCTATTTGCACGTGCATAACGAAGTGTGTATCTATCTACCGGGGCACTTCTAACTATATATTCTCCTTCCCCTTCTCCAGTTCATCTCCCATATCTCTACCCTTACACTCCCATAAAGCCCAATTGACCTCTTTTAAGTACACTTCCGGATATCCCCGAGTGTACTACCCAAGTGTATATGCTTGCAATGCTCCCAATTACGCTTCCTAATACGTGCTTCCTATAAGTGGTTGTGGTATTGAGAAATGGATATTCGTACCATCCCAGCGAGTCTATCTCTGCATTCTCCAGCCAGATCTCAGCCCAGTACCAACGTCTCTAGCCAGTGAGTGCATCTTTTCTATTACTATATGATCTGTAAGGAAGTCACCTGTACTGAGATCGTCATATCGACTCACAGGCTACGGACTCATAGTCGTAGACTCATCCACGAGTCTTCACTCGCCACCACTGGTATTTGCAATCATGAGCTTCCATGGACTTCCATGGTATTCCAGGCTCTCATGTATATAAGGACAGAGCTTCTCCTTAGATAGTAGAATAGACTTCATCCACTTCACATTCGTAACA
>Ga0307512_10000611_pt1 | contig 53179 bp, 40 predicted proteins | sample 14_EM_MG_FD_200267 | JGI IMG/M metagenome (GOLD analysis project Ga0307512, IMG submission 200267) | Populus trichocarpa ectomycorrhiza microbial communities from riparian zone in the Pacific Northwest, United States - 14_EM | ecosystem: Host-associated > Plants > Roots > Unclassified | place...
TCCAAGCCCTCGCTCAGCGTCGGGAGAACAGCGCTGCCGCCTGCAAAGTCCTCCCTTCCGGTGCTGATCTGGCTGCCCCCCAGAGCCCCCAGTCATATGCGAAGCCCGAATTCATGGGACCCCAAACCCGCCGTGATGGAAAGCATCCTGACGCTATGATCAAAGACTTCAGAGCATTACTCGACATTACGCAAGACGCAACGCACCGCACGGTAATATACAGCGGCACGCGGGAGTTTATAAAGCATAAGAGTCGTAACAGGACGTATATATCGGATGAACAACTGCATGCAATGGAGCTCTGTGTTTACCATGGTATTAAGGTTCAAGTTGAGGGTTTAGATGGTGAACGCATATCTCAGATGTGTCAATGCACAGGAAGCCAGACCTGGCGCGGAGGGGATCGACGGAACGACAGGGTGTGGGTAAAGCAACGCCCGGGGAGGTGTTATGGCGCGCTGAATGGGCGTCTCCCGTGGCAACTGCAACGACTATCCAAAATCAAACTCCAAAACGTGGATGGAGCTTTCTTTGAGTACTGGTTAGCCATGGCGCTCACCACAATACCGGAAAACTCGGGTAACTTGGATCCCGTCTCGAAATTTGTACAAGTGAGAAAAGCACCGGCAGCCGTTGCATTGCAAGTTTTCAGCTTGGGAAACATCATCGGCTGCGGGCACGTAATTCCAGATATAGCTACTGGTACTAAGACAGGAGACGGACGGAACGAGCGATGGATTGTCAATAGCCACATAGATCTGGCGACTTGGAATGGTGTGTATAATTAGTAAAGAGAGAATTGCATTTTGCGCGCAGGTTGAAGGAACGCGAGGAGAGATTTTCGCAGCATCACCCATCGCCTTGCAATCCTGTATAATTAGTAAAGAGAGAATTGCATTTTGCGCACAGGTAGAAGGAACGCAAGGAGAGATTTTTGCAGCGTCACCCATCGCATTGCAATCCCGATGCAAGCGCGTATCCAATGAACCCATTCCGACGTATGGTCACAGTTGGCCACAAAGCCAGAGCGTTCGTTTAAAATATGAGACCGACAGAGCAAGAGGAAACGGTGAAACAGTGATCGGAGGGCGATATGCAACGAGACGCGTGGTATTGAGGCCGTGCGCGGAGTAATCCGCCACCGGGGTGTCTCTGATGGCTCTGACGGAGCGCGTCCACTCTGACGGAGCCATTCCGCCCGGAAGGAAATATTTTTTGCTGATGTGGCCATCAAATAACAATCTAATGTACAGCGGGTGTACTAAGAGAGCTACATGACCAATTGATAGCTGCCTGTAACGGGAAACCTTGACGGTCGACTACGGGATGTGCCAGTGCAGTCCACAAAATCGAACACCATAGTGATGTCAGCACTGGAATTTTCAAAGAAGAATCTCATGGTAACCATCCCCGAGAGTGCATCAAACAGGCTTTAATCACCCTAGAAGAGGCTACGGAAGCATATGTGGTTGAGTTAGTAGCTGAATGTCATTGTTACACGCAGCAACCAATTTTTTGTAGGTTTCCAACATGTCTGCTACTATGGCAAGGCAAGGACGTTGGGTACCGCTGGAACAGTCTGACATGCGACTGGCCTTGAATATGGCCAAATTGGCAAAAGGATGGTTTTCACTCTCTGCGATGGAGAAAATGCAATACGGGATGAAGTCACCCCGCACCAAAGTCCGAGGAGAGAAGAAGCAGGGAGTTGCGATTCCTTGGCATGGAATGGTGAAGGCTGCGATAGAAAGACGCCCAGCTATGCGTCGTCAAAACCACACTGACGCATGCCATCCAGTTGCAACTGGCACCGGAATGAAACCGCAGACACACCGGAGGCCCAAAGGAATGGATGCACCTACGCCTGACCGACTCAGACAGCTGACACTGGACTTGATGCCACATGAGCATGGAATGCCACCTGCGCCGCCCGGTGACAATGAGGGCACTCAACGTTTCCATATAGACAATTTGCCACCTGGATATGTGTATTCACACACTTCTCTTCCCAGGGTTCAATTTAGCACTCTTGATGCATATGCCCAGGATATCCAGCATGATACAGATTGTAATCCAGATATGCTGACTGATGAAGGAACATCCACCGGTTAGTACACTATCTACTGTGTGGTAATGCGGCTAACATTCATTTTGCAGATGAAAGCAGCCTATTGAGCGAACCTGCAAGTGAGGACTAGAATTGATCGAAAGGAACAGAATGTTTGAGTTTACCATTATCTACAATTAGCGGATACTGTAAAGTATATTTTAAAGGATATATTTATACAAATTATTAAAGAACAATGGAGACATGAAGGAGAAAGTCAATGAAAACGATAGAAAGAGTGGCAAAACAATGTGAATGATAAACTATCCCAAATCAACTGATTGCACATGGCGGTTAAGTGCGTTGCATAATGAGCATTCATTGAGCATCGACAATTATAGGTCTTGTAAGTCATGTAATTAAGAATCGATATGGTCATGGTTATACATAATCAAAGCATTGGCCGCATTTATAGGCAAGAATTCTAGCCACACGCTCCCTACCCCATCCTGAAAATGAACATCAATGGAGCATCAACAATTTTTGGTCTTGCATCATGTGTAATCTGAAGGACGATAGGTTGCAGACAGTCATGAAGTCATTATTGGCCGCCTTGATAGGCAAAAGAGATTGCAATACCGTCTGTGCCCCATCTTGAAAATGAGCGTCAAAGGAGTGTCAACGATTGGTGGTCTTGCATCTTCGCTACTATGAGTGATGCTTGATCTCAAAGATCCGTTAGCAAGGAGTTGGCAGCCAATATAGGCAGACAAGCAAGGGATATTCCCACAATAGTCTCTGCGACAGTAACGACTTATTTCATTTACACAGCTACCACTAAGTGTTCATGACTCTTTTAGTGTACAAACACAGTCAAAACAATCTATATAAACAATAACCACTGCATCACACTGTGATTAACCATGATGCAAGGCCAACAATAGTTGACGATCCATTCGCCCTCATTTCCAAGATGGGGCACACAACGTTCTGCGTTCTCTTCTTACTATGCAGGCGGCCAACACTTCCTTTATGGATGTCTGGAACCAATCATCATTCAGATTGCCCAAGGTACACCACCAAAAATTGTTGACGCTCCGTTAACTCTCATTGTCCGGATGGGGTAGGGAGCATGTCTGTTGGGCTGATTGGAACGTTGGATATCACTATGCCAAGGACTATGATGGAACTTGCCTCTTTGTAGTTAGCGCCATTGGTCATTGATCGACCTTTTGTAGGTGCGACATGTCTCGTTACATGATACAAGAGACACACCATCGCATACACCCGCACAGACTTGACTACTCGAGCACACGCCACCGTACAACAGGTTATGAGCCCTTGCGCTTAAGCGGGAACCGACCTTCAACACTTCTACTTTCGTTTGTCGCGGCGGAGGTCAACATCGTCACGGAAAAGCATCTCCGCAAGCTGAACGATTGCCCCAGAATTCCGCTGTCTGTCTTACGGGGGCTGCTGGACGTCTCCCATATAGTCCGAGAGACTGCTATAACTGACGATGGCAATACAAGATCAGGATCATGTGAGATGAGTTCGGCGACGATCACAATCACCAAGTTTGATTGCACGAACTATACACAATGGGCAACCGAGATGGCCTTACTTCTTGAACAGAAACAAATGTATTGTATCATCAAAGGATACGATGACAAGCCGGAGGAGCCACCAGCAAACGAGACCGCTACAGAGAAGGCCGCTTTCAAAGACTGGATGAATCGCCATGGCATTGGCTGATTGACTGTCCTGCTGGGCATGGAACCGAGGATACAAGCGGAATATAGAGTCGTCGACGATGCGACGACGCTTTGGGAACAGTTAGCATCAGCCTGCAACTCAAAGCTGAAGCGCAACATCTTCGAGACGAGGGAAGACCTTCGGAGCATCAAGCTATAGGACTGCAGAGATGTTGACAACTACGTATTGCGGATTGATCAGAATGTCAAGAATCACAATCTCTGGGCAGTGCCATCGACCAATGGCACTGATGCTGCCGACACCAGCACCACCGCGTCTACAAAGACAATCACGAAGATGAGTGAGCATGAGCACATCTTCTACCTCCCTCGCGGGATCCCAAGGAATGACAAGTGGAAAGCGTTCCTGGAGCTTGTGATGGATCAAAACGTCATGATGACCGCCACCCCCGATGACATTGTCACCAAACTTGTTCAAATGGATGCTGCAATCAAGAGGGAGAATGGGCTCACTCCAGAAGCTCTGCTCTGTGCAGAGCAGGGTGGCAAAGGTGGTGGTAATGGCAGTAAAGCCGGTAAAGGCAGCAAAAGTCCAAACAGGGATAAGAGAGATACTGAGGAAGATAGGAAAGAGAAGGATCTGCGGAAGTGCTTTCATTGCCAGCGGCGAGGGCATGTCACCAAGAACTGCTTGAGCAAGCAACACGGCAATCCTCCAAACGCTGCCGACACTGCAGCATAAGCATCGAATGAGACTACATCGACTCTCAGCACATAGATCGAGAACGATTGGATGATGGCCAGCTCAAATGGTTCATCCAGTGATTGGTTCATCCATTGCGGATGCACGACTCACATCTGTGGCTGTCGATCAATTTTCATCACCTACACCAAATATCCTCCCAACACGAAGAAGGTGAAGCGATCCAATGGGGTCGCATCGTTTGTATCCGGATATGGGAGTGTTAGGTTGATTTGCCAGCTGCCAGATGGAAAGATGGAAACGATAATACTTCAAGAAGTGGTGCATTTAGCGGGATCATTCAATCTCATTTCACAATGTCGGCTCATGGACAAGGACGTCAAAGTCGAACCGTTGAATCACTACCACCTCAACCTCTACAATCGCCATGCCAAGTTGATTTCCACTGCACCTCAGGTCGATGGGATATTCATTCCGGATCGAACTACGGAATCGACCGAATACACCGATATCGAGGACAGCTCCCTGCTGGCACTTACGATGACTGGGCATGCATCACGGCATGGTGCAGAAAAGCGGATGATATGCCACTGCTGCTTGGCACACATCGGCCTCAATGCTGTGGAGATCTGGCCGACAATCACCAATGCTTCGAGAATTACCAGCAAGTGTGATTGTGAGAGTTGCATCAAATGCAAATTGACGAGAAAACCCATCACTCTCAACATGTCGTCTGGTGCCACTGAGCCTCTGCAGCTCATGCACTCGAACATATATGATCGCCTGGAAACAGCCATCGGAGGAGGTCGAAAAATGCTGCTCTTCATCGACAACGCCACAAGGCATACAGAAGAGTAGATTTTTAACTACAGGTTGGAAGCCCTGGAGAAATTCAAAGAACGGAAGACTCTTAGAGAAAAGGAGTCGGGCAAGCAAGTCAAGCAATTCTGTACTGATGGAGGTGGTGAGTATACCTCGAAGGAATTCTCAGTATACCTAAAATCAGAGAGCGTACTAATGGAAACGACTACGCCCTACACTTTTCACTCTGATGGAGTCGTTGAACGGGCGAACCACAAGATCGTGGAGCGCGTACGATGCATGCTGCACGATGCCGGACTTCCAACGAAGTACTGGGCATTTGCAGTCTCAGTGGCAGTATATCTCAAGAACCGCACTCTGACGCGTTCCCTAATCGGCGACACTCCGTACGAGGCCGGGCATGGATCTGGAATGAAGCCATCTCTGTAGTATCTCGGTGTGTTCGGATTCTTCGCTTTGGAGCACGTTCTGATAGAGAAACGACAGAAGCTGGATTCCAGAGCCACTCCCATCATGTTCGTTGGGTAAAGTATATCAACTAAGCAGTAATTTGTATACGACCCATTGGCCAAGACGCTTCATTGCTCCAGACATGTAGTATTCAGTGAAGGAAAGTGGTACACAGCACCAAACGCTGCAGATAACGCGATCTTGCACGAGCACTTCTACAGAGATATCATTGAGGAACCCAAACACACAAAGAGGCAGCCAACCGGAGATGGAAATTCCAAACTTCAAATGGAGTAGCCATTGGATGACGATTAACTGCCGGATCCTCCAAAGTGAAAGCCAAAGAAGAAGTCAAGAGAATTGGCTGGCCTTGAGACGTCGGTTGGACATGCATGGAAGCTGCCGGCCCAAGGTAGTCGCTGAAACCACACCGGGAAGGATACGTTGGCAGAGTCTGCACAATTGGCTCTTGAAGATGACGAATTCGAGGATATGAGTCCCATCTACGCTATAGCTGCGATCTCCGATGATCACGAGGATGGGATCGATCAAAAGTCTCACAAAGCAGCAGCCGATTCTCCGCCCGCTGAGAAATGGAATACGGCGATGAAAGAAGAGTTAGATGCAATCGGTCAGCATCAAGTCTTTGCAGATTTTGTGGAGCTTCTGGAAGGGAGAAAGGCTTTGCCAAGTGTTTGGGTATACAAGATCAAGCGCGATGGAGCAGGCAATGTCCAGTGGGTCAGGGCCCGGCTAGTCTGTGGAGAAAATCACCAAATTGAATGCATCGACTGCCAGGTGACGTGTGCACTGATTGCTCGTTTGGGCCAGGTTGGGTTGACACTCGCGAAAGCCGCCAAGTACGATCTCGAGATCCATCAAATGGACGTATGCATGGCTTTCTTGGGAGTTCACTTGGAAGAAGAGATCTATATGCACCCAGTGCAGGGATAGTTTGGTTTGTTCCAAACTGAGAGCCGATACAATGATCCAAGATTAACACAGACTTCGCGGAAGATGGTACTCCGCATGAGAAAGTCTCTATATGGCCTGAAGCAGTCCTCGCACGTTTGGTACGGCACTCTCAAGCACTGTGTTATCTTGATTGGATTTGTGGCATCACATGTCGATGGAGGACTGTTTGTGCTTGAGGATCAAGGCATAGTCGTTGCTGCAGTTGTTCTGTGCGTGGATGATCTCCCTATCATTGCTAACGAGGGCTTGATTGGGCAGATCAAGTATCAGATGATGATGCGGTTCTGGATGCATGATCTCGGGAGTGTCTCCTTCTATCTCAGCATGAACATTGAACGCATCGGGAGCATCACATGATCGACATCCAACAGTACAGCTACATTGGGATGATCTTGGCGAAGTTCCGAATGGACGAGTCCAGGCCAGTTGCCACGCCAATGTCAATGAACCTTCAGAAGAGGAAGCCCGACTAAGAAGCCTGCGATCTGACGATATACCAGTCGATGATCAGAAGCCATATTGACGCAACAACCGCCACTCGGCCTGATATCGCCTATGCCATCGGAGTTCTCAGCCGGTACAATCACAACCTGAGCAATGACCATATGGTAGCTCAGAAGCACGTGTTTTGGTAACTCAACCGCACAAAGGACTGGCCACTGCGTTTCGGATGAGCACTCGGAGGAGCACTTGGAGAAAGTACACTCGGAGGAGAAGGAGCAGACTCACTGAGTCGTTATGTCGATTCGGACTATGCTGGATGCCTGGATGACAATAAATCGACAAGTGGACAGGTCATCACCTTCGGAGGAGCGGTCAACTGAAGATCGAGACTACAGAAGTTGGCTGCCCAGTCCACGACCGATGCCAAATACGATGCCTTCGGAGTAGGCGGCAAGGGACTCTCACAGATCTCACATCTCTTGAATGAGCTGGGCATCCCGACTATCTCTCACATGTTCTCTAATTCACAGTCACTGATCGCGAGCATCAAGAACAGAATCTACCATGGAACTGCAGTTGCACACATTGTGACCAAGTATGATCTTGCTACAGATATGGCTAGAGATGGAGAGATTGACTGGAGCTACATATGGACTGCTGAGATGCTCACCGACTGCTTCACAAAGCCACTGCCAAAGCGCGCCTTCTAGAAGCAGTGCGCTGCAATGGGAATGATAAGAATTGGCATCCGAAATGGCCTTGGTACGGTCGAGAATGGTCACGGGAACGGTATCAGTACTGGAAATGGCATTAGGTGTGCCATAGGAAACCAAATTGATTAATTGGGCACGTTTGTTTCAAGGAGATCCACATTGTTTGATTGGCAGCTTTTCTCGTTTGTTTACTGTTTTGTTTGAAACAGACGTGATAGCCATCCTGGAGAAGGGTTGAGCTGATTTGAAGTACGGATATCACTATGCCAAGGACTATGATGTCACTTGCCACTTTGTGGTTAGAGCGATTAGTCATCGATCGACTTTATGTTGATGTGACATGTCTCGTAACACAATACAATGGACACACTTTCACATACGCCCACACACACTCGACTACTCCAGCACGCACTACCGTACAACAGTTTCTCTGCTCGTTGTGATTATTAAGGCGGCCAATACATCAAAAAGAGACAGTGACATATGAAAGTCAATATTATGTGATTAACAGTAGTGTATCAGAATGCTACAATAAATGGTGAAACACTAAACGTGGAGCCGGAGATTGCATTGGACAGGTCTAGCCATACCCAGCATCACCTGCGGGTTGACAGGTACAGGTGCCAGTTTGGCCCACCAAGGGGCAGCGGGTTAGGTTTCTGGAGGGGTCTCCAACCTAACCAACACGTTGCTGTGGTCTGAACCATGATCACTGGCAGCTTACCTGGAGCTGTTGCGACCACTAATGCTTGCTCACCCCAACCCAGTGTGCTGACCCATACATTGGCTTGGGCTGCATACTTGAAGCGTCACTCCAATGCAACAAGGATGGCGGTGACACTGTCCAAGGATCATTTGCCCTCATATGTCAGAAGATTAGATGACTTGACTGAGTATTCACAGCTTCCAGACTGGCCAGGGGTCGGCTCGGAGAAGCTACGGACCCCGGCTGAGCCTGGGGACACTGAGGATGTAATCCGAGCTGCAGTCACACCCACAAGGTTAGTTGTAAGTCATTGAATGATGAATCAACAGGCTATCAACTCTGATTGAAGCTGGCTTTTCACTGACGAGAGATTATTGACTTGGTGCTGCAGCATGTCAATCTCCAGCCGGGGCTGTGATATATCTGTCTGCTACATTGCCTCCTACTCCAACGTGCATTTCTTGAGCCGTCTGTGTAACTTTGCGAAGGTACATTTTCTCATCTTGAGCACTTCCTCCGACTCCTGAAATTCGTAGTGAGCTGCTGCTAACTCCTTGCTTGGGCCATCTTGGAAGTTCTCAGCGCCACCAAGTTCTTGACTTTAGCAGCCAAGCTCTTGTTGAGGTTGCAAATCTTGGCTATTTTCTCGGCTTGTTCAATGCTCACAGAGAGGTTGGCATTAATAATCTCCAGTTGGATGTCCTCCGTAGTCCTCATACAGTTGATTCATTGGTCAGTCAAGAGAGTCTGTCCTGCACAGATCTGTTGGATGGAAGCCCATGGTGCCTGATGTCCTGATCATGCTGCTTAACCGAATTGACATGGCCTTGTCAATTCAAATGGTAAAACTGCAATCTTGCGCCTCGTGTGGGTCATGTGTGTTGTGAGTGTTGTGTGTGGTGTATGTGTTTGGTGTGTTGTGGGTGTTGTGCTTGTTGTGCATGTTGTGGGTGTAGTGCATGTTGTTCATGTTGTGGGTGTTGTGGGTGTTGTGGGTGTTGTGGGTGTTGTGGGTGTTGTGGGTGTTGTGGGTGTTGTGGGTGTTGTGGGTGTTGTGGGTGTTGTGGGTGTTGTGGGTGTTGTGGGTGTTGTGGGTGTTCTGCATGTGGTACATGTGGTGCCTGTGGTGCATGTGGTGCCTGTGGTGCCTGTGGTGCCTGTGGTGCCTGTGGTGCATCTCGGTTGGTGTTGTGGGTGGTGTGGTTGTGATGCGTGTCATGTGTGTAATGCGTGTCATGTGTGTCATGCCTGTCATATATCACATGCATCACGGGAAGGGCCATGAAGTCGGAACACTTGTGTGATTCCTCTGCACCACCAGCAGTCCACTTGATTGACGATAGACCAAGTGAATCAACCATCATGCATTGTGTTTTAGTAACTTGCAATGCTTGTCAGGCAATCAGAACTCGAGTGTTGCTACCAATGTGTGCAAATAGCCTTGCTGTACTAATGGAAGTCAATGGTGATGATGATAAAGCAGACCGCTTGCTAGAACTAACTGCTACGGAAGCAACCCACTGAGCCACACAATTACCACAGTGCTGCACCTTAACATTGCCAGAGCCATTTTGGTTTGTTTTAATTATACTGCATTGGGCAGCTACATGGCCATGGCATATTATGCCACAGATTTCCCCTCTGCTCCTTCTTCCGTGTAGATGAAAACTCGACGACCCCAACAATCTAACATAACACAAAGCCCTGTAATTAACAGCCACACAACAAAGTTGCATCTGCCATGCCCCCCAAACAATCTGCCCTGTCCCTCATAACATAATGCCCCAAACTTTGTATCTCCGCCCAGTCCTTGTTAAGGCCGACCATCCAGCCGGTGGCGGAGGTACCTTTTGTGTAGTCCCTTTCTCAGTGATACCTGATGCTTTATTAACGCTAACCACATCCCTAGGACTCTAACTGTTCACTCCGGGCCAGTCTTGTTTTGGTTTGAAATCACTTGCTAATGCAGTCTCCAGGGTCTCATTGAAGTTATCGCAGTGGAATGCCCCAACTGCCTTGGTCAGGCAGGAGATCATACGTCTGGAAATGTAACTCCCAAGAATCTTTGTGGCGCAATATTCATCGTCTGGATTTGTGCACATAGGAGGCGGTGGGTGGTGATATTATTATTAGCTTGTTGAGCTCTACTTGAGAAAAATCTTCACTGACGTGCGCAGTATATTTTGTTGTTGGAAAAATCATCGTAACTGGTGTAAACCAGTTGACTGAAGAAGAGTTGAACATCAATGGGGACTACTGATCGGTGTCAATGCCAAGTGGTAAAACAATGTCCTCAGAGCACTAGGTACACCCAACGTACTCCCTAGGGGAAGCATGAGCAAGAATGGTGGACACACATGGTCTGCGGAAAGTAGTAATGAAGCCAAAGTACAGCGTTGCTTCCCCCCAAGTGGGGAAAAGCTTGGCACAACCAGGCGGAGGGAGTGAGTTGTTGAGGTGTGTGTGTTTCCAGAGCCGTTCATGTACACTTACCTATACACCAAGGCACCAATGGGGCAGAGAGATATTTCCAAACCCAGACATTAACAAAATGTATACAATGTTTATGAAAGGAATGAGTTTATGGTAGTGGAGGTAATTTGTAGTTAATTCAAGAGTTAAATTTCAGCTATAGGTGTTCTCTATCACTGGTAACAGATTTACCATCCGTAACATGATACACAACAGATGATTTTTTATAAATACTTTTGACAAACAGAATACAGATGGAGATAACTTGGAATGTATGGGTATGAATTCGCATGCAGTAATAATGTGGGTTGCTTTAAGACTTCATAGCAGAGCTCCATGTACTTTAGTTCTGATGTACATATCAAATTGACTTAGAAAAGTCAAGTTCAGTTTGTCATAGATAAAATTTGTAAAATAGACCACATACTACAGTGTGTAAGCCCTAGGAAGTAATCTATGCGATACCCCAAATTCAGTTTCAATATGATGGAAATCATTTAAGGGAAAGCCAAATATGAGTGAATGAAATCTACAGCCAGGGAGATAATATGCATGGGACATAAGACCTGGAAAGAGACTTATAAGCAGGCTGAGACCGAGATGAATGGAAATGCAAATGCAAATTGCCTAAGAATACAATACAGACTGAACCAGTGATAGCTAGGCAGAGTAGTATAATGCACATATCCTGGTGCAGAGGGAGGCATACATCAACTTATGGTCTGGCTGCCAAATTGGTGATGTGTATATTGACTTGTATGTTTATCAAATCAATACATACACAAGAGGTAAAGTGATGGCAGTTGCACCACTCAACACTAATGCAATACCACATTATGACTGCACTCAAAATTGACCACACACCATAGAGATCCTGTGAGACTGAGAGAGATCTACTGGAATCTGTAGAGCCCTACATAGACACATCGGGATCTACACCAACTGATTGCAAATTGATAGACAAGTGAGTTTTAAGCCAACAATTATTGCAAAGGTTAATACAATTAATTGGCTGATATTATTCTTGAAATCAGTCGGGCAATTAATAACCAGCAGATGACAAGTCAAAGAATGTACCAATCATGTCTAGCAGGTTGATGTATGCATGGGATTATAAAATTGATGAGCTCTAGCAGGTTACTGAGCAGAGAGAGGATTCTACTGAGCTGGACAAGAAGTGTGTTGGTTCTTGTTGATTGGATATCATATAACAGACGAAACATGATAACATTGGCTTGGAGATGCACTGGATCCCGGCATTTGGTTCGGAAATCCTTCAGACAAAACTCAATCAACATTGGCATTAGAGCAAATGACATACACATATATTTCAGCAATGGAGGGGTATGGAGAGGAATTGGCCTGTGGAAATCATGTGCATTGGTGTAGGATGTGACAGTGAAGCTACATGCACTTGAGTTCTTGTTTACATGTCAAATAGTCTCTGGATTATCTTGTTCAATTTAGTTAGAAGACATTCAGATCAATGGAGCAGCCACAATGGAATGGACCAGCCATTTGAACATTGACATGAAATACAGGCACCCACATTGACGGTGTAAGAAAGATCAAATGCGAATCTTGAAATACAATCCCTATAGACTTAGTTTATCCTCTGCCTATTGGAAGAAAATAAATACTAAGAAACCAATTTTAACAATATATTATGAAAAATATATTAACAACATACAGACAGCACCAGCCTCTATCAACTTAGATTGTAGAGACATATATCAACTGTGGAAGTTACCTTTACAGTGGGTTGCAGTGAGTTAATGAATAATAATTTTCTTCAGATTATGCCACCAAGTTAGGATGACTCTAAAGGTGGTCATTATATCCAAACCAGAAACCTCTAATTCTCAAACTATTCATGCCTGTCTCCTGTGATTATTTCTGTATTCAGTGGAATAAACAATCCAGTTGTAGATGATATTTCTCTTAAAGGAGAAGAGCAAGTTGTAAATTTAATTTACAATAAACAGTAGAAATACCAAAATTGATAAGTACCAATTGATAAAGTCTAAAGTATAATCATGAAAGCTCCAGAGGCTTAGATGAGGGGAACAATATGTCACTTTTGTCGATGGATATCTCAAAAGTGCTTTTATGTTTGAAAATATTAAACTAAAAAAATAAAATTGGTGAAGTAATATAGAAAGCAGATTGGTTAGACTGAAACTGAATCTGATTGACGAACAGCAATTGTATATATTGGCAAAATGTAGTGTTGAAAAGCTTTTCGATGTCAAAACCACAGAACAACAGAGATTACTGTTGTATTGATTTAGTATATTTCTTGCCCTACCGAGCAATTCCAGAATTCAGACTCAGGACTTTTGTACACCAGCAGAATTGTTGGTTGCTGCTGTTAATGGAACTGTAGTCACACACCAGCAAGGATGTAGGTATACTTGAATTTTGGAAATATGGACAAAGGTAACTTATAAGTAGTATGAAAGGAATACAGCTAATTTCAATATTGCTAAATCAAGTGTCATTTTGATTTCAAGTGAAAGTAGCAAAGTAGAACACAATCTGCCAGCCAGAGTACTAATGGGACTATATAAAATCTTTATAACACAATAGGTCAAGATGCTTAGAAGTCTGGCTGCATCCTCACCATCCACCAAACAAACACAAAAAATGAAATTTTACCAAGGTATCCAAAATTGCAATTTTATTTTGATACTTTTTCAGAATAATGTTTTTGCCCTGAATTATTTTGAAACATGTTTGACCCAGTCTGTCTACAGTACATCATCAGGTGGCTTTGAGTAAGGGCCGGCAGCCACTTTATAGACTATGTATGATCATACTCATATACTCTATCAATTATCTTGACAAGTTCGTTACAGGTTATTGTGCGTCCACCTGCAACTACAATACTGACCGTATTGCAGACAACGATCACCAGGCAATGAATGACTAGTCACAAAGTGAACCACATGAGAGACCACAGGCAGGTCCCAGATACATTACGCTAGCATTTCTGATCAGGATACCCTTAGGACACACCAGAACAATAGGCCAGTGCAAATGGATGGTCCCATCCGCAAATTCTCATACTGAACTGCTAAGAGCCATTTGTTGGCCATACTTTTGTATTCTACAGGTATGTATGATTATGGCAAGTTCAATATACCATGATAGTGCAAGTTCATTAGGTATATAAAGCACAGTCTGGCAGCTGGTTGGAAATACAACAGGATGAATTGAAAGCGATTTCATACACAGGTCAATCAGTGGCCACCCAAGCAAATCATATTCCATACAGCATTATGATAGTGTATTACAAGTTGGCAGATTATAGACTGAAGAAGCTTGAAGATATTGGCAGATACACACAAATTCCCCCGGAAGGACTTGCAGAGATTCGCAACAGGTATATTGTAGGTAGGTAATTCACCACAACAGACTTGAGAGACCGGCATCTGCAATTTTTGTCATGTATTCATATGGTGTATTAACTGCTCCACTTTAAAGATGTTGATTCGTTATTTCAAGATACAGAGCTTATGTGTTCAACTCTAATACTTCAATGATGACAAACACATTCCTGCTCTTGGGAGGTCCTGCCCTGCTCAGAGATTCACGATTTGAAGTAATCTGTATCCAATGGCAGATAGAACATGCAAGCAATAGAGACGACTTACCAATCTTGATACTAACACAGACACACCTTGGTGTATGTATAGACATATCTACCGCTGGACAACACCTTATGAGATTTTGTATGATAGAGTGGGATCTGACAATGAACACTTCAATCTCCATTGTCAAGTGGAAGTTAACATCACCACCGAAACATGTTTTCAATTTCCACACTGACACCAACACTTACACAACCAGCACAATACATGGTTGGGACCAAGAGACTGCATACAGGAAACAACAACATTCCTGCTGGTTGCAGCAGGACATTCCATATGGTCATTATTGTAATACAAACCACAATATAACAGGACTGTGTGTCAACATCAGAGTATTGGTTGAATGAAAGTCAAGCTGGTTGAAGCCAACAGAACAATTGACAAGCATGTTTATGCATACACATATGATTTAAAACTTCCAATGGCATGCGAGGCAGAATAGCTATTTGGAAGGAGATCTAGGCATAGCATGGTTTGGCATTTGATATCTGGGTGTTGACTGTCTGGTTTTCATATGGCTTAGTGCATTATTAATATTATAATACTCTAGAGCGGCATTAGACTGAGTGATCCTAGAGTACATCATGATGTGGATTGGAGTTAGAGCCAGCAGTTAACATATTGGCTACATGTGATTGCAAACTTAGACTCAATCAACCTTCCTGACAACTTTGTCACACAAATGCATTATTTATCATACTCAAAGAGTTAGTAACAATAGACATAATAAAATACAGTACCACTGATGAAGAAACAAAATAAAATTGAAGCTAATCACAGTGATTCAGAATGGTACAAGGGTGACTGCCTAAGAACTTATCCGCAGCTATATATCTTAACTGGACAAGTAACAATACAAGCATAGGGGTAAATATTGAACAAACAACTACTTTCATTTATAACATATTTGGAGACTATACCAAACTAGCATTATAGTTGAAATGTTATAGATTGTCAATAGTAGCAATGGAAGTCACTTATACAACATCAGAAATTGAGTTGGTAGTGGTAAAATTCAATTGATCGATGAAGAATAAAATACACAACTGACTCTACCTTCTCATAATGATTTAAGTGAATCTTAGTATTTAATACAGCAACAGACTAATTCAGAAGCAACTCAAAACTATTGTAGCCATATCTATTAAACTTAAGTGTAAAAAATACAAGTGAATTGAAGTAAATACTCCAAAGTACAAAATGAGAAGAAAGTGTAAACTTCTTTCCATTATGATATAGTAAAGAATAATGAAGTCTTGAATTGAGAGGATTATATTCTAGCTCAAGATATTGAATTGACTGTAGAGAAAGTTGTACCTGAATGTATTCCCAGTATCAATTCCAGACCAAAGCAGGCAATGGACTTTTGTTCAATCTGATGAGAGTAAGCCAATGTATTTTGCCACATAAATGTTAAATTTGGATTGTAAAATATATGGAGCCAGATTTTGGTACTATCATAAAATAATATGATTGGGTAACTGTACAATGTAAGTTTAATTCAAAACAGTATTCAAATACAGTCTAAAAGTTGATACCCAAAGCTGTTACTGGCTTTACTAATACATAAAAGAATAAAGAAAAGAAACGAAGATCATTCAATACCACAAATCTCTTTTTGTATAAAATTTGACTGCTACTTGTCAATCATTTTGCATACTTCTTTGAAACCTTTAAACCTTACATAGAGCTACTGACATCACCATCAACATTCTTATCAATAAAATGATGCTATATTGTACTACCATACTATAACTCAGATTAATTCCTAAGCAATACAGATGTTCCAGTAACTATTATTTATCAACATTATAATCCTCTGACATCATCTGATATTACTAATAACACCTATAATGTGTCTCCATCCTGGAAGCACCCGCAACTTCTACATGAATCTGCAAAACACTTGCAATATTTCAGGTTACTACTAGCAATTAAGTGCATTTCCGAAATTGGACAATTCAATATGTAAACCACATTCATAGTCCATAACCAATGAAACTCCATGATCACGTTCAGGGAACTGTATCATGAATTATAACAATTACCTGATTATCTGGGAAAATAGTGATATTCAAACTAAGTAGAAGGAGAGTTGAACTCAAATTGAATTCAGAAGAAGTAGAAGGAGTTTAATTGTTCATAGCATACTGTAGTAGTTGAAATTCTAAGAGATTGTTTATGTAGTACAAATGTTGATTTGCTATAAGGTACTATCTGCTTTCAACAGCATATCATTATACTTTGCAATTTCTTAAACTCATCTTTAAACTTGAGATAAACATTGGTGGTGGTGTGAACACAGGTATCCAATCCTAGAATAGTATGTATCCAATATAGTAACATATATTAATGCTGATTATGATTTTAAACAACAAGGTCAGACTAGTAAGTATATGGGAACTGATACGGAAGGTAGCTGTCAAGTGTCAATTTACAATCACAACTGTGTAGAATCATAAACAAAGTATGTCTCTAAGCAACATTATTCATTAATTGTTGGACTGTCAGAAGAAATAAAATGTTTAAAACCTACAAAACAAAGTGCTTGTAGATCGAATTTTACTTTACAAAGAGATCAGTAGAGAAATTTCTGTGGAAGCAGAACCAGATTGGTCAACTGTACATTGTTGTTATTTGGACTTTCACTGCAGAGGGGTGCATGTTAAAGAATTGCCGGTGTTAGCAGTAGATAGTTGAATACTGAATAATTATCAATATACAATCTTTCAGTACATGGTAGTTGTAATGAACAAGTTGTATTTCAGAAGAATAGTAGCACTATATTGCTGTTATATCGATCTCTGCATATGTATATTTATGCAATATTCAAGTTAAGCAACAGTCAATACTGTACTTAATAATTTTATACTTATCCAGACTAAACATTAGATGGACAACTTTTGGACATTCCTTAAGTGACACCAAATAGATTCCCTATTGGATTACGTTGTTTGAAGTCAAATAGCAGTAAAAGATATGTCTTGGGGTGTGAATAGTTGGAAACAAATGGATTGTACATGATTGTGTATGAAATTCATCAGCAACAGCCCTAGTTTCCGTGAGAAACGCCCAGCGGTTTGCTGCCAGCTCTGACAGCTCTGATGGAACCTCGTACCCTCCGACGGACAATTACATGCTTTCCATTACATACTTACCCCCTGTACTTTGTGCCCAGAGTGTGGTGGCATATACGTACCATCAGAATGACACGTGTGTTACACTCTTTGCAGGGGCTCCAGTTATGCTGAAGCCATTTACACAATGCCTGGCGATATTTATGTCTTTCTCCGGCCAAGTGCCACATTCTACCTGTCTGCTATTGCTATATATCGGATGCCGCACTCTCGCCATATATGTTTAATTTTGAGATGTTGACATTTTTACAATGCAGTCTTCGCTTCAGAACATCGCTTGCCATTGCATCTGGTTCGCCATTATCATATTTCACAGGTCTGAAATATACTATCCAATCTTCACACTGTCTAGTACAATGCCCTCAGTCCACAACAATTTGCGTTGATCCATCATTGGCTTGCGATGCTTCATCCTACTCATGCGCATCTGCATCAACGCCATTGTTGCCCTCATACCTGTCGGCATCACTGGTTCCCAGGTCAAACCTCTCCAGTTGAGTCTCCGCCTGTTGTCGCGGGCTAGCGGTGGGGATGGCATCGCGCTCATCGCTTTCGTCACCTTCATCTTCGTAGTCCCTGCCTCCCCCAACCATCCTAAAGTGCAGTTCGTCATCCATGCAATTGTTGTCGTTAGGGATGTGTCAGTCAGCACTTCCGACCTCAGGCTCCTCAACCGGCACTTCAGAGATCGAATGGTCAAGAGGAATAGCATTGTCAACATGCACTGCTTCCATCGTGATGAGCACGGTAGACATTGTGTTCTCCACCTGTTCGATCTGACACTTGACTGTAGCAAGTGTGTATTTATGCACCCTTTGTTGGTAGCTCGCCAGTAGTGTGTTCCAGGTATTGATCAAGAATGTATCTGTGTCTGCAACACCTGGTGAGGTTAATGACTTGAGAACCATTGCTGGGCAGCAGGATGCGTTCTTCCCATCGTCATTTTTGTGGTTGAAGTAGTTTGAGCGATCATGTCTGCCCGCTTACAGCTTTGACTTGGAAGCCTTTTGATGAACACCTAGGTTCTATTGCCACTCCAGGAGAGATTGGTTCAACGCGGTGCAGGTAAACATGATGAGTGGCAAGGGTACATGACCATCCTTGTAACCAAGCATGGAATTATGACATCCATCAGCATACTTGCCGTGGTTATTCGGCCGATGGTAAACTTCGATGTAGATAAACCCCGGGATTGCTTCGGCCAGGAAGTAAAGTGGACGCTGGTCATGCATTGGCAATGCTTCGATTCTTTCTGAATTGGATTTGGACCGTGTACACCACCTTCCACTCACTCTGCTACAGGACAAAGATACATATTGTCTGCCAGAAGGGAATTGATGAATTCCAAACACTCTGCGTCGGATTCAAAGTAGTGGAGATCATAAACCTCTTCCAGAATGTCCCTTGCTGAATGAATAAAATGGGATTTAACCTTATCGAGTTGTGCTCGAACCTGATATCGGTTTGAGTGTCTAATATCCCCTGTGGGCCATTGCTTCAGCATTCTGCTTTCAAGATCACCTTTGTGCGTGCCTCAAATGCTACGGACCAAATGTTGTGTTGCTGCATAGCGGTGTTCCAGTACCCTCTCTATTATCTGCAAGTATGGGGCATCAGCTGATGCTTTCGCAATGCATTGCGTTGCATAACTTACCATCCACAAGTCGCTTCCACTCATAAACAGCCGTCTGTTACACATGGTAAGCTCCAGGAGTCTGCCCGTTGCAAATACATGACGCCTCATGTCTGAGTGACCAAATCGCTGGATACTACGACAGCCGGAGACCACCACTCGAGGTGTAGACACTGCTGGTGGTTGCAATTGCCACTGCATCTGTCTCTGATTTCTTTCTGAAGCTCACATTTGCAGTGGATTTGTACTGATCACGCTGGCTTCTTGATCAGGGATGGGGGTAGGCAGGTTTTCAAGACTGCTGAGAGGAGTGGGAGTGTTAGCAATGCCAGATGCAGGGCTGGAGACAGCACGATGCCTTAAGTGTGTCTATGAGTTTCCTCGGGTGCTGGTGTGCTACGACTGCCTGTGCCTGGTGTGGCGGTTGTAGTATTGCTTGATCATCACTGTGTAGTGGACGGGGCACAAGTCACATGTTGAGTGAGATCTGCAATGCATGACTTGTTCAGCGAAGATGAGTGGGTGGAGTTCTAACCTTGAATTGTAGAGGCCACAGAACTCCCTCCTGGAGAGGAATCCCCCTCCACAGCCAGTATGGTAACACATCTATCAGTGGGGGGAAGCTGAGAATTCCCTGAAGGCCTACAGTTTTGATGTTTCTGACAATTAGCAAGACTTTGAATATTTTCTACAACCGGAGTTGTGTCGTGGTGAGGGCTTTCTGAAGGCATAGTCCAATTTAGATGATTGATGTCAAGAATGTAGGAATAATATCCTGTGCGTGCATGTGAAATGGCAGGCAAGGTAGACTCCTATTCGAGCAACCAGGGAAGGATTCGACAAAACAGGGAGGTGCAGTGTCGACCGCGCCAGCCTCTACACTGTGACAATACTCAGGGATGAGATCCATTGAAATGCATTGAATTATGGGCTGAACTGCCATAAGATTGAACTCAGATTAAACTCAGCATTGATGTTCGCTGTTACAGCAACGGCTGAAGGTCAATTTGCCCAGCATGATGGGTGTTTATACCTTCCTCGTGTGTGTCTCATAGTATTCGGCTCATTCTTGGCACAATGATTCGAACGATCGATCATGTATACCTTCATCTGCCGGGGGGATATCCCGCTTCGGTAGAGCTAAAAGCATCGCAAAGCGAACAATGATGTTTACTCTGTCCTATGACATCAGTTGCATGTACTTTTTCCACTGCTAGGCGTGTTGGTAGCCATGTTGGATGGTTGCACAGTTTGGATGACCTGAGAACAGCTCAGTGGGCTCCGGGATGCACGAGGTCTGAGTGGTAAACGTGGTGTACAATGGAACCGCAATGCCTGGCTTTGAATACTGTCCTCACCGTGAGCCCTAGATTTCGTCTCGAAGATTCTCATTCTTGAGGTGCCTGGTGGTTGTGCAAGATGAAGGCTGGGCCGTGTTGTGTTCGTTATCTAACCAAACACAAGATATGAATCATCATTATCATATGTCACAAGTTGAACCAACAAATCGCTGAAACTGGAGTATATATATCCCTTCTTCTTCCATACACCTCCTATCTCTTTTCCTCCAATATTGAACACAGTGCCAGCATCCCGAACGATCTCGACCTCATGCGACCTGCACATAACAATGGGTGTGGTCCTAAAACAAACCTGGTAACCTACACAACATTGTATGTTCCCACTGGACTTCCTTCCACTGAGTGCAACTGTATCATAATGCTAATGTCTCGGCTGTAGATTCATTTTCAACTCACAGTGATGCCACCAATAAGCAGCCGCAAACGAAAGGGGAAGGCTACTGCTAGGGCACATAGGCCGACATTGGTTATAAATGGACGCCTGGAGTTGGATCGGGACCATATGAAGGGATTCATCTCAGAACACAACCAAGGACCCATACCGATATACAATGTTCTCTGAGTCAATGATATGAGGCCGTGGGAGCTCTTTTATGATATAATCTTTCTTGATCCAGTCATGACTCAGCACTGTTCACAATTCCAGCTGATGTGGCCACACCGCAGGAACCGGTGTTCGCAATTTTCGGAGTGGTGGGCAGCCTTCCGCTCATATACAGGGCAAATGTTTGGCAGAACTCACGACCAAATGAACAATTGGAGGTGGGACGACCTACAGCCCGTTCGGGATGAAGTAAATCGCTCCAATCTGCAGAAATCCACCTTGGGGAAGGTTAAATCAACCGGCGAACGTTTCTCTTGGTATGGTACCACTGATCTGAGGACAAAGATTGAGCCACCAAGCTGCCGGAACCACAAGCCTGGCGACTTTGTGGCTGTTCGAGCACTGAATTGGGATCAGATAATGGATGAGAATAAGGATGATGAGAACTGAGCGGATACCGGAGCGCTGAGTGGTGGAAGGAGCTGTCGCCGCGATGCCAATAACAATGACCACTGCAAGGGTGAGGCGGACACGCAGGGTGGGGATAATAGAACTGGGAAGGGGTAGGGAACAGAGATGGGAAGGGGAAAGGGAAGGCGACTGAGGACGGGAAGGGGAAAGGGACGGGGATGGGGAAGGCAATACAGGATGGGAAGGGGAAGGGGAAGGGGAATGGTAAAGGGAAAGGTATTGTTAAACAAACCCCAGGGGGAGACGATATCCCTCGTGCCATTCCATTGCAGTTGCAGAAGGAAATCTATTGGGCAGACTTGGACAAGAAGGGCTAACAAGAGTGGATATATCCAGAGCCGGAAGCATCGCCCCCGATATCAATTTCCTCAGATGATGACACTGACTCTATCGAGGAGCCAGGTGAAGAATATGACTCAGAACATGACACACATGTGTATATGTGCATGGAGGATGATGTGGGCGCAACATACAGCATTGATTTAGACTGCGATGTGGATATGGAAAGGGACGGAGACAATGAAGAAGAGCACGATGAAGAGGAGGAAGATGAGGAGGTGGAGGATGAGGAAGAGGAGGAGGACAAGGATGAGGATGATGGCAAAGAACCCCAGACGATTGGCTAGGGAGAGATGGTAAATACATTGGCTGATGCTGTAGATACCATGGAACAAGATCAGCCAATCCTGCAACCTGCGAAAGGCCAACAGATGCGTGACTATACCCAAGTGCCACAACGTCTGGCACCTCACCCATGGCCACACACCCCGGAACCTCACCCACCACCATGAACTCAAGAGACTCATCCTCTCAGTGGGCTGGAGTTTTTGGGGCTTGTGCCTCCTCAAAAACCTCACCCGGCAGTGCCAACTCTGCAAGAAGCTGAGGCTGCTGGAAACACCTCGTATGTGGATGTGGATCAGCAACTGCTTTGCGAATCGGCAGGTGGCGACAGTCTCCACAATGTCCCTCTCACTAAGGCACGCCTGGATCGTTCGGTAGGTGAGGAGTGAACCAGTCCTTGCATAGCAGATGTGGCGATGGTTGTTGTGTTCGGGTTATGGTTGGGTTCCTGTCTTGTTCCCGTCCTTTGTGCTAATCTATTCATCTCAGGTATTGAGTATTACACGCGTCGCAAGGTTTTAGGATTGCTCGGCGTTCATTTGATATATGGGTTGTAGGTTGGTGTTATTTGATTCGTAGTATTATGGGGACATTGCGCATGCAGCGTTTTTGCATCTCCTGGCGTGTAATGAACCTCTTTGTGATGGTGTTGAAGCTGATTAAATCTCTCAAGTTAGCTGAAAGTATCGTGAGCTTACACCCACACCAGGCTGCTCAGGCCCAGGACCAATTTTGGTGACTTTTTGCAGAGTATACTCCACTCCTCGCGTGGTGTCGACAATGCCAGAGAAGACCACTTTCGCTTGCCCTGGATTTTGTGCCGAAAGAAGTTCACCTCAGACAGCCAGCAACTTAAACATATCAAATTACACCATCCTGAACACCTTTGAGTCGCATGCCAGAAGAATCTGATTATTCACAGCATGCCCCAACGCATTGAAGCCACTCAGAGTCGTGAATTCAACGCTAACAGAAATTTAGTTCAAGACTTAGATATGTTTCACTACCTCAGGCATGTTGAAAACATCTCAGAGGTGGAATCTCCATCCCGGCCACCTTCTCTGCCGCAGACGGAATCATACCATGGCGCTAGCACTCCGCTGAGTGAGTACATCGCTGAGCCATGGGGACGCAACACTCAGGGTTGCCTTGGAACGAACCTACAAAACAATCCCTACTACCTGTTTGGGACGCGTGAAGAGTACAAATATATTGAGTGTGGGATCATGAAGAAGGGCATGAACACACACTATGACAATGAGCTGAAGGAAGAAAACACTGCTGTGCGTTTCCGAAACTTCAGAAACAGGGATGTCGTCCAGCAGCTCGTTGCTAGCATGCCTGATCATCAGACTCTTGTGGAGTGGGAACTACACACTCTCGAAGGTATGAGATGCAATGACAATCACCAACACCCTATGAAATACTGGAGTCGAGACATCATCAAAAGCATTCAATGGTTGATGTGGCAGCCAGCCCACACCGAGCATCTCATTGGCACCCCTCAGCATTGCTTGAACAGCCATATGCCACCAATACGCCTCTATACCGAAATGCACACTGTCAACTGGCAGTTGGAGACACAGGCACGGAAAGATATTAGAGAATTACATCGTGCCAATGGATGTTCACTCAAGGCTCAGAGTAGGGGATACACTGGTTCCCTTGATCTTCATGTCCGACAGAACACATGTCTCAAATATTGCTCGCGACATGATTGAGTGGCCTGCCTATATGACAATTCGCAATCTAACTTCGAAGATCTGCCAGATGCCCCCAATGCACAATGTCCTAATGGCCGCTCTCCTGCGGATTCCACTCAAGAACCATAATATTCCTCTCAAGTGGCTGGATGAGCAGCGGCGAACAAACTGAGAGGTTCTGAACGAGGTACTAAGGCGGGTACTCCAGCCTCTCACTTTTAAACCAAATCCCGGCGCCGAGAGCGGGTATTACAATGTTCTCTGTCCAGATGGCAACTTCAGGCTTTGCAAACCAGTTATAGCAGCATGGTTTGAAGATTGCCCAGAGTGTAGCGACCTACATCATCTCGAGCGGCATGTCAGTGTGTGGTGGGATTGTCCAAAGAACGAACTTCGAGATTATGTCCCTCCTAACAAGCAGTAACCCCGGCGGCATCACAACCGATATAGAACACTCCACAATGGCAACCCCAAGGCAGCCAATGCTGATTGCTCGTCCCGCCAGGTTCACAGAGAAATCAATGTGTTTCGACAGATTCTCCATAGTGCGAGTGACCTCATAAAGCACGACCTCCTCCATACAATGCATATCTGAATACTTGACCAACTCCAGATGTGGATTGTCCACTTCATGAAGCCACACGAATGGCTTGACCAGTACAATGCAATCTGCTTATCCATGCCTGCTTAGCATGATCTCACAACAAACAATAAGGCATATGTCAGAGTTTCTTGATGGAATGGGAAGGAGATGAAGGAAATCAGCAAGTACATGCTTGGAGTTGTAACCCAGTCTCAACGTGGCAGAAGCCCCACTCAGCTTCCCATAATCAATCACGCGACTGAGTGCACATGGGCATGGTTAGAATTCGATATGTATGCTTGATATAAATCTCACGACGATGTAACATTGAGCTGCATGGAGGATGCCGCGCGTCGTTTGCACACCTTCAAAGGTATTTTCTTACCCAAGTGAGTCGGCAAAACAGCTCAGGCCAATGGCAATGCTCCGAGAACAGAACTCATGAAGAAGGGAAAGGCAGATGCGAAAAAAAATGCTGAAACTTGCACACTTTCACAGAAGTGGCGCGGAATGAACGCCTGGCAGGATTATATCAGACAAGAAATAGATGTTTCCAAGGATTTAGATACCAACTTACACCTTTGGATGATCCACATGAGGTCTCATTGGGTCAAACTGATGTGTTGATATGGAGCCTTGCAACAGTATTCTGCCGAGAGACATGAACAAGCACATGAAATGAACCTCATGGACGGTTGGAACGCCTCCAATCACAATATCAACTACCTGCCGGAAGTAATCACGCTTAAGTGTCGCATTCTCAGGTTCAAAATCAGAGAGCTCCATCTCCAAGCCCTCGCACAGCATTGGAAGAACAGCCCTGCAGCCTGTGATATCCTCCCTTCCGGTCCTGATCTGGCTGCACCACTGAGCTCCCAGTCATATGTGAAGCCTGGATTCATGGGACCCCAAAACCGCCATGATAGAACGCATCCTGACTCTATTATCAAAGACTCCAGAGCATGACTCGACAATATGCAAAACGCTACGCACCACATAGCAATATACAACAGCATACGGCCGATTATGAAACCTATGAGTTGTAACAAGACGTATATATCGGAAGAACAACTGCATGCAATGGAGCTCTGTGTCTACCCTGGTATTGAAGTTCAAGTTGAGGGTTAGAAGGTGAACATATATCTGAGATGTGTCGATGCTCATGAAGCCAGAGCTGGCGCAGAGGGGACAGACGGAACGACCTGGTGTGGGGAATGCAACGCCCGGGGAGGTGATATGGCACGCTCAATGGGCGTCTCCTGTGGTGACTTCAACCAGTATTCAAAATCGAGCTCCTGAACTAGGAAGGAACTTTCGATGAGAACTGGTTAGCCCTGGCTCTCATCACAATACCTGAAAGCTCGGGTAACTTGGATCCCATCTCGCAATGTGTTCATGTTTGAAAACCACCAGCACCCGTTGCATTGCCAGTTTTCAGTGTGCGAAACATCGTCGGCTGAGCACAAGTAATTGCAGAGATAACTACAAGTAGTAAGACAGGAGACGGGCAGAACGAGCGATGGATTGTCAATAGTCACATAGATCTGGCAACCTGGAATGATGTGTATAATTAGTAGAGTGAGAATTGAAATTTGTGCACAGGTAGAAGGAACGGGAGGAGAGATATTCTCAGCGTCGCCCATCGCATTGCAATCCCGATTAAAGCGCAAAACCGATGAACCCATTCACACGTATAGTCACTATTGGCCACAACGCTAGAGTGTTCATTTAAAATATGAAATGGACAGGGTGAGAAGTCAGGGTGAAACTGTAATCGGATGGCGATATGCAACACACAGCCCGGTATTGACACCTCGCGTGAAGTAAGGTACCACTGGGGTTTCACTGATGGCTCATATTGAGTGCCTCGGTACTGATGGAGCTAATTCGCCTCGACGGAAAATCTTTCTGCGGATGTTAGCAACTGTCAGAATTCCATATTTGCTCAACATAATGATTACTGTATTGAACAATCCTTCCAGCATTAGCATTTCAAAACTCACTTAGAGCAGGTGAAACTGATGAAAAAAAAATATTCAGCAATATCACAATGTATTGATATTGGAAATTAATAGAGTAACTCAATAAGTGGCAACTGGTTTAGAAGCCAAGGGGAAGATGGTAAGGATGCTATATTATCAATAGTCCAAGATATATCAATTTTCATCCAGGTGCACAGAAGTAAAACTGTCAGACATTGAAATACCTGAAATTATGCTTTATATTGCACTTTAAAATGGGTGTTATTAATGGGTTACAATATTCAATCAGAAATATATTTACTCTACAATATTTGGATGAATATTAGCTGATATCACTTCTTCCACATTATGTTCAACCTTCAACCTCTTTTGAAACTATTTTCAATGTGGTAGTGGTATTGTTAATTATTACTTGTCAGATCAGGAGGCAATGAGTCACATGTTCAACCCTAACCCAGATTGCGCACTTAGAGTTCATGTGGTTTCCATACACACCAGTTACCTTTCTCCGCTCACCTACCACAATGGTTACCAGCTACCAACACCCACACAGAGAGGAGACTGTTGACGGTGCATGCTGTGTCACCTGCTACAGCAAATCAGCATCAAAGAGGTAAGACTGACTAGTGTTGGTAGACAATTAAGGCTAATTGACTTACTCTGTCAGGGTTTCAGATTACACCCTGCCACAGTGCTGTCATTGTTACCCCACACAATATGATCCCTGTATTCCAGCCACTTTCTTTCAAGATGATTTGGCTGGTGGTGAGGGTGGTTGCTTCATCATGTCAGAATATCTACAGGCATGATCTGAAGAAGTCTGCTGCAAAGCAGCTGCAGATTCAGTCCAGTAAGAGAATTGAGAAAGAGACCAGTAGTAGTGCTGGAGAATGAATGTACAAGCACAATAATATCTGCTTGATAAGCATAGGTGTTGAGCTGGATGATCCGTATCAATCTTCCAGAATACCAGCAGTGTGACAACATTTGCAGGCTGAACCTGGATATCGGAACTCTGCTGAGTGAACTTCAGCTTCAATCGGTATACAATTCATTGAGCGCAAAGCACTGGCATCTTCTCCTCACCTTCACGTGGAGCTGGTACATGAGCCTGACAAATGCAATGAACTTCTCTTGTGTCAATTGATCTCTGCTGAGTGCCATGACACTGATGCAATTGGTAGGAGGCCTAATGTTCAATCAGAAGCGAAGAAGGATCGATTCAGTACATCTGGATGGCAGCGTTGGGCACTATGACATATGGCCTTGGTAGATGTGATGTCGGAGACCTGCTTGGGACACTCTTGCAATGTGACCAGTCAGTAGGTACTGAATACTCAGGGCATTAAGGCCTACGCTGAAGAGTGCAAACTCTGACTGGACAATGACATTTGCAGAAAGTGGGTGGTGAGTGTGAAGTTGTATTGTCCAACAATGTACCAATGGCCACAGCTAATCTGAATGAATGCGTAGCTGTGGTGCTCAGCTCAGCAGCGGTGGACAATCGATGAGAACTGGATGCACTATGCATACCCAGACGAAATGTTAATGGAAGTAGATGGCAGGTTTGGTCAATCATGTATCTGGAAAGACAAAACTGAATGGCTGGTGCCTCATCCTATTGATGCCAAGATGAGACAATGGCCAACAGTCATGTGCTGGGGAATGATAGGATATGGTTGGAAAGGCACACTACATGTTTGGGATCCACATACACCTGAGGAGCAAGCTGCAGCTGTGATTGAAATTCAAAATACAGTACAAAGGGCATGGCAGAGTGTGAATGGCTCACTTCCAGGTGGACAGAATTGACTAAGTGGCCTCTATTGCCTGCATCAGCGCTTACAGAGGCAACAATTCAGCAAGAGGCAGAGACAAATGGTACATTATACAGAAAAGCCATGCAAAGCTAGTGTGGCAAAAAGTGTTGAATTGCACAGCTTACCTGAGGTGATGGTAATGGAATGGATGCATGGCAGTATGTCCAGCATGTTGCAAAGCATTCCATATTGCCGGAATGCTGTCCACAGCATCAGTGCAATCCAAACTTCATTCACACGAAGGATAGCATATCTTGCCACATTGCACACTATACCTTCAATGACAAGGAGATGCATGGCATTCAAAACGCTGACTGCCCACCCTGGTCTCTAGAATTCAGCCTGTTTGTAATGGCATGGATGTACGTGACGTGACCAGGGCCGGGTAACACCCGTTGTATATGGTCGGCTCGTCACTAGTGTTAGATCAGCATTGAGAATGTTACCACTCAATCCTACATATACACTCACTCAGATCCACATGTGCAACCGTGATCCTACAATTACTATCCAGGCCCTTACGCAGCCGGACGCTGGCGTACGCGCCCTTACACTATTCTCGATCTACGGTTACTGGATACGTTTCGCTTACGGGATCTCGAGATTTGACCCCGTTTTGGACGCATCACGACACGCTCACAACTCCACTCTAAGAAACACTACTACTCCAATGCCTCCCTGACGAACGAATTGACTTCCACTGCGAACTGCTGATGACCGCGGGAGGGCAGAAACAATTCGGGCATCGATTGGCCTCGGTACTCCAAGTCTAGCCAGGTGAATCAGCACTCCTATCGAACGGGCCAGCCCATGAGTGTTCCCGGAGGCCGAAATTGACGACGATGAAGAAGAAGATGGCAATACCAATGATGAGGATGAGGATGAAGAGGAGAAGCCTGAACACAATGATGGCGAAGCGCAAGCTCACAGTAATGACCACGGCGATACCGTAAGATCGGAGGTCACTATCGCAGATATGCGAGATATGCTTGAGCAGCAGCAAAAGCTTGTCGAATTACTCTTCCAGAATGCCAAAATGAAGCCAAAAAACCCGGAGTCACCGAACCCCAAGGACAAATTCAAGGTCACCCACCATAAACGCTACGGCAGAGGTGTGTGGGAATCGAAGACATTTCTCGGCTCCCTGTGCTGGAACTTTCACACTCACAATCACCTATCCCCGGGCGGCGATACAGACAAAGTCCTGTACGCAGTAGACCACCTCGGCAGCTGGGTCAACCATCCAGATCACACTTTGCAGAAGGTGAACATGACCGACCCGGAAACCTGGGGTCATGATCTACTCACCGACAACCACCCATGCCTACACGATCTGGACCTCTTCATTACCGAAATACGGATGCAGTACGACGATAAGGACCCGAGGCAGAATTCATCTACGCGGGCATACCACAAAATGATGCAGGGTTATCACAACCCAGACGAGAACGTACGTGTATATGCCAATCGACTTCGACGCAACTGGAGGGAATCCGGTTGGGATGAGGAACACCATAAGATCATGCTCTATGATATGATCTGGGCGGGGCTGAAACCCTATTTGTGGCTGAAGTTAATGCCCTTTACCAAGACTAATGGTAGATTTGACTCCATGGAGGAACTTTGCGACCAAGCGGCAGACGTCGAGACACCAAGGAAATCCGATATGCAGCAACAGTCAACCGAGATTGGAGGCGGCAACCAGAAGGAGAAGAAGAGACCTCATCAACCATCAGTATCGACACCTTCCAGAGGAGGATCAGTCTCAGGATCAGGCTCAGGATAGGGCTCCGGATCGCGCTCAGGGTTAAGCCCGGGAACAAGAGGAGGATCAGAATCTGGATCAGGATCCAAACTCCCACCAGCACCATGGGTGACCACAGAAGAGCGACAACGATGGCGGGAAGGGGGTGTATGCCTCAAGTGCGGAGCCAAAGGCCACCTCGTTTTCGAATGTACCAAATAGTCGCGGGCCCGAAACCCCGAGCAGAATAAGCCCGAGACTCAGAATCAACCCATCTCTTCCAATGACTGTCCAATCAAGCGTTAGTGATCATTTGACCCCCAGCAGCAGAAAAACTACTTTACCTCTCCTAGTACCTGGCTCGGCGAGAGAGGTTGGACGAGATGGAGCTTGGGATGCAGGCAGCAGGCACACGGGCCTTGATGGCAACGCTGGAGGGGCTACAACCTCATCGAATGGCACTAAACCCGAGGGTTATTCTACAGAGCCCGAGAGCTCACATGTTTAGTCAATATCTCTGCGGCACAGAGACCCCCGATTCAGCACACAGAATCCATGAAGTTATGATACGAGATCGACACGGAGAAATGCAGCGCGTACAAGCACTTATCTACTGCGGCACAACGAGCATCTTTATGGCCCCAAGACTTCTTCCAAACCTTGGGCTACCACACGAAGCTGCACATACAACCACCCTTGGCCTCAACAGACAGGTGAAGGAGCACGCGAGAGAAAGCCGGAAAACGACGATTTCGGCTTGATACTTTCAACATTTGGCACAGGTTGACGAACCGGAGGTGCTACTTGTCCCAATACAGGCATATGATTTAGTATTAAGACTACCATGATTCCAAGCTCGGACCCTGGAGATGGACTGGTCACGGAACCGGCTTGTGTCATTGCGGACCCCCGGCGGTTCAGGATCGCACAGCACTAAAGATACCCAACTCGGTCAACGCGAAGGGAGTGGTGTTAGCATCGAGACGCTTCCGGCCACAGCATTTGGCGATCTGCGTGGTAGCGAAGAGGCTCCCAGGGCTTTCGCTCTACGAATAGAGGATTGTATTGGATTGCTGGGAGCTACGGTAGAGTGTACTCATGAGAAAGGTGAATACCCTCGTATGCTGAATGCGCGAGCAGGCGTAGCAGCAGTAGTTGCGGCAGAAGAGCGTCCCCATGGGAACGATGAATGACTGCTGCTGGCTCACCGAGACCCGAAGGGAGAGACTGGACGGCGGGGCTTGGCTCCACTGGAGCGAACCGCTAATGACAAGGCCTCCTGGATTACCCCTTCTCCGTTCCATCCTTGTAAATAAAGCATGGACTATCATCGACAGATGGAGAGCAACCGGAGATAGGAAGGTTATGCACAGACAATGGAGGCTACATTCCCGCCAAATACTCGGAATTTGTGGAGGTCTTTAGCAAGACCAAGGCTGACACACTCACACCGCACCGTTCCATCGACCATGCAATCGACCTGGAACTGGGCTGCAAGATACCATATGGACGGATTTACAACCTCTCGGAAGTCGAGCTTAAAACGCTCAAAGCATACATCGAAACTAACCTAGCTAATGGGTTCATCCAGCGGTCATCATCACCGGCAGTAGCACCAATCTTGTTTGTGAAGAAGAAGGACAGGGGCTTACGATTGTGTGTTGACTACCGGGCTCTCAATTCGGCAACCATCAAGAACCGGAACCCCTTACCTCTCATTTCGGAGATGCTCCACAGGTTGCCCGGAGCTCGGATTTTCACCAAATTTGACCTCCCAAACTCATACCATCACATTCGGATCGAAGAGGTCGATGAATATACGACTGCTTTCCGAACTTGGTACGGTCAGTTCGAACATCGAGTTATGCCCTTCAGCTTAACAAATGCACCGGCTACGTTTCAGTCCTACATTGACGATTGTTTGCGAGCCTACATTGACGACTTTGCCGTGTGTTACATTGGTGACACACTCATCAATTCGACCGATGAGAAGGAGCATGATGAACAAGTACGAAAGGTGCTGGAATGACTACGGGAATTCGGTCTCTATTGCAAGGCCGAGAAGTGTCAATTCGGAGTCTCGGAGATCGGATTCCTGGGGTTTCTGATCAATTCTGAATGAGTCGGTATGGAATCAGACTGAATCTCGACGATCGATGACTGGCCGACCCCACAATTGGTCTGGGATATTCAGGTGCTTCTTGGATTTGCGAACTTCTACCGGCGGGTCATTCGGAAATATGCAAAGATCACATTACCGTTGACAGAGCTACGAAGGAAGATGGAGACGGCACATGTTCCAAGGGCTTCCGAAGAGCCACCTAGACGTGCACCGAAGAGGGAGTGGACTGGGGAAGCCGAACTAGCATTTCAGAAACTCAAGAAGGTGTTCACCGAAGCTCCAATCCTCCAGCATTTTGACTCGGCAAAGCCAATAATCCTCACTCAGTACGGTGGATTTCGGACCGTGCGACAACTCAATTTCTACTCTTGAAAATGCTCTCCTGCCGAACAGAACTACGATACGTCCGATCAGAAGCTTCTATCGATCGTGGAAACTCTGAAACGTTGGTGGCACTACCTCAAGGGAGCCAATCACAAGGTCTTGATACAATGCGATCACAAGAACCTCGAGTACTTCCAAACATCAAAAGTGCTCTCCTGGAGACAGACCAGGTGGGCGGAGATCCTTTCTTCATAGGACTTCGTCATCGAGCACCTGGACGGCAACAAGAACCCGGCAGATGGACCCTCTAGAGGACCTGATTATGAGATCGGATATGAAAGACCTACCGCATGGCTATTGGCTACTTTGACAGCGACCACTGTTCAACTGTACAATGATCTCCTACCGGCAATCAGGACAGCCCAGGCTACCAACTCACTGGCCATCGACGTAATCAAGAAGATAGTTGATCCTCCAATTGTCGGTATCCCCGATCTGTCGGAGAGCGGTGGACAAGATGGATCTATGGACACAGAGAATAGTCAATGGAATGTCATCTCAGGAGCCCTTACCTACAAGGAGAGGATATACATGCCGGCAGATGATGTGCTGCGCAGCAAAGTGATAAGTCTTTTCCACGATAACCCCGAATCCGGTCACTTTGGAGCTGTTAGAACTGCTGAACTCGTATGGAGAGACTTCTATTGGCTTGCGATAAGTGCTACGGTACGAAAGTACATCGCCGGCTGCGAAGTATGCCACCGAATCAAAGCTCCACGACACGCCCACCACGGAGTCAACATGCCACTGCTACTACCTTATTGTCCTTGGGAGGGAGTCACAATGGTTTTTGTCACGGACCTGCCCGAGTCAATGGCATTGGGCGTTACCGGGATTCTGGTAGTTGTCGACCGACTGACTAAGATGGCGATTTACCTGCTCTGCCGGAAACATATCGACTAACCGGAGCTGGCACGGATGTTCTTCGAGCACGTGATCTGCAAACATGGCATACCAGATAACATCATCACGGACCGTGGCACGCAATTCACCAGCCGATTCTGGACTCGAGTCTGCTCTCACATGAGCATAGATCACCGACTCTCCACTGCATTCCATCCCTAAACAGACGGCCAAACGGAGCGCCAAAATCAGACCATGGAACAGTATCTTCGTGTCTTCTGCAACTACGAGCAGGATAACTGGGTCGTGCTCTTACCATTGGCGGAATTCGCGTACAACAACTCCGTGCATGCTTCAACGATGATGACTCCATTCTGGGCCGTTTACCACCGGCACCCCGAGATGCAATTCAAAGCACCGAAAGCGCCAGCCAACATCAAATCGGAGATCCAAGCAGATGCTGTACTCGAAGGATTGGACGCAACTCATCGACTCCTGTGAGAGAGCATACTAGATGCCCAGGAGCGACATACGAAGTATGCTGGCAGAATGGAGATCACTTTCGAAGTTGGAGATAGAGTGTGGCTCTCAACCAAGCACTTCCGCACAAAAAGGCCTTCCAAGAAGCTCGATTACATGCGCGCTGGACCATATATGGTCAGTAAGATCATCAATCGGAACGCTTACAAATTAGACTTGCCAAAGACGATGCGGAATCACAACATTTTCCAGGTATCACAACTTGATCGGTACACACTGCCGGTCATTGGTCCACCGCCATCGGCGCCGCTACCGACGATCGTCGACGAATCGGGAGAGGCAGAATGGGAAGTCGACCGCATTGTCGACTACAAACGGCGTTATCGGAAGCTCCACTACCTCGTCCAGTAGGCCAGATACAGCCACATACGCAAAAGTTGGGAACCGGCGGACAACCTCGAACATGCCCAGGAGTTGGTCGACGAGTTTCATCGAAAGCACCCGGGGAAGCCACGTTGATAAGGAGCAACTGGGGCTCGGGATTGGAGGAGAGGGATCAGTTGGACGTTTCATCTTGTATCTTGTCTATTGGATGCTGGCCCGGTACTAATGGCGCTGGCATGGGTTTACCCCCTCCGGATCGCAGTCACTTGGAGGTGGACTTTCCCCGTGCGCCGCATACACCGAATAGTCACCAATTACGGGGCTAATTGGCAGCGGGAGATATGAGGTTTGTTTGTTTGTAATCATTCTGCATTCACCCCGAAGGGGTGCCCAGCTAAGTTACCATAAGCCGGCCGACCACTGGTGGTCATGGCATTTTAACCCCATCCCCGGAACTTCCTCGGTCTTCAACCAGGAGGGCACAAGCCCATTTAAACTCCCAATCTCTCTCCTAGGCAAAGTTGTCCCTCCCTCTTCCCGCTACTCCCGAAAGAGCCCACCCCCAGGGAGATAGGAGGTTGGAGAACATCGTAGGAGGTTGTTTTGTTTCATTGCTTTAGAGTACGAAGATATGCAGCCCAGGAGGTCTGTGCCTTAAGAGGGGTATAATGTAATGGCATGGATGTACATGACATGTCCGGGGCTGGGTGACTCCTGATTTATATAGTCGGCTCGTCGCGAGTCTTAGATCAGCATCGCGAATCTTAACACTCAATCCTACATATACTCTCCCTCAGATCCACGTGGACAACCATGATCCTACAATTACTATCCAGGCCCTCACGCAGCCGGACCCTGGCGTATGCGCCCTTACTCTGTTGCGCACATCGTGACAATCTTGAAGAGTGCAATACGACAGAGCCAAGCCACTCAATGCGTCACTACTCTTGTGGAGATGAAGGTGATTGCAGAAGGAGTGTGAAAAGATCACAGTTGAGGAATTCAATGAGAAGATTGCACAACTTCCAACAATCGTATAGCACTGCCTCTCAATCGATGGATGAAATCAGTACCATGCATATGGTGCCTCGGTACTCTGTACATTCCCTATTGGTAGCCATATCTCAATTTCGCTACTGGATTCCAACTTCTCCATGCATTCAATTGTGGGTTCTCTAAATGCCTTTGTTAGAAGTCCTTTCGTCAACCAACATTTCTTGTGCAACACTGCTATCTCTCACAATAGTGATCTCTGGATTAAGTGCATTCGGTTGGGACATCTGCTTATCTTGTCGCGAATAGACTTGAAGTAGATGCAATACTTTTGACATGGCAAACATGGCCACTAGATTACTGAATATAACCTCCATTAGGGTAACGGGTAAACACACAACTGATTTCTTTCAGACCTGATGTGTTGTTTAGGGAGATGTTGAAATCGAGCGTATTACTACCGCCAGTGGTGGAAGGTATTATATAAATACAGGTTACTACACTTACAAAATATAGTATATTTTAAAAAAATGTAGTAATATTATATATACTAGTGATACAATTGGGGAAATGTACATAAAAAGTATGCAGCAGACCTAGAAAATACATTGCCACAACATACTGCCAGTTAGAGTAATACCAGTAGTTATTTATAATATACTGAATTATTTGAATGTAGATTTATATTTTTATCTAGTTAGTGGTTATTATATATATATAGACATTGGTGTCATCAAAATGCAATCACCATGAAGTATTCTCATTGGTTGAGTAGTGGTATTTACCTTATTGCATCGCTATGTAAATCTAAAATTTCCTTTCTAAACATGTTGACAAATTTTTAGTCAATCACAATATGCTCTATGCATGTAGTATGCATAAAAATGCATACTTTTACCATTCCATCTCCGATTTATAAAGCTCAAGTTTCATTCTGTTGCTATTCAAATGAATCCATTTTTGGTAATGGTTTTGGCAAAAACTAAATCAACACACATAATATTGCAGAAAATCAACATCAGAGATCATGCGGTGACAGTATGTAGAGTTATGTACATATCATTTATTGGTTGCTTCGTCATTGTGCTAACACTCAACGACTTGATTGTGAGGGCAATTGTGACTGGTGATTTTTTTGTGCATTACCTCAGGGGTGTTGCTATACTTCTTTGGCCTTGCTATAAGGTCTTGGCCTACTACACTCTGTCAGCCTTGCTAGACTGGCTCTGCCTGACCATGTTTGCTTGAACATGCTATACTTCTTGGTATCAGTAGTACCATTGGTGCATGTCAGCTGGGTAATGACTTTATAGGGAAAAGTTACCACATGTAATATGCTGCTTACAGAGAATCTGTTTTGGAGATGGTAATCAGTTACATATTTGATATATGGTACTATGAGGATCATTGGATGTACACATTGACATGATTAAAACAATATACACTTGATTTTGTGCACTCGATACTGTACATTATGCTGTATTCAACTCCATTGAAACCAAGTAGGCAAGTGGACCTCACTGTATCCTGCCAATTACACTCCATACTTACACTTCTCATTGCACTCATTAGCTCACTTCCAGCCATCTTGACTTGCATTTCCAAGTAAGGACTCAAAATACTTCCAACTTGGTAAGAATGCTTCCAAGTTTAGCTGCAAGTATATTCTTGTGCAGATTTCCACGTATGCTCTCCAGTATACTCTCTAAAGTACTCTATATTACACTTTTGGCCTGCCAGACTGCATTATCCCAAGAACACTTTCAACACTGTCAAAAGTGTTTCTCAAGTTATGCTACCAAGTACTTCTTTGAGTCTTCTGTCAAGTACAGTTTCAATCATCATCTCAAGTATACTTGCCAGTGAACATAATCATATACTCCCCACATGCTTGACTGTATGCTGCAAATTGCACTCCAAGTACACTTTCAAATCAATCCCCAAATATGCTTTCAAGTAAACCTCTCAGTATACTCAACAGTGCACACCTCAGCATGTTTTCAATTACAATTCAAGTTGTATTCACAGGAACTCGCCCAGCCAGCTTGACGGTACTCTCCTATATGTGCTGTCAGAAATCTTCCAGATACACATCTGAGTATGCTCCTAACTATACCACCAAGCATACTCCGAAGTACACCTCCAAGTTGTTCTCGAGATCACTTCCAATTGCACCTGATGGCATACTCCCAGACTTCTTGAATCTATTCTCCCAAGTAAACCCTCTATGGACAAAATACTCCCAGTATCACTTGATTATATTCTCCCAAGAATGCCTCTAAGTGTTCATTGCAGAAACCTATTGAATGGCAAGTGCCAGCCACCAACAGACATGATGCAGATGGTATATTGAGTGCGGCAGGTGGGAAGTAGTATATGGTCACTGAAACAATGATGTTTGTTAAAATTGTATTCTGAACATCATATTGTCAGTGGCTACCATGACAATATTTCATTATCTCTTACCAGCATGGTATTAACAATTGCAGTATAGATTCTGTATAAAAAGTAGACAATTAGATGCTGGGAAGAGTAGATATCAAATTCTGATTTTCTAGCAAAAGCACTAGCCTCATCCCAGCAATTCTGGGCATATGTGTGATGTTTTTGGTCACCAGCTGATGGTGATGACGTTAAATACTATGGCAATGATAAGGGTGATCAAGTTGGTAATGGTGATGATTGTATCGGATATACTTAGGCATGTAGATTGGTTATATAAGTCTCAGCTTTTCAGCTTCTACAGATATTCACCCTTCAAATTCCCATATCTTTCTTCAACTCAGAGATTTTCCTCAACCTGAACTGTCCAGTTACGATCCCAACTCCCCCTAAAGTTCAGCTCTCTCAAGGGAGGGTCTATTTCAGGGTGACTATCACAAGGGCAGCTCATTCAAAGTATGCTTTTTCAAGGGCAGTTCTTTCCATCATGGCTCTCTCCTGTAGGCTATTATATAGTCTTTTAAGCAGGCTTTCAAACAGGCTTCCAAACAGGCTCTCAAGCGACAACAGGTTCCCTTGATGACTTCGAATGATACCGTATATCTGAGTACCAAAATAACTGTAAATACTGATGGTAGTGAAGTATGGTATATGTTAATTTCCTGCTGCCAGCCATATAAAGTTCCATAGACCCATGTGAATATCTCTATGAATTGACAATAGCAGACAATGTAATGTTTCTTGTTCAGGGGTCCACTGGAAACTAGCTATAAACAATGTGTATATATGTGACTGCATAGCTTAGCCTATACTCAATTTACACTTTGGCCAATAATATGTATATATCTGTCTGCCAGTGTATGAGAATTGACTTTACAAACTTTACACTTTACAACTCAACACCAATATGGAAACATCATCTACTTAAGAGATGCTGTATTGAGTATATTGACTAGGGTACATCTCTAAGTAGTACCATTAGGGGAAATTATGTATACAGCAATGATCAGATCTAAAGCATTATGAAAATGCTTTAAGTAAATGACGTAATATTGGAACGCAATAGAACTTTAATTGCACCTTGATATATATGATTTTGGTTTCCTTCCAGGTCTATTGCACTTGCAGTTCAGAAGTAATCACGGAAATTGACAAAATATACTGCAATATCAAACTAGTACCAAATACATCAATAGTGCAACTGTATTGCTAGACTCCAATAAGACTGTATAATATACTGTTTTGTAAAACCAAAATACTGTGACAGAAGCAGTGTGACAATAGATATGGAAATGAACTTTGAAGACTGAAATGAAGATCAATACCAATCTGATTATAAAAAGATTTATATTCTTGGGCTGGTATTTGGTACTAATGGAAGCCAAGAATGAGATCACAATACTGACAGATGATTATATTTCACACCCATACATAAGGACCAGTGAATTGAGACAATTTGGACTGATTGAACTGCAGTCACATAAGTGTGTAGATACTTACTAAATGACATGGTACCAATTGATTGACATGACACCAAATGAATAGTATGGCACAAAATTGATTAAGGTATCCATTGTGTTGGGAGAAGAAGTTCATAATCAGAGTACGGTCAGAGTTCTAATCCTAAAGAGAATACATCTCTGCACATTCCAGTTGAGTATAATCCTGTAACGCTAGATGCAGCAGCCACATATACCTTAAATGGAGGTTAAGTGGCTCATGGAGAGTAGACAGCAGTTTGACAGGAGATTGGAGAGATTTTGGAATGGGAAGTTTGTATTTATATACTGCAGGATACAGAAGTGCAGTTGTTATATATAAACAAGGAAGCATTATTTGAATATGTACAATAGCTAGCCTTTGAAAATAGCCTTTACTCACTTTACATCTTATACATATCCTTATGATACTTACTCAACTGTATATGACTCAATTCGCATGGTACATTATGTTAGTATTACTTTACAGATATGGCTTTGCTATACTTGGATACTGTTGCAACAATGGCTCGAAGTATCCTGATTTGTTTGTTTATATCATGCCATGGCAGCAACCCTCTGCAAAATACTAGGATACAGAGAACCAGTTGCCAAGTTGTATTCCAAATGAAGTTTGCTATGACATTACTAATACTATTAAACTAAACGTTTCCATAGTATGTAGTTTTTATTCATTATATACAAATATTTATCATACAAGAAATTGCACAATAGCAAAAATGAAAAGAAAGTACTAGTTGCAGTGGAAATAAACTTTAAACAACATTGCTTTTGTGGGTGAATGGTGACCACTGTTGCAGTTACTGCTCCAACTGGCCTCTATCATGTAGCACAAAAAGCCATGTAGCAGATGTAAAGTTAATTATACACAAACTAGAACAAAATTTACTGATGTATGGTAATTGGTAGAAAGACACCCCAGTTGGGACTATTTGTACTCCTTAGGTTCTTTACCTCTGATATACTTCAATATCTGGTTCTTATCTCTTCCGCTACCAGTCACACTGAAACTCCAACCGTGGCTTCGAGCTTGGTGCATGTACTGAATGAAAATATCATTTTATGCGGCAAATGTGGCGAATTCATCAGTAGTACAAGTATTGTATGAACATATTTCATTCTCTATTGAACTATTAAAACCAAGACAAAATACTTTGTATATCAAAACTTATTTAAGCTATTGTCTCAACACATAGCAATTGAATCTGTATCTTTCTCACGACTAGAGTTATCAGAGCAGTCAGATTCCCCATCTTGATCATAATGTATACTGGTAACTATTCATCTGGCATCCATCACTACTATATTATCCTTCCCAATGTATCTCAGTATATATCAGGAAGGTATACTGACAGCCAAGGAAGGTACAGATACAATTACTATATAATTCGACTAAAATACAAGAAAGGCCACCAGAGGTAACAAATGAGTTACTTTCAGTACCATATATTCTCTGAGCAGATTGAGAGAATTGAGTATAATAGTTATACAAAGTTGTAGGTTGTGACTACATTGTAACTTAAACCATACCTATTCATATTGAGTCTGACTTGGTATTAGATTATATTTTGGTTAGCAATATTATATTTGATAATATAGATTTATATATAGATTTGTTGATTTCAATATTATTTACAAGATCGATAATTCCTTTTATTGGTAACTTATAGAGATCAGTTCAATTTTCAATATCATTGGTAATCTATATTGCCTTTAGCATTGATCTCATGTGTTTAGAGTTTGTGAGATATTCAATTTGAACTATTACAATATTTCTGCAATACCTCAATATAGAAACTCTACATTGAAAATTTAATCATCCAATATACATTGCATATACGCTTGGGTTTCACAAATTATGGCATCATATAATACAACACACAAGGTATTCATATTATTTGGACCTAGCATTAATGTTGTGGTAGGTACACATTGATTTTATCTGGTATTATTGATCTCTCAATGTATCATTGTTTCAATTTCCAATTTCTAATTGTTTGTAGTGAAGAATGTACGGGTATCATATTTCGCATATTGGGAACTATTTCAGTCACTGAGAGAATTAGTATTACTCTATACGACCATCAAATTTTGTGTGGGATGTGACGCTACCCAGATTAGATTAGAGTAACAATCCGGACATGTGTACATACTACTGCATAGATATCTGCGAAGATATTTACCATTTAATATATTACTAAGCTACATCTGTATTGCCTTATTTTCAATCACTCTACTGATAGCATCCAATGGATACGAATCTATAGTTAGACGATTGTCTTCTATTTGGTAAGAATATAGTTTCTAGGACATTGTCATTTTTTACATAATGGGAAACAAATTTGTCTTTTAATTTGATCAAGCCAAAAATCATGTTTTCTAAACTACAGCACAATGAATTTGATTATCTTGTTCTCAATATGGCCATATAGTGCAATTACTCAGAACAGGACAAATTGTTACCAATTGTTCTATTCACTTTTGAACTTTTCATGAATTGAAATTATTTAATATTAATGTATGTTATGTCTTTCTTAGGTAAGTTGTTTATTGACTGTTGTTCAGAAATTGAGTGTTTTTTATATAGAAATATTTATACAGGGTATCATTTTTGGTCTTGTGCTATATTGCATACAATACATATTACATATCACCGTATACGGTGACATCACTCTTGATTATATTGTGATGCTATACTTTTAAAAGACAAATATTTTGACTGATATAAAAACTGGCAACATGGAAACAGTAAAAGCTGACACCAAGGAATAGCTTATATCTATCAAGTTATAATATAATTATACTTATCATAGATATTCAGTGAACTACTAACCAAATAGTATTGTTTCTAAACCATTGGTCAATCCTACGATTCTAGAAGTTGAAATATAACTACTTGATATGGTATTTCAACACTTGAAACTATAGCTCTGAAATTGCCAGTTCTATGACAATCTCTTTATATAACTACATCACAAAGATTACCTAATGGAAAAGCAATTCAATAATCAATCAAATTAAATCTTACTACCAAATCTCCTGTAAAGGAGTATACACTATGAAAGAACTGAAATATCATCTAGGTCAATCTGCCTTACTTGAGTTGAATACAATCTGTACAGATTGAAATTTTTTTTCATTTTCTGCAATTTGCATACTTGCTTGAAATTCATTAACCGTATAATCTACTCACTGGAACTGCTTGTAATATCAACATAACAATTAACAAGTCTTCCAATATCGTGGTAATATACTATAGTATATATTGCTAATATATTATGTTTGATACTTATCAAATACAGCCAATGGAATTGTAACAGTACAGAATTTCTAGCCGGACACTGTGTTTAAACTTAATTATAATCATAATACTCTTCACTTATATTGCTGATAAGTGAATATATTGAACTGTATCAACTGTACTGAATTGCTCTATTGGTCTAAAGTAACTGATTGTCTCTCTGAGTCTAATTGACATATATATCAGAATGGAAGTACACACAGCTTGCCATGATATCATAACCCAATATACTTGATGAATGTACTGAAATCTATATACACTCCTCCAAGATGGTATAATGATGGTATGTACTAAGCTACAATGAGAAAGAATATGGAACTATTGCAAAATCCCCTACGAAATAACAAACTGTACTAAGTATGTCTCAGATACATTGACCCTCTGAATTTCAATATGCCAACCTGGTCAGAATGACCAATCCCCTCTCCTACAACAGGTTTCATTTAGTATTAATAACCTTTCAATCCGGTGTACTGTAGTTGCAAGATTTCCTTCACCAGAGGTAATATTACTTTGCAGTTTGGCATATAGCTCAATTCTGGAGCCAATGGTATATACTATGGTGATTACCTAATTCATAAGTAGCGATTATACAATCAAATTTCATATTCTCTGCATCTGGAAGATAATTCTAAGTACTACTTGATACCTGTCAACAGCTGCGGCATTAACTGTACTTCACCATACCTAGTTGCTTTTGAAGCTACTGTCCAAACACACTTCCAAATCTTCTCCCTTCTTTTTTGTATTCTCCATATTCCATTCAAACTTTCCTTGTAGAAGATGAAGTCATTCCCAAACTTGTAGTTCTTTGATGTGAATGGCTGTATTTTTTCACAATCATTCAACCTTTCAACTGACATTTCATCTTGTAATGCCCAAACATTCAGCCTCACCTTCCACTTTTAGTTCTCCTCCAGCTGAGCTGACATCATTGTGACATCTTTTTGAACATCATACAGTGCTGCATAGACTTCTTCTTCAGACAATAGTGGACAGAGTGAATTGAAAACAAGACTTTGAGCCTAATATATTTGTTATACTCTACATGTTTAGTTCTTCTTGTTTACACAACAATATACCAATAATCAGGTGCTCTTCCAAGAATATTTTGATTGCTACATACCAGGTCTTGTTGTCCATACCATCAAAATGCTTAATCAAAATCACCCTCAATTCAGCCATTTTCCTATCCATATATGTGACATCTCTCTCTATGTACCTATGTGTCCAGTTCTGGGTTATTGCAATATGAAATATAAATCCAAGTGAAATTCAGCAATGAAGAAATGTGGGTGGCTTTATAAGGTGTTGAACTGTATCTGCTGTACTGAATATCTCCTTAAGTCTAAACTTACTAACTGTCATATTATGTCTAATTGCCATATACTCAACACCTAGTGTACATATAGCTCAATAGTGAAATGCTAAACCAATCCACCTGATGATTGCACTGAAAGCCATCTTCATAGAATACTTGTGGTATTCATTTCTAACTAAATGAAAGATCTTCACAAATGCATTCATATCTCGATAGCAAATAGATATGCTATTGTCACGCCCAACATACTGCGTGATCCCAAACCTTGACATACAACAGGAGGGATGGCACCCCACAAGGCTATTTGGTTTTCAAATAACCAGTTGTAGCAGAAAAATTCCATTCTTGTAGGATAATTTTAAGTTCAGATTTATTTTTAAGCAACATAATGGGTTACCCAATATTCTGCATTTGGAGACTTCTCTATAACCACAACAATCTTGACCCAGCCACAGACCAAGCCTTGTATTGATTCTTTCAAGTGACAAGATGAAGAACCAGTATATTACATTCCAGAGAGCGTAATCTATTGCCACTGCCAGGTCTATTTGAACAATAAATACAGCCAGATCTATGATATCAAAGAATACAGGCAGTGTGACAGATGGCACAGTTGTACTGAATTTAATACTGAAATGTCCCAGTATACACTCTTTTGAATGTGACAATATACTATGTGAGGTTGGGTGGACAGATATCAGCAAGGGTTATCACATGCCAACCCAATCGTCCATCAAATGATACAATTCAATGGACAGAACATATTAGAAGATAACAATTCCTCCTATATTCTCATCCATCAATTTCCAGCACATATGAAAATTGTAATGCAGTCCAGTTGATCAAGTCCAGCTACTGTAGGTGTACTGAGTAGAAGGTGATAGTTTTGCACATCAAGTGTAATATTACATCACAGATAATTACCACTGGGAAGTGGGAGTGATATTGAAAGCAGAGCAAAATTATCTGTCAAATTGAATAGGGTTTGTTATAAAGACAGAATTGGCAGCACTGTGACAAAATCATATGAATGACAGAAGTGTATTTGAAACTGCAAAAATCGATAAATTCTGGAAAGGCAGAATTGTCACATACGGAGCAAAGCTGACTACTTCCAGAACATTCCATGGTATATTGAATCATATACAGAAGATGATTTGTTGGTTGTTACTGGTTAGTACCACACAATTTAATCAATATGTAATCTCTAATTTGACTAGCCATATAGTGGTTGCTGCTCTGAGTCAGGTAGTTAAGAGACCAGAGATAAAAACTAATACAGAGTAAACCTAAGAAGAAATCTAAAGCAGGTAACAGGTAGTAGCCACTGACCAAAAGCACAAGATTGAGGATAGCAGGTTCAAAACGAGAGGTAAGAATTGTAAAACTGTAAAGGAGATGGTTGAGACAGTGAGGAAGAATACAGACTGAATATAGGTTGAGATATAGTGGCTATAGCAACCAATATATACTTCCATTATTCTGTTCCAAAGAATGTGCCAATTCCACCTGCTATATCTGATGGGTAGGTTTGAATTACAAAGAATCTGCCAATGCTACTAGCTGTCAAGTCAAACAATGTAAAAAAAGTAAAAAAAGTCAAATAAACCCATGGGATAGAGAATATCAATACATCAAGGGCCGACCAGATGGCAGACATCAAATGGCTGAATATATTGGAAATGCAGCATAGAATATTGTACACAAGAAGAGTATTGTTATTAATATTAGAAAGAATACAGCCTGTCATGCATCTATAAAATACGGACGCAAATGTATTCAATTATTAATCAATATAATACTGGGAAAGAAATTTGAATTGGGGTTCAATCCAACTAGCTAGAATTCTTTGTTGAATAGGAAGGTTAATTTGCAAAATAACATTGGCTTATCAGTATTACAGAAGCAAAACCTAAACATTTTTTTCAAAATTAACAAAAAAAAAACAATATCAAAAGTTGATATTTTCCATTAAATTTAAATTCTACCTGTGGCTAAAAATAAATTAGAATTCATAATGTCAAATATCACCCCCTGCATAATGTCATTACTGCTAATCTAGTTGTACATGGTATCAATTTGACATACTCAAAAGTTGAATCAGGGATAAGGATATTTATACAGGTAATCGCAGGGCGAGACTGAGATTGGACAGAATTAGTTTTTCCAGATCCCAGAAACAGAGAACTAAAGGTAGCCTGGGCAATTATTGCAGAAACCGCTGATAGAATATTAGGGGATAGTATTCAATCTCACAGTGATATAGATTAGGAGACTAAAGATACCGTGGAAGAAAACAAATAAGTAATTGAAAGTATTCTAGGTTAGATTTACAGATAAGGAAGCCAAAGAAACTGAAACATTGTGCAAAACAAATGACATGAAGCTGAAGTTAGGCACAATGTTGAAACAAGTAAAATTACTGACCTCAACTCATTGTGAATAATGCAAGTAGTTAAGGACATACTGTGTTGAGGTGCACAATGTTGATAATACCTGCTTGAATGTATTTTATATAGTAATAATTGAGTATGAATTTTAAGTACAACAAAGTTAGTTTTATCGCAAATGCTGAATACAACTTCTCATCCATTGTTTTGAAGAATATCAACTGCAAAATACACAATTTCACCAAGTTATACAGATATGAAAATGACAGATGGGAATATAAAGAAAATAAAAGGAATGATGATACTCTATGAAGTTAGAGACAGCATGCCAAAATTGGATTACGATATGAGAGAAAGCTTTCAAGAAGCATCAACTTGAAGATATCCACAATATTTCCCAGTATTAGTTGTCAATTGTCGAATGTAATTGCAGGAAGAGGTATCTGACAACATTGTTGGTATTGGAATAAATGGTTATAATGAATGCTAATCTCTTGTTTATACAAGAATTTGATGACAAAGCAGAACAATATAAATCATATATTCATAGGTTTACACTAGTGAGGGGAAGATATATTGGTACCAGAAATAGAATTGATCATGTCATGATTATCACTCAGAGGGTATTCAGATCTAATGGACATACGGATATATCTGAAACAACATACATAATGGGGGAAAATATGACAATGATAAATGCAGATAATGTTCAGTGGTAGAAATAAATACTCAAATGCCAAGACCGATCTTTAGAGCTGGTATGATAGAATGAAATCTTGAAATGAAACAAAATTCTATCACAAGAAGACTCACATGCAAGCGGCAACTAGATGCATCAGAGTTGCCAGTTACAGAGTTGTGCAGCCTATTTATAAGATATTCAAGATGATCAGAAGTTGTAAATGGTTGTAAATAAAAAGTAAACAGTTAATAAAACAAAACATGAAATGGTTAGGTGACTAAGGTATTAAATAAGTGAATTCTAAAAACCAGTTTTCATGATAAAAAGGAATAGATGATGGGTGCTGATAATGGAAAATCTAGCCTCTATATCAAAATGCATAATATTTTGTGCTCTTGTACTCCTGGTTGATTGGGCAAGGCATTGAAAATATAGGTAGACAGAAACTGGCTCAGCTGAATGAAAAGCATAGAATGTTGGGAACAGTGTACAATATGAAAATGACATTCAGTTCAAAACCCAACTTATGGTGAAATGTTGATACTGTGGGAATTCAAACTGAAGTCTAGGAAGAACTGCAACACATCAGACTAGGTGGAAGGCCAATCATCTATAGTTTGACATACTGTACAGCAGTCGTAGAATCTATCTCGAATGATTAGACTGATATATTTAATGAAAAGCACTTACCACAGCCATTAACACATCAGAATCACAATGCCAATCCACGGAGAGGGGACTTCCATATATTGATTAGCACATGGAGTATCCGGAGTTATATTGAATTAGTCAGTAAAGCAATCCCCTTGCACAGATAAACTGCAGGTTAATTGCAACAGAACTGGAGGGGAGGGGAATGCTACCCAATAATAACACTGTGATAGACCTGTTAAGACCATTGGTTGAGTCTGAGATAACATATAGTCTATGTTGTAATTGCCAACTCTAACTCAACGTCATGTAATGATATACTTTATAAAGATTCAATCAAACTCTCATTAAGAGTATTATCACATCCATAAATACTAATAGAAAGAATGCCAAGAAATGAATACAAAACAATATCGTACACTGTACTCTATCTTTATGCCCTACATAGTATACAACTATGCTCGTGCTACTCGAAAATGTTATACCTGAAGCTTCTACCAAATACGCAACTTTCATGCATGCCAATCTATGTAAGTTTAAACTCAGTCTGCTGTTCATCTGTTGGCTTTTGGCGACTGGGATCCAAGTCAACAACTTCTATGAGAGAGACACTGAGTCTATGTGCAATGGAATAGTATTATGCTGGGCAATATGTGTTGAGATTCTGTATTTTCAATATGGTGAATTGCAGGTACAGCTCGAACCAGATGGAGCATTGCTGATTCCCATTGCAGTCTCTCGTACCAAGTCACAGGCTGAGCACTCAGATTTACACATTGTGCCAGTATTCATGATATTTTGGTATTGATGTTGGAGGCTTGATGTTCAAAATTCAGTCTTGGATTGCACTTTGCAATTCAGTTTCATAGATTGTGGAATCACATCCATAGTCTCAACACAATCTAAAACTGTCTGAACCATATACTCACACCGTTCAGATACTCTTGTTATCCTTATCTATATACCTACATGATTGCAGATATTGCCAGACCCCCCTGTAGTTCAGCTTAGCATATTCACATACTGCAAGAGAGGTCTCTGGTACTGCTGAAAGTACTTACAGTAGGGGAGGTGCATTCAAAATACTCTGAGATTTGACTTATAGGATGGTCAAATGACTAAACTACTGTGCCCTCTGCTCAGGTCAATGGCAGTACCTCAAACTTTGGGACTGAATTCTGATGACGTTGTACTTAGAATCACACGACCCGTTTCGTCTCACATATTCGGCTTTGTTTCCGCATTCGCATTTCAAGATTTGCTACATCATAATATAACAAGTACTATACAATGCAATTAATATATTCATATATTTGTATATATTTGGTCAATGGGGGACAAGATTGTACTCAACCTCAAACAGATGAGCACTTAGAGATGGTAATGTATTGAATCTTGTAATGCACTTGAAGGCTGTATGTGTGTAAGCTGGGAGGTAGCAATTGAGTAAACTTAGAAATGTACTTGGAGGCTATAATTGAGAAAATTTGCTAATCCATTTGGAGGGCATGATAAAGCAAAAATAGAGATACACTTGAGGTGGAAATTCAAGTGAGCTTAAGGATACAGTAGAAGGTAGTGATTGAGGAAACTTAGAGATATATACTGAAGTCCGAAATCAAGTAGGTTTGGAGAAGCACTTGCACTCCAAAATCAAGTCTCATTGGAGATGCAAATGGAAGCTATGATGTGAAGAATATGTAGATATATTGCAGGCTGTAATCAAGTGAACTGAATAAAGTACTTTGGAAAATGAACTTGTTCCATGGTTGTGAATACTCATGTAGTTTGGTAGTTACTTGTGAATTTGGATGTGAGTGTATTGGGCCATATAACGAAATGTATTGATCAAAATAATGTTGATTGATATCTGATCATGATATCTACATTTGAGGCAAGATATATTTCTGTTCTTGGCATTGTGATATCCCTACAACTAGTCAGCTCAATACTCCTCCAGTACAGATAACACATTCTGTTCCAATCCAACATGAAGCAATGGAGAAGAGGTACTTATGAAATATCATTATTCTCATCTAGAGATAAAATGCCCAACCTATTTTCTCCATAGGTGTAGTCTGATTCCATTTTGGTTTTCTGATCTGGTTCCATTCCTGAGTATTCAAATACCATTTCGGAGATCTTCAATAATAGCCAGACATAAAGAAGAGGCCTTCAGCTGTGGTATTGAAAGTAGTCCTGAACTATTTCAGTGGAATCAATATTCGTCTGTTCAATCTCATCTGGAAATGCTATCTCAGGCACCCAATATTATATGGTTGTGATTTGTAGATCTGTAGTTCCACAGTCAATCCAAATCTTGATACTCACATTCAGTTGCACTGAGCCTGGCAGCATGTAAAGGTCTCTAGGTATACCATATGAGTTCTAGAGATATGTGTTCGGTATCATACTTATTCAGCTTTCTTCAAATGTGGTCAATTCAGGATTACTGCGTGACAGAAGTAGTGACTTCCCCTTGTTAATCTCTAGTTGGAAGAGTTTGCACAGCTGAAGACCCGAGAACAATGCACTTTGTAGTCATCTATGTATTCAGCATAATCCAATTGGGCATAACATCTAAGTGTACTCTTTGCAGTGAGTGTAAATTCTCCTGTAAAAGTTTTATAGCCAAGTGTACTGGCATCTCTGATTTGCAGTTGCCTATTCTCGGTACTATTCAGATATGGAAATATGTACATCACAGTAATTGTATAGTATTTGCATGCATTAAAATTGCACTGGCTGGGAACTCTTATGCCATTTGAAATGTTGGGTTAGGTGGTATTTATCACCTACATAAGATTTTCAATCATTGAGTGGTAGATGATAAGACAAATCTTCATTCTTTGATTTTTTCCTGTGATGTTTCACTGCAATTGATGTGGCAACTTGTCTGGACTCTATCATTCTAAACATGACCTGGATCAGCCTAATGTCACCTTGCTGACAACTGTCAGTATTGTAAAACAATGAAGTTAAAATGCAGAGAGCCCATCGTCAAGTTTCCATTGCAATACTTGCTATATGTAACATAGATTGTTCAGAAAGAGCAGTTCATGCTCCAGCAGCAGGGAATGAGGGTGAGTTTATATACTACAATATGTTATCGTTAGGAATGACAGATATTACTTACATCTACAAACATTCAGTGCAAGTGAGTGGAACCATGAGCTCTGGACTATAGTGCACATATTCTGCTGCATGATAAGATAAAACTCCCAACTCACCACAGGGTCTTTCAATTCATATAGACCTGTTCACTCAGTCCTCTTTTGTTATCATGGTATTTTTGGACACCGCTCCAGTCAGTGAGCATAGTTATAAAGATGGACATCAGTGTGGTTAATATATTGGTTGGATTATATTTGAGAGTGGTGGAGCCTTATACAATATACTTCCTGTGTAGATGTCAATAGGACTTAGAGATGGTCAGTGAGTTGTAGGTCCATAGAGAGGTTCAGTTGAATCAGCACAGTAGCACAGGTTATGAGCCGGGCCATTTTGCTGATTTGAAATACTTAACCTGAATTTACCATATCCTGAACACATTTTTGGAGATGTACTGACAGACTTGACCAGAGTAGGTGCCACAATACTGTCAAATCAACAGTTATCTTGAAAACAATAGTTCATGGTACAGACTACAAGAGCCGGAGTTTTAAAGTCGAAATCCTCTTCGAGGAGAAGCATGACATTAGAATGCTCGGTGGTATAGGGAAATCACCAAACCTTAATGATTGACCACAGTTTAAATCATGGAAGCAGGAATGTAGAATTGGATAGTCCATCATACTCCTCGCAATGGACATATTATTTCAGTAGAAGTATGGTGTTCATACTGATGCCAAGATGCTTTGGAATCTGCTAACCGCAGACTACAAGTTGAAGATAAACATGAATGTGTGGGCTATACACCACATGATACCAGTTGTCAGGTTAGGCAATTGCCGGAATGAACATAAATTCCCATCGATGATCCAGGGGCATGGGAATAACATCAACCACTGTGTGGAGAGTTCAACTAGTACAATACAAAGGAGTGGGAACACCCACTACCTCACACAGGATGAACCAAACATTGGTGATTGGAGGTTGTTCCCCTAGTGGATGAATGGTAAGATCAATACTGTGGCTGATATTCTGTAGAAGGCTGCATTACAGATAACATGCATGGAGCATTGCTACAGATGGAAGATGATTCAGAGGTGACAACCTTATTGTGAATGTGGAAGACACAGTGTGGAAAGGGGAATAAACAGCAGACCAGCAAGTGCCAGATGTCCTGTAATGGCGACATTTAGTGGCAAGGTAGCAGGTGAGACACTGAGAAGCTTGCATGTTAAACTAGTTGCCAAGTGACTCAGAAACACTACAAATGTGGTACAATGAGGCACATTGCCAGGGGTTGTCCAAGTGCTGCACCGATAGAAATGGCAGCAGCAGTGAGAACAACCACTTCAATAAAGAGCAATCAGAATACAGTGATGAATGAGGAAAGCCTATCAAACATGACCTGGTATTCCAATTGTACCATCACCTCTCAAATTGCTGGAGATAGGAGACAGATTTAACATTATACAGAATATACCACCAGAAATATGCGGGAGATCAATGCTGAGACTGGAAAGAGTAGAATTTTGAGCCGTCAGGCATGGTGACATGTGGCTGACGATCTGAGTGTCTCAGAGTGATAGCAATCGGGTAATGTTGAGAAATGTTTTGCTTAGACATCGAGCACATGACTCACTCTCCTAATTGTAGCTTATGGATCCCAGATTGCAGATTCTCCAAGTACATAGTTATGCAACCAAAAATTCAAATCTAGTTGGGGCAAACAGTACTTAAGGTCAAGATTGCAGTTATGGACGACATGTTGGCATGGCACACAAGACTGCGGGGTGATTCAGGCTGGATTTAACGCAGCTGAAGGTAATGATTGTGGCAAAGTGGCACAGAGCGAGAGGATAATTGTGTCAGTGGAGCTCCAGGTATAGGTTATTGGGTGGAAGAACATCAGCAACAACTCTAGTTTCCGTCAGAAAAACCCGGGTGTTCCGGACAGCTCTGATGGCTCTGATGGAACCTCGTAGCCTCTAACGGAGAATTACACTCTGTCCGTCATCCAGGCAACAGATCGCATTGCATAGCATCAGCACAATGTATTTCAGTCACTGGAAGCCTCCAGGAGTGTCTGAGAGGATGTGGAGTGTAAACTTAGATGCGTCAATTTCAGGAGAGTATCAGACCCTTGGAGGGCATTCCTGCCAGCCTTCAGAGTAGTTGGGAGCGCCGGCGACAAGCCTGGGAGCGCCGATGACAAGCCTGGGAGCACCTGGGAGCGCCGGCGACAAACCTGGGAGCACCGGCGACATGTCTGGGAGC
>Ga0307512_10000612_pt1 | contig 53155 bp, 49 predicted proteins | sample 14_EM_MG_FD_200267 | JGI IMG/M metagenome (GOLD analysis project Ga0307512, IMG submission 200267) | Populus trichocarpa ectomycorrhiza microbial communities from riparian zone in the Pacific Northwest, United States - 14_EM | ecosystem: Host-associated > Plants > Roots > Unclassified | place...
TTGCTGACCACTTGAACGTTCACATGCATAGGTGTTATGCACATCCTGGATATGTATGCATCTTGTATCATAATTCAAGTATCATTATCGCTGCTAGGAGACGACCCCTAACAATAAGACGCAATGCCTTGTGGTTATGTAAGAACCACTGTTGTGAGAATATGGCATCAAGTCTCCCGCAGAGCTGCGCTGTGGTCACAGCCCCTCTCGAAGTATCCCACAGCGGTGCGCAGCGGTCTCAGTTCGTGTCGAAGTCTCCCGCAGATCTGTGCAGCGGCCGCAGGAGCTCCAAAATTTGACTCTCCTAGATGGAGCATCCTGAGTATGCTCTTGTAGAGTCTGAGAGCACTTTGCTTAGCTCCAGGGGGGTCTGGGAGCGCCTGGAAGTACTTAGAAGCACTGGTGACGTCGCCCGGCGTGTCTGGGAAGATTGCGTGTGGCTTCCGGACCGATGTACATTTTGCTGATGTACCTAAGATACATGACCAAGAATCATTGACGCTCCGTTGACGCTCATTTTCATGAAGGGGCAGGGAGTGTGTCACTTTCTCTTTTGCCTATAAAGGCAGCCAATACTTCGTTTATGACTATTGGCAACCTATCGCCCACATAATAACCCAAGATACATGACCAAGGATTGTTGATGCTCCGTTGACGCTCATTTTGCCACGGTTGTATCAACAATATCCAATCATTTGATTTGACGTAATCCATCATCCACGTTGATTTGGCAGCCTTTCGAGCGTTTTCATTTACTTTCTTCTTGATTACTACATTGTTCTTTAATGATACATATAGATATATCCTGTAAAATAAACTTTTCAGTATCCGCGAATTCAGGATAATGATAATCTCCAACATGCCATGCCATTCAATCAATGCTAGTCAATTCTGCCAGGTTCGCTCAATAGACTGCTCTGGTCTTCAAAATGAATGTTCGCTGCATTACCACACAGCAGATAGTGTAATAACTAGTGGATGTTCCTTCATCAGGCAGCATATCTGGATCAAAATCTGTATTGTACTCGCTATCCTGGGCAGATGTATCAAGGTTGAATCATTCAGCACAGGGAAGAGATATATGTCAATACACATATCCGGCCGGCAAATCGGTGATTTCGAGATGTTGTGCTGTGGAAGTGTTACTGGTTGAGGCGGCTGGTGTTCTCGGCAGAGGTGGACTCAGCTCTGGAGTCGGCTCAGGAGTCTGCTGTCTGCGTCGGTTGGGTGGAGGTGCACCTGAACCATTGCGTCTCCAGCATGTCAGCGGATGTTTTTGTGGTGCCATGTTGGCAAGGAAGGCATCTGGGCGTGTGGTTTTGACAAAGCATAGCCTGGTGTCTTTCTATATCGCAGCCTTCACCTTTTTATGCCCCAGAAACTCAACACCCCGCTTCGTCTCATCTCGGTCCTCAGCGAGAGGTTTTTCATCAGATACTGCGCTTCCTCTATTGCGGCATGCGAAGACCTTTGTTTGGCCATTTTGGCCACGTTCAGGGCAAGGCCCATGTCGGACTGGCCCAGCTGTACACGATCTCCTTGCCTTGCCATCGTAGCAGACATGTTGAATACCTACCAGAAATTTGTTGCTGGTTCAAACAATGAAATGCGGCCATTACCTCGACCATATATGCTTCCGTAGCCTCCTCAACGGCGATTAAGGCCTGTTTCATCCACTCTCGGGGATGCTTATCAGGAAACTTGTTAGCAAACATCTCAGAGCTTACAACCACATGGTGTTCAATTTCCCGAACCTTGCAGCCGAATGCCTTGGTCGACCCTGGAGGTTCCCCATTACAGGCGGGGATACATTGGTCATCTAGCTCTCAGTGTACACCCGCTGTATCGTATACGTCCATTGACGGCCGTTGACCACGGTGTGAACATACTCACATCCAACTGCATGTTGCTTCTTATTCATGCTGCTTCCAGTCTTACAGACAATTCTTAAATGTTCATCCTGGGTCATATTTTTGGTGGCTGCATTGGCAGCGTCGCCGTGGAATAACTGGTGTCTGAGTTCTTGCTGTGTGCCGATAAGTGACGTAATTGACGAAGCGCCTGCCAATCGACTGGATTCAGATCCGCTCAGACCTGGCTGAGGTGATTGTGTATCCATGATTTGCCGGTGTGGAATAGGGGAGGAAGATGATAACGAAAAGAAGTGGGAAGTCCTGAGGATTATATACTTAGCATCATGTCAGAATGGAATAATTAGCTGCCAACATGTTCGTTATACTCAAGATGAATTCTGCTGCGTATAGCTACAAGTTGCAGGGGTTTCCCACAGCCCCGAAATGTGCAATATGTCGGTCCATTGTTGTTTATTTATTAACTGGGATATATGGCGATGTACGACAGCTGAAATCGCATGATTGTTAGCCATATGTAGGATATTTTTGGAGGGAAAGGATGTCTGCTGATGTTTGTCTCAAAGAATCCCCGGGATAATACTTGAAACTGAGACTAACAATCAAGTCATGTTGCACGGTTATCCTAACTATTCCCGATTGATTGACAGTCACAAGGGAGGAGTTGCTTTGTTCTAGACGAGGAAATGTACTAACCTTGACATAAAAGACGCATCTTGCCTCTATATTGTCCATATCTTGCAACATCCATCATCTCGCCTAACAACAAAGTCAACATGAATGACAACTGTCAAAGCTCCAAAAAAGAACTTTTCGCCACTTCCGGTGGGCAGATACAGCAAATTGACACAGCTGTCTACCCAACAACATCACCAAGCAAACGAAGGCAAGTGCAGCTTGGAAGCAGAAAGAGTCCGAACCCTTGGGGCATAGCGCAGCTTGAAATCAAAAAAGAAGCTTGCGGTGGAGAAACGACGAGAAACGCACTTGTTAAGCAATGAAAAGAATGAGAAATGGATTGAAGATTATGTTGAGAGAGACACCGCTAGGGCAAGAAAGCGAGTTGAAGACTCAGAGGCAGTGGTTCAGCATGAGCAGGAAGATATGAAGCATGCTGAAATCGCGGGATTGATGACCAGTGAGCCTGAAAAGACTTTTGAGGTAATGATGGCTGCTATTGGAGACAGTTTGAGTGATCTTGCAAGTTCTGACAATGAGGAGGATGGGGAAGATGAGGATGATGAAGAGACAGAGCAGGGCAAGCTGAGCGAAGATGACGAACCTGGCTGGGTGATGGGCACAATCACCAAAACTGTTCAGCAGCACATGGAGAGGTTTTGGCAGAAGCAGATAAAGCTTGACGAATTGACTGAACTGGAATGGGAGGATGCAGCTGACTACATCCGTTCTAGAGATAAGAAGTACGGCACATCTGGAACGAGGGTTCCTGCGGTTGTATAACCACAAACGGATGATGATGCCGCAGCATCTGCACAGACAACATTTGGAGAGCTTATGAAGTCTCTTGAGATTGTCCGCGGAATATCACAAATGCCTCAAAGGACTTCTCGTCCAGGAAGTAGTCATATTCGGCTAGGTTCAGTGAAGTCTCAGTCGAACATGAGCATATCCGGTCTTAAGCCTGCCGCAGAGTGCGATACGTCACGTTTGCTGAAAGCGAACCCTGTTGAACCAGTAAGCTTTTACCACTGCATATAGCCTCCAGCTAATCGCAATATAGATTTCGGATCCGGATGAAGACATGGTGACACCTCCTGCATCAGTGGAGGAATAGATACGCAAAATGTAATGTTTGATGTCCTAGCTTGGCAAATAGCAATTTGTTTACCAATTTTGCTACATGTCAGCTTTTTCTTGATTTCAGTGACCAAATTGTGAGACATGATAATTTGTCTGTGCATGTGCAAGGGTGAAACGCACCATGTGAAAGTTCAAGAATCCAAATCACACCGAAAAATGGCCAACATGTTTGCTTTCTATCTGTAAGTGACTGTCAAATGACAAAGCAAAGGCTATATTAGTGACAAAATATACTAACCAAATTGAAGTGAGTGATGTCATAGGTGTAATAGTAAGAGAGGTCAGTGCTCAGGACGAATCTGTCTGAACGATGACAGTCATGCCGCATTCATTCATGAATGGAACTGCATAACTCTCTGCACAGTCCTCATGCACATGGTTGAGATATTTGAAATTGCTTATGGTACGTTATGGAAAATGAGGAGAAGGAGCTGGCTAAGGAAAGTTGAGGAAGTCGAGCTATATATTCCATAAACTAGTGAAATGATCTACATGCCACAAATTGCCGGCCAAAAGTGCGGGAATGTGATAGGGCCACGTCATCTCTCACTCAAATAGCGTGGATCACAGTTGATCAGAAATTGAGAGGTGACAAAACTCCTGGATGCAAATGATAATACATACAAATGCAATATTGGATGCCAATAATGTGTGTATGAATGGTTGCATACAATTAGTGACTGTACAAAGGCTGTTTCGATGTGATGAATGTGAGCGTCAACGATTTTTAGTGTTATACATTTGGCTATCAATGGGCTGCATTCTCACATCCTTCCAAAGTGAATGTATTGGTCAGAGTTGTAGCGAAAACGGAAAATGAAACGATTGTTGCCACATCCTAAAAATGAGCATCAACGGAACGTCAACAGAGCGTCAACGATTTTTGCCATAGTATCATGGAAAATCAGGAGGGCTGCATGGTGAGATTGACTGATGATCAAACGATCGGCCGCCTTTCTAGGCAAACGTGGTTATGGCAACATCACTACTATGTCCTGAAAATGTTCGCCAACAGAGCGTGAACAACTTTTGGTCTTGCATCATACAAAGTGCCAGGGCTGTTAGGCAACATCAATCCATAATCAAACTATCGGCCGCCTTTCTAGGCAAAAATTGTCGCGACAACATCGCCAGTATGTCCTTAAAATGAGCGTCAACGCAGCACGAATGAGTTTTGGCCATGCATCTTGGAAAATCCAACGGCTCAGCGGCATTATTTAGTCCAAACCATACAATTGGCCATCTTTCTATGCGTAAATCATTGCGACAACATCACTACTATGTCCTAAAAATATGCGTCAACGGAGCGTCAACAATTTTTGGCCCTGCATCTTGGATAATGCAAGGGCTGTGTGGCGACATTATGCCATAATCAAACTGTGGGCTGCCTGACTACGCAGAAATGCTTTCAACGACATCATCACTATGCTCTAAAAATCAGTGTCAACGGAGCGTCAAAGATTTTGGGCCTTGCATCTTGGAAAATCAAGGGGCTGTGCGACTTTATTAATCCATAGTTGAACAATAAGCTTCCATACTAGGCCAAAATGCTTGCGACAATATCGTAACCATCTCCCAAAATGAGCGTCAACGGAGCATTAACGCAGTGTCAATGCAGCGTGAATGATTTTTGATCTCCCATCTTGGCTGATCTAACCGCAATAGAACGCAGATAACCCACAATAAACCTATCGGCAGTCTTTATTGGCAAAAATGCTAGAGACCATATCACATCTGCCTCCTAATATTGAGCGCCCACGGAGGGTCAACAATTTTTGTGGTGGCTCAGAATGCTACACAGCAATGAACTGCATTGTGCTGTTCCTAAATCCTGTTTTACACGGTCAGTCTTTGCAATCTGCGCTTGTATACAACTTCACAAATATGCATGCAATGTCTTACAGATCTGATTTCGTTGCTTGTAGCTGTAGAGTCAGTATTTAAGAACCCGCGGTCTGCTATACTGTAACCTGCCTTTCTGAAGTCTTTTGAGTCGGATAACCCCGCTTTGTAATTCTCACCGCCATGTCGGATTCAACATCTTTGAACACCACTTCGTTCAAGGTTATGATCTCTTCCAACAAAGAACATGTCTTCATTCGTCATTTGAGCAACCTTACTTTACAAATCATCTTCAATGCTTGGTGGGCTTCAATGAATGTTGGCCTAAAGTGGCCAATTGCCGGGAATAATTCTAGACATGCGCCTTCGTGACGATTCTATTTACACTGTGGAATTGAGGAGACTGGCAGCCCTGGCATCATACGTATCGTTTGTCATCAAGTTCTTCCCCATCCATCAGAACACGGGACCAGCTCCATGGGAAACACTTGCTGGCACAAGCTCACATCGCAAAGTTAGACGAATTAACAGAGTGAGAGTTCACCGAATTGACTAGTTCGATGGTCGATGAAACAGATTTGACCATCCTGAATAGGCAAGGAAGTGGAGTAATGACAATAGTATGTTCACAGAGTCAAATCATATTGGACATCCAGGTTATTCCATATTGATCGAAATGCCAGACAAAATGTTCCAAATTGGCAGCTCAGGACTTTGAAACTTCCGAATTTCACCAAGACACGTAGTATCGCTACCTCATGTTAGGATTTGTTTCGGCTCACATTCCTTTGAACGCTATATCGAATCTGGAGCTACGATGGTGATACAAGGCATTACGTGATGACCTAGTGCTGCCGTCCACTATGGCCCTTAGTAACATTTGCCGGAGGGAATATGCACTGACTGTGGTTCCGATTGAGAAGCAGATGCCATCACGAAATAAAATTGGTTCAGCTTTGGACGGATGGATATCAAAGAACAAATTAGCCGTAACGTTAGTCATTGCTTACTAGAGGGATCAATAGTGAGCATTTCGTGAAGTTCAACTCGCTTTCGATGAGGTTGATCACCTATTCTTTTCCACTTTCGAAAGCTAATTAAGGATGATAGGTCTAGGTCCACCATACTGGAGCAGGGCTAGCCATACATTTGAAGGATGAGCTTGATCGTTTTGAGCTTACCGATGGCTGTTTGCTTGATATTAGGACTGAAAATGGTTCCTCAAATTACTTGATGACACTCGAGCTGCAATCAACACTTGAGGCCTCTTGAATCGTGTGGCCTGCATTGAGGAACCATATACCATGCATGGCGCACATCATACAGCTGGCATTGGGTGCACTCATGAGCAGTCTCAGTGTAAAAGGCCACACCAATTCTTGGGAAGCCCATGAGCGTGATCAGCAATTTGGAGAGAATGAAAGCATAGACATCGGAACGAGTCAAAGACTTCGAAAAGGCGGCCATTCCAGAATCAACGAGGTGTGGGCCATGAGACCAGGTTTAGCAAAGATAATTGAGAAAGTACGTATGTCGTGATATTTTGAAAGTCCTGAAACTGACCTTCATATAGCAGAGAATGCTTGCGGTATTGATTAAGCTGACACCTGCTCGCCGAAATGAGTTCATCGACTGTCAAAATGCCAATGTCCGCATTGCAGTACTTTCGATTATGGATGTGAAAACACGTTGAAACTCAACACTGGAGTTGCCTGAGCGGGCCTACCGATTACAGGAATTCACACGGGAGTGGCTCCACAATCCAAAATATAGTGGTTACCGGCCACTTTTCACAACTCAAGATACATGGATCATTGTGAAGTATGTCATGGAAGTATTGAGGCCATTTCGATATCGGACCCTGTGGATGTTGAAGAGGCATACAGTCACATCGCATCTCGTTATCACAGTGTACAATGCCATGTTCGATCATCTGGATGGCGTGAGGTGAGGTTTGGCTAGGAAGAAGACACAATGGAAGGAAGACTTGTTCTTCGCTGTGAAGTTAGCTCGACATAAGCTGTCCAAATACTACACTGAGGTGACTCCAACGACGGGCATGCTGCTCATTTCTGCACATATCCTCGATTCTTTCTGCAAGTTGGGATCATTTAGAAAGTGGGACAAGGGAATGGCTATTAATCCTGAGGATGAGACATCCTCTACTACCGAATACCAAGAGGCCTGTCTGAACTACATGGAGAATGAATACTGTACCAAACATCGATGTGTGCCGGTCAATTAACTCGAAACCTTACCAAGCAGCAACTTCGTCTACTCTGCAATTGATTCTGGATTCTGTCAATCATCCTTTGATCCATATGATTTGTCCAGCAATGATGAAGAATATTGAACGCCTAACAATGTGGCCGAGACGACACCCGGACAGAGCGATCACGCAGCACACATATTACCCGCCGGCAGGCTCTTCTCGAATTCTCCACCTGAAGCACCAAAGCACTGGGGGCAAATTAATCCAAATCTCAATGATTACCACTCCGACCCTATGGAGATTAGTACTACATTTTGGATACCAGATATAAGCGACTGGTGGCCCTAACTAGAGGAAACGTACTGAAAGTACGCCGATCTCTCCAATGTGGCACACGACATATTGTCTATCATACCACATGCTGTCGGAGTGGAGGCCAGTTTTTCCCCAGGGCGAGATGTTATTGGCTGTAGGCAGTCGAAAACCACAGGTGAGACCCTTCGTGAAAAAGATGTTGTAAGGCAGTTTGCTGGGGCCAATCACAGAATCTTGGTGGGCGATCACCCTGTATTGGATATGATGAATGAAGAAAACGACTCGGAAATGAAGATGGAGGTGGAGGAAAGGAAATTGCACTGAATGGCTAAGGTCCACGGCTTTTTGGAGATGTGGCAGGGCACCCAGAACCTACGTGCTACACAGAAGGAATCTCGCACTCAAAAGAAGCTGATGACAGCTGTTGGATACATTTCGGACACTGAAGAGATTGTCAAAGCATCCTGGTCACTCTCTCAACCTGATGGTGCGGCTGCATTCAAATTGTCAGAAAGATTACGTTTGCCACCAGCATTGTCTGCAAAGGACCTCTCTGAAGGACGAACTCAAAGCTTCAATGTCGGCCAAATCCGGAGAATGATCCGTCATCCAGTTGAAAGTGATGAGGATAGCGCACCCAGAAGTATTTTGGACACCGAAAATTGGTTAAACTGCAATGGCAACTTGGACAATCCCAATGACAGCGATAATGATTGTGCGGCAGACAATGAATCCTATTTCGAGCACAACAATGGCATTGAGGATCCGGAATACCCAGAGCAGCAGAATGTGGGTGCCATGCCCAATGTTCCCGGACTGGTTCGGCCAATGCACAAGTCAATGAGACAGGCTCCAAACAGGTTGGTGACGGTCAATGCAATAGAAATGAGGAGAAATATAGGAGTGAAGAAAACGTTGGACAGAATGCGTCAATGGTTCACCAGCTTCTTTATGTCGCTTGACCAAGAGTTTCAGTTAGAGATGTATTATGGGCAAACGGTGAGAAGCGGCTTGTGGATATCGGTTGATAAACAGATACATAGCAGGCGCAATGGATCTTTTCGCGAGATACATCATTTTTAGTCGTGTGAGAGCGAACAGTGCAAGAACATTATGCCCCTCAGCTTTGCCACAGGGCCCAGACTCAACCGGACTGAAAGACAACTGATGAGGTCAAATTGTGACGAAAAGAATTCTCGACGGCAGCAGATGTTGAATGGATGATACATTGAAATGAGCTTCAACGGAGCGTCAACAATTTGTGGTCTTGTAAGTACAGTAATTCACCAGTGACTTTGTCGTTGATATTCATAACGGCCATATTGGCAGCCTCCATGGGCGAAAGAGATTGCGACACGGTGACCGCCCCATTCGTAGAATGTGCGTCAACAATTTCAAGCTGCGCATCTTGGGTAATTCATGTTCTGATTGGTTGCAGACATCTGTTTATCAGATATTGGCAGCCTTTACTGGGAAAAACAACCGCGATATGCTCCCTGCCGCGTCCTCAAAATGAGTATCAACGGAGCATAAACAGTTTCAGGTCTTACATAGTTCGTAATCAAGGCATCGCGCGGATCGTTGCGCACATAGCTGTATTGTTGACCGCCTTGATAGGCAAAAATACCATATATCAAAGGTGAAACACAGATACCGAATTAATCGACATTGCAAACTACACAACATGCAAAAGCCCATTATTGGTTGCTGAAAACGCGATTTTGATAAGACACTATTAACAAACTGCAAATACAAGAGCCTTATATGAATCTACAGATGGACCCGCAGGGTGACCTATTGACAACCTGCCCAATTCAGGCTGGTGGAGAGTTTAATATCGAGCCATACCCGAGTGGACAGCTCGGGTTCATGGATGACCTGGACCGCCTATTTGGCAATGGTTTGGCTTGGGCCCGGACCTGGACACGAAGTGACGGTCCAGAACCGTTGCCAACACTTCATGTGTGCTTTTGATCAATCATTGTCTTACTCAAAATAGTGATCTGGCATCTAAAAGGTCGCTGTGGGATCAGTATGTCGCTGACATGACTAACCTCAATTATCAACAACTCAAGGCAGCACTGGACGAGTGCATGGAGGTAGGTTTTCTCCTAAGGAAGATCAGGATTGATGAAACCCCGACTAAGACAATGAACTTTGTCCACATTGGTATCTATATCATCACCCCAACGCTTCTTTCACTCTTCCTGATGGGGTGTGGATACAGATGACAATGTGGAGGAAACGTTGGATCACATTTCTTTGCCGATAAAGGTGAATTGCAACATCTCAACCCATTTTCTTGTCCAGTCAGTTTGCTCCACCATAGCGTATGTGGATCCCAACGTTGCTGGGAAGATGATGGGTGAAAACAATGCTGAGCCAGACTCAGGGCACTGGCCTCCAGATGATGAATCAATACTTCAGATAGTTGCATCAATCGTCAATATGACCATTTTGTCAATCATGAATACTGCAATCGCCGGTCTGCTGGAGCACTTGAAGATAATCCAGGAGGTTTGGTGCTGCTGGGAGGAGTCTAATGGAGATGGTGGTCTGCACGCCCCTAATGTTACCGCAATCTTCCTTCACAATCCTGCTGCTGGATGGGTACAGGCTGCAAAGAAATCACACAAGTAAACGCTGTTTTACGTCGTTTATCGTAGCCAACAAGCCCACAGCATATCTGGCACCCAGACACCTATGAGTGGTGGCCACAGCTACTTTCCCCTGGATGACCTCCTCCCACCTCCAGCCGAGGATATGATCAACGATATCAGGGAGAAATCTGATGTTGATGCTGAAATGCCTTGCTCAAATCCAAGAGGCTTCCCGACGACAAAAACAGGTTTCCAAAAGTTCAAAAGAAATCTTTCATGGAGGATGATCTGGTAGCAGCGATACCTGGAAGTCATCCAAATGTGTGCTCTTGGTCTCTTTGCTGATTCCGAGTAAATTGCTGTTACTGATGAGGAAGTAGCTGGTCAATGCAAGCACAATCACATTGCAAATCATCCCACTGTGGGCTCTTTGGCCAATTGGAAGCGTACAACCAGCTTCCCAGCTGTAAATTAGTCATTGTGAGAATGTAATGTACTGGCTGGACAGATGTTCAAGGAGTCGCATTATTGGTGGGTATATTTCGGGCACTTTGGAGGGTGGACAGATGGGTGATGATTTGTCGCTTTTTGGAGAGGTTTTGGGTATCATTTTAGTGGATTGTTTATTTTATTAGTAGATCGGTCACATTCATGCATGAAGGGCTGTGTTAATAGTCCACATTGTTGGGAGTAAACATTGCGACGCTTGTTTTTGGGAAAGGCAATGTGGCAGCGATAGGACTTTGTGTGTGGCTAACATGTAATTGGTTGTTTGTTATCTTTGCCCAGCAGAAGACACCCCAAACATTTAGTGAATTGCAAATACTTTTTAGCTCGTTGCGATAATGATTTTCCTCCAAAGAAACCAATCAACAACACTGGGGGATGCTTATCACCTGCCATTTTTAGTTCCATGTTCCCATCCATCCAAGTAGTTGCAAGCGTAAGTGGCGGGACAAGCCACAATCCTACCATCATTGACAGAATACAAAGTTGCATCTCGACAATGCTTATCATCATATCAAAGCTTTTCCTTCCTTTACACAATATTTTCGTTCAGCTACTATACATTGATTTATATTTCCTTCAGTCTCTCCTTTAATCTTTTTGTACTTATCACTCACTGCCTTTTTAAATCATCACATAACGGCACCACACTCCTCCACCTCCACCTCCTCCGCCGGATAGCACCAGCTGAAGAAGACAATCTATCAGCGACCGGGATCTCGATGCCAATGTCAGCATGATACCTGTGAGTTACAATGATAGTGGAGATGACAATTCTAAATCAGGTAATGAGCCTCTCCAGCAACCATCCAACAGAGTCTTTGGCAAGTGGTCATCAAAAGAGTCTTGTATGTCAACACTTCAAAAATGAGTGACGGCAACTCGATTGACTCCTATGTCGGGGCAACTGCTATATCATGAGGGGGGGGTGGTCTATCTTGACTCGGAGGAGGAGGAAGAAAGAGAGCTTGCTCTGCTGCCATCCCACAAGGAATTAGATAAAAAGTTTAAATAGTTGAATTCGCCTGCCAATAGATATATGTACTGGAGGAAGGATTCCCACAAAACCAGTGAGCAACTGGTGGCTTGGCAAGGTGGAAATCTGTGGCGATATACGCCCTTTGTTGCCGACATGACAGGCCTCATCATCAGCGCAGAATACAACACCCAGCCATCTCTTGCTGGTGTTCCGGGGATGGCCATGGCACGTGTAAAGCCTATAGCTATCAATTTTGCGATGTTTGTGAATCCCTTTGCCACATCTGGGGTGAAGAACACCCAGATTCATAGTTGGTGGTATGAGGAAATCACCAGAATTGATCCAGCCCAGAGTGACTCAGACCCTCCACATGCCTGCATTTCCATGGTAAATGAATCATCTCAATGATTATTTTCATCACTGACATTGTGCAACAGGCTCTCGCCATGATTACTTGCTTCCATTCCGCAATGGTATCCCACTGCATGACATCAATCAACACTATTTGTAGATTTCAAACAAAGACGCCAACAGAGATCTGAACAATGGTGGCCTAGCTATTGGCCAAGGACAGATTTACATGCCCAACAAACGTTTGTGAGGTAAGTTCCAAGTTCCCTTCTTGTTCAATCAATGTCTTCACAATCAATTTAGGAATGCAGGTATCGTTTTGCTGCAACTGAAATTGTGGATTTTATTCACCGGGCATACTTCTATGGCATACGTCAAATGGGAGTACATGATGGATCATTGATTGAACAAATCATGCCGACATTGATTGCAGTCACCACGACGGCCATCCACCATTGTCTGTCGGCCTGGAGACTAGGGAAGTTTAGGGTCGTGCCAGAGTTTGGTCCAGGAGGTGGAGCACATCATGTGTGCAATACAAGAAATATTAATCACACAGTTGATACTGCAAGGACAGATGTATTTAATCATCTCGACACAGATTTTCATTCTTCCTTGCCAGAGGTTCAAGGCAAAATGATAGATAATATCGGTAGCATGATTTGCCGAAGGATCCACTCAACTCGCATGGATCCAGCAATGGCACAACCCTACGATGATCAGGGCAGCTCTCATCAGGACTTCCTTGATAACTTCCTGTCGTAGCTGATAGAGCAGCCCGACAATTCTTTTAATCATCCCAGCAGCTATGTTGCAACATATGACACTTGCAAATAATGCTCAGCTGTTATGCCTATGGGCAGGTCTGCCATTGACTGCATCAGCCAGCCCGTCCCCTGCAGTCACAGCAACAGGAAGGACATCACCAACATCAGCTGTGTTGAGGATATGGAATTAGTTGATGGAAGTACAATTGTAGCAGGAGCGATGTTGCTTGGAGGTTAAGAATGGTGTCAGTGATCGGATTTATGATTTCCTTTGTGCGCAATTTTATTCTAGGTTTCTTCAATATATCATAATAGTACTCAATGGAATGGAACTGATGGTTTACTGAAGTCAGATATCAAATGCATGACATCATATTAGTGATAATGCATAACCCTCCCGTGCCGGTCAAACAACTACAAGCTACTAAATGATCTTGTATCAACAAATTCAATATCATAAACCACATCTGCATATGAACTGTCATTGGTCAAATTAAGTCATGAGGGATCTTTCAAACCAAGAACTACACGCTTCAATAAAGGTACAGAGCGACTACTATCATGATGGCAAGCACAAATCAAATTGAGCAACCTAGGAGTAGGCAGAGAGAAGAGTTGTGATACTGCCAGAGGAAGTGTGAACTGTTCGTCAAGTGCTCATTGTCACATTCACAAGAGTGGGTCAACTGGTCATGACACTTGAAAACAGCAACGCGACAAATCAAAGCAGACTCAGGAATGGTACAGCAATCCCCAATTTCAGGGAAACCTTGATTTCATTTTTTTGAGTTTGTGGGTACTATAAACTAAATAAATTTGATGAAGGAAATTCAGTTTTTGCTGATGTATACCTGTATCAGTCTGCACATTATCTGGTGGACTGGCTACAGGCTAAGATTATGAATAATTGGAGGTATACCTGGAGATGATAGGCAAGTGAAAATCAAAATACACTTTGAGGGCATGCTTAAGGGATCTTGGAGATACATTCGGGAGCTGTAATGGGGTAACCTGAACTATGTACTTAAAAGCCTCCAATCAGTTAGTTTGGACAAGAACTTTGTGGGAGTAATCGTGTCAACTTAATAAAGTACTTCCATCAGCAAAAAACATTTCTGTCTGGGCGGAATGGCTGCGTCACAGTGGACTCTCTCCATCAGAGCCATGAGAGACACCCCAGTGGTGGATTACTCCGCGCCCGGCGTCAACACCACACGTCGCGTTTCATATCGCCCTCCGATGGACTTTTCACCATTTCATCTCCCTCGGTCGGTCTCCTATTTTAAAGAAACACTCTGGCGTTGTGGCCACCAGTGACCATACGTCGGAATGGGTTCATTGGGTACACGGTTGTATCGAGATTGCATTGCAATGGGTGACGCTTTGGAAATCTCTCCTCGTGTTCCTTCTACATCATGCTCGAGGCGGGTAGGAAGGTGACAAGCTATGACACTACCCGGCCGTGAGGTTCCACGAAATCTCGGAAAGAGCGAGTGAGACCAAGAGTTGGGAAAGATAGAATGTGTATTTTTGTTGTATGACAAGATGAGATGAAGATGAGATGCTGTCTGTCTACCCCAGGGTCTCCTGAATATATACTCTGTGTCGCTCATTCCACCTCTGTTACCCCTGTATCTCTGTACACCAACCGTCGCTCTGTATCTATATACTTGGAGGCCGTAATCAATTGTGTTTGGAGAAGCCCTGGGGGACCAAGATCGAGCGAGGTTGGAGATGCACTGGGATGCCGTGATCGAGCGAGTTCGGAGGTGAACTTGGAGGCCGAGATGGAGTGAACTCAGTGATGCACTTGGAGGCCATGATCAAGTGAGTTTGGAGATGCACTGGGAGGCCGTGATCGAGCGAGGTTGGAGATGCACTTGCAGGCTATGATCGAGCGAATTTGGAGGAGTACTTGGAGCCGGTAGATTTGGAGGGAGGCGCGACGGCAGCTCAGACTCTGTTCATTGGATTACTTGTAATTGTGGGAATGTAGAGAGTTGAGTATAACATCGGCCAAGAGATGAGAAACTGGCTCAGAGCGGGAGACTGTCGATCTTGGGATGATGCTGTAGTTGGTGTATGCTGTATTCGATCTTAAGTCATGATTACGGCATGGAGAGATAGAGAGGGATGACTGAACTCCGTGTTCTCAGGTGATGGTGGAGTTGAGCACAAGAAAGAGAGAGATCAGAGGAGATGGGGGAAATCATCATGAGAAACTGGGACTTGAAGAATTTCGTGTGCGAGTCAATTGACCATCCCCAATATGGCAGGTACGAGTCCCAATCCGGCAGGCAATCACACCAATACGAGGTCTTGTAAACGCAATCAGGCAAGTCATGCTGCGGATTTCCCATAGGAGCTTGTATCTTCCATGTCGTTCTCATCTTCATCCCCCATCACTCTCTTTCTTGTCTGCAACTCTACCATCATCGCAAGAACACAACGTTAAGTCATCCCTCTCCATCTCTCCATGCCATCATCATGAGTTAACACTGAGTGCAGCATACACTGAGTACAGCATACACCGAGTACAGCATACACCTAAGATTGTCTGTCGTTGCTTCATTCCCACGATTTCAGTTTGACCCCTGAATGTAGCTTCATCTTCCAGCATACCTCCCTACCGATCGACCGCCACCAGCCAGTTCTCCATAAGAGCTTCAACTGTAAAGTCACCTCGTCACATTCCCACAGATGCGGGTTAACCAACTGATGAAGTGAGTCCCAGCGTGCTGTCCATCAACCGCCTCCAAGTACTCGTCCAATCTCGCTCGATCACGGCCTCCAAGTGTATCTCCAAACTCGCTCGATCACGGCCTCCAAGTGTATCTCCAACCTCGCTCGATCACGGCCTCCAAGTGTATCTCCAGACTCGCTCGATTACGGCCTGCAAGTTCGCACGAGTATGGCCTCCAAGTGCATATCTCCAAACTCACTCGATCACGGCCTCAATGTGTATCACCAGACTCACTTGATCACGGCCTGCAAGTTTGCACGATCAGGGCCTCCAAGTGCATATCTCCAAACTCGCTCGATCGTGTCCTCCAAGTGTATCTCCAAACTTGCTCAATCACGGCCTCCACAAGTCCATCTGCAATCTTGCTTGATCATGATTTCGGAGTGCATCTCTAAGTTCACGTGATCGCGGCCTCCAAGTGTATCTCCAAATACGCTCGATGACTGCCTCCAAGTGCATCTCCAAAGTTGCTCGATCACGGCCATGGAGTACATCTCTGAGTTCATTTGATTGTCATCCTCAGCCGCACCTCGAATCGCTCCCAAGCACCGCCTGCAGCCAGTCCAGATATACCGTACGTAGATGGGTAGCTATATAGTTACGTAGATACATAGATGAGAATACAAACTGAATATATGAGTTTCAAAAATCGTTGAACAATTGGTAGTAGCTATGATTTCCAGGCGCACTAGCAGCATTCCCAAAGAAGATGTTGTTTTTCCCAGACTGCTCTGCTGTGATTCGAGGTGCTCCCAGGCTTGTCATTGGCGCTCCCAGTTACTCCGAAGGCCAGCAGGAATGCCCTCCTAGGGTCTGATACTCTTCTGAAATTGACGCATATAAGTTTACACTCCACATCCTCTCAGACACTCCTGGAGGCTTCCGGTGACTAAAATACATTTTGCTGATGCTATGTGATGCGACCAGTCGCCTGGGTGACAGGAATCGTGTAATTCTCTGTCAGAGGGTACAGGGTTCCGTCAGAGCTGTCAGAGCCGTTCCGAACACCCGGGTGCTTCTGACGGAAACTAGAGTTATTGCTGATGTGGAGGCAGTGCTCATCCAATCTTAGAGAAAGACTAGAAGCACATGATCGTGTACATTAGAAGAGGGGCAATGAGGCCATCATCCAGTATGCCAAGAGACACAGATCGAGGCTGCAGTTGATGGTATATAGAGACATATGAGAAAGTAGAAAAATGGCTAAATTGGAGGTGTAGATGAATGTGGTTGATCTGGATGTTATCAGGATCGAGGTAATCCATATTATGGTGCTGGATGTGAAGTAATATACAATGGAAGCAAAGAGTATATTCATAAGCTAAGTTTCAATTTTAGAAATGTAACCTAAGTTGTCTTTAGTTATAAGTAATTGGAGATCTTGCTGTGGGTAGTCTAGCTGAAGCAAGGTATACTGGAAGCAGGCCATATCAAAGAGTAAAATCATCATAGTGGCAAAGAAGAAAAGTTGAATGCCATTAGGAAATAGTTGATTGTGAATGGAATCTGTACTTGGTATTAACTCATAATTATAACATGGGGATATCAACAATGATCACTACGCTTGATATTCTTTGATGGTTTCAAAGTTGTAGATGAGATGATGAGTATTTCAAGATGGAGATGTGAGAGATTTGATAGATATTGAACAGTACAAGGGAAGTGGAAAATACGAGTGATATTCTAGCTGGTAAGATTCAAAATACCTTGCATCATTTGTCATACCAATGTAATCAGTTGTAGCATCTGCCTGTTTGAATATGATAAATTGAATATGATTTGTGAAATTTTCCAAGTTCCAGTTCTGATGACTATTTCCCCAATCTTCACCTATTGCCATTTTCCATCACTGTTTATTTTATCTACAACTCCACCCTCAATAGAGAATTCAAAGTCAAGTTGTTCCTCAATACCTCTCTATGCCATAATCATAAGCTAACACTCAATACTGCATCTATCCAAGATTGACTCTCTCCTACTATCAGTCTTCTATTGCTAATCTGTTATCTCTTCTCTCTCATCATCCATGACTTATCTCTCATCTCTTTGTATACACTGATATCCTCTACTAGATATAATTCCATGATTATTAGTTTACCAATAAATCATATCTCAGTTCAAATTGGTTCTCCCACCTCATTGACTGCCTCTATACCAATCACCTTCAGATTGATCATTTTCAAGTACACCTCCAATTTTGGATAACAACTACATGTATGTACATTTCTAACAATACTGAATAATAGCCTCCAAGTATATCCTTATCTTTATATATTCTCAGTCTTCAAATGAATCTTCATGTTCACTCATTTACCACCTTCAACTGTATCTATCAAGTTTACTCAGTTACCATCTTCAAGTTCGCTAAGATTGTGGTCTCCAGGTACATCTCTAAACTTGTATGATCCTGCCCTCCAAGTACATCTCTAATACTATATGATCAGTACCTTCATGTTCATCTACAAGCTTACTCAGTTACAGTGTCTACATGCCTCTCTATGTTAACTTTACTATTGCATACATGGTCACACACCGATGACTTCCCAGTACCTACTTAGATTGATTTTCTCACCACCTCCAGGTTCTCCTCAGATTGCACTTCAGTACTATCTGCAGCCAGATTGATAGTATATATAAATAAAGATAAACTGGAGTATTATGGTCTTCATGTCCACCCAGTCACAGCATACAATTATATTCTTCTGTCGAACCAACTGCTGTCTGCAGATGCTAGTTGTTTTGCAATTAAGTACTGTCTGCAGCCACATTGACTGCATGGATACATTGTGATATACTTAGATGGAAAATACAGGCAATACTATAATATAGTGAACCTGGTAATAGTAAAATACATATATCTAACAGAGATGAATATAATAGATAAAATGGCTTGTAGTTAAAAGACCTGAGACCATAAGAACCACTGTTGTAAGAATACAGCACACCAAGTTTAAGGTCTCAGGCAGGTCTACACAGCGGTCTTAGTTACCCTGTAAATGTACCATCCTATTAATAATCTTTTGTAGTATCCTAAATGCCCCTTCACTACAGCAAATCCTGTTGGAAATCAATAAACAGTCTTTTGCACTATCTGAATGCATGATAGTTAGCATTAGGGGTATCAGGAAGTGACTAGGATTACATAGAAGTACAGGTGAGATTGGCTGGAGTGTTTTGAAGCAATTCGTATAGCTTGTAGACCATTGTACATTTTACTATTGCCAAGTACTTTCTTTTTTGGCTTCCAAGTACCTCTTTCAGTTTATTCTATCTTCAACTCCAAGTGCAACCTGCACTATATCTAAATAGATTTTCAATATCAATCAATTACACATCAGCGAGATGTATTTTGATCACTGGGAGCCTCTGGGGGTGTCTGAGTGTTGTCGGACCAGAATCTCAGGGTGGTCAAATCCCAGAGTGTACTGGACCAATGCAGTGGCCTTCAGGTGCACCTGGGAGCACCTGGGAGTGCCGGTGACAAGTCTGGGAGCGCCGACCAGAAGCCTGGGAGCACCTGGAAGTGCCAGCGACAAGCCTGGGAGGGCTGACCACAAGCCTGAGAGCGCCGGCAACCAGCCTGGGAGCACCTCGAACCACAGTAGAGCAGTCTGGGAAGAACAACATCTTCTTGGGAACTCTGCTGGTGCACCTGGAAATTATAGCTACTACTTATCATTCAACGATGTTTTAAAACACATGTATTCAGTTTGTATTCTCATCTATGTATGTGTGTATCAATAAAGCTACCCATCTACACGGTATATCTGGACTGGCTGCAGGTGGTTCTGGAGAGTAATTCGAGGTGCGCCTGAAGATGACGATTGAGTGAACTCAGAGATGCACTTGGATGCCATGATGGAACACGTTTCGAGGCTGTGATTGAGCGAGTTTGGAGATGCAATTGGGAGGCCATGATCGTGCAAACTTGGAGGCCGTACTCGAGCTAGTTTGACGATACACTTGGAGGCCGTGATCGAGTGAAATTTGAAATGCACTCCGAGGCTGTGATGGTGCGATTTTGGAAATACACTTGGACGCGATGATCGTCCAAACTTGGAAGCCGTAATTGAGCGAGTTTCGGTATACACTTGGAGGCCGTGATTGAGCGGGTTTGGTGATGCACTTTAGAGGCCATGATCGAGCGAGATTGGAGCAGAACTTGATGGGAGGCGCGCCAGGTACTGAAGAGACTCTATACATCAGTTAGTTAACTCACAACCCGTGGTACAAGGTGACTTTACCATTGAGCTCTCGCGGAGAGCTAGTTGGTGGCGGTCCTTCTTGTTGGGAGGCATGCCGGAAGCTGAAGCTACATTCAGGGGTCAACTCATAATCATGAGAATCAAGGGAAGACAGACAATCTTGAGTGGATGCTGCGCTCAGTGTATGCTGTACTCAGTGTAGGCAGTACTCGTTGTATGCTATAGTCGGTGTATGCAGTACTCAGTGTTAACTCATGATCATGGCATGGAGAGATAGAGATGGACAACTTAACTTTGTGTTCTGCGATGATGGTAGAGTTGTGGATGAGAAAGAGAGATAGTGGATGAAGATGGGAATGATATGGAAGAGCGGAGATGAGAAATCAGGGGAATGACTGGCCTAATTGGGTTGAGAAGACATCGTATCAGTGATATTACCACCAGATAGGGACTCCTACCTGCTGTATCGGGAATGGTAAATTGACTTGTACACCCAATTCTCCAAGTCCTAGTTTCTCATGATCATTTCCCCTATCTTCTCTTATATCTCTCTTTTGTGTCTTCAACTCGACTATCTGCTTAGAACACGAAGTTAAGTCATCCCTCTCTATGCTATGATCATGAGTTAACACTAAGTAGAGCATACACCGAGTACACCGAGTACAGTATATACCAAAAACTGCATACACTGAGCCCTGCATACACTGGGTACTGCATACACTGGGTACTGCATACTCCGATTACTGCATACACCGACTACTACATGATCCCAAGATCGACTGTCTTATGCTCCCAGCCAGTCACTCATCCCTTGGTAGACCTTGTTGTACTCAACTCTCTACATTCCCACAATCATAAGTTGACCGTTGTATACAGTTTCAGCCCCTGTCGTGCCACCCTCCTGATCTACCACCTCCAGATGGACCACCTCCAAATACTCCAATCTCGATTGATCATGGACTCCAAGTGCATCTCCAAACTCGCTCAGCCACCACCTCAAAGTTCGCACGATCATGGCCTCCCAGTGCATCTCCAAACTCGCTCAATCACGGCGTCAAAGTGCATCTTGAAACTGGCTCAATCACGGTGTGGTGATACAACAGAGCTAGAAAGCAGAGAGCAGATCATCAACACTCCCCCGCACCTCTTGCAACATCCAAAGGGAATTTGTGAGATTGAGCGGTTCTGGCTCAAAGATGTGATAGGCTACCTGGCCATGAGGAACCACACAAATTGTGTGGATCTATGAAGGCTCGGAAAGAGTGCGTGAGGAACCACACAAATTGCGTGGATCAATCAAAGCTTAGCAAGAGTGCGTGGGACCAACAGCTGGGAAAGATAGAGTGTGTATTTCGTATAAGGAAATGATGTCTATCTACTCCGGGGTCTCCCAAATCTATACTCCCCGTTGCCCAGTCCGTCTCCATTATCCCTGTATCTCCATACGCCCCCCGCCGGCTTCCCCCTCGCCAAAATGAATGGCGGTGGTGGTGGGAAATGGATTTTGCCACTACAACGGCCTCCAAGTCCAGGTGTAAGTTCCCCCAATCAACGTCTCCCAGTGCTTCTCCAATTACGCTTGAGTACCGTCTGCAGCCAGATTGACCATATGTATACATCTCCAGAGACTTCGATAATACATGCCATATTATAATGTAGTGAATCTGGTGACTAACAAAGACGAATATGATAGACGAAATGCCTTTTGGTTATGGAACCCTGAGAACTGCTGTGCGAATGCGGCGCAAAGTCTCCTGCAGGGCTGCACAGAGGTCTCAGCTGCTCTCGAAGTCTCCCACAGACCTGCGCAGAGGTCTCAGCTGCTCCACAATATGACTATCTTATAAGGCAAATCTGGTAGCATCCTGAATGCACCTCCATAACTGCAGGTGCTTTCAGGAGCACCTGAGCACGCTTTTGCAGAGTCTGAGAGCACTGCAGCTTGACTCCAGGGGGGTCTGGGAGCATCTGGAAGTATTTAGAAGCACGGGTGAGGTTGACCGGAGTGCCTGCGAGGTTTGCGTGTGGCTTCCAGACCAATTTACAATTTCCTGATGCAGTTTCCATGTGTATTTCTGTATTTGCTCCATCTCTACCTTCCAGTTAACTCAAAACTCTACCCCTCATGGATATTTCTACACACTTATGTGCAGGCTACATGTGTATCCCAAAGTGCACAGATGTTCTACTTGTAGTCTGATTAACCATCTGTATATATGTTAATACAAATAGAGAATAAATGCCAATGTATAACACATTTGATTGTAATTGTAAAACTGAAATATCCAAATGAGACAACTCTATCAAGTGAAATTGCTCATAGTTATGAGACTCTAGGAACTATCAGATGATACAGTATCATTTTTAGGGTGCTCTGGAAGATTATTGCAAATATTTCTGTATCTCTGAAATTTGATATCCAAATTTGATATATTTCTTTGAATCCTAAATGCATCACCATTACAATATGAGCTGTAAGGAGCAATTGAGATGATTCTTGAAACAACTGAGAATATCTCACACAGCTGCAGAAGGGCCTGCAGAATTTGAAACATCCTGCCAGGGTATATGGGAGTGAAAGAGTATCTGGAAGGTTTGTTTATAGCATTGAAACTATATTGAATTTTTCTGATAAACTGTACAAATGTTTCTCTACAGATAGTCAATCTGCTGAGAGTTAGTCCCGATAACATACATCTAGAAATTAATAGTTAGATGTCAAATGCATCAGAGGCTGAGACTATTTTTATAGACTGGATTATAATTATATGACTATAATAAATGATGTCTTCATATTTATACTTCTGTAAATTGGCTGGAGTCTGTCAATCAAATTACGAGCAGTTACCTTACAATAAACAGTTAACCCAGTATGGTAGGCACACAGAGAGACTAAAATTAGCAGATAGTAGATTTTGGGTTTATACTATACATGGTATTACTTCCTAATTATAATATACACAGAAAGAGACGGCTAACTTAAACTTCAATTACCAAATAATGGTAGAAAGATTTATAGAAAAGTAAGTAATGTAAAATGGAAATGAAGATGATATAGAAGGATATGGCAAATGACAGGTATAATCTGCAATCCTAGATTGCATGTGACAAAGTATATTTTACAGACTTCAGATCAAATTAATTAAATTGACTATAGTACAAGGTATATTTTGAGTTTGAATTTTTTACAGAAATCCCTAATTTTTATACAGCAATTCAATTGTTATAATTTACATTTGTATAATTACCTGAGAATATGAAGTTTGTTTGATCCTTTGTATCTCCTGTAACTATATTTCTAATCAAATACTAAGTTTAATCTGAACTCGGAAATGGCTGTCTACTACTTCCAGTTGGTTTCTTTTCTCTCATCTCTTCTTTTTCATTTCTCATTTCTAATCTTTCATCTTGCATCTTTTACTTCCCATTTTATCGTATCTCTTATCTTGTCTTTTATATTATTTAATCTCTCATCTTATCTTTTCTTTTACTTTCATTTTATCTTATATTGTGCATTAGGTTTCAGCTGATCCAATCATTCATTTGACCATACAGTATTATACTCTGGTCTGATAACATTTTGACAATTACAATTATACCGATAAATGTTATTTCAGCTCCCCAAATATGTTGATTCTGTTCAACTGCAATCTGATTGATGCTCTCAATACACATCTTTAAGAACACCAGCAATTTTATACAATCATGACCTCTGAATATTTATGGTGACTATTATCTTCTCAGAAGATCTGCCAGTTTGCACTATTGCAGTTTCTAAGTTTCTCTTCAAGTTAGGACAATTACTTCCACTCAGTCTATTTCAATATTCATGTCATTAACAACTTCAAGTTCATTTCCATATTGACGTCTTAACTATCAACATATTTTTTATTGACGTCATCTTCAAGTTCCTCTGTATATTACTCACTTGCACACTACAAGTTCCTATTACTATAACCATCCAATTTATTCCTCCACTGTTATGATAAATGTTTGCATAGGAATCTCCAAGTCTATATAATCACCATCTCCAGCCACATATCTGAGTTCACTCGATAGCCATTTGCATTTATAAATCCATTTCTACTGCAGGTTAGGGGTTCTCCCTTAGCAGCGATAATGGTACTTGTTGATAGTAATTGAATACATGTCATGGAGTACTCTCGGTCTAGTCACGTGATGTGCATAACACCTATTCAAGACGTCACGAGTAAGCCAGTCCTATGGTCCTTAGTGGGATTACATACGAGTCGCGTGTCGATTGAATATGCACTAATGATCCTTAGCGGATTCATCTCTGATGATGCAACTGTGTCGCCTTAGCAGGGGAACTTGTTTCAGCCGAGCGCAGAGTTTTCAACCATATTCATTATCCCTGAAACTAGCAGGACATGTCTGATTGGACTCGAGCACTACTCCAACTCACAGACACGGCAGTTGATAGTCAATATGCGAGTATACAGGATATCTGGCTTCTCGCCCCAGGCAATAGGAACCACCAGGGTACTCCCCGGCCAAAGAGACAGGTCTCGGCCTAAGCATGACATGACTGAGGGAATTATGATGTTGGCTGATGATAAGAGGCCTGAAGCAACGCTGCTCATTGGTTTGAGTTAGTATGCATTGCGACGTCAGACTCAATATTAATACGAGCTGACGCATCAAGTTCTAAGTTGGCATAGTCTTGGTTGGTTGCCGATTAAATCTATCATGTGAACCAAATAGCCTTCAAGGTGAGGCATTAATTGGGAAAAGCACTGACCGATATTATCAGCTGATGTTCCAACTCCTGGAGCAAACGGATTGTGAAATGTCTAAGTGCAAGTTCTGTCTGTCACATTGTCTGACTTGATACCATGCGATGGATGGCCTGATTCTTATCTGGTGCATAAGCTTTAATACCACATTGCATCAGCGTGATAACCTATTGGGAAGGGTGGCGTGTTATTACCAGGCGCAATAGTTGCGTGACCACGATAACGCTATCAAGAGCATTGTAGGCATAGTGTCGAAGTATGGGTTACCAAACCCTCGAAGACAACTATAAAGACACAGCATGGTCCCAACCATGAGAAGAACTAGCTCAAGCAGCAATCCAAAGTCAACAATCAAATACACTGAAGACAATCTCAAAATATTATTAAGAATTCTATCTATCAAACCACAACCATATCTTCCATACTTCACTCTCGTGATCTGTCCTTATATGCCTGGATTGAGATTGACACAGTCTCAGTACACACACCAATAGAACATAGAAATCACCAGGTCTTTGCTATTAGATTTATGAGAGCAGAGTTCAACCCTTTCATACGGGCTGGTTTTTCAATATGCCATTTTGAGAGACATTGGCTAGGAGGTACATCGGAAGCTATCAACCGGATTGCTCCCCTTCGAAGAGTTTTCTGAAGATCATTTGTTTCCAGGAGAGGAGTAGTGTATACTCAAAGAAATAGTATTAATAGCTGGAGAGCTTTTAATTGGGCAGGTCTTGAAGAAGGTCAAGAGGTTGAGTCTTAGGATAGGATGAGGAAAGAAAGTGTTTTTTAGATAGGCGGTTGTACTTGATTCAATAAATGTTGTATTGATCATTGGGATCAAGCACCCCCGTAACACTGCAGTACTATATATGATCACATCTACAGAATTTATATCCACAGCTTGATCGATATGGAGAGTATATTACACAAAATCATATTTATTGGCAAAAGTATAAGTTGATAATAGACTACACCACATGCATACATTGCTGCTCAGCTAATAGCAATCTTCTCAAGGACTACTGTATAATGACTAGTCTATAGTTGTCCATAGTCAGTCCCTAGACATCCAGATGTGGGATAGTGGGACTATAGATAGCTGGCTGTCAATGAATCTCAGCCAGTCTTGACTGCCAACCAGTGTTACTAATACTAATGCATACAATAATAGTATTCTTCCATGGGTACTGGTGACTCCACATGGGAATCTCCTTAAGAGTCTAATTAAAAGCCTACAACAGAGTCTGATTGAGAGTCTGCTTGAGAGTGTGATGAAGAGTCTGCTTGAGAGCTTCTTTGAAAGTCTACTTGGGAGCCCATGTCAGAGCCACACTTGAGCTTGCCGTATTGCGCCAGATGTATTGTTTTAACAGGAATCTTTCAGCAAATTGAAAACTCAATGTCTCTTGAGACTTTAGCTAATAGAATGTAACAAGTTGGTGGAAGCTTTGACTTTGACTTGAATATAGCCAACCTACTTGAATATGTGCTTTCAATACTATCATCATCCCCATCACCATCACCATCATCACCATCAATACCAAATTGCATATACATATATACATCCAAAATCAATGTAATGCTGGTAGCAGGTTCAGCTGAAATACCTCAGTTGATAATCTACTTTTTCCAAGAATTATTCATTTACCATTCCTGCAGTAAGTAACACTGCAATTACCTACTCTATCACTCTGATGCATTATAAGATCTTGTTGTGGTGGTTGTATGAAAGATTAGGTTTAGACTATAATATAGACCAATATCATACTATTGGCAACTATTTGCTACCTACTACCAGCCACCTGCCACATGCCACTGGCAACATGCCACCTGCCATATACTGCCAGCCATATGCCACCTGCCACATACTGCCAGCCCTATGCCACCTGCTTGATACCTCCTGGTGCCTGCAAAGTAACAAGTCTCTGGTTTGAGTTGGAAGTATATATGAAAATATGTTATCGAAAGACATTGGAAGTATCTAGTATCTTGAAAGTGTGATTGGGAGAGTAGAGTCAAGTAGGTGGAAAGAGTACCGTCGAGTGCAATTCAAAGAGGGCATGAGAGCAAGCTTAGAAGTATACTTGAAAGTGATGAGAGGTTGTACTGGAAAGTATATTGAAAGCTTACAATGGAGTGTACAGTCAAGCAGATAGTGACTGTACCATGCAGTACAGTCTGAAGGGTAATTGAGAAGATGTTGACAGTATACTCGAAAGCATAGTAGGAGATATACTGCAGAGTGTATTTTGAAGTGTATATGAAGGCATTTCCAGTGGTATACATCTGGGTATACTGGTAGATATATTTGAAAGTGTCTTGTGAGCCTACTTGAAAGGGCACAGTTATATATGTAGGGAGTGTTCAATGTAGTGAAATAAAAAGTGTACTTTGAAAAGGATATGGAAGTACGAAATAAAGTATATATAGCAGTATGATATCTTTTATCAAGTGTACACAATCACATTGATATCATACTAATCTATTCAATATGAAGTTCCATATTGTTCTATAGTATTATGCATCAAATGCACTATAGATTGCCATCTAAGAAACAGCTTCTCTATGCATGAGGCATTGTATATAACAACTTTTCCCAGTATAGCGAAACTTATTTTGAATATATAATACAAATATCTGAACAAGATACATATATTGATTGACATAGCTTGTGATGGAATGCTAGAAATCAGTATTGTTAAAATACAGTATTAAGTATATACTACTTTTGTAGATCTATTTAGATGTTTAACTATCTTGAAGATTTTGCCATTCTATATTGCTGATTTTATTATATTCTGTATATGTTTCTGCAACTGCAGGTACTTTTAAAAATGGCTAGAAATACCCATCTAGTATCGCGAGGTGTTTCACATACATCAGCAAAATGTAATTCAGTCTGCAAGCAACACACATTCCTCCCAGACACTCTGGGTGACCTCACCAGTGCTTCTAAGCACTTCTAGATGCTCCCAGACCCCACTGGTGCTAAGCAAAGTGCTCTCAGACTCTGCAAGAGCATTCTCAGGTGCTCCTGGAAACACCTGCAGTTATGGCGGTGCATTCAGGATGCTACAAGATTTGACTTTGAGGATAGTCGAATTTTGGAGCTCCTGGGACCACTGGGCAGATATGCGGGAGACTTCGAGAACAGCTGAGACCGCTCTGTAGGCGACTTGGTGCTGGATTCTCACAGCAGTGGTTCTTACATAACAACAAGGCATTTCATTGTATCATATTCGTCTTTGTTACAGTCACAAGATTCGCTACATCATAATATGGCATGCATAATTTATGTCTCTCAAGATATACATACGGTCAATCTGTCCACAGATGGTAGTCGAGCAGAATCGGAGGAGTACCTGGACATGCCCATTGAGAACTTAGAGATGCACCACTTGGAGGCCGCTGTGGTGAAACTATGGAGCTAGAAGGCAGAGAGCCCACCATCAACACTCCACTGCACCTCTCGCGACATCCAATCTGAATACCTGAGAAAAAGCAGTTCTGGTTCAAGGAGCATAGGGATCGGGTGAGAAGATATAATACTACCCAGCATTGATTATCCATGCAATTGTGTGGCTCCATGAAATCTCGGACAGAATGTGTGAGACCAAAAGTTTGGAAAGATAGAGTGTGTATTTTCATTGTATGATAAGATGAGATGGAAATGAGATGATGTCTATCTACTGTGGGGACTGCTGAATATACACTCCCCGTCACTCTGTCCACCTCCGTTACCTCTGTGTCTCCCTACACTTGCTGTAGCTCCTTAAAGATGTACTTGGTGGCCGTGATCAAGCTTGTTGGAGATGAACTTGGAGGCTGGGCTCGAGTGAACTCAGAGATGCACGTGGTGGCCGGGATGGAGCGTGTTTGGAGATGCACTTGGAAACCGGGATCAAATGAACTCAGAGATGCATTGGCCGGCCGTGATTGAGCGAGTCTGGAGATGCACTTGGAGGCCAAGATCAAGTGGACTTAGAGATACACTTGGAAGCCATAATGGGGCGTATTGGGAGATACGGTTGGAGGCCATGATCGATCAAGATTGGAGGAGTATTAGGAGGCGGTCGGTCTGGAGGCTATCGTTCTGAAGGTGATTGATCTGAAGGTGGTCAATCTGGAGGCAGTCTATCTGGAGGCAGTCAATCTGGAGGAAGTCAATCTGGAGGCAGTCGAACTGGAGGCAGCGAATCTGGAGGCGGTCAATGTGGAGGCGGTAGATCATGAGGAATGTGCGATGGAAGCTATGACTCAATTCATTGGTTAACTCGTAATTGTGGGAATGTAGGGAATTCAGTACAAACAGGTCCACTGAGAGCTGAGAAGACTGGCTGGGAGCGCGAGCCAGTTGATCTTCGGATGATGCAGTACACTGCGTATGCTGTACTCAGGATTAACCCACGATCATGCAATAGAGAGATAGTGAATAATAACTTAACTTTGTGTTCCTAGGTGATGGTAGAGTTGAGAATGAGACAGAGAGAGATCAGATGAGATGGGGGAAATGATCATGACAAACTGCGACTTCAGAAAATTTCATGTGTGAGTTAATTTACCATCCTCGATATGGCAGGTACGATTCCAGATCCAGCATGTAATATCACTCACACAAGCTCTTCTAACCCAAATCAGGCAAGTCATGCTCCTGATTTCTCACATCCACTCGTATCATCCATATTGTTCTCATCTTGTTCCCTCATCGCTCTCTTTCTCATCCACAACCCGACCATCATTGCCAAACTCAATGTTAAGTTATCCCTCTGTATCTCTCCATGCCATGATCATGAGTTAACACCGAGTACAGCATAAACCGAGTACAGCATACATCGAGTACAGCATACACTGAGCACAGCATACACTCAGTACAGCATCCACCCAAGATAGTTTGTCTTCCCTTCATTCTCACGATTACAAGTTGACCTCCAAATGAAACTTCAGCTGCCTGCATGCCTCCCTACACGATTGACCGCCATCAGCCTGCTCTCCATGAGAGCACAAACGCAATGTCACCTTGTCACATTCCCATGGTTGTGACTTAACTAGCTGATGAATAGAGTCATCACCCGGCGCGCCGTCCATCAACCCCCTCCAAGTACTTGTCTAATCTCCCTCGATCACGGCCTCCAAGTGTATCTCCAACCTCGCTCGACTATGGCCTCCAAGTTTAGCTCCAAACTCATTCGACTATGGCCTCCAAGTGTACCTCCAGAGTCGCTCGATCACGGTGTTGAAGTGCATCTCTAAACTGACTCGATCATGGCCTCAAAGTGGATCTCCAGCCTCGCTTGATTACGGCCTGCAAGTTCACACAATTATGGCCTTCAAGTGCATCTCCAAACTTGAACGACTATGGCATCCAAGTGCATCTGTCCAAACTCGCTCGATCATGATCTCTCGGAGTGGATCTCTTAGTTCACTCGATCACGGCCTCCAAGTGTATCTCCACATACAATCGAGTACATCCTCCAAGTGCATCTCCAAACGCACTCGATCACGGCCTCGAACTGAATTTCTGTGTTCACTCTACAGTGATTTTCAGGCGCACCTCGACTTTCTCTCAAGCACCACCTGCAGCCAGTCCAGATATACTGTTTGTATTTTGGTAGCTATATAGATACATTGATGAGAATACAAACTGAATACATGAGTTTTAAAAATCATTGTACATTATGTAGTAGCTATGATTTCCAGGCACACCAGCAGCATTCCCAAAGAAGATGTTATTTTCCCAGACTGCTCTGCTGTGATTCGAGGTGCTCCCAGACTTGGCGCCGGCCCTCCGAGGCCTGTGATTGTGTTAGGGGTCGTCTCCTAGCAGCGATAATGATACTTGAATTATGATACAAGATGCATACATATCCAGGATGTGCATAACACCTATGCATGTGAACGTTCAAGTGGTCAGCAACATGCTCCATGACCTGAGTACATGTTGATCGCGCGAAGTGTGGGTACTTCGTTCGCACCTAGATACCATGCGGGACATGTGTGGTAATCTCACACGGCAGATGATAGTCATATGCGATTAAGTGAGCTCTTCTCCCCCACCCAAAAGCAGGATGGGATTCGGAGAAGCACGTTCCGGTCTGGAGACTGGTCTCGACCTTAGCATGACGTAACTGAGGGATTATTGACGTAGGCAATGTGCCTAGAGCGAGCACCACTAAGTTGACTCTGGTGGTCTGGATCGCAATGTAACCTCGTATAGGATACGAGCTTATGCGTCTTTAATCTATGTTGGCATAGCATCGGTTGGTGGCCGACTAAGTCTATGACGCAATTAATAACTCATGTGCATGAGGGATTAAAAGGCGCAAGCATTATCGCTCGGGTGATAGATGTTCCAACTCCCGACTCGTACGATGCAAGGATGTCTGAGTTGATATCGCGCAATGGATGGCCTGATCGTTTTCAGGAGCGTAACGCTTTCAAACCACATTGTATGAGTGCAATTACCTGAGGGTGTTGTGGCGAGTTATTCCGGGCGCTAAGAGGGCGTGGCCGAGATAACGCTATCAGCGCTATGAGGAAGCACGGGCTATAAAGTGCCAGCGTTGGTCGAAGGAAATGGAGGACATCAGCGAGCAAGTTAGCGTTCAGAACACCGAAGACGATCCTAAAATATTATTAAGAATTCTATCTATTTATCTATACTTTTAAAAAGAAATAAGTTTCCATTATTTCTTCCGTAATCAACCTACGCGATTATCCGTTATATGCCTGGGCACAGGTATACACAAGCCGAATACGCACTGCAACAAGTTGTCGAGTTGTTCGGCAATCATCTATTGAGTTTACAAGAGCTCAATTTAACCCACACCTACCGAGTGGTTTTTCGTTTCGTGCAACTCGAGAATATCGACTACCTGGTGTTGCGGTATCTGAACACCGGCTTATTACCATTCGAGGAGTTTTCCGAGGACCTGTGGTTCGACGAGGAAGCTTGATTTATATCTACAGAGGGGACGATCTGTGGTATAGGTTTAGATTGGGAGTTCTCGTTGTACAGGAACGAGAAATTGAGTCTTAGGATAAGACGAGGAGAGAAAGAGATATTTGGATAGGCGGCTGTACTTAGTTCAATAAATATTGTATTGATTATTGGGACTAAGAAACCCCCGTAACAGATTGGCGCCCCGAGGCTTGTCGTCGGCGCTCCCAGGCTTGTGGTTGGCGCTCCCAGGCTTGTGGTTGGCGCTCCCAGGTGCTCCCAGGCGCACCCAAAGTTCTCTCTGGCGCTCCGAGGTGTTCCCAAACTTATCACAATCACTCACATGTTACTACTGTACCAGTCATCAGAGATCGCAGTTACTGTGAAGGCCGGCCGGAATGCCCTCCTAGGGTCTGACACTCTCCAGAAATTGACGCATCTAAGTTTACACTCCACATCCTCTCAGACACTCCTGGAGGCTCCCAGTGACTAAAATTCATTTTGCTGATGTACTTTTATAGAGATTTAAACCAATTTCAAAAGACTTCAATATTCAAGTAAGGTTAATAGTTGTTCCTGGCAAACTAATAAATAGTGTCCAGATGGTTTGACTTTTATTAATACTAGTTATCTAATCGTACAGGATATATATTCCTTAATACTCAGCTGTTACCTGATCATAGTAAATATTCTCTATCTAGTTACTAACAAGTTTATTGCCAATAGATCAAATTTTACTAAACTATAATATAGCTTTCAGATTATCAGTTATAGAGTATTAGACTATCTAATAGTTGCAGTTTTTGTAAGTAAGAAATAAGATTACTATATATAAAATTCCCTTTTGATACTTTACATCAGTAACAATTTCTAGTTTTCAACCTTTATTTATACTTGTATTGAAATACTGTGTATTATATTTAGCTGTTGTCTTTTCTGAATTGATATTAGGGAATTATATTTTATCACTGTTGAATATATTGAAAACTTTGACATTGTCTCTTTGTATATCATATTCTAGTTATCAATAGTATTCTTGCAAAATAAGTAAGATATATTCACTTACCTATTCAAAATTAAATTGAATAACACATTTTACCACTCAATCTGAATACCTATTGAGAAACTGAAACAGCATGTACTTTCTAATATATAATAGAGATGGAATCTATTCTTGAACTATACACTTTTATGCTAGTATCTGTGCTATTATCTAGTAATGGTTTATTTTTAAAGGAAATCCTCACACATATAATTGTTCCACCAAAATAACCTGTGCATTCTCTACAGCTGGGGGTAAATTCTGATTCTTTTGGTCTGCTAGCTAGCAGGTAAGGCCATTCTAAACACAATCTACCATAGTTAATTCTGCAATACCATATTATAATGCTAGCACAGGAAAGGATGTACCACATTGTGATTGCTTTTCCACAGCCTGCCAATGCTACCACTCCGTCTGATTGTACTTTTCCTGCCGAAGCTTTGTGCGTGTCATTGGGTTGATTTGGTGGTGCAGAGCGCAAATTTGCAGCGTGTGGGGATATTAAAAGCCGGTACACAGCCATGTCCGGGCAGTACCTCTTGTCTGGTTACCCCCTCATTTATGTTATGCGCACTTGGCTAACATCTCCAGCTGAATCCCAAAAGCCCGTAACGTAAGTCTGACCGACCATATATTGGAATAAAAATTAACAAAGAGCTAAAGCACTCTGACTGTACTGTAAATCAGCTTGCTGATGAGCAACGAGTGGCTGTGACAGCATAAAAGAAAGAGTCCGGTACTGTGCAAATGGATACCGAGCTGGATCAGAATATCGATAAGTGGATTGAATGGGAGGATAGCCCAAGTGGGAGAAGGATGAAAACAAAAAATCTTCTAACCCAGGAAACTGCTCATGCCAGTGTGCTTCATGACCATCTACTTGTTCCCCACAGTCAGAAGCGTACCTACTCATATGATGATAATCTGTATGGTAATTGGAATGAAACCGAAGATAAGGAGAGAGATTAGGAAGCGGAAGTCAGGAAAAATTCCACTAAATATGGTGAGGACCAAGAGCTCTCTCACGAGCAGTGGGACAATGTGGTAGTTATTCAGAAGGTCTAACAAATGCAAAAAATAGTTCGCAGTGAAACACAGACAGATTAGGATGCAGCTAACGATGATAAGATGGTAAAACCCTTGACGGGAATGGGTTCCATGGTTTTAAAGGTATTGGAAAAGATGGTTTCTATAGGACAGAGAGACGATATGGCAAAAGAAAATGCGAAGAGAGCTTTGGAAGCTATTGAGGAGGTACCACACGATTGGATGGACTGGATCTTGAAGATGCAGTCAAGACAGGAAATAAAGAGACAAAGGATATGCTACAGTTGATTCTTACACAGCTAGGCTCCAGCTAGACATGTATTTACGGAAGGAGGCTGACAGCAGAACATCTTGCTTATCTGGTTCCCATTAATGCAGCTATGCATATTACACAATAGAACTGAGACCATACAGTATGCAGCTGCTGGAGAAAACCCAATCGTCATTCCCATTCTGAATGCGTTGTATCCCCACAGCATCATAATCTTTCAAAATTAATGTTCCACACTAATCCTCAGCCCTGACATAAGAGTATTACCGAGGCCAGAAGAGGATTGAGAGGGTAATTCGGAAGAGCCTGATGGGCACAGATAGCACCATAAGAAAGGCTGTAGGCGGGGTCCCCATAGATGTAGAGTTCGACTGGTTGTTCCTCACGGCAATGCAATTCTCAGAGTTTCGAAACAAGTCCTGAGTCCTGTTAAATGGTCCAGTCACTTTCTCGCCCAGTGTAAGGTCCTCCAAGGTGGGAAATAAGACCATCAGGGGTCAAAACTGCCTTGTATTTAACTGCATGGCATTTCTGATATCCTGAGTAGTACAGCTCCTGATTCTCCTTTGGATGGTAAGTTGCCTGCATCGTACCATCGATTAACCCCCACACTCTACTTACTCCTCCTCTCCTTTCAATCGCAGATGCATACCGTGCTAATGTATTGTGGGTAAGTCTCTCTGGGTCCCAGAACAGAAGACTGTGGTACTGTAGAATTAAATGACTTACTATATCATTGAAAACAATTGAGAGCTAGGCGCGAGAGTGCTCAAATGTTTGTATAAGAGCGTTCAACCGGTAGAGTGCAGATAGGCATTAGAGGAGCAAACAGGGCCATTTTGGAATCACAATTGCACTTGAACCGGTACTTGATTTCATGTAAAGCCAGGAGTGGAAGCATAGAACTAATTTGCAGTGGGGTAAATCTATATAATCAGCTCTGTGCTGTGCGGGGACTAAAGCCTCATACCGGAGAAATTCAAGTGACCAAGTTTCGCTGTATAGCTCAAGATTGAAAGATGGGCCAGGAGGAATTGGTAGCGGCAAGCGGTACTGAGTTGCATTCTCCTCTTGTCTGCGCTACCGCTTCTGCAAGTACAGTAACAGACAACTGCAGCCGCTGCTGCTTGCTTTTGGTTGTAGGTTAAAGCCATGGTGGCGAACGTGAGTAGTTGGTACTGCCAGGTAGTAATGGTGATGATATGGTGGAAACCCCGCATATACCCAAAGTTATCACTATTGTTCAGGAAAGCTAAATCTTCTTTACCTATTCTGCACATGACAATAACACTCGGCGCCAAGACGGCGTGTTTATCGTTATCCTATTCATGCATTGAATTGTTTTCAAAAAATTTCATATCCCAGCCTGAGCACTAGCGAAGCTCAGTGTCTCAATGATGTCGCCGCGGTTACATAAGCAACAACCTACTTAGGACCGTCATCAAACACCTCCCTTTTTTCATACTGTATGTAACTTGCCTTTGTCCAGAAATTTAAATAATTCTGAAGATTTACATTAAAGCCAAATATTGACTGCTTTAATATCCGAGAACCATCTTTCAAGCTGAGATGGCAAGGTGGAGTGGGAATACTTGTAATTATTATAAAAAGCAGCCGTTCATAATAAGCAATCCTCTTTCGAATTAATATATCCACGCATAAATTTATACATATTGTTCGCTTTTGCGCTGTATATTGCTACAGAGAATAATGGCTTGTCGACAGTAACAAGATATTCTCAATTATCGTACATAGTTGTCCATACAAACTCCACGTAAGTAACGTCAGTCATGGATTCATCACGTAGCCTTAGCAGTTGCTCCGGTTACAAAGTCATCTTTCATGGAAGCAGATACAACTATTCGACGATCCATAAACTTCTCCCATTGATCATTGCATTGATTCTTTACCCAACAGCCGGCAATGTGAACCACAAGATTCCCAGTCTCCCAGGACATGTCGGCCACATTCTCAACAGGGTATGCATTGATTTGTGTTTGACTGACAAGCGCGAGGTGTTCAAGGACTGTTGGGTGCTCTTTCACTAGGTGCCACTGGGGAATACCGTAAGTGTATGGTTTAACTCGAGGTATAGCTAGTCGGTGGAGGAGCAAGTAGCTATTGGAAAGTAGCTTACCAATGCATCCTGTTCTTGCCCATCCCAGTTTTCACGGACAAATAATGGTTCTGACCACAAATCAATAAGCATCCTCGAAAATTCGCTCCTTCTGATAAAGAAGCTGCCCGCATTTAATCCATTTTGATCCTGCGCAAAGATGATGTCGATTTTGCTTATATCGGGGTTCTCTAAGGTGAAAATACCCGACCGTCCGCCACCGGGCTTATTCATCTCCGCGCCTTTTTTCATCTTATCCAGCAGCACATTCTGCGATAAAATGTGTGCTGTTAACTCAACTGTCGGTGTCATGATAATCGCATCTAAGTCTAGCCACCAAACCCATTTCGCGGAGGGGTAAAGATTAAACGCTTCTACAATTGCCGGAAGCTTCGCCCACACGGGCCGTGCACTGCCGATGTCGTACTTGGTGATGTTAATGAATACATAATGGTATCCGTGGAGATCTGCATATTCCTGTCGATTTGGAGTCACATCGGCTAGGATATTCTTGATACCGCCGTTGTGGCCATTCCCGTCTGAGGCAGCGAGGAGAACAATCTCATGTGGCTTTGGGCCCATGGGGTCATGCATAAGATCCCTAGGAACATCAAAGGCGCCAGTATAGATCTTAATTTTTTGGTACGCGGCCTTCACTTTAGCCTCTTGTTCCTGTTAATCAAAGGGCGCCAGGACGGCCCAGCAATTAGTGCCATCTCTTGTATGTGTGGGGGAGTAGAAAGTCAAACAAACTTCATTTTTTAGCCGTCGCTGTTGATCCTCCTTATTCTTCTTCTCTGCCTGGCTCTTTTTATAGCTATCGTCCTTTTGTTTCTGTTCCTCAGGCGACAATTTCCGGTTCGGGCCTGAAAGAATTTCTTCGCTCACGACATAGGTTGGAGGTGACGCCAACGCCGGTTTCTGAAGATTTGCCCCACGAAGGAAATCATCATTCACATATGCACTGCCATCATAGCCATCTCTATTCGAATTTTGGATTGGAATGGTATGTTGTCCGTTCGGCAGTGAATGGCGGAAACAAAAAAACGTAATGAAGAGCAGCACAGTCATGGCCAAACTGAGTCTAGTAATATACCATTTTGTGTCAGAAGATATAGCCGAAGGAAATGGGACAAACATACTTTGAAACTAACCGAGACATGACAAATATTGTATATTACGTTACGATACTGTAGGAGAAGTTACTGATGGCCTCTATGATTTGCTTGTGCTTGTGTAAAGGGTAGGTCGGGCGCGGTGACCAGGGCAAAAGAGCGCCCGACCATTTTCCCCCATATGGTGGGGGACGCCTCAAACAGGAGTGCCGGACATTTGGAAAAATTGCTTAATAATACACTTACCATACCCCTTTTGGCTGCCAAGTGGCGAATTTTTGAATTTTGTACTCAAAAATTGCCCGAGTAATCTCCCACTTTAATAAGACTGTATGGAGAAATTGCCCTTTTAGATAATAAACTAAGAGGGATATTCACTGGTTCCCATACAAAAACCCACTCTTTCACATGCTAATTCATGTGGCTAAATCTATCTAATGATGGCTGCTAAGTAAGGTCTCGAGTGGTCGCTAAAGCTCCATAGCAACCAAAGTTCGAAACGGTTGCCCTGTGGAAATGTATATGTACAGACTATTCGCGTGTGACTCTTACTCACAATGTAATACTTCCTCAAAGAAAGAGCATCGATTGATGTTGTTTGCATTGTTGGCTTTATTTGGTTCATTGTGGATGTGGAGAGGTGTAGTGTTCTTGTGCCCTCCGTATGCGTGATGTTGTCGACGTGACTTTCGCTTTGCAGTTTTCCCTTTGATCTCTAAGTTATCGATGCGTAGTGCTAAACGTTTTGCACGCTACTACTCTTACCATGTGGAAGTCAACGGCACCTCATAAACCGTCGGTGATCGATCTCGATGATGATATAGGTAAGAGATCTGGAACCGTAGTACGTACGGATGTTCACTAATATTTTTAGATGTATCTGGGACGCCAGATGAAAATGGAGACGGAATCGGTCCAAGTAAATTTGCTTTCCAATTACCCAGATCAGATATGGCAATGTGGTTGGATTGAGATATTCTAACTTTCTGTAGTCTTTCTCCATAATGAATCTATGCGGGATACCGATCCTAGGCTATCAACCCGCGCTCCAGCTGTAATCTCTCCAGAATGTTATGTGGATATCGAGTTACTGGAAGTCGAATCAAAAGGGCAGATCTATCGTCCTGGGAAATCGGCGGAACTCTTGGATGGAACTTTTATCCGCATATTGTCTATTGTGGAGCGGAACTCGCTCCAGGGTAGGGAAGTGCTTCTACGTGGACCCCGATTCAAGCGTTGCAAGTGTTTCTCGGGCCTATTACCGCTAAAACTCAACGAAGTGGGCATGTTCATGAAGAAAGATGATGTATCTTTGTCTTGTATCTCCAGATTACGAATTCTTATCTTGACAAACTCGGCATTCCCCATGCACAATGACGTTAAAGGACGGACGAAAGAGGCAGTCGAGAATGAGGGCAAGCTGGTTTGCAGATGGGATGTGACAATACCCATTTCTTCCACTACGAAGTTCATGTCTTCTGGTATCTTGAGACGGTTGCGGGAGGATGAGGCTGATTCCAGTTTTCGTGTATCCGATCGTCAGTTGCGGTACGATTGGAGAGGGAATACTGAATGTACATCAACCAGGGGTGAGGGTTATACATTCGGGGATGCCTTCTGTGGAGGAGGTGGAATGGGATGCGGTGCCAGAGCCGCTGGGTTTATCAACAGTTGGGGATTCGATCACGACCTAGACGCGTGCAATACGTATTCCAAGAATTTCCCTGAGGCCCATGTATACTCCGCTCCAGTAGATTTATTTCTCACAGCACTGGCTGGGAAAGAGCTCCAAGTAGATGTGGTGCACCTTTCTCCTCCTTGCCAGCCACACTCTGTTGCGCACACTATACCTGGAAAGGACGACGAAAAGAACGAAGCTGCTGGTCTCTGTATCACTTCTTGCCTGGAGAAAACAGTACCGCGGTTTGCCACATTTGAGCAAGCTTTTGGACTGGTCTACCGGCACGATTGGTTACGGGCCGCCGTTTCAGGCTTTATTGCGGCAGGATTCTCTGTTGAGTGGGATATTCTTCACTGTGTACAATATGGGGTACCTCAAACTAGGCGACGATTATTTATGATTGCATCTTGGTGAGAGCCTTGCCCGAATTCGCTACCTAGTATATGAATCCTAATGAAATAGTAGTCCGGGCGAACGCCTTCCACCATTTCCGGAGCCAACGTACAGTTTCCCGACGAGCTCTCCAGATCAATTGCGTGAACTTGGTCTCCTCCCACCTCGAACGTTGCGTGATGCCATCGGTCACTTAGACCCTGACGCCGACCAAATTGACGAGCTACTCGGTGGGCCGCATTTACGTTTCTCTGAGCCAAGACCGACCTCTCAACTCTTGGATGCTCCTTTAATGGGAACAGTCAAGGCAGGGAGTGGTTGCTATGACGTCCATCCAAGTTTCCTTCGCAGATTTACGGTACGTGAACTAGCCTGCATTCAAACATTTCCGGAACACCATCAGTTTGCAGGAATATTCGGAAAGCAGAGAAGGCAGGTTGGAAACGCTGTGCCACCTGTGATGGCGGAAGCGTTACTGAGACAGGTCAAGGAAGCGTTGGAAGAGTCGGATGTCCGCACTTCATTGGAACTAGCGAATGGGGCGCAGAATGATTTAAGTCGATTTCCGATCATTGGCCTTAAACTATGTATGGCCGATTCAGACGATGTTGAGATAGTTAGAGAGGTGCCTGCATCCTGTCCGCTGTCACTTTGTGTCGTTGGTAAATCTCCCGGATCGGAAAGTACGAACAATGGTGACGCTCCGCGCGGAATTCATTCAGACTTTGCCGTACGGGAGAACGGTTGGTACAATAATGGATCTGAGTATGACGACCCCATCATTCTGGACTGACTTAAGAGTGCGGTTTACTCTCATCTCCGACAGTTTCACATTACTAGGAATACGTTACAGGCGCACTTAATTCTAGTGAAGGATTCATGGTATCGATATGATTCGGTTCTATCTTTTATTATCACATTAACAGCATTTTAGAAGTGACGAGCATTTACACCTACTTAAATAATGAGGACATATACATGAGAAGACTTAGCTTCTAGAATCATCGCCTCTAAAGGGCTCACCAAAACTAAATTAAACCAAAGTTAGAAAACTATGTAGATTTTAATTTATCCAAGATCTGCAAAGCAAAGTAAGTTAATTTTAATTTGTGCCATCAAATTCGGTGGAAACTAATGAAAGTCTAAAGCCAGCTGTTTCATATTTTGCTGCAATTCTAACTTGCATATAGAATATGTTCAAAATATTTATACTATACATAAAACACTAATATATTAATTTCATATTAATGTTAGCAAATTGAGGATAGGGAAATATTGTAGGATTGTAATGAATTTAGTAATTTCAAAAATTTTAATATTTGGAACTTGAATTACAAGATAGTTGCATATTAATTTAAACTCTATAATAATCTTGTACTCTATTTAATGATTATTAATAGAAAATATTCCTTATTACAATCAAGATAGACTATTAATATTGTATTAGTTTTAAGAAATATATAATAAAAATAAAATACTAAAGAACTAAAAACAATATTATCAAGCATTCAGTATTCAATTGAGTTTGGTAATAATATAGGCAAGCTAACTTCTCAAACCTGGACTACATCTGTAAAATAGCTTATATGATCAGTTATATTCCATAATTCATATATATTACTGCGGTGTAGTACTTCATTAGAAACTGATACTACTTGAGTAGAGTTTAAACATACCATACAATATTTACCAATATATACAAACACTATTAAGCTTATATTTACATTTCCATCTAAATCTGCGTATCAAATACTGTATTATATTGAATTAAATATATATCTCTTTGAAATCAACAAAGCAACTTAAAAGTGTATACTTTTAGACTTAATTGCTTACTATCTATATAACTGATATCTCTACATTAAAGATTATAATACTATATACTGAAATTTAGAATATTATATAGAGATTTGATATATCTTACCATATTCTTGATTATAGAAACAAAAATTGATCTAGCTAGATAACCTGTTATTGGCAGTATAACTCCATTTAAATGTAGTAGAAAATATGGTGGCTATAAATTACAGAGCTGTTATTGACTGATTCAATAGTGTTTACACATAATATTAATAATTAATGAATGTGACAATAGATTAGCAAAATGTATTTTAGTCGCAGGGAGCCTCCAGGAGAGTGTAGTGTTGGCAACATGTCCAAGTAACCTGCCAGCGGGCTGGGGTCGAACTGTAAAAACTGTTTGGTTCAGTTCCAGACCCATCCATAAACCTAACCTGCTGTTTCCTGGCAGGGTTGTAACCCTGACTGCGATTCAATTTTGCAGTTCCTACAATTTTGGCTGCAACTGAATTTTCGAGTCATTATCATATCAGGGAATGGTATATATGTAAATAATGCAGTTTCAGGAGCTTTTTAACCCCCTGGTCTCCAATTTACAATCCAATCAATATTCGTTGGGTTGCGATGAAATAACACTCCAAATCACACACCAATTGCAGGGTTTCAACAGTGACTGAACAAGCATTGCTCAGACTCTGAATCGGAGACCAGCAAGTGAAAGAGCTCCTGAAACCGCATAATACACGTATAGATCATGTCGCGATACAATCAGAACTCAAACTGTCAATTGGAGCGAAAAATATGGGCTTGCTAGGGCCTGGGGTTTAGGAGGAAACCGGCCCAAAAGCAACAGCCCGGGTTTTCATGTGGTAAAACCATTGCAACAGTTCGGTTCCGGTTCCAACCCTAACTTGGAACAGTCCTAGCAGGTTGGAACCGTTGCTAACACTACCCACCAGGTGGGAGAAATTGAATTCTAATGTTGTTTGTCTCACTTTTTGATATTATACCAAGGTACAATGAGATGTTAGCTATCTGGGAATCAAAATGCAGATTCAAAGGCAATCTGATTAGTGTTAGCAATGGGTCCAGGTTACCCACCAGCAGTCCGGGTTTGGACCACAAACACGGTTTGGTTCTGTTCAAGTTCCGTCCAGCAACTGAATCCGCTGACTCTTGGCAGGCCTCACCCAGAGCAGGACCCGTTATCCCACAGGTCTCGCCGGGGTTGGCTAGACCCATCGGTTCGAATCTCTGGTTCTGCATTTCTGGTTTCACATTAATGGTGGCATTCAGATAATGTATTGTAAATTGTAAAATGTCAACATTGGTACGTCACGGTTAATTTTCGACGTAGTGTCCGCCAGCACGAGCAAAACGAGCAGACTCATGCGCCCAACTACATCCTGAACATAAGTGTCAAGGGAGCATCAACAAATTTTGGTCTTCCATCTTCGGTAACATGAGTGGCGCTTGATCACAAGCAACCATAAACAAGGATATGGCTGCCATTATTGGCAGATATGTATGGGATATTCCCACCACATCCTCCAGGACAGTAAGAACTTATTTCATTTACAGAGCTACCACTATCTATTCTTAAGCCTTTTAGAGTACAAAAACAGTCAAAACGATGTATATAGACCATAACAGGCATATCGTGCTGTGATTGACTATGATGGAAGGCCAACAATCATTGACACTCCGTTGACGCTCATTTTCAAGATTGGGCAGGGAGCGTTTCACTTTCTTTATTGCCTATAAAGGCTGCCAATACTCTGTTTATGACTATTTGCAACCTGTCGCCCCCCAGATTACCGAAGATACACAACCAACAATCGTTGACACTCAGTAGATGCTTATTTTCAAGATGGGGCAAGAAGGGCATCACAAACTGTATTGCCGATAAAGGCGGCCAATAATTCCTGTATGACTGTCTGCAACATATCGGCGGTGTGATTACGCAGGATGCATGACCAAAAATCGTTGACCCTCCATTAGTGTTAGCAACAGTTCTGGGTTATCCGGCTGTGGTCCAGGTTGGAACCAACCCGGACGCCCCGGTACGGGTCAGGAACCGCCAAGCAATCCGAACCGGACATAAACCTGCGGGTTTTCGGCTGAGTTGCAACTGGCCCGCGGTTCCAACATTCTGGTTCCTACAACTTTGGCTGCAATTAAGTATTTGAGTTCTGATCATATTATGACATGATCAGCATGTAGATTGCGCAGTTCTCACTGTGCATTCACCTTCCGCTTTCAGATTTGTGATCGGACTGATATTCGTTGAGTGGCTGTGAAATAGGAGCACATTTTAAGTGAAATTGGTTGGTTTTCGATAGCAACTCAATGAACAGTGGTCGGATCACATTTCTGAAATCGGGGGGTGAAAGAGCGGCTAGAACTGCACATTCTACATACTGATCATATCACGATACGATCAGAACTCAAATACTTAATTGGAGCCAAAGATGTGGTTTTGAAATCCCGGGTTTTTGGTGGTAAAACCGGCCTAATTGCAACGGTCCGGGTTTTTGTGTGGTAAAGCCCGTTGCAACGGTTCCGGTCCGGTTCCAACCCTAACCCAGAACCGTTCTTGCAGGTTGGAACCGTTGGTAACACTACCCTCCATCGACGCTCATTTTCAAGATGATGTAGGGATTGTGTCATTAGAATGTTTGCCAGTAATGGTGGCCAATACTTCGATTATGTATAACCACGACCAAATCAGTTGTCAATTACCAGACATACATGACCAAACTTTGATGACGCTCCATTGACGCTCATTTTGCCACGGGTGTATCCACAATAAGGAATCATTTGATCTGGCATAGTTCATTATTCACATTGTTTTGGCAGCCTTTCTAGTGTTTTCATTCACTTTCTTCTTGATCACTATATTGTTATTTAATAATACATATAAATATATAATAATAATCTCCAAAATCCCGTGCCATTCAATCAATCCTTGTCATCACTTGCATGTTCCCTCAATAGGCTGCTCTGGTGTTCAAAATGGATGTTAGCTGCATTACCACTCAGCAGATAGTGTACTAACCACTGGATGTTCCGTCATCAGTCAGCATATCCGGATCAAAATCTGTATCATGCCGCCTATCCTGGGCCGATGCATCAAGAGTAAAAAATTCAACGCTAGGAAGTTATATATGTGAATACACAGATCTGGCTGGCAAATTGACGATCTGGAAATATTCAGCTTCGGAATTGTTCCCAGTTGGGGTGGGTGGCATTCCGGGCAGAGGTTGCATCACCTCAGGTGTCGGCTGTCTGCATTGGTCAAGTGGAGGTGCACCTGTTCCTTTGCGTCCCCAGCATGTCTGCGGATTCTTTGCAGTGCCATATTGGGACGAAAGGCATCCGGCCGTATGGTTTTGACGAAGCATAGCCAGGTATCTTTCCATTGCAGCGTTTTTGTTTACATGCCCAGGAAACTCAACACCCCACTTCTTCTCTTCTTGGACCTCGGCGCTAGGTTTCTTTATCAGATATTGTGTTTCCTCTACTGTGGTGCGCGAAAATCATTTTTTGGCCCTTTTGTCCATATTCAAGCCCAGGCGCATGTCGGACTGTTCCAGCTGTACCCGACCTCCTTGCCCTGCCATAGCAGCAGACATGTTGAAAACCTACAAGAAGTTAGTTGCTGTTTGTAACAATGCGAATCGGCTATTACCTCTACCATATACGCTTCTATAGCCTTCTCTGAGGTGATTAAGGCCTGTGTCGTCCACTCATGGGGATGCTTATCAGGAAATTCATCTGCGAAAATCCTACAGCTGACACAATCATGATGTTCAACTTCGCGGACTGTGCAGAAGAATGCCTTTGTCGACCTTGGAGGTTTCCTGTTAGGGGCAGCAATAAATTGGTCACGTAGCTTTCAACGGACACCCACTGTACGTTATATGGTTACTTGACGGCTGTTTACTGCGATATGGATATACTCCTATCCAGCTGCATGCTGCTTCTTATTGTTTCTGCTCCCAGTCTAACAGACGATTTTTAAATGTGCATCCTGGGTCATATGTTCGGTGGCTGCATTGGTAGCATCACGGTGGATTAACTGGTATCTGCATTCTGGCTGTGTGCCAATGAGTGATGTATTTGATATAGCGCCCGCCAATCGGCTTGATTTAGATCCACTCTCACTTGGCTGATGTGGTTGTGTATGCATCATTTGGTCGTGTGGAATAGGAGAGGAAGATGATAATGAAACGAAGTGGGAAGTCCCAAGGACTATATAGTTAGCTTCATGTCTCAATGGAATAAGTAGCAGCCAACATGTTTGTTATACTCAAGATGAATCCTGCTCAGTATGACTGCATGCTGTAGGGGTTTCCCACCGCCCCGCAATGTGCAATAAGTTGGTCTGATGATGTTTGTTTTTTAACAGCAATGGAATACGGTGTACGACTGCCGCTATCGCATGATTGTCGGATATAAATGGGGCATCATTTGAGGGGAAGGACGTCTGCTTATGTTGGCCTCAAATAATCACCAGGATATTTCATGAAAATGATGCTAACAATCATGTCATGTTGTACGGTTAGCCTAACTATTCCTAATTTATTGACAGTCAAAAGGGAGATTTTGCTTTGTTCAAGATGAGTAAACATACCAACCTTGACATAAAAGACGCAGCTTGCCTCCATATTTTCCATATCTTGCAACATCCATCATCTCGCCCAAGATCAAAGTCAACGCAAACTATAATGGTCAATGCTCCAAAAAAGCACTTTTCGCCACTTCCGGCTGGCAAATATTGTAAATCGACAAGGCGATCCCCCCAATAATATCATCAAGAGAATGAAGCGAAGAGCGGCGTGGAAGCAGAAAGGGTCCGAGCTGTTGTGGCATTGCGCAGCTTGGGAACTAAAAAGAAACTTGCAGCGGAGGTATGACGAGAAACGCTCTGTTTAAGAAATGAAGAGAAAGAGAAATGGATTGAGGATGATGTTGAGAGAGAAACTGCTGGTGCATGAAAGCGAGTTGAAGAAGCAGCGGCAGCGGTTCAGCAAGAGCAGGATGATACAACAAAAGCTGAAAATGCCGGATTGACAAACAGACAGCCCAAAAAGTCATTTCAGGAGAAGATGGTTGCTATCGGAGACAGTCTGAGTGATCATCCAAGTTCCGACGATGGGGAGGATGGGGAAGATGCGGATGATTAAGAGACAGAGCAGGGCCAGCTCAGCGAAGATGACGAACCTGGCTGGGTGATGGGCACAAACACCAACACGGTACAACAGTGCAGGGAGAGGTTTCGGCAGAAGCAGCTGAACCTTGACGAATTGACACAACCAGGATGGGAGGACGCAGGCAACTACTTCGATGAAAGACATATGAAGTACGGCACATCTGAATTGAAGGTTCGGGCAGTCCTTCAACCGCAAACGGATGATGATGCAGTGGCTCCTGCACTGAGAAAGTGTGGAGACCTTCTTGCGTGTCTTGACATTGTCGCCAGAATAGCGCAAATGACGCAAGGGACTTCTCGACCAGGACGTAGTCACATGAGCCGGGGTTTTGGGAATCCACAGTCGAACACGAGTATACCCAGTTTTGCGCCCGCCGTGGAAACCGATTCATCAATCATTCAGAATGTAAAGCCTGTCGAACTGGTAAGCTTTTTTCCCTGCATATAGCCTCCCCAGCCAATCACCATATAGAAATCAGATTTGGACGAAGACATGGTGACGGCTCCTGCGTCAGAGGAGGAATAAAGAGGCAAATTGGTATTTTTGACATCAAATCTCAGTGAAAAGCAATTTGTGTACCAATTTTGCTATGTGTCAGCTTTTTCTTGAGTTCAGTGGCCAAATTGTGAGACATGATAATTCATCTGTGCATGTACAAGGGTTGAACACACCATGCGAAAGTTTTGGAATCCAAATCGGGCTGTAAGACAGCCATCATATTCGATTTCTGTTTGCCGATTACTGTTCAGTGAGCAATCAAAAGGTACATCAGTGGCAAAATTTACTGACAACATTTAAGTGAGTAATGTCATGCGAGTCATAGAAGGAGCGGTCAGTGCCCAATACGAATCTGTCTCAATGACAACCGTCATGCTGCATTCATCCATGCATCCAACTGCATAACTCTCTGCACAGACCTGGTGCACATGGTTGAGATATTTGAAATCGCTTATGGTACATGATGGAAATTGAGGAGAAGGAGCGGGATGAGACAAGGTGAGGAATATCAACAAAATATAAATCGTTCCGGAAGCAACTGGCAATCCTCCCAGACACCCCGAGCGACCTCACCAGTGCTTCCGAGTACTTCTAGATGCTCCCAGACCCCCCCTGGAGCTAAGCAAAGTGCTCTCTGACTCTGCAAGAGCATTTTCAGGTGCTCCTTGAAGCACCTGCAGTTTTGGAGGTGCATTCAGGATGCTACGAGATTTGACTTATAGAATAGTGAAATTTTGGAGCTCCTGAAACCTCGTTGCAGATCTGCGGCAGACATTGAGAGACGCTGAGACCGCTGCACAGCTCAGCAGGATACTTCGACAGCAGCTGGGACCGCTGCGCAGCTGTGCGGGAGACTCGGTGCCCTATTTCCACAGCAGTGATTCTTACATAACCACAAGGTATTTCGTCTCATCATATTCGTCTTTGTTACAGTCACAAGATTCGCTACATCATAATATGGCATGCATTATTCAAGTCTCCCTATATATATACGTACGGTCATTCTGGCCGCAGATGGTACTCGAGCATAATCAGAGGAGCACCTGGACACACCCATTGAGCATCCAAATGGAATACATGAGAAAGAGCAGGTCTGGTTCAAGGCACGTAGGAATCGGGTGAGAAGATATGATACAACCTGGCGTTGAGGATCCACGAAAATCCCGGACAGAACGAGTGAAACCAAAAGTTGGGAAAGATAGAGTGTGTATTTTCATTTTATGATAAGATAAGGTGGAAATGAGATGATGTCTATCTACTCTGGGGTCTGCCGAATATAAACTCCGCGTCGCTGTGTCCACCTCAGTTACCCGGGTATCTCCATACACCCGCCGTCACTCCTTGAAGATGGACTTGGAGGCCGTCATCAAGCATGTTGGGAGATGCACTTGGAGACTGAGATCGAGTGAACTCAGAGATGCACTTGGAGGTGGGGATCGAGGAAGGATGGAGATGCACTTGGAGACCAAGAGATCGAGTGAACTCAAAGATGCACTTGGAGGCCGTGATTGAGTGAGTTTGGAGATGCACTTAGTGGCCGAGATTGAGTGAACACAGAGATGCTCTTGGAAGGCGTATTGAGCGTATTGGGAGATACATTTGGAGGGCATGATCGAACGAGATCGGAGGAGTACTTGGAGGCGGTTGATCTGGAGGCGATTGATCTGAAGGCGGCCAATCCGGAGGCAGTCAATCTGGAGGCAGTGGATCTGGAGGCAGTGAATCTGGAGGCGGTAGATCCGGAGGCATGTGCGATGGAAGTTGAGACTCTATTCATTGGTTAACTCGTAATTGTGGGAGTGTATAGAATTGAGTACAACAAGGTCCGATGCAAGACTGGCTGGGAGCGGGAGACAGTCGATCATGGGATGATACAGAATGCGGTGTACATAGTACTCGGTGTATGCTGTAATCGGTGTATGCTGTACTCGGTGTATGCTGTACTCGGTGTATGCTGTACTCGGTGTATGCTGTACTCGGTGTATGCTGTACTCGGTGTATGCTGTACTCGGTGTATGCTGTGCTCGGTGTATGCTGTACTCGGTGTATGCTGTACTCAGTGTATGCTGTACTCGGTGTATGCTCTACTCGGTGTATGCTGTACTCAGTGCATGCTGTACTCGGTGTATGCTTGTACTTGGTGTATGCTGTACTCGGTATCAACTGTTGATTATTGCATGGAAATATAGAGACGGATGACTTAACTTTGTGTTCTTAGGTGATGGTACAGTTGAGGACGAGAACGAGAGAAATGAGAGGAGATGGGGGAAATCATCATGAGAAACTGGGACTTAAGAGGATTTTGTGTGCAAGACAATTTACCATCCCCGATTCGGCTGGTACGAGTCCCGATCTGGCGTGTAATTTCACTGATATGCGGCCTTCCCAACCCGATCAGGCAAGTAGTACCCCTGATTTCTCATATCCGCTTGTCCCCTCCATATCATTCGCATCTTCGTACCCCATCTCTCTCTTTCTCGTCCACAACTCAACTATCATTGCAGAACACAAAGTCAAGTCATCCTTCTCTATCTCGCCATGCCATGATCATGAGTTGACACCGAGTACAACATACACCGAGTACAGCATACACCGAGTACAGCATACACCGAGTGCAGCATACACTGAGTACAACATACACCCAAGATTGTTTGTCTTCCCGTCATTCTCATGATTCGAAGTTGACCCCTGGACAAAGCTTCAGCTTCCAGCGTACCTCCAGACATGATCGACCGTCATCAGCCTGCTCTCCATGACAGCTCACAGCTGAAGTCACATTGTCACAATCCCACGGATGCGAGTTAACCAACTGATGAATAGAGTCTCAGCACCCAGTGCGATGTCAATCGACCGCCTTCAAGTGGTGGTCCAATCTCGCTCGATCACTGCCTCCAATTCCATCTCCAAACTCGCTCAATCACGGCATCCAAGCGCATCTCCAAACTCGTGAAATTCATGAGCAATAATAGTGTAAAGGCATACGCCTGTGTATGGCCTTGTTGGACGGTATATCAGTTGATACGGTTGCAAACGTGAATGTCCATTTTGCAGGGTAGTATAAAGGTAGGATTATCGCTAGAGATCTAAGGCTCGTGGTGAGCCCACTATATACAGCGGGAATTTCCCGGCCCTGGACACGTCATGTACTGCCGTGCTGTTACAACGAGCTGCTGAAACTGCACAATCTACATATAGATCATGTCATGATACCATCAGAACTCCAATATTTAATTGCAGCCAAAGTACTGCCAGAGATGTAGGAACCATAAATTGGAACCACAGTCCAGTTCCAACCCAGCAAAAAACCCGAGGGTTTAAGTCCGGGCCAGGTAACAACCTGGCGCTAGACAACCGGTTCTGGTTCCTTCCAAGTTCCTGACCAAGACTGGGTCCTCCAGATCGGTTCCAACCCAGACCACAGCTGGGTAACCTGGAACTGTTGCCAACACTAGTCCTCTTCAATTTGTATTGTTAGACTTATGTGCCTCTATCTTATTGCTGATTTGGAGCCATTCAGAAATCTCTGCTGTGTAATTGTCACCAAAACCCATTTGCTGAATGAATATTGATATTTACATCTCAACTTTCTTCTACTGATAACCAAAATGTATTAAGTTGTGTTAGATAGTTGAATAGAGCCCCGTAACTCCAATTTCCTCCAATCAAGTGTCAAACGTGATCAATCAGATGCAGTATTCCTTTTTGAGCTGCATCTGCATACTCAAAGCAATATCATATATATCTCTCTGTATCTGATCTGGAAGGTGGCCGATATTAGTGATATGACTGGTTGTGGCTTCAGACTCATAATCAAAACGATGCACCTGACATTGGACACCCTAGTAGAGGTCCTATTTGCAATGCGGTAAATGTCTTGATATGTATTACATTACAATTGAATAAGCTTTTTCCCAACCATGTATTGGGGACAAGTTCCCATAGTCCCAGCTTCCTGTAATTGTTATCACTGATCATGTTGGAATGATATATTGAAGAACTTCCATTCAACAGGCATCACCTGATGGATTTTGTACTCCATTTGCTTACTTGCCTTGTGGCAGTCAGACTCTAACTAGTTGGTTGCCACTTGTCAGACACTATTCTGGTTCACCAGAAATTTCCTTAGTTTAATTGAAGTGATCTTTCCAGCTCTGTACACTAGGATCTTCATTGCAACACGTATCTTGCAAATGTTTTGTTTCCATAATGGAAGTCATTTTGTTGCCAAAAGTTTATCTGCTTTGGCCTTGGCAGACTGTGACATATTCTGTTTTCAAAAATCACCCTTCTTCTTATAAAATCACTTGAGTGCATCATCTACTTCTTTGAGGAATAGATCAGAGCAATTTTGTCAGCTACCAAGAAGGGAGAATCCATATAATGCCTGCACAGCTCTAATTACCATTTCATCAGAGGGAGTTGCAGCCACACTTTTCCTATCTTCCATGGTGCAGACAAGATTTGCAGTGTAATATGTTGTCAGCATTCTGATTGTGTTCAGGATCACATTACCCTTCCAGATGATAAATTGCAATCGGTCAAAGAGTTAGAGAAGCACTCGAGGTTTGGACAGCTTAGTACCAATATACATAGATTGTCCAATTACTTCTTGTCATTTCTAGCTTTCAGGGATTTGAGTAGCCAGTGCAGTATGTTTCAACTAAACCCAGGTGCCGCTGATGCAATTCATCAGGCTGCCAAAGCAGAACGACAATTGCAGAGAGAGTACTGCCAGAACTGGTTGCAGATTGGACAAAAATGAAGAGAGTGCAGAGTATCAATGTTGATGTCCTCCAGAAGTTCCAACTATTACCAACTGTGAGATTCAGTGGTGGGACAATATGATAACCAGAAACATTGGTCAAATGTGTCCAGTCAGACACCCAAATGACTTGCGTAATTGCCATCCCAGCAGGAAGTCGATTCTGTGTATTCTACCACCAATCACTGGTATTCATCTTGATACATATTAAACCTCCTTTCTGGTCACTAAGGTATACTGGTTCCAAATTGAGGTGTATCTGATATGGGTGAAGTCCCAAAAGGCACAGTATACATCACAGATTATCTCATTAGTATACTGTTCACAACATCTGGCATTCAACATCCTGCCAACTGTCATTGTACTATTTGGAATCATTCTATGTTTAGAATATTGAGTTTAGGTTTCAGATGGACATCTTACTATGTCCGCATTTGTTGGCTAAATAATTGAGCATGGTGTATGGTGAGTGTGTATGAAAATAGATGACAGGAATTGTGTAGCTCTGAGTATGTGCGATGCTTGGTGTATAAAAGAGTTGATTTGCTATACACTTTCCCCTCCTGCATTGTTGACTCCAACTCCCTCTCTGTAACTCTGCCTCCTTGTTGCATCAGGGGGCCATGCATGATCAGATGCCTGGGGCACTTTGGTTTCTTCATTGGGAGTATGCTTCCCTGGTAATGCACAACATATATTGCCAATGGGAAGAAGATTATCTGACTACCTCATTGGTAGCCACTGATGTCCTGCAACTGATGTTGAACCCACATGGTAAAGTGTCGATTACATCCTGCGTGTGGTTATATCTCGTTGGGCAATAGCCCATCCATTTTGAATATTGGGTAACAATGTTAATAGTGAATCTCTGCTCAGTCCTTATCAAATGCATGATGTTTGTAGGTAACCTAATGAATATCATTGCAGTAATAAGTAACCACATTGGAGAAATTGTCAGTGTTTATGTATTCGGAGCAATCTTGATGAATCTTCATGCAGTCCTTTGAAACCTCTGGGATATTGGTTTGAGAATGACGTAACTCAGGTTATCATATCACATTTACTGATGCATCACACCCCACTCAGTTTAGCAGTATTGTAATACAGAGTTAGGTAACTATTTATTTCGTTCATAAACTGGAATATATGTTGAAATACTGATTTCTCGAAGCTTGTCTATCCTAAAGTACAGGTACGTTCATGAACTTATATATGCGGTATTCGGAGTATGTCTTGTATGTCTCGTACGCATGCATGCGCACTCAGCTGGCATCTCCAGCTGAGTCTGGAATGACCATCATCTT
>Ga0307512_10000613_pt1 | contig 53022 bp, 57 predicted proteins | sample 14_EM_MG_FD_200267 | JGI IMG/M metagenome (GOLD analysis project Ga0307512, IMG submission 200267) | Populus trichocarpa ectomycorrhiza microbial communities from riparian zone in the Pacific Northwest, United States - 14_EM | ecosystem: Host-associated > Plants > Roots > Unclassified | place...
AGGGTCTGATACTCTCCTGAAATTGACGCTTCTAAGTTTACACTCCACATCCTCTCAGACACTCCTGGAGTCTTCCAGAGACTAAAATACATTTTGCTGGTGAAGTGATGAGAATCGCGCACCTGAAAGCATTCCGGCCACAGAAGATTGGCTAAACTGGAATGGCGACTTGGATAATCGACATGACACCGAAAACGATCGCATGGCAGATGATGAATCTGATATAGACCAAGGCAATGTTATCGAGGATCGGGAATCCCCAGAGCAGCAGGATGTGAGCGCTGCGCAAAATTTTCCCGGATGGATTCGGCCAACACGGAAGTCAAAGAGACAGGCGGAAAGGTGTTTGGGACTGTCAATGCAATAGAAACAAGGAGGAATAAGGGTGTGAAGAAAAAGTAGGATAGAATGTGTAAGCATCTTTATGTAGCTTGACGAAGTATTTCAGTTAGAGATATATTATGGGCAAATGGTGAGCAGTAGCTTGTGAATACCATTTAATGAATGGATGTGTAGCAGGCGCAATGAAGCTTTTGACAAGATATATAAATTTTAGTCATGTGAGAGCGAACAGTGCAACAAAGTTACTGCGCTTGGCTTTGCCAAAGTGAAGAGTCTCTATCTGACAGAAAGACAACCAATAAGTTCAAATCATGATGAAAACAATTGTCGATGGCAGCATATTTGATTGGACAACAGATTAAAATGTGCGTCAACGGAGCATCAACGGAGCATCAACGATTTTTGATCTTGTAAGTTCGGTAATTAAACAGTGATCAGGTTGCTGTTATTTATAACCGACGTATTGGCAGCTTTTATAGGCAACAGAGACAGCAACAAGGTCACTGCCCCATTCTGAGAATGGGCGTCAATGGAGCGTCAACAATTTTTAGCTTTGCATCTTGGGTAAGTTATGATTCGATTGGTTGTAGATATCTATTAATGAGATATTGGCAGCCTCTGAGAGCAAAAACAACAGCGACATGCTCCCTGCTGCATCCTGAAATGAGCGTCAACGGAGCATCAACAGTTGTAGGTCTTGAATAATTCTTGATCAAGCCATCGCGGAGACCTGCGCACTCATAACCGAATCATTGACCGCCTTCATAGGCAAAAATACAATTACTCAAAGATAAACCATGGATTCCAAATTGATTGATATAGCAAGCTGCACAACATGCAAAAACGCATTATTGGTTGTTGAAAACGCGATTTTGATAAGATATCATTAACAAACTGCAAAAACATGGGCCTTATACGAATCTATAAATGGACCCACAGGGGGACCGGCTGACAACCCGCCCAATTCGGACGGGTTGAGAGTTTACCATAGAACCGTACCGGAGTTAACGGTTCGGGTTTAGTGACGACCCGGACCGCCGATTTAACAACAGTTCGGTTTGGACCTGGACCCGGACCCGAAGTGACAGTCCGGAACCGTCGCTGACATGAGAGGTGTGAGCATACCCCACGGCCGCAACCTCCGACACCCGCCCCATGGCCACACACCCCAGATCCTTGCCCATCACCCTGAATTCCGGAGACTCATCCCCTCAGTGGGCTGGAGCATTTGGGGCTTGTGATGCCGTAAAAACCACGCCTGGCAGTGCCAACTCTGTGAGAAGCTGAGGCAGCCAGAAACACCTCGGATGTGAATGGGGATTGGGAGCTGCTTGGGGAATCGGCAGGTGGCGACAGTCTCCCCAATGTCCATCTCACCGATGCCCCTCTTCCTGAGGCGCACCCGGATGGCTCGGTAGGTGAGGAGTGCACATATCCTCATGTTGCAGAGGAGGCAATGGTTGTTGTGTTCAGGTAAGGGTCACGTTCTTGTCTTGTTCAGTTCCTGTTTTCTAATCTATTTATCTCAGGCGTTGACTATTACATGCGTCGCAAGGTTTTTGGATTGCTCAGGGTTTATTTTATTTCTGGGTTTTATATTGGTTTCATTTTATTCATTATAGTATGGGACATCACGCATGCAGTGTTTTTGCAACTCCTAGTGCATAGTGTCAACAACGGGTCCTGATTCGTGGTTCAGTTCCGGGTGGGGGTCCGACCCGGAACTGGACCTTTGCAACGGGTTTCCACACAAAACCCGCTCCTCAAAAGTCAACATTTCTCGCTCCAAATACATATTCGAGTTCTGATTGTATCTCGACATAATGTTGACTTAGATTGTGCGGTTTTACCAGCTCTTTGACCTCCCGCTTTCAGATTTGCGATCGGATCAATATTCAATGAGTCACTATGAAAACCCGGTCATTGTGGCTGTATTTTTGGCTTTATTTTACAGCGACTCAATGAATATTGATCCGATTGCAAATCTGGAAGCGGGAGGTGAAAGAGCGGCCAAGACTGCACAATGAATGTAAAGAATATGTCAGGATACAATCAGAACTCAAATAATTAATTGGAGCCAAAGTTGTAGGAACTGTAAAATGGAACCGCGGTCCGGGTCCAACCCGGCCCCAAACCTGCCGGATTTAGCTGCGGTCCAGGATACAACCCGGACCCAGGGCTCCGGTCCGGTTCTGAACCCGGACCGAAACCGGGTAACCTGGAACTGTGGCTAACACTACTGGCACATAATGAACCTCCTTGTAATGATGTCGAGGTTCAATAAGTGAGCTGAAAGTATCGTGAGCTTACACACCAGGCTGCTCAGGCCCAGCACCGACTTTCATCTCTCTCTACAGGGTATACTCCACTCCTCGTGTGTCGTTGACAATGCCAGGGGAGACCCCCGCCGATTGCACCGAATTTTCATGCCGAAAGAAGTTCACCTCAGACACCTGGCGACAGAAACATGTCAAATTACACCATCCTGAACACGTTCAAGTTGCGCGCCAGAAGAATGTGAATATTTGCAGCGCGCTCCGATGCATTGAACCCGCTCAGCATCGTGAATTCAATGCTAACAAAGATGCAGTTGAAGACTTGGACGCATTTCCCTACCTTGAATACGTTGAAAACATTGCAGACCCGGAGTCTCAACCACCGCCACCTGCTCTGCCGTGGACGGGAATATCACCCAGCGCCAGCGCTCCACTGATAGATTACATTGCTGAGCCATGGGAACGTGACGCTCAGGGTTGCCTTGAGATGAACCTACAGAACAATCTCTACTACCCGTTTGTGACGCGTGAAGAGTACAAATATATCCAGTGTGGGATCAAGATGAAAGGCATGAAGACGTACTATGACAACATGCTGAAGGAAGAAAACACCACTCTGCGTTTCCCAAGCTTCAAACACTGGGATTGTGTCCAAAAGCTGATGGCTAGCATGCCAGATGCTCAGGCTCTTGGGGAGTGGGAACTACACACTCTCGAGGATATGAGATGGAATGACAATCACCAACCCCCTATTAACTACTGGAGTCGAGACATCATCAAAAGCATGAAATGTTTGATGCGGCAGCCAGCTCATGCCGAGCATCTCATTTACGCCCCTCAGCGTTGCTTTAACAGCGATACGCCCTCGAAACGCCTCTACACCAAAATGCACACTGCGGACTGGTGGTGGGAGACACAGGGAAGGAGAGATACTCTAGGATAATAAAGTGCTAATTGACGTTTAGTCAACATTCAGAGTGGGGGATACACTGGTTCCCTTGATCTTCTTCTCCGATGGAACACAACTCTCGAATTTTGCTGGCCCAAAGACAGAGTGGCCTGTATAGAAGCCAATTGGTAATCTATCATGGAAGATCCGCCAGATGCCCACAATGCATAGCGTCATAGTGGTCGCTCTCCTGCCGATTCCAATTAAGAACCACAATATTCATCAGAGGTGGCTGGATGAGCAGAAGCAAACAAACCGAGATGTGCCAAAGGCAGTACTCCAGCGGGTACTCCAGCCTCTCACTACGAAACAAAATCCCAGCCCCGACAGTGTGTATTACAACGTTCTCTGTGCAGATGGCAACTTCAGGCACTGCAAACCAGTTTCAGCGGCATTGCTTGAAGGTTGCCCTGAGTATAGTGACCAACATCATCCCAAGTGGTTTGTCTGTTTTTGGTGCGAGTGTCCAAAGAACGAACCAGGAGATTATATGCGTCTGGACAACGAACAACCCCGCCGGGATCACATCTTATATCAAATGCTCAGCGATGCCGACCCCATGACAGCCAATGCTGAACTCTTGTCATGCCATATTCACCAAGGGTTCAATGTGTTTCGACATATTTTTTGTATCGTGAGTGACCTCCCTAAGCCCGACCTCCTCCATACTATGCAGATCGGCATGCTTGACCACCTCCAGAACTGGATTCTCCACTTCATGAAGACACACGAACGGCTCAATAAGCACAAAGCAATCTGGTTATCTGTGCCTGCTTACCACGACCTCACACCAGAGAATAAGTCATATGAAGAAGTTTCTCAACGGAATGGGACGGAGATGAAGGAAATGAGCCGGTACCTGCTGGGAGTTGTAACTGAGTCTCTACAAGGCGGATGCCCCACTCGGTGTCCCACATTCAATCACACAATTGAGTGCACATGGGCATTGTTAGAATTCTATATGTATGCTCGATATATATCTCACAATGACGCAACATCGAGGTACATGGAGGACACCTAGTGTCGTTTTCACAACTTCAAAGATGTTTTCTTACTTGGGCGAGCCGGCAAAAAGACATAGGCCAAAGCCAATGCCCTGAGAACGGAACCTATGAAGAAGCGCAAGGTAGACGACAAGATGAAAGCTGAAACTTCGACGCAGTCCAAGAAGCGGCACGAAATGAACACCTGGCGGGATGAAATCAGCCACAAGATAGATGTTTCAAAGGAGTTAGATGCCGACTTCAACATTCCGAAGATCCACTTGATGCCTCATTGGGTGCAACAGATCCGTCGATACGGAACATTGCAACAGTATTCTGCCGAGAGACATGAACAAGCATATAAAACCAACCTCAAAGCTGGTTGGCACGCCTCCAATCACAATCTCAACTACCTGCCACAAGCAATCACCTTTCAGCTTCGCATCCTCTGCTTCCAAATCAGAGAGCTCAATCTCCAAGCCCTCGCTCAGCGCTGGGAGAATATCACTGCCACCTGCAAAGTTCTTTCTTCCAGTGCTGATCTGGCTGCCCTCCTGAGCCCCCAGTCAAATGCAAAGCCCGAATTCATGGGACCCCAAATCTGCCATAATTGCAAGCATCCTGATGCTATGATCAAAGACTTCAGAGCACTACTCGACAATACGCAAGACGCAACGCACCGCATGGCAATATACAGCGGCACGCAGGACTTTTTCAAGCATAAGAGTCGTAACAAGATGTATATATCAGATGCACAACTGCACGCAGTGGAGCTCTGTATTTACCATGGTATTAAGGTTCAAGGTGAGGGTTTAGATTGCGATCGCATATCTCAAATGTGTCAATGCACAGGAAGCAAGAGCTGGCGTAGATGGGATCGATGGAACGACTGGGTGCGGGTAAATCAACCGCTGGGGAGGTGTTCTGGGGCACTGGATGGGTGTCTCCCCTGGCAACTGCAATGACTATTCAAAATTAATCTCCGGTACGGGGATCAAGCTTTCGTTGAGTACTGGTTACCCTTGGCGCTGACCACAATACCTGAAGATCATGGTAACTTGGATCCTGTCTCGAAAGTTGTACAAGTGAGAAACGCACTGGCAGCCATTGCTTCGCAAGTTTTCAGCCTGGGGTACATTGTCGGCTACGCACACGTATTTCCAGCGATGCCTACTAGTAGTAAGACAGGAGATGGACGGAACGAGCGATGGATTGTCAATAGCCACATAGTTCTGGCGACTTGGAATGATTTGAATAATTAGCAAAGAGAGGAAAGAATTCTGTGCGCAGGGAGAAGGAAGGCGAGGAGAGATTATTGCAGCGTCACCCTTCGCATCGCAACCATGATGCAAGCACATACCCAATGAACCCCATCCGCAAACAACATTTCCGTCCGGGTAGGATAGCTGCGTCAGAGTGGACGTGATCCGTCAGACCAGTCAGAGACACCCCGGTGGCGGATCAATCTGCGCCCAGCGCCAATACCACTCGTCCTATTGCATATCACCCTCTGATCGCAGTTTCGCAGTTTCTTCTCGCTCTGGTGGTCTCAAATTTTAAACAAACACTCTGGCATTGTGGCCAACTGCAACCATACTTTGGGATGGGTTCATTGGGTACATGCTTGTATCGGGATTGCAATGCAATGGGTGACGCTGCAACAATCTCTCCTTGCGTTCCTTCGACATGAAGCTCAAGGAGCGTAGGAAGGTGAAAAGATATGATACCACCCGGCCGTGAGGATGCACGAAATCTCGGAAAGAGCGAGTGAGACCAACAGTGTGGAAAGTTAGAGTGTGTATTTTCGTTGTATGACAAGATGAGATGAAACTGGGATGCTGTCTATCTACCCCGGGGTCTCCCGAATATAGACTCCACATCGCGCATTCCACCTCCGTTACCCCTGAATCTCCATACACCCACCATTGCTCTGTAATGATATACTTGGTGGCCGTAATCGATCGAGTTTGGAGATGCACTGGGAGGCTGTGCTCAACCGAGTTTGAAGATGCATTTGAAGGCCGAGATGGAGTGAACTCAGAGATGCACCTGGAGGCTGAGATGAAGTGAACTCAGAGATGCACTTGGAGGCCGTGATCGAGCGAGTTTGGAGATACACTGGGAGGCTGTGATCGAGTGAGTTTGGAGATGCGCTTGGAGGCCAAAATCCAGTGAATTCAGAAGATGCACTGTGGGGCCGTGATCGAGCGAGTTTGGATATGCACTTGGAGGCCGAGATCAAGTGAACTCAGAGATGCACTCTGGGACTGTGACTGAGCGAGTTTGGAGATGCACTTTCAGGCTATGATCGAGCGAGATTGGAGGAGTACTTGGAGCCGGTCGATATGGAGGGAGGCACGACGGCTGCTGAGACTCTATTCATTTGTTAACTTGTAATTGTGAGAATGAAGAGAGTTGAGTACAACTGCCACCGAGTGATAAGAAAATGGCTGTAAGCGGGAGACTGTTGATCTTTGGATGATGCTGTACTCGGTGTTAACACATGATTATGGCAAGGAGAGATAGACAGGGATGACTTAATTTCGTGTTCTTAGGTGATGGTAGAGTTGAGCACAAGAAAGAGAGAGATCAGAGGAGATGGGGGAAATCATCATGAGAAACTGGGACTTAGAGAATATTGTGTGCGAGTGAATTGACCATCCACGATACGGCAGGTACAAGTCTCGATCCGGCGGGTGATACCACCGATACGAGGTCTTCTAAACACAATCAGGCAAGGTGTTCTCTTGATTTCTCATAGCCACTCGTATCCTCCATATCGTTCTGATCTTCATCCCCCATCTCTCTCCTTCTTGTCCACAACTCTACCATCATCGCAAGAATACAAAGTTAAGTCATCCCTCTCTATCTCTCCATGCTATCATCTTGAGTTAACACTGAGTGCAGCATACACCGAGCACAGCATACACCGAATACAGCATACACCTAGAATGTTCTGTCATCCTTTCATTCCCACGATATCGAGTTGACCCCGGAATGTAGATTCAGCTTCCAGCATATCTCCCTACCAATCGACCGCCACCAGCCAGTTCTCCATAAGAGCTTCAAAGGTAAAGTCACCTTGTCACATTCCCACGGTGTTGAGTTAACTAACTGATGAATAGAGTCCCAGCACCTGGCACGCCTCCCATCGAGCGCCTCCAGATCGACCACCTCCAATCTCACTCAATCATAGCCTGCTACAAGTGCATCTCCAAACTCGCTCAATCATGGCCTCGGAGTGTATCTCTCAGTTCACTGAATCTCAATCTCCAATTGCATCTCCAAACTCGCTCGATCATGGCCTCAAAGTGCATCTCTGAGTTCACTCGACCTCGCCCTCCAAGTGCATCTCCAAACTCGCTCGATCATGGCCTCCCAATGCATCTCTGAGTTCGCTCAATCTCGAACTCCAATTGCATCTCTAAACTCGCTTGATCACAGCCTCAGAGTGTATTTCTGCATTCACTCGATCGTGATTTTCAGGCGCACCTGGCATTGCTCCCAAGCACCGCGTGCAGCCAGTCAAGATATACCATGTGTGGACGGGTAACTATATAGATACATAGATACATAGATCAGGATACACACTGAATACGTGACCGTGATTCGAGGTGCTCCCAGACATGTTGCCGGCGCTCCCAGGTCTGTCACCTGCACTCCCTGGTGCTCCCAGGCTTGTCGCCGGCGCGAGTCCCAGGTGCTCGCAGGCTTGTTGTCGGTGCTCTGAGGCTTGTCGCCGGCGCTCCCAGTTACTCTGAAGGCCGGCAGGAATGCCCTCCTAGGGTCTGAGACTTTCCTGAAATTGACGCATCTAAGTTTACACTCCACATCCTCTCAGACACTCCTGGAGGCTTCCAGTGACGAAAATACATTTTGACGATGCTATGCAACGCGACCTGTCACCTGGGTGATGGGAAGCGTGTAATTCTCGGTCACAGGGTATGAGGTTCCGTCAGAGCTGTCATAGCCGTCCGGAACACCCAGGTGTTTCTGATGGAAACTAGAGTTGTTGCTGATGCCAATCCGCTGTATTGTCACAGTTCGCCACAACGCCCGAGTGATTGTTACTAATAGGAGACTGACAGAATGCAAAGAAACGCTGAAATAGTGATTGGAGGGCAATATACTATGCAACGCATTGTATTGATGCTGGGCGCGAAGCAATCCGCCACCTGGGCATCTCTGACGGCTCTGCAGGATCCGGTCCACTCTGATGGAGCCATTTCGCTTGAATGGAATGTTTTTTTGCTGCTGAATTTTAGAGAGAGCCTAATATGTGCTGGGTGTATATGTGTTCACTTGCCATGCAGTTTATAGTCAATTTGTAGTTTTACCTATATAGGTGTCTCAGAATCTTTATAATTATGAAAACCTAATGTTTTAATGTTATTGTATTTTACAGATGCTTACATACTTTGTAGTATATTCTTGCATTGTATTTTACAATTTCCAAAGTATCAAAAAGTATTTGCATCCAGTATCGGCACCTAGTGTTAGCAACAGTTCCAAACCGCTAGAATGGTTCCGGGTTAGAGTTGGAACCCGAACCAAACTGTTGCAATGGGTCTTACCACACGAAAACCCCCACTGTTGCAATTGGGCCGGTTTTACCACCAAAAACCCCGCCTTTCAATCTCACAACTTTGCCTCCAATTAAGTATTTGAGTTATGATCATATCGTGATATGATAAATACGTAGATTGTGCAGTTTTAGCTGCTCTCTCACCTCCCGCTGTCAGATTTGCAATCAGACTAATAATCGTGGAGTAGCTATTGAAAACCGACGGATTTTGCTTACAATGTGCCATTATTTCACAGCCACCCAACGATTATCAGTCGGATCGCAAATCCGAATGCTGGAGGTGAAAGAGCAGCTAATAGTGCAGAATCTATATATTGATCATGTCAGGATACGATCAGAACTCAGATAGTTAATTCGAGCAAAAGTTGCCGGAATCGTTATATGGTACCACGGTCCGGGTGCAACCTGGCCAAAAAACACCGTGTTTATGTCCGGTCCAGGTAAAAATCCCGCCAAGGCGGCACGGGTCAGATTTTTTGACAGTTCCAGAACTGAACCGAACCATTTATCAGGTGCAAACCCGGACCGCTGGCGGATTGCCTGGAACCGTTGCTAACACTCTCACCAACCTTGCAAGCAACATATTTGGAATCAGCCTCTCTTGACATATCTTAACCTGAATCAATTCTTATAAATATTGAAAGTAGCTAATTTATGCAGTTACAACTTCTGAACTACTTTTCATTTTGCTAATACTATGTAGATAGTTGAAATACATATATTTTTACTTTTCTAAATAGTATATAGAGTTGGCATATAATATGACAATCAACATTTGAAGTAAGTATAAATTCTATACTACAAAGTGAGAATAAAAATTTCATAGCTTGGAATGAATAGTTTCACCAGTTTTTCATAGTTGAACATTATATTATTACATAGACAATAATATGTGATATTGGTACTATTTGTACCCAACAATCTACTAGCAATAGTTGTACTCTAGGATTATCAAGTTCTATACTCTACGAGTATTCTTAACATTAAATATTTTATATTGTTATATTAAAAGAGGACTTCAACTTTCTGAGGAATTTGATAAACTTTAGTGTCATAAAATAAGAAGTTTGTATCTTCACAATTTTTTTATTAACCTTTAAGTTTTGAAAAAGATAAGAATTGAAAAGAAAGTAGATAGCTATATTCAGTTAATATTATATTAAATCATATTGGTATTAATACCCCTGTAACAGCTCTGTATACTTTTGTACCAAAGCTAATACTATCACTTTTAACAAATTTATTCAATGGTGGAAAACTCCAAATATTTTCTTGCTGACACCATTTCTCCAATACTCTCTCACCAGTGGGTGATAACTTTTGCTCTTTTTTGTGTGCTTTTCTGCATGTAAGACTATCATTTGGATGATCTGCAAGAGTTGCGTTAGAAATACCAAACTCACGTGCAAGAGTACAAAAGGAAGTACCTTCTTTCTCTCTCTTCTTCAATGCATGAAGAATTTGATCCTCGCGAACAGCGTCTGGGGCAACATTTGGTAGCACTGCAGGTCACGGCATGATTCGGTGGGCCGTAGTGAAAAATTTGCACGGTGGGCGGGGTAGACAAATGTAGAGCCTGGTGGTTGCACAAGGGCTTGCAAAGTATTCGAGTACCATGTCATGTCCGACTGCCGGGTAGCATACGTTAAAAGTCGGCTTGGCGGTTGCCTGGGTGTTCATGACAATTTTCCCCTCCGGTTCTCACATTCCCACCACAATCACCATGGCCCTACAAGCAATTCAATACACTCGTGGCTCTTTGAATATCTTGGATCAGCTTAAACTTCCTCACTTGTCGATATATGTTCTGATCAAAGATAGCAAAGATGCATATGACGCCATCAAGCGAATGGTCGTTCGCGGGGCGCCAGCCATAGCTATTGTAGCAGCATTGGCTTTGGCGGTGGAGCTCGAAAATTCAAATTCGAGGGCCCTCCCTGCTTGTGAAGCAAAGGCTTTTATCGCCGAGCAGCTCGATTACCTCATTACTTCGCGCCCAACTGCTGTGAATTTGTCGGATGCTGCGACAAAGCTGAAAGCTGCAGTAGCAGACATCGCCGAGGATGGGAATAAGGTGGTGGAGCGGTACATCCAAGCTGCTGAGAAGATGCTGGGGGATGATGTGGCAGATAATAAGAGTATAGGGGACTTTGGGGCGCAGTGGATATTGGATAATGCTGGTGGGGAGCAAAAGGTGGCGGTATTGACGCATTGCAATACGGGGTGAGTTGGTCAAACTGTGTGGCTATTCTTACGCTGACTGCTCTCAGATCTTTGGCCACGGCTGGATATGGAACAGCTCTGGGAATAATCCGTTCATTGCATGCAAAGTCGATACTCAGCCACGCGTATTGTACCGAAACACGGCCGTATAACCAGGGATCTCGCTTGACCGCCTACGAACTTGCACATGACATTTCGCCTGGAATGTCTACACTTATTACGGATAGTATGGCTGCATCTTTGATGAAACTGCGAAGGATTTCAGCTATCGTTGTGGGTGCAGACCGGGTAGCTTTGAACGGCGACACTGCCAATAAAATCGGAACGTATCAGCTTGCGATTGTCGCACGATATCATGGTGTAAAATTTGTGGTTGCTGCCCCAACAACTAGCATTGACATCAACACGAAGTCGGGCGCAGATATTGTCATCGAAGAGAGATCGTCGAATGAGGTTCTTGTGGTTACCGGACCTGCGGTGGACTTTTTATATGATGATCGCTTGGGCGTGGATGCCGACCGAGTGACGTCTATTGCTCCGGGTGTGACAAGTGGAATTGGAGTGTACAATCCAAGCTTTGATGTGACGCCAAAGGACCTGATCGATGTTATCGTCACAGAAAAAGGCACAGTTGCAAAGAATGAGAACAATGAATTTGACTTGGCTAGGTTGTTTGCTTAATGTCGGGTGGATTGAAGACGACTGGAAATTTAGGGACCATGGAATCATGTTTTGTTTATAATAGCACTGGTATTTCAACAACAGCGTGCTACTTTTCGCTGTTAGGTTCTCAAAAGCTACCCGTACAAGCCAGACCTAGGCTCCATCTTCCTTCGCTGAACTATTGGTAATGGTACCATTGGAATCCCCTCCCCGCGGGATCCCTCCAGCAGCAGTATCGAGTGTATCGTGCTCATCGAGAAATGCGCCGAGCTTGCTTTCAAGAGCCCTCAGCTGCTCTTCGATGAGCGTAGCTTGTTGTTCGGCGCTAATGGGCTGTTAAGCCGATAACTGTTGCGGGCAGTTTAATTCAGACGTACGCTGTTATGTCCATATATGCCTGTGAGTGGAGCGGGAATGAGCGTGTGGCTTTCGTTTCTAATATGCGACACATACCTTTCCCATGTCCGCATCGGCATCTTGGACGGGCATGATGAAGAGCAGATGCCAATACAGATTGTGTGTGTGTGTGTGTGTGTGTGTATGTGTGTGTGTGTGTGTGTGTGTGTGTATGTGTGTGTGTGTGTGTGTGTGTGTGTGCACTGGTAGGGCTGGCTTTAAATGGACGACTGATGAATCGTTGACTGCATATGCAGGAATCAGACAGAGGTTCGTATGTCGGGCTTGGGTGTTACAGATCGGTGGCATCTAATCTTATCTATCACCCGCACCGATCAGGGGAAGGCTCGCATGCCGTCTGACATCGAAGTATTCGAGATGACCTTTATCCCCATGCACACCGGAATGCTTCACTCCCGAAAAACACTAACTAGCCTGACTCCAACCCTAAGTCTAACCTGCTCTGCCTATTAAGCACTCCACAGAGGCTTTTGCGTGCTCAATCTGCTGCACATGCACGGCGGTCTTGGTGATTTGTTGTGATGCCGTAAGTTCTTCCTTCTCTTGTGCGCGTATATGGGTATACGGCGCACAGGTGGCGGCGATTAGTAAATAGAGTAGTGTAGAGCCATCCATCTACCTCTTTCTCCGAAATCCCTTTTCTTCAGGCAATAATAGGTGTCTATCGGGAGTACTTACTCAACCGGACAGGAGTTGGAGCAGGGGTAAGGACCCGTTAACCGGTATCCCCAGCCTCTCCAAACCCAGCCTTCTCGTTGTTTGTCGGACAGACGGTCTTCGTGCAAGGCCCGTCTCTGCCACCCGGCGGTACGAAGCCCTGTCTCCCCCAAGCTGCTAAGGCGCTGATGTTGGTACTTGGCTTGTTCCAAGAAGTTGCTAGTCACCTACTGTGGAACCAGCAACGACAAGGGCATCTCTCTCTCCGGCCGATGTCGTCACCTTGCATAAACAGGAAAATGGCCTCTCCTGCCTTTTTTTAAGGGAGGACATTGAGTGCGCCCCACGGAGTTGTTACGATTTTGCGTCCTCACGGTCGGCCGTAATCAATCCAGCTGATGAAGACTCAGCTTGTGCCTGGTGATATGGTAGCAATATTGAAATGGCTCCAGCAGTATTGGATGCAGATACCCTACTGCTGGAGTGCTTCAAATGATGGGTAGTGTTCACACGATGCTGTGCGGGCGGTGGAGGGCAACCCTCCAAAAGTGCCGGCAGACTAAGTACCAGCGGACGTCATTTTACATCTGAGGCATCATCAAACGGTTCTTTGGCTTGGGTTGCTTTCTTGGATATCTCACCCGTCAACCACACGGCGTCCAGCATCCATCCGCCTCTTCCCACGCCTAAACTACCGGATTGTACCGAAACCAAGCTGTCCTGTAAACACCACCACCCCCCATATTGATCACAATATTCCTGTCCCTCCCTTTCTCCCGTGCCTCGATGATTTTGTTGCTGATTGATCGGCAACCGTCTGCCCCTTCTAGAGTCCCGCAAAACTAAAACTGTAAGTAGCGCTCTTCCCGAATTCCATCGGTTTCCGTACAGAGGTCCCAAACAGATCAAATCGTCGATCGCTGCGGTGTCCATAACTTTTGATTCCGAAGATCCTCCTCTTAACTCTCGATCCACAGGGCCTGCATCAGTGCAGTACTGCGTATGGATATCTTTGTGCTTGGGCAAAACGCGTCCTGGTAGGTACTGGCAATCGTATCACGCATCTTCACTCACCGCCCCCCAGTGCTGACTTTGATATTCGCTATTCCGGAAAGAGGAGACTCGATATTATCCAAAGGTAGCCTCGAAAACGCTTGGGAAGCACCAGTCTCGAGACTATCCAGAGGCTTCTTTGAAGCTTTTACAGCAGCGCCTATTTATTTTCGTGGCCATTTGTTGTATTTTTGTTCTCGGCGCTGCACCTCCCCCTTCCAGAGAGCGAACGCCATCACCGTATCCTCGCATATCAGGACGTACCTATTGCGAAACAAAATATCACCCAACAGAAACCTTGCGAAACCTCGAATACACCAACCCCAAAACAATTGCAGTGTATATACAACTTCTCACTGCCGAAACCCGAAATTTGGACCCTTTCCTACCAGCTGAGAGAGAATACATACCTCCGCCTTGTCCCCTTCGGTTATATTGGGATAGTGGAAGGCACTTCAAGCACATTGGATGATACATTCAGCCAGGCAACTAGCTCTATTATGACAGGATCTTAAAACTCCCTTGCTCTGATATCAGTACTGGACAGCGAGCTTGTATACCAACAATTCAACAACGCTTCGCTAGGTGCTCGTACTCGGAGATCCGAATTTAGAAGGCTGCAACAATAGAGAGTGAAATAGAGACCAGCAACACCAGCTTACAGCGAGGAGTGCTTGCAAGGTCGTAAGGGACTGTGTATATGACGGAGCTGAGTGAAGTGCTGGACAGGTTGGGACTCCTGCAGTACCTGGGGAGGCTTAACGATGAGGGCTTTGATAAGTGGGAAACGGTTCTTGACATTACAGAACAGGATTTGTAAGTCTCACGACAAAATTGATTCTGATCTTTTGCTCACGGATCATACAGAGCTACCTTAAACTTCAAATTGGGACATCGAAGAGTATGAAGTTGCCTCTCCATCGTCATTCGATGTTCTATGCCATATGGATCTTGTAGCCGTAAAGGCAAGAAATATAATTACTAATGAGACAACAATGATCGTAGATTTTGCAAAGAGAGATTGCAAGTGCACGTGGTATAGCCGCAACACAGGCATTGACATCCTCACAGTTCAGTACTATTGAGGACTTTGACCAGGAGGAAAAGCCTTCGCCTTCGAAACCCTCGAAGTCTGAACCAGGAAAGGGACAAACCGCCGCCGCAACAACGGGAAAGCGGAAATATAGAAGGCATCCTAAGGTTTAGAGTATGATCCTGTCGACCTGTCCTTTTACTGACAACTCTCAGTCCGATGAGAATGCTCCAGAGAAACCACCTTCAGCGTATGTCATGTTTGCCAACAGTTAGTTTGTCGAAACCCTCTACAAGAGATACTACTGACAGCACACAAAGGTGTACGAGACGAACTCAAAGGTCAGAATCTCTCTTTCACCGATATCGCCAAACTGGTTGGGGAGAGATGGAAGGTTCTTGCCCCAGATAAGAAGGAGATGTATGAATACGAAGCTTCGGCGGCAAAGGATAAGTTCAACTCCGAGTTCGAGGAATATAAGAAAACCGATAAATACAGAGAGTACGTAAAATACTTGGCCGAATTCAAATCCAAGTTAGCCAAGGATGGAAAAGAGTCTACAGGTGAGAATCTACCAGCCAACAATCAACCTGGTCATACTTAAAAGATTAATGAGGGGATCGAAGAACAATCGGAATTGAACATGAAGCGACCGAAGCTAGAAAGTGCCCCAAACTCTGGAAGTTCGGGTATTGGGAACAGTATCGCGGGCAGCGGTCCTCCACCGATGGGCATCGGAAAGGCTGTGGGTGCTATCACTGGCCCACTGAGTGCGTATTCCTCTTTACCGCAGGAGAACACTTCCCCACCATCTACGCATGCTCCTCGAGGTTTTGCTTCTATGACTACCGGTACACCGCTTTCGCCATCCAAGTCCACTACAGTAGCAATCGATTTTTCGGGTTATCGAGATGGAATGGCACGAACCACCCAGCATCAACCCCACGAAGTTCAAACAGCATCGGCCACAGATGCAGATAGTCATTTCTTCCCCCGAATCCACCCAACGACGAGTCCCCACATTCAGCAACAATCATCTTATCTCAGGCATCAACCACCGCTAGTGGCTACCCAAACCATAGGGTCTCGCAACACCGTTGTTTTACCTAGCCCGGCACTTCGACGGCGACCAGATGAGGCCTTTTCACCTTTGTCAGTATCCGGCTCTATAAGTAGCAGTGGGAGCTCGACTGCACCCTCAATTACCCCATCGTCAATGGCCAACATCGACGACAGTACTCGTAGTCACCGTGCCCTACCATTACCGTCACCATCATCAGCTTCAGGGTATTTCGACCAACGAACTCATCACCAACGCCAACCCTCGCAGCCGCAATCCCCTCGTTCGTCCTATGGACCAACACCACTTCCCCTCCCAACTCCTCTTCCGACCATGGACCATCACTCGCGTACTTACTCCCCGTCCACTCCACAACACCCTACAGCATCGCCAGGTGTAGCAATTCCCTCTGGTGGTCTACCACCGCCACCTACTCCACGACCTCCATCCCAACATCGCCCTGAATAAGCCGTCTTTCAGCCTTTACACTTCGTCAATAATTTGCTTTTGTTATGTGGTGTTGCTTCTGTTCTGGCGTCTTGGGGGGGAATGGTCAAGTCGACAATTAGAGAGTAATCCTATTAGAAGTGACGGTTCAGGGAATCGTTTCGGAGATTTGTGAATATCATTGTATATCTGTACAGAATAGCGTAGGGGGTTTCTTTCGGTTCGTCTCAGTCTAATATATCAGGTCATGCAGCGCATTTGGATTTAATTTGCAGGGACAAAGAAATGTTGCTAAGAACACCGGTTGTCACTCGCCAATCACGTGCTAAGGTAAGGTACTTGCGTCAAGTTCCGTCTTCTGATTCGTCTCCTTCAGGCTCTGTTGGTACAACCTCGTCGTAATACTCATCTTGCTCATCCCAAACCGTCCCTTCGTCTTTTAAATGAAGTGCACGTTTATCCACCAAAACCAGGTGCCCGCCACTTCCTAGCAATTGCTCGATCGTTTCCTCCAGAAGCAATCCTATATATTTCAGCAATGGGTTTCCAAAGAACTAACGAACGTCGTATACATACCCATAGCAATAAGTGCAGTTTCATCCATAGACTTGGAGCTAACTGGGCTCATCCCGTTCGCAGAGTAGAAGTCGGATGCGTATTGATGTATCGCAATCATCAAATCCTGTCTACAATAAGTCCCTTGCGCCCGTCATACCACCAGGGAAACTCACATTATCCGGCAATCTCGCATCATACTCCTCGCCATCTACAGGTGCAACATTATCCGGCGCTCTTCTCCGACGGGCTAGAACCTCATCGGCCGGTCGTGCTACACCACTGCGAACACGTTCTTCTTTGAATTCGTTCAGGAATGCCGACCTTATGAAACCCTCGTAGTTTACGCGGCTGGAGACTGCATCGTAGACTGTGGCCTGCGCGCGCGAACCTTGTGTAACTTGCGGTTTGTTCTGTTTTAACTTCTTGTGCGGTGATTTGGGCATGGAGTTCGTGGAGGCAGGACGCTTGTTGGCGCTAGTGGGTAATGAACTTTTTGGAGGCATTCTGGTGATGTTCGTGACGAGGTGTTGGAGAGAACGCGACTCGATGAGCGCGTAAATAGAAACAATAGTGTCGCACTACACTAGCCGATACTAGATTCATCGATCTCTAGACCCTCGACACAAACCTCATGCAGTCATAATTTTCCTGCCTAGAAGATATCGATGAATGAATACCTTTTCGCACGAGAGCTAGGGAACCCTTTAGCTCGGGGTTTGGGAATTTATAAAACAACTCGGCTATGGCATTCGCTCGAGAAGTCGATACTAGAAGATTCATTCCATTCTCAACATAGCGCTCATGGAGTCAACGCCTTGGATATCGAGAAGCAACAAGGTCGCTAGTACGTTACTCGAATACCAAATTGGTGTTTAGTTTCTGAAGCATTTCCCTCGTCATGTATGCAGTTTGCTATCTGGAGGGGCTGATGGCGGTGTCTGTGTGTGGGACCTTGACCAGCTGTCGGAGGCGACAACTCCATTGGAACCGGTAGCTACAGTTCCCAACGGACCTCAGTCTCACAAGTTCGGGATTTCTTCGATCATCTATTACCCATCAGACCCAGGACTTTTCGTGACTGCGTCGTACGACAAGTCGGTAAAAGTGTGGGATGCGAATGAAATGAAGATAGCATTTACCTTTAACCTGGGGATGGTACCTCACTCGATCGCAATGGGGCCACGGGCTTATCACACATTGGTAGCTGTATCCTCGGCATCTCCGACGATCCGGCTGTTGGACCTGGATTCGGGCGGGGCAACTCACTCCTTGGTTTGTGGCGGAACGTTTGCAATAAATTGGTCTCCCTATGATGAATATCTACTCGCATCTGGTGGCATTGATGGGACGGTGAGACTCTGGGATATTCGGATGGCTGCAAGTTGTATTGCGTGCCTTGATATGAACAACTCAGGGAGAGAAAGGTTGGACGAACGCAACCGAGCTCATGAAGGTAAACCAACATTAACGTTCTTTGCTACAACAAACGGCTAAGTTATCTAACCAGGAGCGGTAAATGGGCTTACGTGGAGTGAAGACGGTGCATCTTTAGTTACCCTTGGGCATGACGAAAAGATAAGAGTTTGGGATCTTGCCACTGGGAAAAACACCTTGGTGCACACCATCCCATCCACATGACAGCTCATGGCTAACTGTCCCACAATAGACAAGCTTCGACCCCATAATTCGTAACCGTAGGCAACATACTTTCAACCCGGTTTTGACAACGTTACGCCAGTCGGACCCGCAAATAGTCTTCATCCCTTCCGTCTCTGAAATCGTAGGGTTTCATATTGCCGAAGGAAATGTAATACTGAAACATCTCGTAACGCAACACAAGATTAACGCCTTGGTATGTCGGCCGCATCTTACAGAGCTGTACTACGGATCGTCCGGTGGCGAAATCCACAGATTGACACCATCTACTGCCGAAAATGAGGGTGATCTGGATGAAGCAAGAGAAGCAACAGAAACGGATGTGTTGGACACAATCTATCGGTCTTTAGTTCAGAAGCCAATTACATTCACTTGACTTAAGTTTTACAGAGTGCAATTGTACTACCTACCTGACATGATTCAAGTTCCAAAAATGCCATGTTATCGGAAGACTTGTAATGTGTGGGTACTCCGAGCATTCAGCCAGACATGGCTAAAGTTATATGTACGAAACCATCCGGATAAACAGCCACCTGCACTAGTTCTGCCAACGGTGTACTCATCAAAACGACGACTCCGTGAACCACCGGCCGTGCTAAGACAGGAGTCCGTTTGGATGGAAATAGCTCAGGGAGGAGACTGTGCAAAGCAGTTCCGATTGTCTGAGGTTCTTCTGCGTGTTGTTATAAGCAGCTGCTTTACATTAACTTGGGGGAATTTTGGACTGACTTGACTCTAAAAACGGAGGGACGGGTTGTTGGACAACCCTAGGGGTTGAAGGGACGTAGACTCGTATTGCAAAACTGCGTAGAGGACCGGACGATTCTGCTAAAAGCTTGTCGTTGATGTTCCAAAACCGCTCAAAGTCGTCTTAGATATACGTCAGCCAGTCCAGGTACAGACGCAATGAGCAGGGCTGCGAACGGGACAAAAGTCCTTCCCAAAGCTTTGTCGATTCTGCTTTGGACAAGCTCATCACCGTTTTCGCATTCCCATGTCTCGAGAACGCTGCCTTTGACTAATTAGATACACTCATGATAGTAGCTTCTTAGGGGCGTACTTCTTTGACGCAGTTGATCCAGGCATCCTGAAATGATGAAGGTGTATCCATGCGCATCATGTGTTTGCTTGGGAAATTCTGAAAGTGTAAGGTCAAATTCCATGGCAGGTGGTATTCTTCGTCTTCGGCATCTCTCAAGTTGGAGGAGGGATCGCGACCGGTAAATAGGTCATAAAGAACACCAACAGGCCAGTGCCTGTTGCAGGACATGTAAGCTGCGGTTGCACCGAGTGATCAAAGTAGCAAGACCACAACCATTTCAAAGGAACGCTTTCAAATTCCAACCAGGCGCTCTCCATTTTGGAAATATTTGTGTCTATCAGAAATGGCTCAAAAAACCGATATACTTCACGAATATAGAGCGGTATATATGACATTCGTGGTAGTGAGATCTATTGTGTTAGAAAGAGTTCGTGCCAAGCAGTTAACGCACTTACAAAGTACGAGCCAGCAGCGTCGAAAACACGGCTTTCGGCAGGGTCAAGCTCTATTCTGCAAGGTATAGAGCCATTCCAAACGGCACGGCGGAGTGATGTATTATCCATCTGCGTTGTTATTGTGAGTGTATCTCTTGAGTTGTTTGTTCAGTGTAAGAGGTAGCTCTGGTAAGGTCCTCAGGCTATCCCATTTTTGGGGGTAGAGCCTTGGCGTTCCTGTGCAACTTGGGGATTTTTGAAAATGTCGCAACGTCGTGCCATCTCGGAGCGTTTCCAACTCGACCCGGTCAAGAGTTTCCACGACACCCATGTCTCTTCCTTCTATGTTATTGCGGCGAGCGCCTCGCATTCTGTTCTCTTTTGCGGTAGGGTTTACAGCCTATTGAAGCCGTGGATGTTAAGCTCACAATATTCTGTGTCTACACAGAATACGACTCCCCGTCTATTAAAACAACGCAGCATTCACTCGGTACCTCCGTTAACCCATATAAACCACTTCACCGAGAAGGGGGTGCCTGGCTTGTTTTCCCCAAAGGCTTTTAAGATGTCGTGGGTCGAGTATCAAAATGTATTGGTACGAAATTTGAATAGGTTGATTGCTGGTGAGGTCTTCCGCCCTACTTTAACTCGTGTATTAACGGACTGCCGACCTCAGAGACCGACTTTGAGAACAAGACACCGCTAGATATCGCAGTGATGACTGCAAGACAAGCCGATCTTGCGGCTACTTTCAACTATGCTTCGCAGGCACACAACAACCACTTCTTCTTTGAAACATTGGTTGGCAGCTCATCAAACTACCATGAAGTCTTGCTTACTCTACGATGGATAGTCACCGGAAAAAACCACAATGCCCGAGGGCTTTCTCACCTTTGTCCCCTACTCCTTTGCCTCCCCCGAAGCGCTCAAGACCGAACTCCTTACCACTGCGTTGAAAATGTTTGGGTGCGGATGGGTTTGGCTAGTTTTGGACCAGAACAAATATCTCCGTATCCTCTGTACCTATAACACTGGTACTCCATATGGCGCCGCATATCGTCGCCAGGAAACCGACATGAACACCAACCAGTCTCTTAGCGGCCCGACTTTACAGGAGATGACGGCAGCCACAAGAAGCGCTTCCCAGGGACCAGTAAATAACTGGGCCGTCCCGCTACTGAATATCAATGTGTGGGAACATGCATGGCTCGAAGACTTTGGCATTGACGGGAAGGAGGAGTACTTAGAAGCTGTCTGGAATGCGATTGACTGGAACGTCGTCACCTCGCGATATCCATTTCGGGATAACGTGGCTTCGGTACGGACACCCTTCAGTCAATAAGGAGGTCACCAACAACCACGGAGAACTTGTACTTGTATAGAACGTGATGGGGTGGATTCCGTGAACATTTATAGACGGCATACCTAAAGTAACTCCTACCGTGTGATGTCAGATTTCCCTTCCACCAATGGATAATATTCCCACGGAAGTCTGGATAGCTTAGGGACCCAATAATTGTACAATACTCTATTATATCAATCACCCGCGTGTCCCACCATTTCCACTTTAATGTGACAAGCTTTTCCTCCCTTTGAGCTTCCTCCGCTTCAGCGTCGCTCTTCCAGTTCTAGTCTTAATCCGCGCCAAAAAACCCGATCTCCTCTTCCGCACCCGGTGACTCGGGTCAAACGTATCTCTTGGCCCGCTACGAACTTGCAAAGCCCTCAACACTGGGGAAGCGCTGATACGCGGTGCGAGAGTGTCGGTAACAGAAGTGATGATAGCGGGAGGTATTGACAATCCGGCCGGGGCTGCGCCGAGAATGGTTGGACGAGTGCTGGAGAAGGCGAAAGAACCGAATCCTCTATGAGTAGATATCAGTACGACGGATTGAAGGAATTACTAAAAGGAAAGACAAACCTGCTCACACTGGGAACTGATCTAAGGACTGAAGCAGTGCTGAGGCGAGCGCCGCTGCGAAGAGCGTTGAGTACAAGCATTACCGATGGATTCGTGTTCTGACCGGAGGTGTGAAGTTGTCACCTCATGCATACGGCCCAGGCGCCTTATTAGAGGCGTGGGCGCGTCCAGCGCCCACACCTAACAAGCCGCTAGCGGGGCACCTCGTAGCCACACTCCCATCAGAGCCACCTCCCACATCTATTCAACTTTGCGCTCAATTAACTCCATGAGTTTTACTTTGACCAGGATATTTTATATATGAAATGTAGTTAACAAGATGCTCTTTCACTTGCTTGCCTTTTCTCTAATATTCAAGGAGTTGTAGATCAAGTACAGTGGCTTAGAATATACTCAGCACTGCTTAGCACTACTGGTATTTTGTGTCAGGTAAATTATTTCTACCTGACACTTAGATACATGTTGTATACCATCAGGTAAATCTTTTCTACATAACTGTAAAGTACATCTGTGATGAGTGACAGCTCATGACTCAAATGTAGTGACCTGAACCAGTTCACAGACAGTTCTAGTACCTGCCCAACGATAATGCAGAATCTATCTACATATAGTAAAGCTACTCTGTGCAAAAGGGCATGGAATTTGACAAAGAATTGGTGGACCTAGAGGGGTGGCTGGTAGGGGGAAAGAGGAGGACACTATACCACCCCCATAGCTCCACCAATTGTGGTCCAAATTGAATGTCGTTTGGCACAGAGTAGCTCAACTATATGTAGATGGATTCTGCATTATAGTTGGCCAGGTACTGGGATATGCTGAGAACCACTAGAGGGGACTGCTAGGGGGGGGCAGTTGACATACCCCTCTCATCAATCCACAACCAGTGCCAGTACCAGGCAAATGATAACTCAGAATCAATCTACATATAATAGACCTACACTGAGCCAATGGGCATGGAATTTGACCAGGAATTGGCGGACTTATGGGGGTGGTTGGTAGGTGGGCAGGTGGAGAAGAAGGAGGACTACCTACCCCACTTGATTTCTCCACCAAATCTGGTTGGAATTCAGTGCCCTCACTGCCAGTGTCTCCCAGTATTGTAACTTCAAAATTGTATCTATCTCAACAACCCATCCGAATATGCCAAGACCAGTACCAATTGACAGCCAACATGCCATATATGCTCTGATATCATTACTAGCAAATTTGATTTACAATTGGTGATGAAACAGGGGAGTCAAAAGAAAGACAAAAAATCCGCCAGCTTCATGAACTCTCATTCACATTTTCAACTTGCTCAAAATTGGTCCATTTGACTTGATTTTTGGATGCATATGTAGGCCTTGCAGTTACCTGTCATACTGCAGTCTCCGATCTTCTCTCCGTTGTGTTGTTGTTGAGTAACTTGCAATTTTGAAAAAATACCGGGATTTCTTCGCGCAGTGTAAAGCGCCCCGCTAGCGGCTTGTTAGGTATGGGCGCTGGGCGTGCCACGCCCCTAATAAGGCGCCTGGGCTGTATGCATGAGGTGATTATATGCCCTTTAGTGTTCTTGGCTAATGTTGACATGGGATAGCATATGGTACGGAACATGGCCTGATAAGCTTACCTGTCTGAACTCCGTTCTGGGCTAATGCTACCGCTATTCCTCAGCATAGACGGAGCTCCAGGACGGTCTTACCCCCGAATGCTGCAGGAATATAATAGGACGATGTGTCCGACCCGGGTCGCCTCGATGGTAATGCTGATGTATGATGTTCTCGACGGCTGTGAATAATGAGAGGTTCGACATCCGAGTTTGCATATATAGGCGGAGGCTTAGGCAGTTGATAAACTTGTTCTGTATCCTGCTCTCCTGCAAAACTGTAATCAAACCGCTCCCGTGGATTTCGACTGAGTCGCCCAGATCCGTGACTGGCTTGGGTAAAGTCGTTATCGCCACGTTGTAAGAGAAATTGAGATCCCCGTAAACTGGCCCCGTGGGCTGTTCTGTAAAGCTAAAATTGGATTTATGCGGCGCAGGATAAATTGGGCTGTCGTTATTAAAGTTTGCCTCATCGTCATCATCAATTGTAGGTTGGCGGTAATTGGACTTAGACGGTTGGTCTGAGGAATCGTCAGATGTCAGCTACAGAAGGCATCATTATCAAGGTGCAGTGGATATACCAGAGTATCGGCTAACATGATTGGAAATGCTACGTTCAGCCATTGACGGCGGTTCTAGGTGTGTCGTCTGATGGTAATCTGAAGCTCAACTTGAGTGGTCCTGTGCAGTTACATCCTCCGAATCCAGCCGATCTTTCCATAGAACCAGAGCTCCGATGAATTTTCGATTCTCTTCCAATTCTTCCTTGGAAATCTCGTTATGACCATGGTTGTCCCTTAAGACATCGATGATCTCATCGACTTTGTCCTCGACATCGGCCTTTCCCCAAGGGAACATCTTGGTATAGTCAGGCACAAGGATAATCGCCGCTTCGGGCGCTTCTGCGTTCTGACCCTCTTTGGTCCTTTTGATCTTCTCCAAACGTTCATCGATCTTTTTTATTCTTTCTTCTATTCTTTCTCCTATTCGACTAAGTGTTTCGAGTTTCTGTTCGATACGCGACAGGGAGGAACTATAAAGCCATTGCAATTAGCGAGGTCATAAGCGGGGAGAACTTCAAACTAACTTCCCCATGCTAGCAAGATACACCGAGATACTATGTAGATGTATCGAAAGCTTATGCCAAATTGCTCCCAAGTTCTCCTTCCCATACTTGAATCTTGACCATGAGACCTTCTGCTTCCCACCATCAAGTTTCGTATACTTCGCCCTGAGTTTATCCAACTCTACCAGCGCTTCTTCATAGCGACCGACTACCGCTTTCAAATTCTCTCTTCGAGCCGGTGGATATCTGAATATAATCGACGTTGGGTCGTCTATATCGAGTTGGAACTGTTCCAGTATTGTGTGCAAAGTGAGGAGCTCCCGACAGAGTTTCCGGAAATCGCTTGGACATCTTTGTAGGAGAAATAGACTTTCAGTGCTAGGCTTCCGATGGCCAGGAAATTTCCTGTGGAAAATCCAAAGCTCATGGTGAGAGAGAGCTAGAGACTAGAAGCGGTGTCACGGCAGATGAGTCCACGGCAGGGCATGCTCAGTCTTATCGTGTTTACCTAAGCCTCTTCACACCACATCAATGACGCGCGGAACTAATCTATGATTATAATTCGCAAAGTTTTGGGGGGGTAAGTATGCTTGCTCCTTTTTCATTGGGGCTGTGTAGTACTAGGTAGCACAGTAACATCACCAACCGTGAAAACCAGCAACGCTCTTAGGAAGCTGCAAGAGCTTGAAAATCGCAAGGAATGATCGAGATAATGACCTTGGATCTTCAAACCCACAATATGTTCGAAGTACGGACGATTGATGCATCGTGCACTGGTGTGTTGCGCGTGGCGTGGGACTCAACTTGTGGCTTCGTGTGACTTCCCTCATCTGCTTCCATTTTCACTCATTGTTCTTCATCGGCATCGGGCATCTCTTCTCTAAACTTATCCGCGAGCTTGCACCACAAAAACTCAGCTCTCAAGATGACACAACTACGAACGCCAGCCTACCATTCGCTGCCGGGACAGCACGTGAAGACCTTCAAGCGCTAACTAAACGAAGCAAAGACCTATTTGGGAGGAAGAAGGAGGCAAGAGGTGGTTTGTTTGGTAGCCTTGTTTAAACTCGATAATTACAATTGGAAATTATAACGCAACTCACAAACCCTAACCCCAGGAACTCCTGGTTGGACGAGACAAACCACATATGCCATTCCCAGTTAAGAGCGAGCCTGTGAGACGTAAAACCTGTGTAGTGGTTTGAGTTGAAGTATTCGCTACACAAAGGGACTCGAGCTGGTTGCAGGAAGTGAGCGACATCTTACGGGTATCGGCAATTAAATGCAGATAGGCAAGGTAGAGTGACTTGGATAGAGCGAGCTTGAGCAATGTAATAGATAACTCGTAGAATTAAGTAGCCATCTCTAGAAAATGGCACTGGGGTTCTCGTGAACAATGTAACAGAGTTGAAGTGTGAATAAATGGGTTCCGATATCCCAATATTAAGAAGCCATCTCTAAAGTGCGATGACCAGACATTTAATCAATTAAGGTGCAGTCATAATAAACGCCGGGATTTTGCATCGTGTTAATGGTATATTTAACCACTACTGTACCGAGCACGATGCTTCGAACGTCACGCGTCACAAATGCCCCGTCCGAAGAAATTTTATTCGTTCCCGCCCACTCTTGGGTATTCGGTATTGAAAAAATCCATCACAACCAAAATCTCGTCCGAACCATCGCGCTCGCTACAGTATACTGTACTGACAGATGAGGTTAGAACGACCCTCTGAGAATAACAGATCTTGTGTATGAACCACAATCGAGTGACAGTTCTGCTGAATCAACCGAGCTAAAACGACAGATAGTATAGAGGAGTGATAATTGACGTGAAACTTTGCGTCTACTTCAGGGGAAAGGTAAGTACTACAAACCGCCAAAAGCATCCATCTGCCAGGAATTTACAGTGGGCCAAGAGACCGTGAACACTGCTTTGGGTGATTGTCAACAACCTGACCACACAGCATGCCTCATCATGCAGTCGAAATGACAAGATGTCCAAATAATCCTTCGTGAACTAGCCTGAAATAACACTTTTCAACTGTGAGCAAAAGTGGCCGATGACGTTTCAACCTCATCTGTACTACCGACGATCATGCTTTGTCACTCGTTGTGTCGTGAGTATATGCTGTTGCATGTCCTGGATCGTGAGTCTCAGCCTCCGTTTGATGGCTTGTATCAGGATCAGGGTGATGCGTCTCAGATTAGCGCACGGGCCTTATGCCCTCGAGAGTGATAAGAAGTCACCGAACCATCCGAGCTAACATATGGATGGAAAGGAGTGGCCTCGGTTGTCAACAGTGCGGGGAGATTATAACAGACCATATAGACGGCTTTATTAACAAACGAGAACGGTCGAAGTTGACTAGTGCGACAAAATTGACTTATTGTCCACAGATCTAGACCCGACGACATACTGACTGACTGACTGACACTCATTCTCTCTAAACGCGTACGCTACAACTCGAGGTCTCACCATTCGCCTGCCTTGAGCACACATTTCGTTTCATAGGCACCGACCGGGAAAGGACACCTACGGCACGGCACGGGGACGGGATTTGATCCCGTTCTGTATGGATGATGGCGGGGGATGGAGTGTTGGATGATTGACAGTGGACTAGAGTCTTATCTTGAACCTAGCTGCTTGCCTAATAACTCCTCTATACCTGTATTCTGCAGTGTTTGACCACCTTCGAATATAAGATTGTGTTTAAAGTAGTTGACACGTATGCTTTATTGATACCAGAGGGTCATCAATTAACGACGGCGTGGATATTTACTGTGTTGTCTCTTACATGTCTGTACATGTCAGACGTGCGTAACTGCGTATATTGCCTGGGTAATCAATATCCATCCAGTAATCAATAAAGTCTGCCATAATAATTATTAGGTCTCTATCCCTTAGATATACACACTCTCCCAAGCGTCTGCACTCCCGACAACAGGGGGTTTATAGTGAAATCATAACCTATCACTCATCACTTTACAATTCTCGAGCGAATCACAGATATTGAAAGCCCGCAACCACCGCAATCTCAAGTGTAAAGGGAAACCTCTATCAATTTGTGTCATTAACCAAACGAGGAAGAGAAGACTCGTGATTCCAGCAGCAGAACATGAACAAAAACGCCCGATACAAGAAAAAGCAACATAAAACATTAATCCCACTTTTGTATAACCATCCGTATTTGTCCCCACGTATATTTCTATCGACTTCTGTGCGAGCCCATATCTCTCTTCCCAGCAAACTACCCTTCTTGTTAGTACTAGACATATGTTGGGCTTGGGGAGGATGAAATACCAAATGCTTCGCAATACTCGCGGTCTGGTGACGATCTGCCTCTCCGGCTCTTGCCATCCGATTCATCTTCTTCTGGTGGAGCTTTGTGATCTTCTCCGCCTGGGTTCTGACGCCTGTGTCGGCACCGGTACCTGCATCACGTCTGTTCATGCTTCTTGCGCGAGCCTTGGCCTTCTCGATTGCCTTCTGCTTGTTCTGTCTCGCCACGCTCAAGCCACGAGCTGCCGGCTTGCCGTCAATGTCCATCATGTCCACGTCATCCGCGTTATTGCCACCCCGGCCGCGGCCTCGAGACTTGCTCCTAGCGCGCTCTGAAATCTTGGTATGGTCGAGACCAAGCTTGTCAAGGTGTGCTTCCATCTCGGAGAGTTTCTTTGGAGGGGCGACGGAGCGGGGGATGACGGCTCTGTTCTTAAGGGCCTTCTTAGAGCGTGCTGCGTTGCGGATGAGTTGTTGCTGCTCACGGATGTAGTCCGCTTTTTCTCTGTAGTCCGCCTCTTCCTCGTCCTCGATGTCTTCGGGTTCGTCGTAGAAGCCGGTAGCCTGTAGCTGCTCCTCCTCCTCTTCCAATGCGGCAAGTTTCTCCTCGATGTCTGGGTCAATGAAGTCGTACACGTTCTTGCCGTTGAACATTTCTGGGATCTTGTCCTGGTTCCATTCTGGGTTCTCGAGGAGATAGTTCTTCTTGAGATTGACGTTGTAGACACCTGCACCACCTTCTTGGGCTTCGATGTCGCGCTCGAGGAGTCGGCGGTTGGGGTCGTTGGGGTCGTATTTCTGGCGGTTGAGAACGGCATCGGGGATGAAGGGGGTTGGTTCTACGCCGCTCAGGGGGCGTGAGACGTGAATGCGATTGAGGATGTTGACGGCCTCCTTGGAAGCAGCAGATCCCATGGCGTTTTTAAGTTTCTGCTCAACGCGGACCGCGAGGAGACGGTCACAGGCAGTATTGCGGACATCCATAACTCCCTCTTCGGTGTGGCAGGATAGACGCAGCATCTCGACTTCTCCGGTCTTTGTGATGGTTTCTAGAAGTGCCTGCTTCTCCGGCTCAAGGTCTTCGGGCCTCATGGCGTCGATCTTGTTGACGACAAGAAATACAATCTTGTTGGCGAAAAGCGGTTTGATGGAGTGGAAGAGCTGGACCTGTGCCTCAACTGTGTATCCACACTGCTCACTTAAATCGACAAAGTACAGCGCTGCGGAGCGCAAATGCGCAATGGCGGTGATGGACTGCATCTCAATCGTGTTCATCTCTTCAAGTGGGTGGTCGAGGATACCGGGGGTGTCGATCGCCTGGAACCGCAGGTACTTGTAGTCGAAATGTCCTACATACAAACTCTTCGTTGTGAAGGCATATGGCTGCACATCCACATCGGCCCTGGTGACGCTCTTGAGGAAACTCGACTTTCCGACATTGGGGTATCCACAGATCAACAGGGTCCGAGTGTTGGGGTCAATTGAGGGAAGACGGCCCAAATGCTGTCGCACCTGCTCGAGGTATTCGAGTGAGCCTTTTAGTCTTTTAGTGATTGTGGCCATGCGACCCAAACCGGCCCGCTTCAACTGTTTGCATTGGAACAGCGACTGAGCATACTTGATGAGTCGCACATAATCGCGGGCGACCTGTTCAATAAGATGCTTCGCGGTCGAGAGTTGGCCCAAAGCGATACGGAAATGATCGGCATCGTAGAGGGTGTTCATCAGCGCGCTATGGAAAGGGTGGATATCCTGCAGCCGCGGGAACGTGTCGAGGATCGCCGAAAGCTTCTCATTGAACGTCTCGGCTGTGTATTTGACCTTACGGGTGTAGAAGGCGCGAATACGACTGATCTTATATCCGGCGCGGATCTGAGTTGGGAGCCGCCGCTGGGTTCTCGACAGGACGATATCGAGGAACTCCTGCGACGTCGGGACTGGTGCGATATTTTTCCAGGTCTACCATTGTCAGTGGCTGGGGAAAGCGTAAACCCGATGCGAGCAAGCGAGCAACGGGAACTCACGAGCTGCATCTTCTACTGGCTACCCCGGAAAAGATGACTATAGCAGTCGGTACCTGGGGGCGTGCTGGCGGCGGAGGAGGAGGATATTGAGGTTGAGGTTGAATGAAAGTTTCGATAAGTAGACGGAAAAGATTTGTGTGTGGGGCGAATTTCCTGGGCTAGCCACAGCTGGGCTAGCGGCTCAACTATATTTCACCCCCTGGTCTCGAGTGCTACACAATGACTCCTGATGATTTGGAATCAAACCCCACGATGGCCGCCTCCAACCATTATTTCCTATCACATTAAATGAGAAGTGTACCGCAAAGCGGGGCCGATCGATGAGGTTAGGTGCGGGGTAGGATACGTAGATATTTCTTCAACGTCTAATAACCCCGCCAGTAATAATCAATCTCCGATGCTTGGTGACCTGGACGTTCACAAGTGGTTAAGATAGGGATAACCATCTCGAAATACCACTTTGGGGCTACACACACGTTCCGATTTGCTGGAACTGCCGGCCGAATAGGGCACACAGGAGTCGTTTGCTAAACGACAGCGCACGCAGGCGTGCGAATTCGATGGCAAACATCATCTCCAAGATCCGATCAACCGCATCACAATCACATACGTGCCATAGAGAGATGAAGACGAGAAACCAAAGCCTGAATGCGATACTTGTAATTTCCTGCCGATCCGGAATCATCTCGCCTTGCAGATGTGTAAACAGAATAAACCGACCGAAAAACTATCAACTGCAGCCAGTTATATTGCGTCAAGATAGACCCCGAAAGACCTAAATTAATCCTTTTATAACGTTTGCTTCCATGCAGAAAACGCCGCCCAACACCAAACTCCATCATCCAGATACCAGAAGAAATGAAGGTGTCTATATGCAAAGGTAGAAAAGCGATATAGGCTATATTAGCACTAGAAACTGTGACGAAAACATACCTATGAGCCCTAAAATAAAGTACAGGCGTATGAATATACAGACAACATATTTTAGCAACAAATGCAGAACCAGTCCGTACACTGATGCGGAATATATTTATACATGTGCAACAAGAAAAAGATGGATCGCCGTGGAAATAATCATAACATACCTCCAGAACGTCGACTTCTTCTCCCTATTTTTACCGGACCGCTTCCCTTGCTAATCCTAGTCATAGAGTCGAACTTTGCTCCGATGATGGTCCTTTCTTTGGGTTCGTTTTTGCGTTTTCCTAGGTTCGTAGTATGGCGGTTACTGTGATAGTTGCCGTGCTTCTTCCTCGAGTCATAGGAATGGGTAGCTTGCAACTTCGCCTTCCACATCTCTCTAGCAGCTTTTATATGTTCGGCCCTCCAGTTCTCTCGCTGCTGGCTGCCATCAGATTCCTCTTCCCATTTATCCTCCCTTTCATCTCTCCTTTTCCAACGATTGGGGTCCTTCCTTGCCTGTTCGACCTGTTCCACGGTGAAGCCATTCTTGGGGATCATGTGATCAGCGAAGTAGTTGAGCATGCCGAAGCCAAAGGATCCCGGATCCTCCATATTAGCCTTTTTTTCTTCGTGAGAAAGCTTGCTGAGGATTTTTTCATGGGGATCCAGTTCAACTTTGCTGTATTCCTTGCGATCGAGTCGATCAAGCACCTAACTGCAGAGTTAGAACAGAAGACATCTCAAAAGTCACTGTTATTTATCTTACACGTGAAAACCACCACTCAAAGACATCGAGCAAATGGTAAAGCGGTTTTGATTGGCTAATGTACTGTCTTGCCCTGTCGCCAAGTTCCATATTGTTTCGATAGCATTCAAGAAACATGTCAGGTTCCACAATCTCTTTCGTGGGAGTTCCGAGCAGCGGGTGATCCGGCGGCATCGGAGCTTTCAATATAGGTCGGTGATTGCTACTATTGTTGCCTTGCTGTCCAAGCCTCAGCGGGTCGCTTTCACCACGACGTCGAGAGCGGGGTTTGTAGCTATGTTGTGGTTGTCTAGCAACGGGATTCAAGTTCTTGTCATTGGCTGGATGTTCGGGCCTATTGAGTGGAAAGTGAAGCCTAGCAGCTAGTGCGGCACCGTGGGTGTAGTTGTCACGCGGCGCCGCTCGATGGAGGGGGACATCGTTGTTGCGTTGATGAGGTGGATGAGGATGAGGTGTTGGTGGGGGTGGTGGTGGTGGAGGTGAATAATGCTGCAGCGTTCCGGAGTATTCCCTGCGGGCGCCCCAGAGAGACACCTCGGTGTTGGATGCATCATCTTGGTGTGCATCGTGTTGCTGTCGAGGCCGGTAGCGAGCAGGTGGTGGATAGTGGTTGTTGACTCTTGCTACAAGCGGAATGGCTCGAGATCCGGAGCCTGCACTACGACCACGGCCACCATCATGCCAACTGTCTCCTCCGTCTTCGTGCGGAGAGCCTCTGGATGTATCGCTGTCAGATCGCATCATCTGGTGCAAAGTGGTACAGCGAAGAATTGCGAAGCAAGGAGAGCGAAACGTAAATGCAGAACTGGTAGGTAGAGCAGGTAAGTACGAAGTATATGGAGAACGGGAAATGAAGGAATGGAGGAATGGAATTTATCAAACGTACCAAAAATCAAATGGTGATTGTACGGCCTCTAGAGGGATTTTGATGCTGAATTCGATGTTTGCCAGAAGTTGATTGGATGACATGGAACGGTACATACGGCAGTTTAGGGCTGGAATGGATGTCGTGGGGAAACGAGAATTATGTGAGATGCTATGCTGCGCTGTGAAACGTACATCGTTGATCTTTGAAAGGTGAATGCAATTGGACGGCACGGTTTCGAAAGGTAAGAAACTTTGGACGAACCTCCACCATCGTTATCACCAATCTCCGGCCAACGAGCCGTCAACACACGCTGCACTGCTGTGCAGGGTACGCACGTGATTTACACACTAACGCATACAATACACCCGCACTACTGCACACCAGCCTGTCATCAACAAACCACGTCGAATAATTTTTTTCTGGCCTTTCGACGAATTCCCGCCTTCCCCTTCCTCTTTGTACCCGCTGACTTTTTCCCGTGCAGTAGCCTACTGTGTAGAGTACAGCTGTTACCCCAGTAGGATTTAAGGAAGTGGCGGGCAAAATCATACTTTTCCGATTTGGAAACGAGACTAGCTTGCTTTGCTCCGTTGTCAATATTGAAGCACTAGCCAGAGGAATTCAACCGTGGTAACAATCGAATGGCTTTCTTGCGAACGGTGGCACGAAGTCTATTATTTACTGGTACCTCACAATCTCAATTGACCGCGATTGAAAAGCGGCATCTATCGATATGCCCCATACTAGCTGCTAGGGGGTTTGCGCGTCCAGTTGCTGAACCCTCTTGCGGCTGTGCCTTGCTCAGTCAGAGCCGATTGCTGGCTGGGGCTTTCTGGGTGTGGTGGCATTTAATACGCCTTCTGCAAGCGTAGCCAGTCGGATCGTAGCAGCAAAAATATGACCACCAAAGAACAATCGAGCAATCTGGTAGCCAGCTCAGCTCAAATGCATAACATACCGAGATGGATGAGAACACATCTCATAGCCAAGACAACGTCTGCGACCGCTTCCTTTGACGAGCAGGCGAGCGTCGAGACGAGATGGTCCGCGAGGAGGGGGGTCAAGGCATGGAGCTAGGGGGGTGCGCGTGAATGGGTACCTACATGAAGTACTTACAGCACTGATACGATGTGGCAGCCAACGCCCGGCGGTATGGGCGTATAGGCTTGAATACGTCGTAGTAGTAAATAAGGCACGGAGAGCTGGCCTTCTAATAATTGATAATCGTACGCTCCGCAAAAAGTAACAACTCACGGACAACGGAGCACGAAAAAAAAGTGGCGATGTTTGAGCGACGGAGTACTGGTAGGTGAAGTGTTGTAGGTTGGTGTTGTCGATTGTGCTATGTAAATCCGTGCACCAGCTCATCTCTTCCCCTCCCTTGTTGCTCATGGGTTACGAACTAAGCTTCGTTTTCCAGTTTCTGGGGTTCAACGTCAGTCGAGCTTGGGCCGCCAGTAGAAATCCACTCTGCCACCTACATCCTGCCCTACACGCTACAGGTTACAGCAAAGCTGCAGGCGGCATAGAAAAGGACGGCCGTCTCGCACATCGGTCGAACATAAATCCATCTTGCTTTGAAGATCTACCTTCCCCTTCACCTTCGTCCAACTTTGTATCTCCGTTCCGACTCACAGCAAAAAAAGCAATCGTCACTTCTTTAACTACCATCACCACAAAAACCAAAGGTTTGTAACCAGATATTAGGAACATTTTTATCTTATGCAGCGCTTTTATTAATTCCCTGTTCCCGTTCCCTGTTGACGTCAATAGACTCACTCGCCGCCTTCCATCGTCTCCAACCACAACCACAATATGACAATCAAAGCTGCCACCGCTCCCAGATGCTACGGTCTTCCGAGTTCCTTCGATATGCCAAGTCGAATGGTACACCCCCGAGCTAGAGAACTCTACGAGCACCTTCGGACGTTCCCCTGGGATGTCTCATGTCTCACGTACCTGCGCTGCCGACACGAGATCTTCCCCGAAGTCTTTTCCGGGAAATCGACTACCACCAAGCTCGTGGAATACCTCGTCGAGCTGCGCTTCCTTGCCAATGCTCTAAAAGGCTGGTCTGAGGTTTCGCTAGGCCGGTAAGACTCCACACCCATCCCCGATCCGGCGTACCTGCCACCCAACCTGCACGCAAGCACCCGAGCCCATCCTACAGCACATAGCAACGATAGCTATGATGCAGCCCAAACTTAGAGTCGATCTCTTGTCGGATGGTCGCCCCTAACCCTGCTTCAACTGCCTTCCTCTCTTAACACTGTCCACCACGTCAGCCATGCATAATTCCTACGCACTTCATACATATTTCAACATATATACTTGTTCGTACAAACCAGGCGCTGACATCCTTCTTTGAACTAGCTCCCCACACCATCTGGCTCCACTAGATAAACGCTTCATCACTTACAGCATTGCCAACGCCTACCATGAGCTGCCCGAGGTCTTCAAGGAGCTCGTGATGGTGAAAGACCGGTCGTACAGCTCTGCTGTCAAGAAGTACTGCGATGAGGTCTACGAAAGCCTCAACGAGATCTACAACAGCCCGGACGTCAAATCCCTCTGCGAGAACGTCAAACAATGCCCGATTCCTATGGAGCATTAGATACATACCTTCTATCTCCCTCACACCGCCGCCACCGCCACCACCACCTTCCGAATAATAACAACATCCTTCTTACGATTCGATTGTCAATACGTTTTACTTTTTACCACCAAATTGTGTGCATGGAGGACACATACCTAGTGCTTAGTACACCAGAGAACATACAACTCTCATAATGATGTCATGAAACGACTTCCATACCTTCTATTTTTCTCTCCTCTCACCTTTTTCCTCTCTTTCTTTGTCCGCTATAATGGCTCGGGTAAAGATACTGCTGCCAGGTTGCAAGTTCTAAAGCGATACCGATGCTATGTTATTATCATCAGACTGGCGTTAACGATTCTGCTTTTTCACTTCGGTTTAGGGCTTTTACTACATGCATGAAGATATCCGGTGTTGGTGCATCTTCCTTTTCCTATTTACCGATTATGGGGTTTTCTTTCTGGCGCACACTGAGAACGGCTTTCGGGTTTTTCGTTTGGGGCATAGCATTGTTGAGCTTTTTTTACCTGCCGGTGGGTATGTATGTATGTGTATCAAAATGGGGGCTTTCATCTGTTTTTCTTTTGGTACTCTTATGTTTCTTTTTAATGATGCACGAGTTGAAGGGGATATTCCTCACCCTTACTCACTAACGAATGTCGAGCAAAAGTATGTATTTAGCTTTACTTGCTCGGTTGAGCTCTTGGTTTTCGGTTCTTCGGACTGGGACAGGAAGACTATTACATAACGAATGTTTTTTTTTCACATTTCCTTTTCACATTTTCTGGATCAAATTGTTTGGTCTGTTGCAGGTGGTCGATACCTACATACCTGTAACTAGCTGGTTTTCTCTGAGGAGATACCTATCGATATTGAAGTAACGAAGAATTATGAACAAACAACAGCTGCTGTGCACTGAATGGGTTAGGGATTATTTTTTGTTTTCGGCATGTGCGTGGGGGCAAGGTGGTGAGACGTCTTGCTAGCCATGTGTCTTGAGCCTTGTCGTATCCCCGTTTGTTCGTTTGTTTCACTGGGGTTGCGGGGTAGTCCCCGATGACTCTTTTCTCCATTACGTTGATTCAAAGATGGACGGACGGTTGGATGAAGTGACTCGGTGTTTTTTCATTTGTTACCTTCGAGGCATTATTTGCATTGGCCCACCGGGAAATTGTCGAGTCGAAGTGTAGGTCATTTTGGCTTGGAGAGATCTAGACTTACTTATTGGCTGTGCTTCTTCACCACATCGTTAGGGAAGTTCGAAGCTGGTGACCGGTACTGGTAGGTGTTCCCGGGGAAGGTTTTGAGTTTCGGTTTTTAACATCCACTGTACGCTCCACGATTCTGAGCATTGCATATTCGGATGGAAGTGCCCCTCTGTCTTCTGCTCCATATCAGCGCTGTACGCGGGGGTTAGGGCTGCAGCTGTTGGATGCGTGGCGAATTGAGTGGGAAATGACGGATATTAGTGGTGAAGTTAATGAATCGCATATCCCGACTTTGGATGCCTAGGCCGAGAATTAAGTGCGAAATGATGAATATGAGTGGAGGAGGAGGAGGAAGCAATTATTATCCTGCTTCTGGATGCTGTAACCTCACCAATACCTTTTGCTTCACTCTACGACGTCCTATCAAACACCATGTCCTATAGTGCACTCTGCGTTCATACTATAAATCTAGAGTATTCCTTCGTAAAAGCACATCCTACCCCGGCTTCCCTATCAATTCTTGAACGCCGTACACATGCATAATGATCATAGGTATGATTGTCGAAGTTTAGGATTCCCGGGGCTCCAGTGGTGATATTTCCGACTCCACTGAGGTGTAGGTCATTCCTCTCGGTCGATTGATCCAATAAATGCGACTCTCGCCCAGATTGACGGGTTGGGGGAATATATGACATGCTGAGAAAGCCAATCCCGCTGCTGACAGTCAAAAGTCCTGTCGAACGCATATTGCCCCCAATCAACCCATGCGATCGACATGAACGCGATAGAGAGGTCGATATGAGCTGAATCTCCATGTCGAATCAGGGGTAAGTGTGGGGTTGCTGAGGGATCGGAAGTACCAGTGGGCAAGCAATATCTACCCGAGACCGGAGCCCCCGCCATGCGCCATCGCGACGCGTGGAAAACTGATATGTAAACAATAAATAACGATCGGCGCTGACAGAAGCAAAACACCCGGCAGTGGCCGTGGGAAACTCCGTTGTAAGAGGAACTTTGACTATATGTAAGTAATGGGGTAATGGAGACAATAAGTTTTAGATCTTCATTTGCTGCCCGAATGTGACTGAGTATAGGTTAATCTGAATTCGCGTTCCGCGGGTCCACAATTAAGGCGATGTCGACAGTTCCTTTTTGACGGCGGATAATATACGATCCCGTACGGTACTGGGTTTTCTTTATGCAACTGTATCTTGTAGCTGTCGTTAGATAGACTCAACAAAAGTCCAAAGAGACGGAAATGAAGTCGAACAGACCCCCGCAGCAAAAGATGCAGTCATTCGTCTTCTCCGTCAATCCAGGGATTCGACAGGGCGTAAATTACCGTAGCTAGAGAGATAGAGAGGTATTGACTAAGTCCCCGTAGCAAAAGATAGAGCGTGTCGCTGTCGCCAGGCTTCGCACGAAATTTCTTCTCAGGTGGGGTGACGATTGTTCGCACGAGTTCGCGATTGTGTTGTGCTGTTGTTAGGCAGACATCGAGACCATCAGCACATGAGTAATATGTACATTGTGGGTGTTGGGGTGGCGTTGGTTCGTTGGAATAATTCTTTCTTCGCTTCTCTTCTCTCTCTATATACCACTAACTGGAAGTCTGGGGGGGCGGCGGTATTTACGCGAGAAAATTGATTCGCGGAACGCCCACATTCCACTCAGGCTTGGGATCCGTTACTTAACGGCTTGATTGGGTGTGGGATGCAGCTGGGATATGTGTGTGTGATACAACTTTATGCATAGCATTGGGGTGGGTTGCCTCCAGCTCATATATAAGAACCGTGTCGTCAGAGACAACTACCCTTTCGCACGCCCACCCCCCTACCAACTACACAACACAACACTTCACACCACGAGTGCAGACAGCTGTCCTGGACGTCGGAGGGAAAAGGATCCGCGCAAAAACCACCCCACATCAACAGCAGCAGTTTTTTTTTCGTCAGAAAAAAAATGGTATGACTCCCAGCCCCCTTGGTATGCGTCACGAAAAACCAACAAACGGCATATAGCCTCGGCGGCGCTCCTCTCACCGCGGCGGAAACCATAGCAGCTCGGGTCTGCCGGTCCGCAGAAAACTTGTGATTGTTGGCGACGGCGCATGCGGGAAAACTTGTCTTCTGATCCGCTTCAGCGACAACTCGTTCGATCCGGACGCTTACGTGCCGACCGTCTTCGAGAACTACGTTAAAGACATCGTACATGCGAACGGGCAGACGGTCGAGTTGACGCTGTGGGATACTGCTGGGCAGGAAGATTACGACCGGCTGCGCCCGCTGTCGTACCCGGATTCCGATGTCGTGCTCATCTCGTTCTCAGTCGACTCACCGGACTCACTTATTAATGTCTACGAGAAATGGATCCAGGAGGTCAAGCATTTCTGTCCGAATATTCCGATTATGCTGGTCGCGTTGAAGAAGGATTTGAGGAATGACCCGGCGACAACGATGAGGCTACAGCAACGCGAGGGGCGCGGAACGGTCACAACGGATGAAGCGCAGAAGGCTGCGAAGGAACTACAGTGCGATGCTTACATCGAGTGCTCCAGTAAAACGGGCGAGGGGGTGCGCGACGTGTTTTTGCAGGCAAGTTCATTGGGGGCCGGAAAGAGGGAGAAGAGATCTAGCTGTGTTATCCTATGATGGGGCTGTTCATTTGCTTGGCTGCCCTACTTGTTTTATTTTGTTTTATTTTGCTCGTGGGAATATGGGTGGGTATTGGTATGGGTTTGGGTTTGGGGTTATCGCACTGGGAGCTGGAATTGGTATGGTTGGGCTGGGTTAGGTGGCGGGGTAGGAGTTCTTCTTGGAATTGTTCTTTTTTTTCGTGGTTTCTTGCCCATCTGGAGGGATGAAATGGGTGTGTTACATACGATCGATGTGATATGGCTACGTTGGCTCATGCAGACGTTGTGACACGCACACATGGTCAACATTTTGGTTTCAGCCGCACCTACCGCAAGATGAATCGCAGGAACACAAGGCTGACTTGCACTCGAATAGAGCTCTAAACTTTTGGACCCTTTTTTCATTACGCTTGAGAAATCCGTGGGTTTCTCAGATTTGGTATTCTACATGCGCACTATAAGGTTGACTTGCATCCCCACCCCATCGCGAGATGTTCAGGGTTTGTGCAACTCCGCAAGGCAGCGATATCCGTGAATTCTCATGAGCAGTTTACACGACACACATTCGATGAGGTGATCATGACCTCACCGATATCTTTTGAGCTGGCGATCGACGCCAACAACGCCTTACTTACTCAAAGTGGGTATCTTGTGTTTGCATGCGCAGAGATCTGCAGGTTCGGACGAGAAGGAGGAAAGGAACGTCGAGCAGAGAGACTCTTTTTGCCAATCCAATCGAAAGGCAAGGGAGTGATGAGTAGAGAACTCCTAACTGCATAGCCGGCCTCGGCAGCACGTGGTGGGTTCATAGGATCATTGGACAGCACTCGGGACTCGAGCATTACAACCCCACAACACTGCATACTCTAGATGATGTAAGGCATTAGCCGCCCTTAAAAGCGGAGTAACCCAAGTCCGTGTTTAGTTCCTGCATATATTCTACAGTGGCGTGGTTCGTATGATCAATCCCTACCGATCACGTTTTTTCAAAATTGGTCTTCTCTCCACGTTCCTTGGGAATTCGAGTGAGAACTTGTAATTAATTGAGTAACCATGTCTAAAACTAAAGATGACACAAAAACTTTTGGAAATTTCAAGTATATGAAAATACTGAAACCCCCTTCCCTCCACCCCATTTCGTCCCGACCCTCTAAACCCCCTCGAGCTCCCTACGAACCTACTCCTTCTACGGAGTGCAATCCTGCAACCCCGACACCGGTGTCCCGCATTGGGCCGCACACTTCTTCTTCAGATTATTTTTGCAGATACAGCTCTGCGGCCAGCTCTGGGGACAAAACCACCCGCTCATGCAGGTATTCACACACGTCATTGGATCCACCGGCTGTCGCCGTTGCTGGGGGTTACCACAGTTTTGGTACGACTTTGGAGGTGGAGTGACTTTGCATGCGGCGGCGCAGGTGTCGACGGCTTTGTTGTGGCAGTAGCAGGAGTCTGGCCAGCTTTGGATGCAGATTATGCTGTCGATACAGTATTTGAAGGTTCCGCCGGTGCAGGTGGATGATACTTGGGCATCTTGGGATACAGGGATGGCAGAGATGGAGGTGAGGAGGAAGGTGAGGGCAGTGAGGACGGTGAGTTGCATTTTGGTGGCGAGTGAGGTTAAAGAAGTAAGGTGTAGTTGTAGGTTTGTGTGAGGTTTATTGGAAGCGGCCGCTCTTATTGAATCTTTGAGTGGCTGTAGATGTGAAGCTGCGGGAACTTTGGTGATGATCTTATATCAGATGTAGTCGGGGAGGTGGTGAAAGGGCTTTATAAACCTCGAGATTGAAAGGGTTTTTGCGTTCGTATTTTCCCTCGGCCCCACTAGAAATATTGGAGGCAGTGTTTCCCCCTTGGTGGCACTTGGTATTGGAATCCAATGGCAGTATTTCTTGTCTTGTTATATTGCTTATACGAGATTTCTGTGTTACCCACGTACCTGTGTACCCGTGAGCTCGAGTACCTGCCATGTCAGATGAACCGTGGACTGCGCGTGGGTCGAGAACACGGGATACCACTTCTCCTTTTACTACCGTCAAACAGAAGGCTCTCAATTATAACATGACCAACAATGTTGTTTTTCAGCCGAACTACAGAGCACTGCTTGATTGCTCAACTGGGGAATTCGAAGCTTACTCCAAGGGTTTACTCCCCTCTGCCGTTGATAGCATCGATACCATGAGATCTTAAAATATTGATGTACATCTCCGGCCCCTGATTGCACGTGGAATGGAGGCGAATCCCGAGTTCAGGCAGCGCTCCGGCAGCGCTCACAAGCGGTCGGCACAGGGTTATATTTGGGATACGGCATCCCGGCATGCTGGGCGACTTTTTGTTTACTTACTACTTTAGGCAATTTGTAACTGACGGCAGGGCTGACTGCCGATACGTCGTGCCCTATGGAGTTCATGCCTTGTTAAAACCCCATGCCACGGTAAATGTGGAATTTTACTCCAGTCGGGTTTTGCTTGCGGGTGATTTCGGGCTTGAATTTACCGATGAATTTGTGGATGCGTGCCCTATAGGGGGGTTCGATAAATGTCAAAACCTTTATAAAACTAAAATTTCTGTATATGGCTTATGGAAGCCTTAGGGAATGATTCTGTATGGCGTTTAGGGTGCTTCTCTAGCCAGATTTTAGTTTTATAAGGCTGAGCACTTTATCGTACCACCTAGGTACCCTTTGTAAAACCCCATACATGTGAATTCATGAACACTTTCATGTAGACAGAGATATGGTCCCCATAATGCATAAAGGTACGGGGGTTTTTATATACGGCACAGTCTAAGGACATTTGTGGAAGTTATGCTGGTAGATAGTTTGCGAGTGACTTCTGGTGAGTCGGTGTGATATTTCAAGGTACCAATGACAGCAGATACAGTCGCTCATGGGGTGACGGCGCACTTTAATCCATACAGGGAAAATACTGCAGTTTTAGTAGTGAAACTCGCAAGAGAGGCTTCCTAGGTGATAGATGACTGTAAAATGCGCCGTCAGACCATGCGCGCTGTCACCCCATGAGCGACTGTATGCACTTAAGTAGATACCGGATTAATAAATAGTTTCGCATTGTAGGTATCGGCTGGTAGCCACACCAAATTTGGAGGACACCGCCGGTTCGGCCTTTAAAGTATATCATCCTATCCAGTCTAACATTCAGATTGATCATGACATTAGCTTTCACAACAGCTCATCGTGCTAGCGGAATTCATTCAAGGCTTGTCTTGACGGTTATTGTATCGTGGGAACGGCTAGTCTACTCTGCTAGACTATCAAGGATTCTAGATGAGTTAGGGCGCGTATGCCGAGAGTAGAAATGAGAGCTTGGTGGAGCAGCCAACGGAACTCTGAATCCCCTCCTCGTTGTCAATATGGAAGCCCGAAGGAGAATCCCTCGACTCTACAATGTACTTCCTAGTAACAAACAACCCCCCCGAACTCCTTGCAATATGATAAGAGCTATGTGCGAGTGTAGAGATACAAGAGTGTTGTGTACCCTGCTGGAATCAGCTTATGATCAATTCTACCGATACCACTAGTTGCTTAACCATACTGTATTCACTCTATCTAGAGTATAACAGTGCTCGCTTCCCCTAGGATCCCCGTCCTCTTCCCTTACCGATACCACCATTTCCCGAAGCGGAGTGATGATCTATGATGTTGGCACCATTGTCGAGACCACTAAAAATGATGAGCTCGAATCAATGTCTCTTTCCAGAATATCCGTTCAAACATGGAAGTCCTACACCAGCCAAGAGCAACTCTAGGTATGCTACGTAACTCAGGTACAGAGATGTACTGTCCCGTATAACCCCAGCAAAACCCGATACCAACTGCCAAGTCAAGAATCTGTGTTTCTGTGTAATACGAAATAGGTCAATGCATACGGGGTCACACGGCTGGAGTACGTATACGAGAGCGAGCCCCTTCCTCTCGCATGCTTCTCTCTTGTAATACCGTAAAACCTGGTGTATCCGGTTTATTTGTAGTGCCGCAGGACGCCAGACTCGATATTCATCGCCCTTATTTGTCCGTATTCTGAGTCGGATAACTTCCATATAACTTCTCAACTCTCAGGACGAATAGAAGACTGCCATTAGGGCTATATACCACTGGCGATGGTACAAATAAACCAGATACAGATTTTAACGGTAATCATGCTTACGTGGGATTCCAAGCGACTGCCACTCGACACAATGCACTCCGGAGATGCCCTTGTTTGATATGGAGATTACCTATCTGCTTCTTTGGGTATTCCCGTGCGTGTCCAGGTCCTCTCAACATCGGCGAAGCGAAAACGAAAGCCTGGTTTTACGAGAGCGTCGGGTAAGTCATGTGTTAAAGTTCTAAATGGCCCTTGTAGATGTCGAACAGATTTCGGCTCGCTCGCCGTATCTGCACCCACAAAAACGGCTTGTCGAATGTCTCTGATCTGCGGAAGACGGCTTCGGGCTGAGTAATACCGGTAACGTCGTTGCATATATAGCCTGAAAGAACAGAACTCCGTGCCAAAAACGAAAGATAAGTCTGTGGGAAACCACCGATCACAGAGGGCATCTCGGCTGTGGATATTTGATATAGAGAACGTCATCATTCATCACCCTACAGTGTCTTCGAACTACCATTATAGTGTAGCGCTACCGTCCATAATTAACGCTGACATTCGGGCCGGACCAGCACTGCTGTATATCGCCGCTCCCCTTGCCCTTCATCAACCCGTTCGTAACCATTCAATCGAAACCTCGTTCATGTGTTTGACAGAGGTTGTACGCCTGTACATGTGGGATGATACCCCGAGTGATACTGATGAGCTTGCCGCTGTCCGCAAAACCACCCAGAGGCAGCGGGGGTTATAATGTATAAGCCTGTGTTCGACTATAATGGAGGGAATGTCGAAATAAACTGAACGGATATGGTCTTGGAGACATATCATAGGCTTTGCGAGCTGTGACATTCTGATCGGCGGCACGAACGGTTTCGCAGTTGTATGTTGCGACACTTGGCCCCTTGTCGAGGTGGGCTCACACGTGTATAGTGATGGGGATGGGGACCAGGCAAAACGACAGCCGTGGTTACCGGTGACACGTTGTCGTCGCATGGGGGGCCATGAATATTTTACATCAATTGTAGACATGCTATATATCATGTCGAGGATGACCTGCTGTGAGGCCTTGAAAAAGGCGGTTTTGATACTATTCGGGGAACCGCATGCAATTACCACCGAAGTGATTGAGGGCGAGGTCCTAGGGAAGTTGGAGGAAGTATTGCACTCTGTATTGTCCCAATTGAAAGGTCTATATGGCCGGATGGGAGGGAAGCAGTTGAGAGGACTGTAGTTTCAGGTGAGTAGATAGTGGTGGTAGTGGCAGAAGAGAACCATATGTGGAATTGTGTGAATTGGGAGGGGAGGGATTACTGGATTCAAGGTGGATTTTGAGAATTGCATGTTTGGGGGGTGATTGCAGGGTTAGCAGGGTAGAGAGGAGGGTTGGGGTGGGGTGGTACAGATGAGCTTTGAGTTTGGGCCTGCAGAGCTAGTGGGTTGCCTGGTGGTGGCCATTGTTGGGCGGGTGAATCGGCGGAGTCAGTGCACTGTGGGTAGGGCTGTGAAGTAGAGTTAAAGTAAACTTAGTGAAACTAAATGCCTGAGTGAAAGAGAGCCTAGTAGCTATAGGCGCATGGTCTGGAACTTCCGCAGGCAAACATTCTGTGTCCAAACCCTACTCAGGAGTTGAATCGGCGTCAAATTGAAGGGCTTTCCGCGGAGAATATCAAGTTTTTCCAATTCTATCAAAAATAGAAACATTCAAGGGGGTTGGGGGGGAAACACAGGTTCCGCCTTTGTATCACGGTTTCTCACCTAAGGGTTACTTTACTGCATTCTGCGGTCCGACCTCCTCCTCCTCGAAAAAGTGAGGATAAGATCCTCGTACTAGACGCTGTGCCGCCCGCCAGCCGTATGAATCCGCACGGCCGAGTGAACACCGGCAATTGCAACTTGTTTCTAGAGCGGGCCAGCCCCGGCTTATACATTCACATCCAGACGATTAGAGATGAATAACGGTTGGCTTGCCGATCGATCCTACCGCAACTCCCCGGTGAATCATAAACGGGCTTTTCCAAGCCGCTCTCTCTGTTTAGCATTGGGGGTTGCTCCATGATTAATTTTCCCTATTGGGAAATCTACCCATAGTGAACCACCGCACCTCACTCGAAGTGCAATGTTGGATCGTTGGATATGTCGGCTGGACGTACAAACATTGAGGCAATCTGACGGACCGGACGGACGGACGGAGCTAGATCTAGACCAACGGGACGGCTTGGGGGGTACGCAGGTGCCGGATATGGGATCCGTCCGCCCCTTCTGCTCGTGGGCTCGAAACAACTAGGAGGGAGATATGAAAGGGGAAACATAACACCAACGTTCACAGGCCGGCGGCGGGTGGGCGGGAGTTTCGCTATCAAATGTTTGCCGTGTGTGGGTGTGGTGTGTCTGCATGTTAAACTTCTCACGCGGGAGATGCGCTTCATCCTTCGCCTACGGGAGTATATGTCTCAGAAGGGCTTTTCATCTATCTGGATAAGCCTGGTTTTCGTGTCGTCAGGTTTGAAATTTTGAGAAGCTAGGCTCTCGCATGCCGCACTAACATGCAAGCGCATCCGCGCGTTAATTGCCCACCAGCGATAGATGGATTAGATGACGAGGATCCACTTTCGGTAGTTCTGTTGTCAAGAGAAATGTTTCAATCTTATCTACCGACTGCTGGGCGCTGCACCGTGCCCTGGCTACAAGCGAGTTACCAAATGAAATTTGTTTTTCTTTATGTCTTACCCTAGTGAGGCTGTTATTGATCCTGCAGTACTCTAGGAGATGTGCGAAAGTGGCTGCGATCATTATGACACGTTTATTATTCTGGGGATCGGGTTTTGCACATTTGGACGGATACGTGAGGTTCTATTTTTTCCCCTTTGTGAGTAAAGGAGAAGGGGCAGGAAATGACGGGGGAAAACGCCAATTGCGATGGGCGAGGAATAATGAAATTCCTTGGACGCAAGGCAACATCACACTTTATTTTGCTACCTCATACCTACTTTAGCATGCGTATACTAGGTACATGAAGAAAAAGTATATACGACGATGATGTATGTACCTTGGCTTGGTATTATTAATTTATTTTATGTTATTATTGCGACGCTGTGAACACTATCCTACCTCATGCATGCAGTGCGCCTGAAACGGCAGCTTGCAAATTCAAAGCTACTTATGGGCACATCATACAAAAGGGCGGGAAGAAAGGCAAGCGGCGACGGTGAGGAGCTCTGGAGGAGGCGGGCGTGGGATGAGATGGAACTGTGCTTCCAGCTCCTAGGTTGATCCCTTCGTTCATGCGCAGGAAAAGATGTCCCTGTACATGTCTATACCAGACCTCGTTAGAATCAGCAATGTCGGATGGTTCAAAGATATGAAAAAAAAAGATTCTCCCTCACCAAAACCACCTCCGAGGGGTGCCGGATGTAATTGTTCCATACTGAAAGTATATTGCTGAATTGATGACTACTTCTGGAAGTAAATTGTCCAGATATGGTGGCTAAAGTGCTTTACATACCGGACGAATAAGGGCGGATTTTGGGCATTTTAGGTTCGACCGTATCACAGTGCAAAGTTGAGACATGAGTGTATCATCGCATGTCTGTGCTAGAGACATGAAGGGCAGAGATGGACTACACTTGTAACTCCTTGCCTTATCACGTCGCGTATCGTGTGCAGTTTTCTCCGATCGGTTGGTTGCACTTCAAGGGCAGAAAGGGATCTTTTGGCCGCTTTTTGTGGTGTGCGGGCGAGAGGATGGATGGATGAATGAGGGGATGGATGATTTTTATGATTTGTTGTCGGCTTCGCACGTTTCAGATACGAAGTCCGTTGATGCAGATATCCGCAAAAGATGACGGAACGCAACGAGTATGTAGAGGAGAAAGGCAGGAATGTACTTGGTACTCTCCCATTACTCCGCTTCTCGTCGCCGCTGACTATTTATCAGTAAGAGACTTTCACGATACAGGGGGGCATTTTTTATCTGTGCTTCCCCGGGAGGGTCGAGCCGCTTTCCGTCTCGCCTGATCCCGTTGTCTCTGTTTGTGATGTCTCTCCGTGGATCAGAACCCCGAGGGTGCGACTAAGGAGGAGGAAATTCACGACGGCTTCAGATAGTAGGACTTAGCCGTGAAGTGTGGTGGCGCGAAAATGTTGAACGTGCAAGGTAGATGCGGGAAAGGCATGACATGTATGTAAGTACAGCGCACTTGGAGGGCACCTTTCGTTGGCAGATGCAGTAGCTGTCACTTGTCTCAGCAGCCACCGCATTCGTCTCTTACTTACTCGATACCACCCTACGCGAGCAAGTATCGCTGAAGATCGAGTTGAGGGGAGAAATCCGCAGATGGAGAATCGTAGCGCTGTACTGGCACGAGGTTGGGGAATTCGAAGCACTGCTGCTTGCTTGCAGTGCCAGAGATGCAGTAGATACGTTTAGTTTATGGAGATTGGCCTTGCATGACTGAATGAAATAAGATTCGAGCTTCCGAGGAAATACCTACTCTGCGTACTCGTACTGTACAGTGCTTGCATATACTTTGCCCTTTTTGGTGACTGCGTGGGGGAGAGGGGGTAGACAGTGGTCAACCAATTGTTGATCTCGTACGGCCTTCGCCCATCTATCACTGCTCATACGCCATTGACGACGGCATCTCCAAATGGTTTTGATAGTGTGACTGCGGTCGTACGATATCAGTATCATCCACCCTCGACTGGCCTCGACAAACAGGCGCTGCTGTTCCACGGGACGCTTAAATCGCTTTTTGTTGACCACCTAGTAACTTCTGACACGAGAACGGCTCGGCCAGAGTAGTGGACCGGCCATCCGACTTTGGAAGTGCTTCGATCTACGGTCTTTGGCTTGATCGTGACCATTGCAAGCGGCGAAACATACTAGACGAAGTTACGAACAACCCATCAAACGGGGAGGCGGTTATTCACCTCGCTCAATTCCAAATAAACGGCGAGTCTGTTCGTTGTTGGCTGTTATTGGGTAGGTAAAATGCTGGGTGTTTTCTCTTTCTCTTTGTTTATTTGAATTTGAAGAGATTGCCTTGCTGGGGTTATTGTTTGGAGATCGGTAAGCGCGTGGTGGGTCCGATTGCCATCGCTTATGGCCGACTCTCCCTTTGAAATTCAACCGCACCACGAGTTGTAGCATGCCTCTTATATTCTTGTCTATTTCTGTTTCGTTCTTCTTCTGCCTTCTTTTCGCTAGGCATCTCTGCTCTTCTCGCCTGCACTGCGATCATCATCGGCGTTACGCTCGCCTCGCCTGAATGGTTGTTGGTGGTTTTTGCGTTCATCGTCCAAAGCGCATCTGCCGTGGTGGTGGTGCTGCGACCGTAGCCCACTGACATACATCTCTCAATTGCAACTTCCCTGCTCCCACACCACACCAACCCGTCCTTGGAACCATCAAATCCACCCCATCTCTTCTATCTGTTGGCTGCTTCGTCTTCCGAACCCTCTCGTTTTCTCTTCTTCCTTTTCCCACAACACAACCCACAACCTCAACGCCACCACCATCACCACCACTACCACGGACCTCCACATTCACACATCCCTCCATACATACAGGTATACACACACCTACTGCTGTCGCACTGCACTGCACTGCACTGCACAAATATCGATTCTACTCACCTCCACCCCATGATACTCATCCCACACAATCCAATTACCTGTCGCAATGCCGCTCCTAATCGCTGCTGATTTTTGAATCCAGATTAATACGATCCCGCGGTGCTTCCTCATCGTTTAGATCCTACTCCACATCAGCACACGCCTCTACCACACCCCATACCCTCCGAACCCACATCCCACACAACAACCTGCCTCGCTACACCCCCCCTCCGCCGCAGAAATTGAGCCACTGCGAAAACGTACCCGCTACGAACCCAGTGTTCAGCCTCAGCGGTCTACGATGGACTCTGCGGTCTTAGCTGAGCTTCTCACGGCTTTGCCGGAGTTGGCATCGAAGTTACGGCAGGTTGCGGCGAAATTCCCCGACGCCGGAACGGTCACCTTGACGCCAATAAACCCCGGCCCAGAGCTGACGATGGTACCGACGGGGGTGAAAAGAGTAGGACGGCAAGCGCCTGCATCTCTACCAGAAGATGAGGTGGTTCCAAAAACCGAAACCGGTACGAAGAAAATGAATGCCAAACCTGGGTCTACTAAGGCCAAGTTTTCGAGCATTACAGGGCCCGATATCTACTACGACGGCGAGAGTCAGCAATGCTTATTCGACTGCTGGACTGCCTTGAATTCGAAGCGAGGAGTTTTGAGAAAAGAAATGATGTTGATACGGAGGAAGAAGGTGTTGACGCTACCGACGGCAAGCTACGGGTATGGTGACTCGGACGATGAGCTGGAGGCAGATGACGCATCGGAGCAGGAAGAAACCGAGGAGGACCGGCAACGGAAGGCCGAAGAGGAACGGTTACGACAGGAGGAAGCAAAAAAAAAGGAGGAGGATGAGAGAAAAAGCACAATACTCGAATATATCGACGGCTGCCTTGACAAGGCTGCAAGGGCATGCGAGAATGCTGCCACCGTGTGGCTCAAGGGTGAGGGATGTATGGGCCACGTGGTATTTATCACTGCACGGATGATGGAGGCCGTGACGAAAATAAATACCGAGTTGAAAAAAAACTTGCACAAAGATGATGGTTACGATGAAGGTTTTGAGGAGGACCTTGAAATTGATCATGTTGTTGAAGAGGAGCTACCCCACAAGAAGGCTGCCGGAGATGGACAACGACCTGGAGATGGACAACGACCTGGAGATGGACAACGACCTGGAGATGGACAACGACCTGGAGATGGACAACGACCTGGAGATGGACAACGACCCGCAGAGGACCAACGGCCTGGTGAAGGACGTAATTACCAACCACCGCCATCAAGTCCACAGCCGGTTGAGGTGGGTGGATAATTCGACAGATGGAGTTATTCACACACGTCATGATTCGGCCTCTACACGAACCGCGATAATGACGACCATTTCAACCGGCGTTTCTTCTGCTTGTTTTCCGTTTTTCTGTTACATATCTCAACACATACGAACGCTTACGACCATACCTCACGACAACCACGGCTCCGCCTTCTTACACCTCCACCATCTACCAGTGAAAGAGCCACCACTTATGCATTGCCAAAGCACCTCAGCATTGAACACTGAGCACCCTCCGCCACCTCCATACCTCACATCAATCGAACCAATGTCATACCGCACAAAGTACAATCAGGTTTTGCGATTCAGCGATGCCATCGTTTTATACTTTTGCTTGCCCTTTTTGGTTCGCTGGGGTGATACTATTTTGAATTTTGCTGGCTTTGGCATGGAGTTTGTTTTGTTTCTTAGTCCCCTCTACTTCTTTCCGATCATTTCTGGGTACAGTTTTAAAGGTTGATTCTCGTTTTTTGCTGGCTTCTGAGTATCATAATCTGGTTTGGGATGCATTATGGGATCTCGGTAGATTGGGGGTGAATAGGGAGTGAGTGTAGTCGTTACGTCGGTCGTATGGTATTCGTGTTCTGTGCTTGCTGCTGCTCTGAAAGTTTTCGGTATTTTTTATTCTTTGCAAATTGCGGATATGTGCGGTTTTTTCTATCTCCTAATTTCCTAGTTCCTCTCTTCCCTGGCTCATGAAGTTTACGATCGCGATACCGAAATCTTTTGCGCGGGTTGTTTTTAAATAGCGGGTATGGAGCGAGCAAAGGGAACATGAAATGGGTCCAAATTTTTGTGCAAACACAACGCATACTGTGGTTTTTTTTTGGGGGGTGAATTGTGAAACAAGTGAATTTGCGGATAAATAAACGCCCGAAAATTGGAACTTCACAGCCGCTTCAACCTTTTCACTCGCGGGTGGGCTACTATTGGTTTGGCTGTAAGGGGCTTTTTTTTTGGCGAGATGCCAGGTTGCGAATTACGTACGTTATGTACCAAAAACGTGGGAACGGCGGGTGATGTGAGCCGACAAAGTTCAGACGGTGGCGTTTTGGGCGATTACCGAGTGCACGGTAGATTTGACGCCGGAAATGCGCGGAGCCACAAGGCGGCGGATGGACTTATCGGAGATCAGGAAATGTCTTAACCCTACATCGGACGGGCAAGCGCCGGGTACGGTGGCCGGGAGACGCGCGGGAGGCTCTGGATGGAGATTTCGAGGCCCGCGGATATGCGAGATTGCAAGCGCCGGTTTGGGTATCCGGGCACAGGCGCGGATATTAGATACGCGCGGAAGAGAGCGGGAGGGTTGTTGGGATGGAATGGCGGAGGTATCGGAGTTTCGGAATCCGTGTGCCACCGACCCGGGATGCCGATGGTGTTATACCCCGATGTTATGGACTGGCACTATGCTGATTACATGCATATCGTATGTTTTTTCTTCAAGCCACCGGGTAGTAGGCTTGGGGGGAGAGATGGGGGAGAGGGAAAAGGGGGGGAGGGCGTTGGATAGGTTTCTCCGGCCGGAACTGGAATCGCGGGAATCCTTAAGGCCGGGCTTTCGTGGACGCCGAGCTCCCGTTGGTATTGTAACCCTTCCTCCGTCTGACGACGAGTCCTGATGGTTTCTGCTGGACTGACCGGCCAAGCGTGCACGGCGAAACACCCGTTGGCCTGGTCGGCGAGACAACAGAGTTCTGCTGTGTACGGTACTTTTGAAAGTTCCTTAATCTAAGTGGCCACCTACCCCTTGGATGGGTCTTTTTAACGCTTACTTGCGCCTTAGCTTTTCTAATGAAATAATCTTAACATTCAATCTTGCGGCTTGATGGGTGAGGTGAGTCGGCCCCCACTTGTGCGGGTGGTGGCGTTCGTCGTGAGACATGCGCCAGAGATCTGAAAGTTAACGGTCGGTCTGGCCTGGCCAGGGATCGGAGACGGCGCAGCTGACCAGGCCGGGAGGTTCCGTAAGCCCTGTGGAGCTGGAGGGTAAGGGGGAGTGCGGTAATTATCTACTGACCCTCCTTGTTGGAGGAATTGGAGTTGGGGATTTGAGGAGGGAGAAAGGTATAGTGGAGATCTGTATTGACAGCCGAAAGTTTGGCCGAATTGGTGCAGTTGCGTGATGATGCTGATGATGGCAGGGAAGAGAGAACTGCTGCAGCCCATCACCGCCGCAGATATGTTTCGTTGCTGCTACACCTTCCTCTCTTCCTCCCTCCCCCTCTGTGCCGGGTATAGGTACCCTACGCGTGGTCTGTAGATCTTTGCTGCCCGCTCCTGCCGCAGCAGCGCAGGCCTGCAATATCGCCGGCACGCAGCGGAAGCCTGGATTCGCCGCCGCTTTATGATGCCTACTCACTCCCCTTGCGGGTTCACATTGGGCTGCCACGTATTCTTTTGCATGCATGCAATCACCGCCGCGTGCGTGTGCATACGAACCGACGCCGCAACGGGTTCCTCGGCGTTAAACTTGGAAGCGCAAAGTCCACCTGTGGCCTGCGTGGCGCAGTCACCGAGCCACGGCGGGTTTGAGGTTGCGAGAACGGGTGTGGGGGAATGTAGAACCTTGGTTTTAAGTAACTAGAGTATTTTCGTGGGGGGGGGGGGTTTGGGTGTTGACAGCTTTGGCAGGCTGTTGCAGTCGTGGACCTCGTGATGATCAGAGTAACTCGTACTCGTACGGCTTCTCTAACCTCGGAGGCGTACGCGTATGGGAAACTTTCTGCAGGAATAA